>Ga0207981_1000013_pt1 | contig 21085 bp, 22 predicted proteins | sample SoimicmetaGmgLPC_FD_188327 | JGI IMG/M metagenome (GOLD analysis project Ga0207981, IMG submission 188327) | Soil and rhizosphere microbial communities from Laval, Canada - mgLPC (SPAdes) (version 2) | ecosystem: Environmental > Terrestrial > Deep subsurface > Rock core/Sediment | place: Laval... | reverse complement strand
TCTTCAGGCCCGAGATCTATGTGCGCGCGCTCGAGGCCGCCGTGGACGCGGCGCTGCGCGACGGGTTCGCCGGCGCGCACCTGCTCGTCGAGGGCGGATGGAGCCTCGCCGCGATCCGGGAGGTCGAGGTCTGGTGGGAGCTCGAGGCCATGGTGCACGAGCTCGGTGTGCTGCAGCGAGGGGACACGGTCCTGGTGTGCCAGTTCGGTCAGGATCGTTTCCCGCCCCAGGCGCTGGAACGCGCCGAACGCGCCCACCCGCTCTCGGTGGCGGCGAGCTCGATCGGCTTCACGGCGTCGGCGCCCATGCGCGTCGAACGGCGGGAGGGTGTGCTCCACGTTTCGGGGGAGCTCGACCGGGGGACGGCCGGCCTGTTGGCGACCGCATGTCGTGGGAGCGTGGGCACCGTAACGATCGATCTCGCCGAGGCGACCTTCTTCGACGCCGGTGCCCATCGCGCCGTCACCAAGATCGCCAGGAGCTGCAAGCGCGTCCGGCTCCGCAACGCCCCGCCGATCGTCCAGCGCGTCGTGTTCGCCCTCGCGGGCGAGGTCGGACTCGAGATCGAGGTCGAAGACGACGCGGTATCGATGAGGGTCGGGTAGGCGGAATAGCCGGCGCGACCGGCCGGTTCGAGCGAGGGACATGCCAGCGATCAGCGTCGAGGACCCGACGACGCTCGACCGCGTCCCGCCCGTGCCTGCCGGGGCCCGCTTCCGCCGCGTCCGGGGTGTGAGCGCCGCCCCCAGCGGCCTCGAGGGTGAGGGCTTCCCGGTTCGGCGGGCGTTCGCCGGCGTCGACCTGGCCGACCTCGACCCGTTCGTGCACATGGACCAGATGGGTGAGGTGGAGTACGCGCCCGGCGAGCCGAAGGGGACGCCGTGGCACCCGCACCGCGGGTTCGAGACCGTCACCTACATCATCGACGGGATCTTCGAGCACCAGGATTCGAACGGCGGCGGCGGGACGATCACCAACGGCGACACCCAGTGGATGACCGCCGGCGCCGGCATCCTGCACATCGAACGGCCGCCGCAGCACCTGGTGGTCTCGGGCGGCCTGTTCCACGGGATCCAGCTCTGGGTCAACCTGCCGAAGGCCGAGAAGTGGGCGCCGCCGCGGTACCAGGACCTCCGCGCGACGGAGGTCTCGCTGCTCTCCTCGCCGGACGCGGGCGCCCTCGTGCGGGTGATCGCCGGCGAGGTGGCCGGTCACGCCGGCCCGGGGCAGACCTACACGCCGATGACGATGCTGCATGTCTCGCTCGCGCCGGGCGCCGCGCTCGAACTCCCCTGGCGCGAGGACTTCAACGCGCTGGCCTACGTGCTCGCCGGCGCGGGTTCGGCCGGCGTCGAGAGGGTCGTCGTCTCGACGGGACAGCTGGTGGCGTTCGGACCCGGCGACGCGATCCGCCTCGAGGCGTCGAAGGGTCAGGAGTCACGCTCGCCCGAGCTCGAGGTGCTCCTGCTCGGCGGCCGCCCGATCAGGGAGCCGGTCGCCTGGTACGGCCCGTTCGTGATGAACACGAAGGCCGAGCTGCTGCAGGCGTTCGAGGACTACCAGGCGGGCAAGCTCGGGACGATCCCGGCCGCGCACCACACGCCCGACCACATCGTCGAATCCGGTACCGACCAGTAGACACCGCCCGCCGCCAGGGCGGCCCTTCCGGCCCGGGTCTCCACTCGCGTCCCCGCGCCGTCGGCGCTAGCGTCCGGAGACCGGCGAGCGCCGGGATGAGCCCGGCGGATGAGCCGTCGGGTGAGAAGGAGGAGCGATGTCGACATCCGTTCGGAGGACCGTTGTGGTGATCTCGGGGCTGGTCCTGTTCGTCGCAGGGGCGGCCACGTCCGCCGCGTTGCGGCAGCACGCCTCGAGCGCGGAGCGCGCCCCGGTTCAGCTCCCCGCCTTCGATCGCGCCGTGTTCCTCAGCCACGTCAACGATCCGGCGAGGACGCCGCTGTTCCCGGGCGACCCGGCGTTCTCGATCCACACGGTGTTCACGATCCCCGACGACGGCTTCTACCTCGAGCTCGTGCGCGAGGGCGCGCACACCGGGACGCACTACAGCGCGCCGTGCCACTTCCACGACGGGGCCCTGTGCATGGACGACCTCTCCCCCTCCGATCTGGTGCTCCCGGCGGTCGTGGTGGACGTCCGCGACGAGGTCGCGAACGATCCGGATCACATCGTGAGCGTGGCGGACCTGCGGGCGTGGGAGGACGAGTTCGGCCAGATGCCCTCGGGAGCCGCCGTGCTGCTGCTCACCGGATGCTCGGACTTCTGGGCGCGGGGCGATCGCGACGGGGGACCGAACTATTTCAACTGCGGGACCGGGAGGTCCGGCGTCCACCAACCGGGGTTCTCTCGGAACTCGGTCCGGTGGTTGATCCGGACCGGCGTCCTGACGCAGACCGGCGCGCTCGGGACCGACACGTTCGGGCCCGACCCGTCGTCCGACGCCGCCTTCCTGCCGACGTGGCTCACGCTCCGCAAGCACCGACTCACGATCGAGAACCTGACGAACCTCGACGCGCTCCCGCCGACGGGCGCGTGGGTCGTCCTCGGGAGCCCGCGCAACAGGAACGGTTCGGGGGCGCCGGGAACGGTGTTCGGCCTGATCCCGAACGGGTAGCCGGGGTCTGGTCCGCGGGTCGACTCACACGAGGCGGACGGCCCGGATCGACGGGAGGTCGGCGGCGGCGCGCGTCCAGCGTTCGCCCGCGTCGTCCGAGACGTAGACCTCGCCGTCGCCCGTGCCGAACGCGACCTCGGATCCTCGCGCGTCGAGCCAGCCGGAGTCGATGTTGCCCTCGAACCACTCGGGCAGCCCCTCGGTGCAGCGCTCGAACGTGGAACCAGGTTCGAGCGCGGTCCGGTAGATGGCGCCCCGGCCTCCTCGGGGGCCGTTCGAGACCGAGAGCAGGACGCGGTCACCGGCGACCGCGACGGCTCGGGCGTACGTGGCATGCAGACCCTCGCGTTCGATCCGCCAGCTCGAACCCCCGTCCACGCTCACGGCGAGCCCGACGGCGCCCGCGGCGAGCACGACGTCGGGTTGGGTCGGGTGCGCGACGACCTGATGGACGTCCGCGTCGATGTCGATGGTCGGCACCCAGCCCACCCCCGCGTCGACCGAGCGGGGGATGCCACCCACGTGAACGTTCGCGTGGAGCCGCCCGCCGAGGTCCTGCGCGATCGAACGGACGGCCGGCCGGCCACCCCACGGCGTGAACCAGGTCTCCCGGCCCTCCACCGTTTCGAACGCCTCGAGCGGCGCGAGCGCGCCGTCGTCGCCGACGAGCCGGAGCAGGTGGGCCTCCTCCGTGCCGGCGAGCACCCCGTGCGACGTGTCGGCCAGGCAGACGATCTCGCGCTCGCTCCGAGCGACGTCCGTCCAGGTCCCGTCGGGTTCGTGGCGTACGATCGAGCGCCCATCGGCGACCGCCCATGCTTGGCCGTCGCGGACCGCGAGTGCCGTCACGGCTCGCGGCCCGAAGGACGGATCCGTCGTCGCGCTCTCGTCCGTCAGCTCGAGCATCCCCGAGCCGGTCCCGATCATCAGCCGCATCGAGGCCCGCTACTCGGCGTCGCGGTGCCGACGGTCGGTCTCGCGGGCGATCCGCGCCGGGGTGCCGGCGATCTTCTGCACCACGGTGAAGCGCCCACCCTCGGACACCAGCTGGTCGACCTCGGGGTTCTCGTGATCGGTCGCGATCGCGAAACGCGTCGGGTACCCACGGACGGCCTCATATTCGATGTGTGTCAGCGTGATCCGCGCTCGGCACGCCGGGTCGCTGCACTCGCACACGAACAGCTCGTCGGTCTCGTGATCGAGCGCGACGGCGCCGCGCGTCTGGGCGATCCACTCGTTCCGGTCGCGCGAACGCGATTCGTTGCGGACCTCTTGGTCCCGCCAGTCGCTCATTCGATCACCCGGCCAAGCGATCAGGAGGAGGGGGCGAGCTCGAGGATCTTCCGGATGCCGTGGTCGATCCTGAGCCGGCCGCCCCAGTTCGTCACGCGCTGCTCGCACGAGATCAAGCCGAGCCACCCGGCTCCGTCGATGTGGTCCAGCCCGTCGATGTCGATGACGACGTCGCCGGGCCGGCCTCGCATCACCGATTGCAACAGGGCCGGCACCGCGGAGGCGTCGAGCCATCCGGCGAGGTAGAGATGGAGGGCGCCGTCGGATTCCTCCATCAGTACCGAGAGACTTTCGGAGGGAACCCGCATCGCGACTCGCTTCCTGGAGGATCGGATCCTCCCTTCAGGGAGCGTGCCGTTGGGCTCCGAGGTGCGCAGAACATCCGCGCGTCGCGGCCGGGAGCTGGGGTCGCCCATTCACGGTACGCCGAACGGGCCGAACACGCAATGCTCAGGCACAACGGACGTTCCGGCCGTGTGGGTCAGTGTGGCAGCCCACGGGGCGGCTGGGGTAGGCTCGACGTGTCGGAGAGACTTCCATGAAGGACGAAGAGAGCTCCGAGCGACTCCGGATCCTCGTCTCGGACGGGCAGGGGCACCGCCTCGACGAGGTGCTACGGAGCGTGACCGAACTCGGTCACGAGGTCGTGGGACGGACGAGGCTCGGCGAGGTTGCTGCGGCCAGCGCGTCGGTTCGTCCGGACGCCGCGATCGTCATCGTCGGGGAGAGCACGGAACGCGCGCTCGACCTCATCGGGCGGATCGTGACCGAGGCGGCGTGCCCGGTCATCGCGATCCTCGACGTCGAAGACGAGGCCTTCATCCGCGACGCAGCCAAGCGCGGGATCTTCGCCTACATCACCCTGGGTCGTGACGCGTCCGCGCTGCAGAGCTCGCTCGACGTCGTGCTGTCCCGATTCGCCGAGTATCAGGGCCTCGAGGGTGCGTTCGCTCGCCGCGCGATCACCGAGCGGGCCAAGGGCATCCTGATGGAGCGGCACGCGATCGACGAGAAGCGCGCGTTCGAGATGTTGCGTGACGAGGCCCGGCGCTCCAACCGCAAGATCATCGACGTCGCCGAGGCGGTCGCGATGAGCGTCAGCCTCCTGCCGCGCTCGCAGGCCGACTAGCTCCGGCCATCCGCTCCCGGCGCCGTACCCTGGTGGTCAAGCAGTGGAGGATGCCCGCATGCCCGAACCGAGGGACTGGAACGCCGGGATCATCGAGGAGTTCCGCGCGAACGGCGGCAGGGTCGGCGGGTACTTCGACGGCGCCACGCTGCTGATCCTCCACACCAGGGGCATCAAGAGCGGCCTCCCGCGCGCGAAGCCGCTGGTGTACCTGCCCGACGGCGACCGGTTCGTGGTGTTCGGCACCATGGGCGGCGCACCGACCGATCCGAAGTAGGTGCGCAACGTGCTCGCGGACCCCGAGCCGTCGGTCGAGCTCGGCGATCGCACGGTGCCCGTGCGGGCGCTCGAGATCACCGGCCCCGAGGCCGACGAGCTCTACGCGCGACAGGTGGAGCGGCGACCCGGGTTCGCCGAGTACAGGAAGAAGACGTCTCGGTGGATCCCGGTCATCGCGCTCGAACCCACGACCTGACCCGTCCCGGTCAAGCCGCGCGGTCAACAGGCCGAAACATCCCAGGTGAGTTCCCACGTCGAGACCGCCTGGACGAAGATCGGCGACACGCTCGGCCGCCGAAGGCCGCGGCGAAGCGCGCACACGAAGTATCGAGAGGCCCTCGTCGCGCATCTCGTCATGAGCCTGGCCGACCTTCGGCTCAAGAGGCGAGCCCAGGAGCGTGCACGCCGGCAGGCCTCGAGCTCCGTCTAGCTTCCGTCTCGCCAGTCGATCGCGACCACGTGCACGGGCTCGTCGAGTCCCTTCAGCGAGACCTCGCGCTCGTCGCCGAAGCCGAATGGGATCGCCCCGGACGAGACGGTCGACGCCGTCGCGAGGATCTCGCCGCCCTCGGCGATCGCGCCCACGCGCGCGGCCTCGTGGACGCCGAGGCCCGCGTAATCGTCCGCGATCATCGTCGCCTCGGCCGAATGCAGCCCGATTCGAACCTGCGGCGCGAATCCATGCTTGCCGCGGTGATCGGTCAGCCGCCGCTGGATCGCGACCGCGCAACTCGCCGCGGCCGCCGCGTCGCCGAAGGACGCGAAGAACCCGTCGCCGGTCGTGTGGACCACCTCTCCGCGGTGGGAGCCGATCTGCGTCCGGAGCATGTCGTCGTGCCAACGGAGGATGCCCTCCCACGCCTCGTCGCCGATCGTGCGGACCAGGTCCGTCGACCCCACGATGTCCGTGAACATGAACGTGCGCACGACGCGGCGTCCGGCGTCGCCCTGCGCTCCCGCCCGGATCATCTCCTCGCACCGCTCCATCTCCCCCAGCGCGCCCAGGCGTTCGAACGCGGTCCTGCCGGCGCGTAGCTCCAGGACGGCGGACGCCTCGTCGCCGCCCGTTCGATACGCCACCGCGAGCCGACGACGCGCCTGCGCAGCCTCGAATGGCGCGTCGGCCTCGGTCCATAAGCGCACGGCCTTGCGGAGCTCGGCGATCGCGGCAGCGGCGTCCTCCTCGTACGTGAGGGTCGCACCGAGCGCCTGGTGCGCGGCCGCCTGCAGCATCGGAGCCCCGATCGCCTCGGCCGTCCCGGCGAGCTCCTCCGCGGCCTCGCGCGCCTCGGCCACGTCGTAGGCGGCGAGGGCGATCTCGACCCGAGCGGGCAGCAGCCGCGCTCGATCCAATGGGTCCCCCGCGTCGGCGAGCGCGGTGCCGATCGAGGACCGCGCTGCGTCGACCTGTCCCCGCGCCAGGCGGAGCAACGCGATCCCCGGCTGCGGCTCGTTCCCCAGGCGATGGGCCCGCTCGAACGCCTCCTCGGCGCCGTCGAGGTCGCCTCGGCGCAGACGCACCTCGCCCACCTCGTTCGCGCCCGCCCCCGCCTGCGGGAGCCGCCCGAACGCTTCGAGCTCGGTCTGTGCCTTCCTGGCCTCGTCCTCGGCCTCGGCGTACGAGCCGTGAAGCCGCATGATCTCGGCCCGCTGCACGCGGCAGACGCCCGGGAAGCCGGTGATCGACTCCCGTTCGCACCACCTCGCGGCCGCCTCGGTCCACTCCGACGCACGCCGGTAGTCGGCGACGCTCCGGCAGACGCCGATCGTGAGGCAATAGATGTTCCCGGCGACGTACGGATTGAGCTCGCCGCCGACGGCGGCCAGCGTCGCCTCGTCCACGAGCGAGAGGCCCTGCTCGAGCTGCGTGTGCATCACCATGATCCCGCCCTGCAGGGCCAGACCGAACGCCTGCAGGTCCCGGTCATCCAGCCGCGCGCCGATCTCCTGCGCCGCGACGGCGTGCCGCTCAACCTCCTCGATGTCGTCCCGCTCGAATGCCGAGCGGACCAGGCAGAGTTCGAGCCACCCGTGTTCGACGGACTCCGGTTCGTCCGCGAGCAGCCGGGCCGCGCGTTGGAGCCAGCCGTTCCACACCGCCGAGTCCAGCCGATCCGCGTACTCCATCGCGAGCCGGAGGCTGATCCGGGCCGCGTCGCGCCGCTTGCCCTCGGCCGAGAAGGCGGCATACGCACGCTCGAACGCGTCGATGCTCTCGTTCGGATGCGCGCTCCACCACGCGGCCTCGGCCAGGCGCTCGAGGTCCTCGCTCGACAGGTCGCCCCGGTCGAGCGAGGCGAAGCCTTCGTAGGACTGCTGCCACGCGTGCGCGTCGAGCGACTGCCGGGCGCGTTCCAGTGTCGTGGCATCCGTCACGGCGAGACCTCCCGGACCGGATGATGGCACGCGGCCGATCGGGGCAGCAGCCGTGCCCTAGACTGCCGGCGTCGTTCGGGCGCGAAGGAGGCAGCCGGTGGGCGAGCGACCGCGCCGGCACGACGAGATCAGGGGTGCGACGGTCCTGCTGACGGGATGGTCGCGGGGGCGCGAGCGCGAGATCGCCGACGCGCTCGGCACGATCTCGACGCGGCCGGTCGATCTCGACGACCTGGAGCTCCCCTTCGTCGCGCTCCCGAAGGTCACGCTCGAGAAGGCGGAGGCCGCTCGAGACCTCCTGGTCGAGGCCGGTGGATCCGTCGATCTCCGGGACGCGTGGGTCACGCGCGACGCCCCTCGACCGGTCGCCAACAGGCCGGTGTGTCCGTTCTGCGGTTCCACCAAGACGCAGCCGTACACGCACGCCGGACCCGCGGCCCGAACCTCGATGAAGTGCACGACCTGCGGTCAGCGGTTCCGGGTCTCGAACCGCTAGTCGGGACGCGGCCGACCGCTCGCAACGACCCGCCCCGCGACCGCTTCGCGGAGCTCGGGCAGCGGGATCGGCAGCGCTCGGACCCGGCCGGGGCGACCGATCGCGTCGTCCACGGCCGCGGCGATCGCGGCGCCGCACCCCGTGGCGCCTCCCTCGCCGGCGCCGCGGACCCCGAGTGCGTTGCTCTCCGCCGGCCAGTCCTGCGTGATCAGCACGCCGATCGGCGGAACCTCGCCGGCGGTCGGCACCAGGTAGTCGGCCAGCGTGGTCGCGAGAGGCTGGCCGTCGTCGGTGTATCGGAACTCCTCCATGAGGGCGCCGGCGATGCCCTGCGCCGCGCCGCCCACCAGCTGGCCCTCCACCAGTTCCGGGATCACCGCCCGGCCGACCTCGTAGCCGATGAAGTACCCGAGGATCCGGACGCCGCCGGAGTCGGGGTCGACCTCGACGTGGGCAAGGTGGACCCCGTACGGGTACGTCATCCGGTCGATCTCGAAGGTCTCCGTGGCCGAGAAGCCGCCGGAGCGACCCGCGAGCTCGGCGAGGGACACGGCTCGTTCCGGCGACCCCGCGGCCGCGAACCGACCACCCGACGAACGGATATCGGCCGGGTCCACCTCGAGCGCCTCGGCCGCCGCCTCGCGGGCGAGCAGGGCGACCCGGTCTGCGGCGAGGGCGACCGCGTTCCCGGCCAGGACGGTCGAACGACTGGCCCACGATCCGACGCCCTCGGGGACCAGGTCCGTATCTCCGAGCACGACCGTGACGTCGTCGGCGTCCAGACCCAGCCGTTCGGCGGCGAGCGTCGCGAGGACGGTCTCGACGCCCTGGCCGAGCGACGTCGCGCCGGCCCTCACCCGGACCTCGCCCGAGGGCAGCAGGTCGACCCAGGCGTACTCCCGCGGCCCGAGCCCGCTCTTCTCCATGAAGACGGCGGCGCCGGTCCCCACCATCCGCCCCTGCGCCCGCCGGCGGGCCGAGTCGTCGCGCCAGGCCTCGAACCCGGCCTGGGCGATCGTGCGCTCGAGCAGGCCGCCGACGTCACCCGCGTCGATCGTCATCGTGGTCCCGATCGCCGAGAGCGCCCGTTCCAGGGGGAGCTCGTCGGACGACAGGAGGTTCCGCCGCCGGAGGTCGAGCGGATCGAGCCCCAGTTCGTGGGCCGCCAGATCGAGGAGCCGTTCGCGAGCGAAGGTCCCCTCGTAACGTCCCGGGCCGCGGTAGGTACCGCACGGCGTCCGCGGCGTGAGCACCACGTGCGCGGTACCTCGGTATGCGGGCACCCGGTACGGACCGGGGAGCATGCTGAGCGTGAGATCGGCCACCAGCACGCCGTGCGTTCGGATGTACGCGCCGCTGTCGTGCCACACCTCGTCGGCGATCGCGAGCAACCGATGCTCCTCGTCGAACGCCGCCTCGATCGCGTGGATCTGGTGCCGCGAATGGTTCGTCGCGACCAGGTGCTCCGAACGGTCCTCGATCCACTTCACCGGTCGATCGGTCCGCGCCGCGAGCCAGGGCACCAGGAAGTCTTCGGGATAGAACTCGCCGCGGACGCCGAACCCTCCGCCCGCGTCGGCCGTGTGCAGGTGGATCTGCTCCACGGGGATCCCGAGCATCCAGGCCAGCACCCGCCGGTTGAAGTGCGGGACCTTCGTCGTCCCCCAGATCTCGAGCCGTCCGTCGCGCGGCGCGGCGAGGAGCCCTCGCGTCTCGAGCGGCACCGCGGAATGGCGACCGATCGTGAACTCGGCGCGGGTGACGTGGGCCGCGTTCGCGAACGCCTCCTCGACGTCCCCGTAGCCCATCTCGAGCTCGGCCGCGCGCTCGGCGGCCCGGAGGTCGAGCACCGTCGGGAGCTCCTCGTAGTCGACCGCGACGAGCTCCGCCGCGTCCTCGGCCGCGTACGGATCCTCGGCGAGGAGGACGGCGACGGGCTCCCCGACGTAGCGCACCCGCTCCCGCGCCAGGACCGGTTGCAGATGGTCGTCGAGCGGCTGATCGGGGACCTCGACCCTGACCGGGATCCGTTCGATCGCAGGGAGGTCCGCCGCCGTCACGACGGTGAGGACGCGTTCGGACGCGCTCGCCGCGCTCGTGTCCACCTCGCGCAGGATCGCGTGGGCGACCGGCGACCGGACCACGCGGAGCCACAGCTGACCCGGGAGGTCGACGTCGTCGACGAAGCGGCCGCGACCGGCCAGCAGTCGCGGGTCCTCGACCCGGAGCGTCCTCCCGGCGCGGGTCACGGCTCCGTCGACGGGTCGGCGACCGCGTCGGCGGCCCGGCGGACGGCGCGCAGGATGTTCTGGTAGCCGGTGCACCGACACAGGTTCGACGACATCGCTTCGCGGATCTCGTCGTCGGAGGGCGAAGGGTGGTCACGCAGGAACGCGGTCGCAAGCATCAGGAACCCCGGCGTGCAGAACCCGCACTGGAGCGCGTGGCTGGACGAGAAGATCTCCTGCAACGGCGACAGGTGCTCCTGGTCGCCCAGGCCCTCCACCGTCCGGACGTCGGCGGCTTCGGCCTGGACGCCGAACAGCAGGCACGAGCGGACGGGTTCACCGTCCAGCAGCACCGTGCACGAACCGCACACGCCCTGCTCGCATCCGACGTGCGTCCCCGTGTAGCCGAGATCGTGACGGAGCACGTCCACGAGCGTCCGGCGTGGCTCGACCTGCACCACGTGCTCCGTGCCGTTCACGGTGAGCGTGACGCGGTGCCGCTCGGTCACGGGAGGCCACCCACCGAGACGCTCGCGGGGTGCTCGCGGATCGCGCCGAGCAGACGCTCCGGCGCGATCGGCACCTCGACGATCTCGACGCCGAGGTGGGCGAGCGCGTCGGACACGGCGTTCGCGATCGCCGCGGGGGCTCCGATCATGCCGCCTTCGCCCATCCCCTTGGCGCCGGTCGCCGAATGCTCCGACGGCGTCTCCAGGTGATGGATCTCGATGCGCGGGATCTCGGCGGCGGTGGGGACGAGGAAGTCGGCGAAGGTACCCGACAGCGGCTGGGCCTGCTCGTCGTACGCGAGCCGCTCGTACAGGGCCGCGGCGATCCCCTGCGCGACGCCGCCGTGCACCTGCCCCTCGACGATCATGGGGTTGATCACGAACCCGCAGTCCTCGACCACAACGTACCGTCGGATCGCGACCGCTCCGGTCGCGGGATCGACCTCCACCTCGGCTCCGTGGGTCGCGTTCGAGAACGTGCCGGGAGGGTCGAAGGTCGAACGCACCTCGAGCCCGGGCTCGGTCCCGGCCGGGAGCCGGTGCGCGGCGTGGTGCGCGACACGAGCGACCTCCGCGATCGCGACGGACCTGCCGGGCGCCCCACGCACCGAGATCGACCCGTCGGCGAGCTCGACGTCGTGGGGGGCGACCTCGAGCAGGTGCGCGCCGATCCGCGCGAGCCGCTCGGCCAACAGCTCGCCGGCCCGCTTCACTGCGCCGCCGCCGATCGCGATCGAACGGCTCGCGAACGTCCCCCAGCCGAAGGGCGTCACGTCGGTGTCGCCCTCCACGACCCGAACGTCCTGCGGCCGCAGGCCGAGCTCGTCGGCGGCGATCTGCGCGAACGTGGTCTCGTGCCCCTGGCCGTGGGAGAGCGTGCCGACCGCCACGGTCACGCCTCCCGAGGCGTCCATGCGCACGTGCGCGCTCTCGAACCCCGGGGTGACGGCCATCTTCCGCGACGCGAACGCGGGTGTCCCGTAGGCCGTTCGCTCCGAGAAGCAGGAGAACCCCTGTCCGATCAGACGACCCTCGGCCCGGGCGCCGGCCTGCCGGACGCTCCACGTCGCGTGATCGAGCTCGGCGGCGCATCGCTCGAGCGACGCGCGGTAGCTACCCTCGTCGTACAGCAGACCGGAGGCGCTCCGGTAGGGGAACTCGTCCGGCCCGATCAGGTTGCGCATCCGGAGCTCGACGGAGTCCAGACCGAGCCGCCGGGCCGCGATGTCCATCGCGCGCTCGATCACGAACGTGATCTGCGGGCGCGACACACCCCGGTACGGCGCGATCGGCGGCTTGTTGGTCGCGACGGCCCTGGCGCGGGCCCGGTACCGGGTGAGCCGGTACGGGCCGGGGAGCTCGGTCGCGGCCATCAACGGCTCGACCCCGCAGGTGAACGGGTAGCAGGAGTACGCACCCACGTCGCAGGCGAGGTCGGCATCCAGGCCGAGCAGCGTTCCGTCGGCCCCGAACCCCACCCGGACCGCGTGGCGCTGCTCGTGGCCGTGGAAGCTCGCGGTCAGGTTCTCGAGCCGGTCCTCGATCCACTTCACCGGCCGCTGCAGCCTCGCCGCGGCGGCCGCCACGAGGACCTCCTCGCGCCCGACGACGCACTTGAGGCCGAAGCCGCCGCCGACGTCGGGCGCGATCACCCGGACCCGATGTTCGGGCAGGCCCAGCAGGTCGGCGATCGTCGTGCGCACCAGGTGCGGGATCTGGTGCGAGATGTGCACGATCAGCCGCCGTTCGCGCGCGTCCCACTCCGCGACGCACGCGCGCGTCTCGATCGGCGCGGCGGTCAGCCGGCCGCTCGAGAACGTCGCGTCGACCACGACGGCGGCCGCATCCAGATGGGCATCGAGCTCGGCGTCGTCGACCATCGCAGCGTCCAGGAGCAGGTTCCCTCGCGCCGACCCGTGCACGAGCGGCGCGCCGTCCGCGGTCGCCTCCTCGATCGACGACACGCCCTCACCGGGGACGAACTCGACCTCGACGGCCTCGGCGCCGTCCTCCGCCGCGTAGCGCGACCCGGCGAGCACCATCGCGACGGGCTCGCCGGCGAACCGCACGACCTCGCGGGCGAGCAGCGGCATCTCCGTGACCACGAAGTCCTCGCGCTCGAGGATCGGGCGCAGCCCCGGGAGCTCGAGGTCCGCCGCGTCCCACACCTCCACGACGCCGGGGGCCCTGCGCGCGACGTCTGCGTCGACCGATGCGATCCGCGCGGACGCGAACGGCGAGCGGGCGAACGCGGCGTGCAGCAGCCCGGCCGGGGCCACGTCGTCGACGAACCGCGACGCGCCCGTGAGCAGCCGAGGGTCCTCCACGCGGCGGACCGGCGTGCCCGACCATCGGGCGCCGTCCGGACCCGACGGCTGCGCCGTCGCGTCAGCCATCCGCTCGCACCGCGTCGCCGAGCGCCCGCCGGACCAGCGCGGCCGCGAGCTCCTTACGGTAGTCCGAGCTCCCGTGGATGTCCGACGGCGGCCGCAAACCCGCCGCGGCGGCCCGCCCCGCCTCGTCGAACGCCACCTCGCCGGGCGTCGCGCCGGCGAGCATCGCCTCCGCCTCGGTCGCCCGAACCGGGGCGTCGCTCACCCCCGCGAGGGCGATCCGCGCCGACCGCACGCCCCCGTCCTCCACCTCGAGGGCGGTGGCGACGGCGACGACCGCGAAGTCCCCCTGCCGCCGCGCGAACTCGCGGATCGCCGATCGCGGCGCGGGGGCGGGGAACCGGACCTCGGTCACCACCTCGTCGACGTCGAGGGCTGTCGTGAACACCCCGCGGAAGAAATCCGAGGCGGCGACGGTCCGCGAGCCCTGCTCGCCGGTCGCGACGATCTCGGCATCGAGGAGCAGCGCGAGCATGCACCACTCCGAGGTCGGATCGGCATGCGCGATGCTGCCCCCGAACGTGCCGCGCGTACGGATCGGGTAATGGCCGATGAAGCGTGCGGCACGAGGGAGGATCGAGTACCCGTCGAGCACGCCGGGCTCCGCGTTGGTCTCGATGTCGCGATGGGTGGCGAGCGCTCCGATCTGCAGGGCGTCGCCGTCGCGCCGCACGTAGCGCAGCTCCGCGATGCGGTTGATGTCGATCAACGCCGACGGTCTCGCGAGGCGGAACGCCATGAGCGGCACGAGGCTCTGCCCGCCGGCGATCACCTTGGCATCCTCACCCTCGCGCGCGAGGAGCTCGAGCGCTTCGCCCACCGAAGCGGCGCGGTGATACGCGAAGCTCGCCGGTTTCAACCTGTCTCCTCGAGCCGGACTGCGGGGAGGGCCCATAGTACAGTCGCGTCTCGCCCGGGAGAGGACCCGCCGATGCTCGTGGATCTTTCGATGCCGTTGTCCCCCAAGACCGTGCCGGTCCCCGGGCACCCCGAGCCGACGTTCGTGCCGCTGCACCTGCTCGAACGCGACGGGCTCCGCAACACCGTGATGTCCCTCAGCCTGCACACGGCCACGCACATCGACGCGCCGTCGCACTTCATCGCCGACGGCGCGGCGATCGACGAGATCGCGATCGACCGGTTCCACCGCGCGGGCGTGCGGCTCGATCTCACCGGCTCCGAACCTGGGTCGGAGATCGGGCTGCAGGAGCTCCTCGCGGCGGGGTTCGAGCCGACCGCCTGTCGCGGGGCGATTCTCATGCTCGCGACCGGATGGACCGATCGCGCGTTCGAGACGTCACAGCTCTACGGCGGGAACCCCTACCTCGCGCTCGATGCGGCCGAGGCGATCGCGGCGGCCGCGCCGTCGGCGATCGGGCTCGACTTCGCCGTGGACCACGGCAGGCCCTTCCCGAACCACGTCGTGCTCCTGGGCGCCGACGTGTTGCTGATCGAGAACCTGATGCGGCTGCCCGAGCTCCCACCGGACGGGTTCACCGTCAGCGCGTTCCCGATCCGGATCACCGGGGAGAACGGCGCGCCGGCGCGCGTGGTCGCGGAGCTCGCCGGATGAACATCGGCCGCGTCCACCACCTGGGGATGATCGTCGCCGAGCTCGACGGGGCGGTCGGCGGGTTCCGCGACGTGCTCGGGCTCGAGCTCGATCACACCGAGCCCTACGGCGACGAGCTCGAGATCGCGTTCCTCCCGTGCGGCGAGACCCTCGTGGAGCTGATCAGGCCGCTCACGGCGGGGGGCTTCAGCGCGGACTGGCTCGCGAGCTCGGGGCCCGGGATCCAGCACGTCGCGTTCGAGGTCGACGATCTCGAGGCCGCGCTGCGGGAGCTCGCCGACAAGGGCGTGCGCCCGACCGGTCCGGCGCCCCGTCCCGGCGCCGGGAACACGATCATCGCCTTCCTGGACCCCGAGCCGTTCGGCGGGATCATCGTCGAGCTGGTCCAGCCGCGGTGAGCGTCCTCCGGGCGGACGAGCCCGCCGAGGGTGTGCTCCGCCTCCGCATGGACCGGCCCGCCAAGCGCAACGCGGTCGACCGCGAGCTCGTCGATGCGCTGTTGGAGGCGTTCTCGTCGCCCGGTCCCGCGGTCGTGATCCTCGGCAGCAGCGGACCCGAGGCGTTCTGCGCGGGCCTGGACCTCTCGCTGAGGGCGGACGACCGCGTGGCCGTGAGCGACCTCCTGTACGAGCTGTACGAACGGATGCTCACTTCGCCCGCGCCGGTCGTGACCGCGGTCGGCGGCCCGGCGATCGGCGGCGGCGCGCAGCTCGCGATCGCGTCCGACCTCCGGGTCGCCGGCCCGAACGCCAGGATCCGGTTCGCCGGGCCGGGGCACGGGCTCGCCGTCGGGGCGTGGGGGCTCGCCTCGCTCGTGGGCCGGGGACGCGCGATGGATCTCTGCCTGTCGATGCGTGACGTGTCGGCGGACGAGGCCGCGGCGATCGGTCTCGTCGACCGTGTCGCCGACGACGCCGATGACGCCGCCCTCGAGCTCGCGACGCGGATCGCGCGCCTCGACCGCTCCGCGGTCGCGCGGGTCAAGCGGCTCGTCGCCTCGGACGGCCTGCTCGGCTCCCTCCGGCGCGAGCGGCGGGACAACGTAGCGGCGTGGTCGGGGGAGATCCCGGAGGGCTCGCTCCCCGTTCCTCAGCGCGACGATGCCTGACCTGCTCGCCGGCGGGGCGATCGCACGGGCGACGAGTGCGGCGTGGCGCACCCACCTCGGGCGGGATGCAGACGACGAGCTCCTCCCAGAGCTGGGCTCCGGATCGCTCGCGGTGGCGTTCCGCTCGACGGCCGAGGCTCGAGGCGATGCGCCCGCGCTCGCGATCGACGGGGTGGCGGCAACCCACCGAGCGCTGGACGAGCGCGCGGCCCGCGTCGCCGGTTCGCTCCGCAGCCGCGGGGTCGAACCCGGCCACCGCGTGCTCCTGTGCGCCCCGAACTCGCTCGCCCTCGTCGTCGCGTACCTCGCGACGCTCCGGGTGGGCGCGACCGCCATCCCCGTCGGGGCGACGCTCACCGGACCCGAGCTCGCCGGGATCGCCGCGACGGCCGGACCGGTCGTCGCGTTCGCGGGCGGAGCCGCGCTCCCCGCGCTCCGAACACTCGCCGCCGGCGACATGCCGGTGGTGGCGTTGGACGACGCTCCGGCTCCGAGCCTGGCCGAGGCCGAGGCGACGGGCGAGCCGCTTGAGCCAGTCGACGTCGCCGGGTCGGCGACGGCGCTACTGGCGTTCACCTCCGGGACCACCGGTCGGCCCAAGGGCGTGCCGCTCTCGCACGCGAACCTGTTGTCGTCGATCCGGTCGGCCATGCTCGCCTGGCGCTGGACCGCCGACGATGTGCTCGTCCACGCCCTGCCGCTCTCGCACCAGCACGGGCTCGGCGGCGTGCACGCGACCCTGCTCGCCGGCTCTCGGGCGGCGATCCACGGCGACTTCGACGCGGCTCGGCTCGCGGGGACCGTCACGACCGAACGCGCGACGGTGCTGTTCGCCGTCCCCGCGATCTACCAGCGCCTCGTCGGCACCGAGGGCATCGGGGGCTCGGCGTTCGCCTCGCTCCGCCTGGCGATCTCGGGGTCCGCTCCGCTCTCCCCCGCGCTGTTCGATCGCGCCGGCGGGCTGTTCGGTCGGGAACCGCTCGAGCGCTACGGCACCACCGAGAGCGGCCTCGACACGTCCAACCCGTACCTGGGCGACCGCCGCCCCGGGCAGCGGCAGGCCCACGCTCCCGGGGTCTCGATGGCGATCGCGGACCCGGACGGCACGCCGCTCGAGCCGGGGTCCGACGGCGAGATCGTGTTCCGCGGTCCGCAGGTCTTCGCCGGCTACACCGACGACGCCGAGACCGCCACCGCCTTCCACACGGGTGGCTGGTTCCGAACGGGCGACATCGGCCGCGTCGATCCGGGCGACGGGTTCCTCACGATCACGGGGCGTTCCAAGGAGGTCATCATTACCGGCGGCCTCAACGTCAATCCGCGCGAGGTGGAGCTCGCGCTCGAGACCCACGGCGGGGTGAGTGCGGCGGCGGTGGTCGGGGTGGCCTCGGAGCGCTGGGGCGAGGTGGTCGTCGCGTTCGTCGTCCCCCAGTCGGACCGTGCGCCGAGCGGCGACGACCTGATCGCGCACGCGCGCGCACGGCTCGCCGCGTACAAGTGCCCCAAGCGCATCATCCCGATCGGCGAGCTCCCCATGAACGCGATCGGCAAGCTCGACCGGGATCGGCTGCGCGAGCTCGCCGGCCTGGTGCGTGGGTGATCGGTCCGAGATCCGTCGAGGCCGCGCTCGAGGGCATCGACGCGTGGCAGGGGTCGACGAACGCGTTCGCGCAGGTCTTCGCGGACGAGGCTCGGGTCGAAGCCGACGTCGGCAGGGGCGGACGGCTCGCGGGGATGCCGATCGCGGTCAAGGACCTGTTCGACGTCCGTGGGTACCCGACCACGGGATGCTGCGCGGCGATCGCGTCCGAACCCGCCGAACGCGACGCGGCGCTCGTCACCCGACTGCGCGACGAGGGTGCGATCGTGATCGGGAAGACCAACCAGCACGAGCTCGCCGCCGGGGTGACGAACCTCGAATCATCGTGCGGACCGACGCGGAACCCGTGGGATCCCACCAGGATCACCGGCGGGTCGAGCGGAGGATCGGCGATCGCGGTCGCGACCGGCATCGTCCCGCTCAGCCTGGTCTCCGACACCGGGGGGTCGGCCAGGATCCCCGCCGCCTTCTGCGGGACCTGGGGCCTGAAACCGACGCAGGGACGGCTGTCGACCGAGGGCATGATGCCGCTCGCTCACGAGATGGATTGCCCGGGTCTGCTCGCGGGTTCGCTCGAGGATCTCCGGCTCGGGTGGGAGGTGATCGCCGACCGGCCGAACGACGGTATCGCTCCGTCCGTCGTCGGCGTGCTCCGCGGCGGGCGCTGGGAGCGATGCGCGCTCGAGATCAGAACTTCCATCCAGCAGGTATCTGAACGCCTCCAGGACGCCGGGCTCGAGGAGCGCGACGTCGACGGTTCGTCGTTCGACGACGTCCATCGCGTCTGGAACCGGCTCGCGTGGCCGCCGTTCGCCGAGCGCTATCGGGGGCTGACCGGCGACCCGTCGCTCGGCGCCGGCACCGCCTCGCTCCTCGGGTGGGGTTCGGCACACCGGGAGGAGCTGACGGACGCGCGGGCCCGCGCGGAGCGGATCCGGGGCTGGTTCGCCGGTGCCTTCGATGGGGTGGACCTGTTCCTCACCGCGACGACGCCGTACGTCGCGCCGCCGATCGACGCCCGGGAGGTGGACCTGGGCGACGGCTCCACGATGGACGTCCACCGCGGAGGGCCGTCGTGGTTCACCACGGCCGCCAACGTCGCGGGGCTCCCCGCCCTCACCATCCCGTTCTCCACGTCGAACGCCGGCCTCCCGATCGGCGTGCAGCTGATCGCCCCGCGGGACGGCGAGGACGCGCTGTTCGCGGCCGCCGAGATCCTCCGTCCCTCGGGCGGCGGGCTCGCGCGGCCGGCGGTCCCGCGACGCTGATGCCCTATCATCCGGCGCGGTCGGCGTTCGGCCGAGGGGAGGCGTGATGGATCTCGGGCTCCAGGGCACAGTCGCGTTCGTGACGGGGGCGAGCAAGGGCATCGGTAAGGCCACCGCGCGCCTGCTCGCGCAGGAGGGGTGCACGGTCGCGATCACGGCTCGCGGCGACGAGCTCCTGCGGCGGACCGCCGACGAGCTCTCGGCGGAGACCGGCGGGGACGTCGTGCCGCTGCGGGGCGACATGAGCGTCGTCGAGGACGTCGAGCGGACGGTCGCCGAGACGATCGAGCGCTTCGGGCGCATCGACATCCTCGTGACCTGCGCCGGCAGCTCGCCGGGAGGCCTGCTCGAGAACCTCACGGAGGACGACTGGTTCAGCAGCCTGAACCTGAAGTTCATGGGCTACGTCCGCACCTGCCGCGCCGTCGTGCCCCACATGCGAGAGACCGGCGGTGGGAGCATCGTCCTCGTCGTCGGCAACGACGGCCTCAAGCCGAGCTACTGGGAGATGACGGCCGGCGTGGCGAACGCCGCCGACATCAACTTCGCCTCGTCGCTCGCCGAGCAATACGGCCCGCTCCGGATCCGCGTGAACACCGTGAACCCCGGGCCGGTCAACACGGAGCGGTGGGACGGGCTCGAGAAGGCGTTCGCGCGCGACAAGGGCATCGATCAGGACGCCGCGCACGAGCTCGCGGTCGGCAGCCTGCCGCTCGGCCGGATCTGCGAACCCGAGGAGGTCGCGAACCTCGTGGCGTTCCTCGCGTCCCCGCGCGCGAGCTACCTGAACGGCGCGCACATCCCGATGGACGGCGGGCAACGCAAGGCGCTGATGGACCTCTAGATCACCGGACGATCTCGCCGCCGGCGCGCTCGACCTCCGCGATCGCTCGCTCGCCATCCCCCTGCTTGAGGTCCACTGCCCGGATCGCATCGAAGAGGACCCGGACTCGGAAGCCCTCCTTGATCCCGTCGAGCGCCGTCGAGTTCACGCAGTAGTCGGTCGCGAGCCCGCAGACGACCAGCCGGGTGACGCCTCGGTCGCGGAGGAGCTCGGCGAGCTCGGTCGGCTCCGTCTCCCCCGTCGTCGGATCCCGCATCGTGAACCCCGAGTACCCGTCCTCGCCGTTCGAGCCCTTCCGGACGACAGGACCGTCGACGTCGAGGTCGGCGTGGAACTCCGCGCCCCACGTGTCCATGACGCAGTGGTCCGGCCAGATCCCGCCGTCCTTGGCGAAGTGCGGCGTCGATGCGGGATGCCAGTCGGCCGTGTACGCGACGACGGCGCCGGCCTCTCGAGCCTTCGCGATCTGGGCGTTGATCGTCGGAACGAGGTTCTCGCCACCCCGCACGTACAGCCCGCCATCGGGATGCGCGAAGTCGTTCTGGACGTCGACCACCACGAGCGCGGTCTGTGCGTCGTACGCGGGATCGGCCATCGGTCCGGAGATGGTAGTCCACGCCGGGACGACCGTTCAGTCTTCCTCGTTCCTTGGCTCGTTCCGCCGGAGTCGCTTGGTCCGGGAGCGCCGCTTCTTGTCCGCGAGCCGGCGCTCGACGGCGCCACGCCTCGGCTTCGTCGGGCGCCGGCGGGGCGGCGGCGGCGCGAGCGCTCCGGCCAGCGTGTCCGCCATGCGCTCGAGCGCGGCCTCCCGGTTCCGGAGCTGCGAGCGGTGCTCGGACGCCTTCACGGTCAGGACGCCGTCGACGAGCCGACGTGACAGGCGGTCGAGGACGCGAGCCCGCTGGACGGGTCCGAGCGCGGTCGTCCGCGCGACGTCCAGGCTGAGCTCCACGCGCGAGTCGGCGGTGTTCACCGACTGACCGCCGGGCCCCGACGAACGGCTGAACCGCCACGTCAGCTCGCGTTCGGGGACGACGACGGAGCGCGTCACGCGCAAGGGACCGTTCATCGGGATCCATCTCCTACACTCCGCGCGTGAAGATCGGCGTCATCGTACCGGCGGCGGCGAGCGACTCCGAGGGCGCGAGGCCGTCGTGGCGGGCGATCGCCTCGTTCGCCCGTTCCGCCGAGGCGCACGGCCTGGACTCGGTCTGGATGTACGACCACTTCTTCCACAAGCCGGCGAGCGGACCGATCGACGGGCAGCTCGAGGCATGGACCGTCGTGAGCGCGCTCGCCGCCGCGACCGAACACGTCGAGATCGGCACGCTCGTCCTGTGCTCGAGCTTCCGCCACC
>Ga0207981_1000012_pt1 | contig 21151 bp, 23 predicted proteins | sample SoimicmetaGmgLPC_FD_188327 | JGI IMG/M metagenome (GOLD analysis project Ga0207981, IMG submission 188327) | Soil and rhizosphere microbial communities from Laval, Canada - mgLPC (SPAdes) (version 2) | ecosystem: Environmental > Terrestrial > Deep subsurface > Rock core/Sediment | place: Laval... | reverse complement strand
CCGGGGTCCAGTGCCCGGGAGCACCGAACATCGTGTGGTAGCCGACGCCGACTCCGTCCCATGCCGAGCAACGCTCGAGGGTGATGTGCGCAACCCGGTGGAGCCAGACCAGCAGCACCTTGATCGAATGCAGCTGCTCGGTCGACCACTCGCCGTCGCCCAGACCCTCGGTCTCAATGGAGACCGCGAAGTCGTTGGCGTCGAGGTTGGCGTCAGCCTGGACGTAGATGGAGCGGTACTGCTCCACGGTGCCGTCGAGGCGGATGTAGAAGTGCGACTCGACACCGCCCGAAGGGCCGTTGAAGTAGGGGTACAGGCTCTCGCCGGTCCCCGCACTGACGTGCAGGATGGCCAGGCGCGGCACGATGGCCGGGTCGTTGGACCCGGGTGGGATGTTCTTGATGATCGCCTTGGGAAAAAACCCGTCGCTCACGAAACGCTCCTGCGTGAAAGGTCGGAACCTGCGTGGTCGGCAAGGTGCTCGACCATCAGGTCATGTGTTGCGTCCGACTTCCGCTCGATCCGAGCGAGCGATTCGCGGACGTGCTTGGCGAAGCCGTTTCCGGTCGCCTTGGTCTGCTTGGCCGCCTGTCGTGACTGCCACGAGTTGTATGCGCCAATGCCTAACAACAGGGCGATGCCGCCCACCTGTTGCACCGTGCTGCTGTCCATCCCCACCCCATTGATCTGAGAGCCCACCCCCACCCACCGAGCGCGTCCGCTCGGTGAATGAGAGTGATCCGTCAGACCACCGTGGAGATGGACGAGCCGGCCTCGAGCCGGTAGAGCGCCTTCTCGCGGAAGCGGGTCCAGCCGAGGAAGCCGTACCAACCCAGGGGGAAGAAACGGTTCAGCTTGTCGGGGACAACCCCAACGCGGACCTCGGGCTCAACGACGACGCCTTCGGCCAGAGCCTCACGGCCGGCGAAGATGGTGCGGTACACCACGTCGAGGTTGGTGCCGGCGTCAGTACCGTCGCCACCATCCTGGGCCGTCTTCATCCGAGCGGACTCGACGAAGAAGCAACCCTCGTACTCGCCGATCTCGCCCGGCCAGAACACGCCAGGAGCGGCGTACTGGTGAGCGTTCTGCCACGAACCGGCGCCAGTCTCGGCCCGAAGGTCGTGGCTGATGTCGGGGTGGATGCCACACCAGTACTTGTCACCGCGCTTGCCCTGCGCGGCGTTGCCCCGCAGCTTGGCGACGATGAACCGCACGTCGCTGGACTTGATGTTGTCCTGCGAGTTGGTCGTGGCGGTGCTGGTCTTGCCGTTCGCGTAGCGAACGTTCGTGCCGCCAGAGATGACGGTGCTCACGAGCGAGTCCAGCGTGTCACGCATGTTCCAGACGATTGCGTCCCGCTGGTCGGGGTCCACGTCGAAGAACGACTGGGCCTTGACCTTGAGGGTGGCAATCGACACGTTGCCGTACTCGAGCGGCGTCAGGGTGACGGGCGTCGGGTTGGGGAGGGCCACTGCATCGGGGTCCACCGTCTCGGAGAGAGGGGTGGTAGCAACGGCCAGGTCGGCCCGGGTGTAGAGGGCGACCGAGGAACCAGGCTTGTCCACCTGCACAGGGCGCGTGTCAGCGACCGCGCGGAGAATCGGCATGTGCCGAAGTTCCGCGCGGACGTACTGGTCAAGCGCAGCCTGTACACCGTTGGACAGCGTGGTAGTTGACACATAGGCGTCAGCCATTGAGTCTTAACCTTTCACTGTGAATGTCAAACCCCGTGCTTGCGAAACAGTTCGATCAGCGCGGCGCCATCCATGTTCGGAGTGATCTCAGCCGTGGCGGCTTCGACCTTCGACATGTCGGCCGGCGTACGAAGATCGGCGGCACCAGCAATGCGCTGGTGAGCTGCGATCTCTGCTTCGCTTGCGTTTGGGGCGGGGGCGTTGGCCGGAGCGGAGCCCTTCGCGTAGTCGTCGCCGTTCTTCTCCAGCCACGCTGCGACCGCCTCGGAGTTGAGGGGGTCCACCTTGTCGGTGAGAAGATCGCGCTTCACGCGCTCAGGGTTCTTGTACTCCGTGAGCACACCGTTGAGGGCGCTCGCCGTGACCCGGCCGGTGAGGTCGGTGTTCGTCTCGGTGAGCCTCGTGTTGGCCTGCTGGAGCTTCTTGACGTGATCCCGTAGCGCCTTGGGTGTGTCAATGAACTCGTCGCTGTCAACGTCGATGTGCTGAATGTTGTCCGTCATCGGACACTCTCCTTTGGTCGACCCGCTGTGCGGATCTGGTGGTTTCGCAGGCCAACCCGCTCACTGGAGGACGTGAACGGATGCTCCTGCTCCCGGTCTCGGTCGCCGCCTGGGGCCGGTAGGTCCAGGTCGGGGTTCTTGGTGAAGGCGGTGCCTTCAGGTGGAGCGGATGAAGTCAGTAACTTCCGCCGCTGGAGCGGGTCAGACTGCCTCGCCCCACTCCGCTGGAGCCGCCGAACTCGGCGCGCTCACGGGATGCCAGTCGCTTCTGCTTCTGGGTGGCTTCGGCGTTCTGGTCGAACACGGCCGACTCGAAGTCGCCTTGGCCGAACTGCTCGCCGTAGATCGAGCCCATGCGCTGCATGTCGTTCAAGCCTTCACCGATCATGCCGTAGCCCTGCGCGGCCTGTTGTTCGGTGACGCCGAGCTCAGTCAGGTGGCCGAGGTAGCCGTTGTCAGCCACGACGCCGGCCCTGCGGGCAGCCGCGCCGAGCAGCGTGGTCTGGTACTTCTTCTGGATCAGCGGGAGCGCCCGGGTCGGGTCCATGAGGTGCGCCAGCATGTCGCCCTTGCTCATGCCCATCGAGGCGAGCTGTGCGGTGACAGCGGGGTCTTCGCGGTTGTTGAGATCCGCGAACGCCTGGAACCGCTGCTGCACCTCGTTGGGGGAGACGCTGTTCCCGATCCACTTGGCGAAGTCCGAGGGGTCGTCGTAGAACCCCTGCGGCAGCCCGTAGTTCTTGGCGAGCTGGGCGTAAGACCGCTCAACCGACAGGTACTCGCCGACCGACAGGACTGCGAGGCCCTGCTGCTTCAGCATCTCGTTGCCGGCGAAGCGGGTCTTCCACTCCTGCGTGTCTTGGAGCTTGAGCTGGAGCAGGTTCGGGTCGGTGTCGCCGCCACGGATGAGATCCTGAAGCACGCCCGAGAGGGAGTCCAGCCCGTACTCGTGCAGGGTGTTCAACATGATGTCGAACGCGGACTGCTGGGTCTGGGTTAGGTCGGTGGAGCCGGTGGGGACGGCTGGAGCGCTGTTGCCCACGGGCCGGCCCGGATCTACGAACTGGGTACGCCCGCCCCTCGTCGGGGTGGGGCCGGGGGGGCGAATGATTGTCATGCCATCAACCCGAAGGACCGGAGCAGCGTGGTCGTCACGTTACCCACCTCTTGCTTGGCGTTGTCGGTGTACTGCCACCGCTTGTCTTGGCGCAGCTGGTCGGCGAATGCGGCCAGGTCCATCGCGGCCGGGCGGCCCTTGGCATCAGTGCGCTTCAACGCCGCCTGGATCGTCTTGTCGTTCAGTCCGAGCTCACCTTGCGGGAGCTCGAGCAGCGAGGCCATCTTCTGCACGTAGGGGTCGGCGATCTCACGGACGGACTCGCCGGCCTGGATGCGGTCGGCGAACGCCTTGTACTCGCGCATCGCCATCTGGCGCACACGGTCCTGCACACCGCCGATGGTGTCGCTGCCTTCGACGATCTTCTCCAGCTGTGCGGCCTTCCAAGTGGGACCGAGGTCGAGGCCGTAGTTGCCGAGCAGGTTGTCGATCTGACTGGAGGTTTCAGCGGCCGTGCCGCCGAGCTGCGACTTCTTGAGCAGCTTCTGGTAGTTGATGCCCTGGGTCATGTGGTCGATCAGCTGCGCCTCGGACCAGCCCATGCGGTGCGCCGTTTCGGCCCACGTCCGCAGCACCTTGGGGTCCATGTTGGCGGTGCCGAACATCTTGCCCCAAGCGTCCTGCACGGTGGAGAACATCTGGTCGACGTTCGCCTTGTAGGTCGCCGGGTCGGAAGTCTCCTGCATGATGGCGTTGCGCACCGATGCCGAGTGGTGCTGGAACCACTTGGTCGCCCGGAGCTTGGCGATGAACATGCTGGTGTCCCAGGTGTTCTTCACGGCCTGCCCGAACAGGTTCTTCAGCTCGGGGTCGCTATTCATGAAGGCCAGGGCGAACCCGTACTGGGCAGCCATCTGCTGCTGGTTGATGCCGTCTACGGGGCCGGCGTCACCGCCGCCCTTGGGCTTGTCAGGCACTCCTGCTCCTCAAGTAGTCAGCCGCAGCGGCCAGTAGGTCGGGACTGTCGGCGAAGTAGCCGAGTCCGGGGTTGCACCGCGCACAGAGCAGTCCGCGCACTCGGCCAGTTTCGTGGTCGTGGTCGACCGCTAGCAGGCGGCCGGTCGGGCAGTCGTTCTTGCAGATCGCACAAGTTCCGCCCTGACTGGCGAGCATGTTGTCGTAAGCCTCGAGCGAGAGGTTGTACATGCGGCGAAGGTGCGCAGCCTTCTGGTTGCGGTCTGTCGTACGCCAGGTGCGATTCCGCGCCGTCACTGCGTCTTTGTTTCGGGTGACGTAGTTACGCTGCGCCGCAGCGCGGCACCCCTTGCATTCTCGACGGTGCTTGTTGAAGTGGTCTTCGGGCTTCGCCGACTCGCACTTTGGGCAGGTGCGCAGGTCAGAAGTCAAGGTGAACACCCCACGCCTGGCCTGTGTCGTAGATGCTGGAGAGCTGGACAACCCCGCCTGGCCTCGGGGCTTCAATAATCATGCCGTTCCCCACGAAAATGGCGATGTGGTCGGCGCCCACGTTGCGGCTTGAGTTGTCCCAGCCCACGAGATCGCCGGGCTTCAGGTTGTCCAGGCCGACGCGCTTGCCGAGCCGAGCCTGATCTGCCGAGAGGCGGGGGACCTTGAATCCCTGCTTGCCGTACAGCAGGGCGATGAGCCCGGAGCAGTCAACACCCTTGTAGGTGGTGCCGCCCCACACGTAGGGCGTTCCCAGCATCTTGTGGGCAGCGGCCACAATGGCGGCCCGCCACCCTGCTGCCGCATCGCCGGTCGGGGGTGTGAGCCCCACTTCTTCCGGCGTCGGCATCTTCAGGCCGGCCATCGGGTCTGCGGTCGGCTGGCCGAACTTCACCTCGTCCAGCGCGCTGGAGCTCGGGCTGTCGAAGTTGAGCTCACCGATGCCGGCTGCGTCTGCCGTGATTTCACCGAGGCCGTTTACCTCGGTGGTCGTGTCGGGTGACACCAGCGTGGGGACAGTGATGTCGTGCGTGGTGGTCGTGACATCCGGCACCGCGCCCAGCGTTCCGGGACTCTTGGGGTCGATACCCTTCAGAATGCCGCCAGCCTCGGAGGCGTGCTCCTCGTAGCGGTCGGGGAACGCAGAGACTTGGACCGCTTGGGCCGCCTCGCCGATGCCCATGTGGTCCCGGTCGGCGAAGTCGAGAAGCCCTCGCTGGCCGGCGTTACCGCCGAGGAAGAACATGCGAGCCGACTTGAACGGGTCGAGGCGGTCAGACCTCGAGCCCCAGGCGTCACGCTGCTGGAACATGCCGATGCTGTCGCGGTCCCCGTAGTCGAGGTTCCGCAGACCGCTCTCTACGATGGCTGCGCTCAGGGCGATCTGGATGTCGCGCATGGAGGCGCCGACATCGAGGCCGACCTGGTAGATGATCTTGGCGTTAGCCAGTTGCTCCGCAGTCCAGGCCATGTCAGCCGCCGATGGCGCCGAGCGCACTCAGCGCGGCGTTGTAGTACGTGCTGGCACTCTGGAACTCCGCATAGCCGGGGTTGTTCTGTGCCTGGCCGTACGCGGCTTCCGCCACATCCGCTCCAGTGAATCCACCCTCGGTGCTGGTGGTGCTCGAGGACACGTCGCCGGCCTTGTAGCTGCTGATCGTCTTGGAGATGGCCGGGTTTTTCGCGGCGAGCTGGTTCATCTTGTAGGTGAAGTCGCGCACCTCCTGGTCGGAGGGGTCGCGGCCCAGCATGTGCGAAAGCGTCGACTGGAGCGAAGACCAGGCTTCACCCTCGGTGATGTGGGCGATGCTCTTGCTGGTCGAGGTGCGTGTGCCGCTCTCGTAGTTCACGTAGGAGTCGGCGGCCTTTGCCTCCGACTTGTACATGTCGAGCACGTCCCACGGGGTGACCTTGTTCTTGCCCTCGGACAGCGAGTACATCATCGACGCTCGGTCGACGAGCCCGCCCCAGATCTGGTTGAGCTGGTCGAACGAGGTGACGTTCACGCCCGCCTCGCGCATCCGCTTCATGGCGTCGGTGATGTTCTCCTCGGTCCAGGTGTAGGGCAGGTTTCCCACCTGTGTGGAGGACAGCGTGGTGTCGCTCTCGTGCTCCTTGGTCGGGGCCACGTCGTGCGGAAGCTCGAACTCCCCCGTGCCGGTCCTGGGCCGCTCGGCCGTGGGAACGTCAACGCCGGGAGTGCCCGGGACGGTCTGACCGCCCATGTAGACCCGCTCGTCACCGCGCTGGTCCACGATCCCCAAGTAGGGGTCGAAGTTCACGTCGCCCAGAACGGAGGACGGGATGTCCTTGGCCCACGCCGGCAGGATGCCGGAGAACGGGGTGCCGGTCGCACCTTCGCGGCCGGTGACCTGCATGGCCGTACCGACCAAGAGTGACACGATGTCGACCGGCTGGCCGGGGGCCGTGCCAGTGGACCCGCCCATGAGCTGGGCCACCATCGCGGGGTCCAGGCCCAGCGACTGCGCGAGCGACTGTACGTCGGACCCCGCACCTAGCGCGCCGGGATCGGCCGGCGCCTGCCAGCCCTGCACCGCCTGACCGAGATTGTAGAGTGAGTTACCCTGACCCGTCGTAGGCATTATGCCGCCTCCATCAGCCAGGGGTCACGTTCCACGAGACCGTTGAACATGTTCTCCTCGAAGTACGTGTTGGACTCCACGAGCTGCATCACGAGCTGCGTGTAGGCGTTCTTCACCTGAAGCCCGTCCTGTGAGTCCGGGCCGCCGAGGCCGTTCAGTTTCCGCTGCTCCCAGATGGCCGAGAACAGGTCGTGCAGCTTCACGTAGTTGGAGAGCACCTGAATGTCGGTGCGCTCCGGGTCGCGGGACAGTGCCGGCGACTTGACGACAGTTCGCATGTCTTCGACCAGTCGCTCGTACTGGCCTTCGTCGTGGATGTTGTACTCGTCGGACCAGGCGTAGTTCTCCTGGCCGAGCTTCGCCACGGCTGCCCGCTTCAGGGCCATGAGCTTGTCGCTGTCTCGGTAGGACGTGAGGCCCATCTGCTGCGCCATCGCCGTCAGGCTGCCGGTCAGCTCGCTGTACTTGCGCCAGCCTCGAGCTGCCTCCTGGTCGATCATGGCCTGCTTCGGGTCGTCGTAGGCGTAGTAGGTGTCGCCGGACCCGGGCGCCATCGGCGTGGTGCGGAGGAAGTTCCGCGCCTCCGGGGAGTAGGCGCCCATCGTCGGGTCCTGCGCCAGTTGATCGCCGTACATGCCGATCACCGCACGAGACAGCGTGGGGTCCACCCGCTCGAGCACGCCCTTGTACCGCTTGATCGCAGCAATGGACGCTGCGGTCGGGTCGAGGCCGGCAGGGTTTTGTGCCGCTGAGTAGATCAGCGGCATGTAGGCAGCACCCCACTTGTCCTTGAACTGCTGGACCATCCACTCGTAGTCGCGGCCCTCGGTGCGGGCCTGCGTCTGGATCTTGTACCAACCCATCTGCACGGCCGCGTACTTGCTGTTCGGGTTGGCGGGGAACGCCGAGCCGGCGTTGTTGACCAAGCGGAGGAACACGTCGACGCCAGTCTGGTGACCAGCGTCGGCCATGATCTTGTCCGACTCGTCGCGGTTCGGCTCTCGGCCGTTGGCGATGATGAAGTCGGTGACCGAATCCTGCACGTTCTGGCTGAAGCGGTCGTTGTACTCCCGCACGCCGACACCAGTGATGTCGAGCATGTGGGCGGCGCCGGCAACGGCGTTGAAGCCTGGGATCTTGCTGAGCCCCGGGATGTCCTGCCCCTGGGAGGCGGCGTAGGAGACCGACATGGCGCGCTTCCACGCGGCCGGCAGGGCGTCATCCATCGGGGAGCTCGGGGGGTAGGGGTTGAAGATGTGCGCGAGGCGGGCCACGTCAGGCTGGTCGGCGTACTTCTTCGCCAGTGCGTCCACGGGTACGGTCACTAGCGGCCCTGCGCCCGGGTTGGTCAGGCCGTTGGCCAGCACCAGGTTGAACGAGTTCTCACTGATCTGCCACTTCGCCTGCGTCACGAGCCCCTTCTTGGGGTCCGTGTTCGGGCCGCCGAGAGCAGCCGGCAACTGGATCAGCAGGCGGTGGTTCTTGCTGATCGGAGCGCCCATCGGAACCGGGTCGCCGTTCTCGTCGACCACGAGGCCGAGGCCACGAGGGAGGTCAAACGCCTGCTGGAAGCGACGGATTACCGCAGGGTTGTCACCCACGATCCGCCACCAACGGTTGAGCACTTCCTGGTGGGCGGCGAAGAACGGGCTGATGAACCGCATCAGGTGGGCTGCGTGCGAGTGAGCGCTGATGTCGAACAGGGTGCGCTTCAGGTCGTGCATGGCGTTCTTGCGGGCGGCGCGGGCGATGTCGTCGATGTCCTGCTGGACGAACTTCCGGCCCTCTGCGCTCACGGTGGCCTTGCGCACCGCCGCCAGCTCGTCAACGTGCTGGCGGTACATCGTGTTGAAGTACGGGTGCCGCGACAGGTGATCGGTCGGGGTCTCAGACAGGTGTTTGAACAGGCGGTTCAGCATCTTCCCGAAACCGAGCGCAGCGTGTGACGTGCCGAACTGGTCGGCCGCGATGCGCCCGTGGACAGCCGGCCGGGTGGCCGGGTCCTGGAACATCTTGGAGAGTTGGCGCGGGGTGACCGTCCCCTTCTCGACGGCCGCGCGCAGCTCCTCGGACGGGATGTAGTCGTGAACCACAGCCTGAATCCGCTGAGCCCAGTCCTCTGGGTCGTGTGCGAAGTGCGGGACGCGACGGCGCAGGTTGGCCTGCTCGGGCTGGCGCAGCCAGTGGACGAACCCGTCCACGTCGCCGCCCTTGACGAAGTGCATGGCGGCTTCGGAGTTGCGGAACTGGAAGTTGAGCGCCGAAGACCAGGCGTCGAGGTGGCCGGCTTCGTTGCTGGCAATCGTCCGGTGTGAGCCGGACGCCATCGCCGAGAACATGCGGTCCTCGGTGCCGCGCATCTGCGCGTCGAAGGTGGCCTGCGAGCGGGTCGCCTCCCGGGCGACCATGCCCGACTGGCCGGCGAACGCGCCGGGGAAGACCTCGCCCTGAGCCTCCACATCGCTCATACCGATGTGGCGCTTCTCGGGGCGAAGGGCCTTCTGCCCGTCGAGGATGTTGGACTCGATCTGCTCGAGCTGGCGCTTCAGGTCAGCCGGGCCGTAGTCGCCCAGCTCCTCTGCGTAGTAGTTGGCCGCGCCCTGCTTCTCCGTGATCAGGTCGTTCTTGACCTTGATCGCCTCGCGCAGCGCGGCCCGGTCTTCAGCCTCGAGGCCAAGGCTGTGCTTGCTGTCGGCCGCAGTCAGGCGCTCCTCCAGCTTGGTCAGCGCGCGCTGGTGGCCCCGGATCGAGTTCTGGATGCGGCGCATGTCAGCCGACTTGTCGGCGTGCGACACCATCCGGTCACCTTCGAGCTCGTCCAGGATCTCAGTCCGGCGAGTCTTCAGCTCGCGCATGGCGTTGGAGGCGGCCGCACGGCGGTCGAACTGGTTGAAGCGCAGGTTGCGGGCGGCTTCGCCGATGTTCCTGCCGGCAAGCGTGACGGCGCTGACCTGCGTGACCATACGCATGTAGTCGTCCGCGAGGATGCGCAGCGGGTAGCCCAGTCGGAACAGCACCGAGAACTTCCACATCCGCATCGCCTTGGAGCCGGCGTCAGCCAGCCAGTCCATGCTGGCCTGCCGGGCTGCGATGGTCTTGTCGAGACCCTGCGCCCCGGCGCCCTTGAGGCGTGACAGCCGGTCGAGCTCCTTGGCGTCGTTGGCCCACGCCCGCGAGAGCCGCGAGAGGTGAGACTGGTCGCGCTCCAGAACCTTGCGAGCGATGCCCATGTCGAGGAGGGGGACGGTGTTGCCAAGTTGGGTGTCCAGAACGGGGAGGCTGAGCAGCGTGCCGTCGTCGTTGATCTGGTCAACGCGCCAGTTGCGCCGCGACAACTGCGGCGCGTTGAACGCCTTCGGGTTGTCCATGAGCGCCGCATCCGACTCGGCCTGCGCCATTCCACGCCCACGCTGGGCCATCATGGCATCGGTCATCTCGGTGGAGGCGTAGGTGCGGCCACGGATCTGGGCGAGCTGGGCGCCACGGCGCTCCGCGTGCTGCTGCATCAACGCCTTGATGTAACTGCCGTCGATGTGGTCGCCGGTCTGAGCGCCGAACGACTTGGCCAAGGAGTTGAGCGACAGCTCCTCCACCTGGTCGATAAGGCGCATCTTCTCGGGCTCGGTCTTGGCGATGTACGCCGACGACAGCATCTTCATGCGGTCGAAGTCACTGACGTTCGACATCCGCATCATCGACTCGAGCTGGTCGACGGAGCCGCCCCAGTCGTGGATGTGGGCAACGCCCGTGAAGTGGACCTGGCGGAGCGCATCGCCGAAGCGCACGGGGAGCGTGGTGGTGGGTCGCATGAGGGCGTTGGCGCCCTTGACCGCAAGGAACGGCAGGGAGTGGACGCCGCGCTGGAAGATGCTCGAGGTGCCATCTTGAAGGGCGCGCTGGGCACCCCTGGCAGCCCACTCGTCCAGCCGGTCGGCGACCTTCGGGAGCTCGCGCGAGAGGCCCATGTCATTCTGGCGCAGCACCGCACGGCGGCCTTGGTTGGTCACACCGGGCAGAGCCTTCATGGTGCCCTGGGTTCCGAGCAGTTGTTCCTGTCGGGCCGCCCAGTCATCCATGAAGCGGGTGACGGCACCCTCGCTGTCGAGGTTCTTGATCTGCGACTCGAGGTGCTGGATGAACACCGGCTGGTGCTGAATGGCCGGGTTCACCCCGAGGAGCTTAAGGTCGACGCTGCCCTGTTTCACCATGTTGGTGAGCTGGTCGGCGATGGCTGCCGAGCCGGAGACCTCGGTGCGCAGGCGGCCAATCTGGGAAACATCGCCGGCCGCGATGGACAGGATGCGCCGCTGCGCGTCCCGGGCGAGAGTCTTGTCGCCGATCCGGCCGGCGTCGGCTAGGAGGCCGGCGATGACTTGGGGCTCGGCTGCGTACTTCCGCAACTGCGGGGTGCCGTACAGGATCTCGGGCGCTTCGAGCGGGCGGCCGAGCTTGTTCGTGCGCTCACCCGCAGCGTTAGTGCCGTTGATCCAGTCAAGGTAGCGGTCGGTGCGAGTGGCCGCGCCCTCTCGGCCCAGCGCGCCGGTCTTGGCGCGAAGACCGCTGTTGACCTCAGACTCGATGAGCGAGTAGGCGTTGGCCCGCTCTGCCGGGTTCAGCAGGTGGTTGGTGACGTTGGCGCGGTAGAGGCTAGATGCCTTGCCGGCGAGAACCAGCGGGTCCAGGTACCACGAGCCAACGATGTTGGCGCCGAGGGCTATCTTGGGGGCCAGCGAGGGGTGCCGCGCAGCGGTCACCTCGTCGAAGGCGTTGTCGTACTTGAGCGGGTCGACATCCGAGCCGGTCAGAATGGCGGTGGTGAACGCCTCACCAGCGTTGGTGCTGTCCGAGATGTCCCACGCCTTCGCCCAGGCATCGCCGTCGAACATGCCCTTGAAACCAAGCCACTGGTCAAGGCCCTCGCCCTGAGCGGTGCCGTGGGATGCGACCGTGAAAGCGGTGGAGATTGGGCGGTTGATGCCGTTGTCCATGACCCAACCGGCGCCCTGAAAGACGTGACCGGGCACGTATCCGGTGAAGGTGCCGGTGTTGGTGATCGGGTCGAGGAACTGACTGACTCGCTTGCCGGCGTCACCGAGGAGCGAGCCAAGGCTGTCGTCGTTGCTGTCGAACGGCGCAGACGCCACGTCCCACACCAGGCCCGCAGGCGCGATGATAGTGCCGCCGAGCGACTTCGCCGTGTCCTTCAGCTCGTCGAGGAAACTCAAGAGCCCAGCCGCGCCTTCAGCAGACGGACGTACGAGCGGGTCTCGGCGTTGGAGCCGGGGAGGTTGGCGATGAGCTCGAGGCTGGCCAGCAGCGGGCGAAGCTGCTCGTCGGTCGCCTGCTTGTCGGAGGCGATCCCTGCGGCGTCCGGGCCGATGCCCGGACCCACTGCCGCGCCGGCCGTGACCGGCTCGCTGGGGTTGGCAGTCGGCTCGTGCAGGCCGGTGGGGCGGGGGGGCGGGGTGGTGCCCTGCATGGCGGCTCCGGCCTGGATGCCCTCCATCGCCTGCCGTTCGCCGTAGGCGCCGCCGCTGGCGACCATCTCCGGCTGGGTTCCGTCCGTGCGCGCAGACAGAGCGCCCGGACCCGAAACGGGTGCCGGGCTGGACGGGCGGCGGTAGCCTCCGTGCTCAGCCATTGCTCTCCTTCTGATGTGGCAGACCGGGCAGGAGTCGAACCTGCAACCTGCGGTTTTGGAGACCGCTGCTCTACCGATTGAGCTACCGGAATAATGAATGCCCATCCCCACGCCTGGGGTTTGCCACCGCTCTCGGGCAGAGAGCGCAGCCGCAAGCGGCTCAAGCGCCCGGCCACACCGTCAGAAACCGTGCGTAGCGGCGACGGTGCGACATGCCAGACACCTGGGGCTGCTGACCCGCCCCCCATGCCGCCTTGTGATCGGCACGGAGGGCGGGCGGTTCAGATCACTGGCGCTTGCCAGTGGGGCGCGAGTGGACTCCAGGGTTCTGGAACCCGCGCTTGCTGTTGGAACCTGTCTCCGGCTTGCGCACGGAGTCGCGGACGGCCTGGAAGTCGTCCGTACAGGTGCAGCCGTACGGGCCGCAACCGCAGTCTTTCATCAGCGGATCACGCTGGTGTTGCGGCCGACGCCAGGGCCGGGACCCTTGGGTGCCAGCTCGCTCGGAGCAGCCTGCACGAAGCCGGTGATCGGCTCCGAAGCATCCTGGTGCTCGCTGAAGATGGTGCTGTCGGACGACTGGATGCCGCCCTGGTCGGACGAGAAGTCCTTGGCCATGATGGGTTCTCCTTGTTTCATCCGGGGCGGCTTGCCACGGAAGATCAAATGGGCTGACGCCTCGAGATGGTGGACTGGAGGTTGGCGTTACCACCAGGGGTCATGCCGGCGAGTGACATCAGCAGGTCACTGGCGCCTCCGCCGCCCTGACCGGGCATGGGAGGCCCGCCCTGCGTGGCGTCTTGGGCTTGCTCGAGCGGGGATGCCGGGGGTGCCGGCACCTCCTTGGGTGCGAACACCTGTTCCATCGCGTCGGCGACAGACTTGCCCTTAGACATCAGCTTGCGGACCTCGACCGCCTGCATCACGAGCTGGCGTGGGTCTTGCCCCATCGCGGCCATCTGCGGGATGGCCTGCGGGAGCATGGCAAGGGTGGCGGCGATGCTGGCGTCGACCTGCTCGAGCTCGATCTGCCGCTCCTCCTGCTCGATGTTGATGTCGACGGGGAGGGTCTTGCGGGCAGTGGACTTGGCGATCAGACCGCCAGCCAGCGCCTGAAGTACGAAGACCAGGCCACGGTTCGGGTCGAGGCCGGCGATGGCGCCGTAGGTCACATCGACGGTGTAGTTCCCGTCGATGTCCTTGGCGGCCGTGTAAGTGTAGGTGCGCGGGGAGCCGTTGTCCTTGATGCGCCGGGTCTTCTTGATGTCGGGCCAGTACGCCTCGTCCATGCGGAAGCACATCTCGAGCACATCTTCGAGGGCCGATGCGTTGAGACGCTGGAAAGTCTGCACCTGGGTGTCGAAGGTGCCCATGAGCGCCTGCACACCCTGGCCGGTGATGATGCTGGCGTCGATGGAACCGGAGCGACCCTCGGGGTAGCGAGACCCGGTGCGCTGCTCTTGGGCCAGGATCTGCTGCTCGGGGAACAGGCCGGGGGAGAGCTGGAGGTTGACGCGCCCGATCTGGCCGGGAGTCTTGGACTGGATGACCGCGAACGGCCCCATCTCCATCTCTTGCACGTCGTCGGGCACCGCGATGGGCGCGTTCACCGACTGCTCGAGGGCATTCATGGTGTACATCTGCACCAGAGCACGGGCGATCTGGACCCAGATCACGTCGTCGTACTGGCCGCGCACCTCGCCAGTCACGGACGGGCGCTCCACGATCCGCACCGGGCAGCGGCCGATGCGGTTGGGCACCGACACCAGCGTGATCTGCGGGTCGAGCAGCACCATCGAGGTGGCGTACTCGTCGTAGTAGCGGACGATCTTCAGCTCGAGCGGCTGGTCGTTCTGGTTGTAGTACCGGGCGCGGATCGCCGGCTCCGCGTCAGGGAAGTCGGCGCACACCTGCTCCAGTGGACAGGTGAACACCTCGAAGTACTCGACCGTGCGGCCCCGGTAGTCCTTGGTGTAGTGGGCCGTGACGGCCTCACCGATGCGGATGACCGGCATGTCTTCGGCGAAGTCCGGCTCCACGATGTAGGCCATGAAGCCGAACGAGCCGTAGCGGTCTGCGCCGTGGAACGCTTGGTCCTGGAGGCGCGAGGACTGGATGTAGCCGTTGGCGATCTGCCCCCGAAGTGCGGTGCGCTTCACGTCCGATTCATTGGACATGTTCTGCGACGTTGAGTTCACCGCTGGGAGTGGTGCCATCACCTCGGCGATGTCGCGCGCTGTGGTGTCGATCAGGTTCGCCACCAATGGGCGGTCGAACTCTGTGGTGTTGAACAGCCCGGGCGCGACCGACTCATAGTCGCCCTTGCGGATGGCGATGAGCCTCATGTAGTCGATGTCGCGCTTGGCGTTCCGTCCCCGGATCACCTGCACGCGATCAGCGATCTGCTTCGCAGAGCGCACCCTTACCTACCCTTTTTCCGTTATCTCGACCCGTGATAGTCAGCCAGCCGTACAGTCGTGCTTTGCTGTGTTCTTCGGGGGGAGACGAACTTGCTGGACCGCCTGAAGGCGGTCACAGAACCTGTGCCCTTGCCGTAGCCCAGGTGTTCCCTGGCGCCGATCTCGAGGAACCACAGCGCCATCACCAGGTCGCACGGGACCTTGTTGGGGTCTAGGTCGGGCGTCCATGTGATGAGCTGGTGGATCAGCGCCTTGATGCCATCACTGTTCGGCCTGGGGAGCTCGATCAGCGGTGGAGTGATCTCTCGCCACTCGCCCTGCTGGTCGTTCCAAGCCTTGTCGTACTCGCCGAACAAGGAGGCGAGCGAGGAGACGCCGAAGCCGGCGTCCCACTTGTTGCTGCCGGTCATGTGCTCGGTGAACTTCACACCCCGGGCCTGGAACCACTGACGCATCTCGGCGTCCTGGGTGAAGAATTGGAGCAGGCCGGTCTTCTCAACCCGCCACTCGTGGACGCCGTAGTGCTCGGTGACCTGCTTCATCTTCTCGACGAGCTGGCCCTTGGTCGGAGCCTTCAGGTTCCAGGCGTTGAGGAGGAACCGCTTCTTCGTGTCGCGGTCGACGGCCCCCACGATCATGCCGGCGAACCCCTTGATGGAGGGGTCAAGGCCGGCGATGATGTACTTGCCGTGCATCCCGGTGTACGGGTGCCCGGCCCGGTCTGACTCGAGCCTGCCGGCCAGGCGAAGCCCTTCGATGCTGCGGGTGACCGCGTGCTCGGGGAACGTCGCGTCGTCGGGGACCGACTTCTGCTGGTAGACCAGCGCCCAGTCGGAGTTGTTGTTGCTGGCCCGGGGGCCAGCCTCGAGGTGGATGCCGTCCCACTTGGAGTACAGGCCGTCCGCGTCGGGGATCGCACACTCGGCCCGGCCGCAGATGCACACGTCGCCGGCTTCGATCTCATCCGGCTTGATGAGCGGGTGCGAAGACCTCGGCCAGAGCGTGACGTGCTCGGTCGGGGTGGCGCCTTCCTCGAGGATGGCGGGGGAGGAGAAGTAGGTCCACGGCGACTTGCCGTTCGCGTAGTTCTCCGGCTTGCGGAGCTCGGAGTACAGGTCGACCGGGGCGATGCGGGTGCCCACCACGATCATGCGACCCTTGGCGACGATGCGGGACTCGACCATCTTGCGCAGCCAGGTCATCTGCTTGGCGTGCTCGGAGACGTTGGTGGTGTCCACGGCGTCATCCACGATCACCAGGTCGGCGCGGCGGCCGTAGATCTTCGACCTCATACCCAGCGCCAGGACGTTGGGGTCCTTCTGGTGGGTGTCCTGGTTGCCGGAGGCTCGGGTGGCGGCACCGAAGATGATCTGCGACTCACGCCACGACTCGGCGTTCGCCTCCCAGCCGCCGTCCGGGGCGTATGCCTTCTGGAGCTCCACGTAGTCCGGCGACGTGAGGATCTGCTGGATGTCGTAGACGATGGAGTTGGCCAGGCCCTGACCGGCGCTGATGACCAGGATGCGGAACGACGGGTCCATGCACAGGCGGTAGACGGCGTACTCGGTCGAGATGGTGACCGTCTTCGCGTGCTCGGGGGGCACGTTGACCAGGAGGCGGTTACGGTTGGCCGGCTCGTAGTTCTGGGCCGGGTGAAGGTCGCGGGGCTCGCGGCCTTCGAGCACGTCGATCCACTGGTGCTGGTGCCAGAAGGTGTCCTGGTGGAGGTACTTCTTGCGCCACTCCGCGAAGCCGATCTTCTCCCCGCGCACCACGTCGTCGCGCTTGCCGCGCAGCTGGCGGGCCTGGTCGACCTTGGCCTTGAACGCCTCGTCGTTGCGGCGCCAGTCCTCGTAGGTCTTGCGGGAGCGGCCGACCTTCTCGAGCGCCGGCTCGATGTTCAAGCCTTCGCGGATCAGCTCGATGAACCGATCCTTCGCCGGCTGCATCTCGTAGCGGCGAGCTCTAGTGGGGCGCTTTCCACCGGGGGAGGTGGACGGGCTCACTCGTCTTCGTCGTCATCCTCATCGCAGTCGCACGAACCGGCGTGCGCCCAAATGCGCTGCGCGTCATCCTTGAACCACAAGTCCAGATATGCAGCAAGGCCCATGCTGCGATGCGTGGGCTGGCCGGATTGCTTGGCGATCAGCAGTTGGGTCTCGCCACTGTCGGCGGCGAAGTCAACAATGCACACGAAGCCCATCGGGAATCCACCGCCATTGGCAGCGAAGTAGTCCATGATCGACTTTTCCACCGTCTCGGAAAGGCTGGCAATCTCGCTCATTGTTTGCCTTTCTCGATTCGGGTTGAATATGCAAAACGGCGACTTCGGGTTAGGCAAACGGTCGGGTTCCGCGCCAGGTGGTCCGCAGGGGCGGCTCCGGGGGAGGCTCCGGGGACTCCGGGCAGGGGGAGCCTCGCGCGGTCTGTGGTTGAGGCACACGCCTCCACCAGAGTCTTCACGCAGCGAAGCTGCTTGCCTCTGCCAAGAAAAATCTTGGAGCCCCTATAGGAACTGAGCGAAGCTCAGTTCCGTACTAGACAGACCGCTTCAGCGGTCTGTCACTAGTAGTAGTTACTAGTGGGACAGACGCTTCGCGGTCTGTCCCTAGCTGTGCGGCTCTCCAAGAGCCGCTAGTCGTTCGGGGTCTTTTCCTTCGGAAAAGAACCCCTCACTATATATAACCCCCCGCGAAGCGCGTTTCGCAGGGGTGGGGAAAGTAAAAACTTTGGAAAATCTGTTTCCGCAGGTCAGAGGGGGTGTAGCACCTGTGCTACAGGGCGCGACACGCCCAACGCAAGGTGTGGAGAGTGACGCTATCCAGTGGTCACAGAGCATACCAACGGTATGCGAACTGGTTCCCGGCAACCAGTCTCAGACGTGAATGGGGTGATTATGGAGGGGGGAGGGGGTCCAGGTTTAAACCCCCCGGGTCAAGCTGAGTGGCAGAGGCACACCCCACCCCCCGGAGGGGGTGCCACCCCCCTCCACCCCTGCCCCCTGCCATGCGGTGAGTTGCCTTGCACTCATCCCCCTGCCACCTCATGCATGGTTGAGCCGTGGTGTGGTGGAGGCAGGCAGAGACTGGCCGTGCCTGCCGATGGATAGGCAAAGGCATGGGTACACGAGACACCGTGTCACACCTCATCTATCCGTGACATGGTGTCACACTCACTCGTGGCCGGCCATTGTTCTGTATCAAGCTCTGTATCAACCTGGACGCTTGGGGTGCAGGGGAATGGTAAAGAATCGCCCGAGTTTGCTGATGTGGCTTGACATTCACACCAATGGGAGTAATGTCCGTGGTGTCGAAACAATCCGACTCCCGATGGAAGGGGAATGCAATGTCTGACTATCGTTTCGTTCTCGACCCGCATGAGGATGGGCAGCCCGTTCTCATTGCCGTGAGTGAAGGGCCGACGTGGAACGGGTTCCGTTCCCCCGTTGCCACTGCCGGAGCGGTTCGGTCGTTCATCCGTCGTTGGCAGTCGGTTGACCCGAACGGCGTCTGGGGTTCCGTGGTGTCGGAAGATAAGGGCGCACCCGTGAGCCTCACGGTTACCCGTTCCGACAGTGACGACCCCGACGAGTGGGATCACTTCCCCGTTGCCGGAGACGTTGACGGCGAACCTGTCTACGACCTGTCTGGCTGGGCATGGGTTGCGGAAGGTGACGAGTAATGGACCCGAACGCAACACTTGAGACGCTTAGGCAACTCTGTGCCGACGTTGAGAACGGCATCACGACGGACCCGGAGCAACTGGTGAGCGAGTTTTTCGACGCTGTGACCGCTCTGGATGAGTGGCTTGCCCGTGGCGGATTCCTCCCGAGCGCCTGGGAGCGTGCATCATGAGGTGCCCCGAGTGCGGCAGTGAAGGCCGCTTCAAGATCGAATGCACCACCATCGCCATGTGGAACAGTGACGAGGACGTGGAGGCCGGAGACCTTGAGTACGGCGCAGACTCCTACGCCGAGTGCTACTCGTGCGGCCACGATGGAATCGTGGAGTCGTTCTCATGACTGCCCACACCTGCGCAGACTGCCGGCACCCCATCCCGCATGGCCTAGCCGTGATCCGCTCGAGGAGCTTCCGACTGGTGTCTTTGTGCCGCGAATGTGGCCCTGGACCGTTGAGCTCGAGGAGGTGGGGCACTTCCCCCAAAGTGGGGGGTTGACAATCACACCAAACGGGAGGATCGTTACCCCCGTCAGACAACTACACACTAGAGAGGGTGACTAGCGAATGACGCCGGCTCACCGACTGGATCAGGGGAAGCTCTGGCCGGTGGGCGCGGCACCGACGCTAGTCGGATGAGTGGAGGGGAGGTTGGGCGCAATGGTCTGAGATCTGACAGCTTGGGTTGGCCACCGCCCACCGGCTCACCTTGGGGCGGTGGCCCTCTCTGGATGCCAGAACCAATCAACGAAAGGGATGAGACACAATGAGCAGCATGACGCAAGACGAGACGTACAACGGGTACGCGAACCGCGAGACGTGGGCCTTCAACCTGCACTGGCAGAACGACCAGGGACTCTACAACGAGACGTTGGCCGTTGCCGCCGAGGCGTTGAACACGTCGGCAGAGGTGACCGACCGCGAGCTCGGCGGGGACGTGGTGACCTACTGGCACGACATGATCAACGAGTGGGATGGGGAGTACGGGACCGGCCTGCCGGTCGGACTCGCCATGTTCCGCGATGAGGTCGGATCATGGTGGCGGATCGACCACGCCGAGGTGGGCGCGTGCGTGCGCGAGTCCCTCGAGGTTGAGGGAGAGTCGCCGGCAACCTGACTGTTTGAGTTGCCCGTCTTCCACGGGGGTGGAGGCGGGTTTCTCTGGGAGTCAGATTGACACTCACACCAAACAATCCGAAAGGGTGAAAGACAATGACGACACGCAACACTGATGGAACCGTGACGCTCGAGGCGTCCACGCTGCACACGATGCTCACGCGAGTGAGCCCGTTCCAGTCCACCGACACCATGACGCCGGTCTTGTGCGGCGCTCGAGTGTTCGCCGATGGAGCCGAGCTGGTGGCACACGCAACCGACCGCTTCACGCTGGGCGAGACGCGAGGCAAGCTCATCGACGACACGGGGGCGCCGTTTTCGGCGCTCATCTCGTCGCCCGACGTGAAGCGGATCGTGGACATGGTGAAGCCGGCTCGAGGCTCATCATCGGTACGGCCCATCCGGCTCACGCTCGAGGGTTCCGCGCTGACCGTGACCGACGAGTGGGGGAGTGGCTCGAGCATGATCGCCCGTGTTCTGGACGGCGACTACCCGCGCGTCTCGTCGCTGCTCACCACTGCGGCCGAGTCCGAGTCGATGCCGGTGGGCGAACTCCACCTGGACCCGAACTACTTCGTGAAGCTGCACAAGTCGCTCGGCTCCAAGGTGAAGCATGTCGCCCTGAAGATGCCGGCCAACCGTCACGGCGCGGTGCTGGTCACGATCCCCGGGGAAGATGACTTCCGGGCGATCCTCATGCCGCGCCGCAACCCGAACGTTTGACCCGCTTAGGTGCTCACCTCGAGGGGTGAGTTTCCTTGGATGGTCAAGTGACAATCACACCGAAAGGATGAGAACATGAGTGGATACGCGAGCAAGGATGAACTGCTGGACGTGATCCGACGCACGATCACGACCAACTACGCCGGCCAGGGCGCCGAAGGGCTGCCCCTCGAGGTGGAGGCGTACAACATGGCCGGCGTCTGCCGTGACCTGGGCGTTTCCGGTGGGAACGGCTACGGGTGGCGCTACGACTACGCTGCGCCCCCGCTGCTCGAGATTCTGCGCGCCAACGTGCGGAAGGGGTGGGCGGCATGAACGCGAACTCCGGCAAGTACGTCATTCACAGGGAAGCCGATGGAACCGACTACCCGTGGAAATTCTACAACACGGATACCGACGACTGTGGATCGTGTGAGTCGTTCGAGGATGCCATCGACACGACAGTCGGCCCCGGACGGCCGAACCTCCCCGTGCGGGTGAGTGAGTCATGATCGTCCGCGCCCTGGCCATCACCGCGTTCGGCGGGTGGCTGCTCATGTGCAGCGCACACGGGTCACAAACCATTGCAAACCAGCACCAGAATCCCCCGATCCCCGCCTGTGCGAACGAGGACGGCCCTGGACCGTGCTACTGGGATGCACACACACGGGGGAACGGCGAGGGTCGCTCGTTCGTGATGGACGCCGAGGGGAACGTGAGCTACCGATGACCGGCCGATGCGTTTGTGCAAGGCACGCCGATGGGAGCG
>Ga0207981_1000011_pt1 | contig 22101 bp, 21 predicted proteins | sample SoimicmetaGmgLPC_FD_188327 | JGI IMG/M metagenome (GOLD analysis project Ga0207981, IMG submission 188327) | Soil and rhizosphere microbial communities from Laval, Canada - mgLPC (SPAdes) (version 2) | ecosystem: Environmental > Terrestrial > Deep subsurface > Rock core/Sediment | place: Laval... | reverse complement strand
CATCGCGCCAGCGATCCGGGTTCCCTCGCCGTCAGGCGACGACCGTGAGCTCCCGGCTTGCTTCGTTCAGCCGTTGGGCTCCCTGGGCGGTGACCGCGACCTGGTCCTCGATCCGGACGCCGAAGCGCCCCTCCAGGTAGATCCCGGGCTCGTCCGAGAAGGTCATGCCGGGCTCGAGCGGGGTCTCGTCGCCCTCCACGATGTACGGGGGCTCGTGGACCTCGAGCCCGATCCCATGGCCGGTCCGATGGACGAATCGATCGCCGTAGCCCGCGTCGGTGATCACCGTCCGCGCCGCCCGGTCGACGTCCTGCGCCGCGACGCCCGGGCGGACCGCCTCGAACGCCGCCTGCTGGGCCGCCAGGACGATCGCGTAGACCTCGCGCTCCTCGTGCGAGGGTTTGCCCACGAAGACGGTCCGGGTGAGGTCCGAGCAGTAGTCGTCGCGCACCCCCCCGAAGTCCATCACGACGGCATCGCCGGCCTGGATCCGCCGCTCCCCCGGCTCGTGGTGGCCCGAGGCGGCGTTGGGGCCCGAACCGACGATCGTGAAGTCGACGCGCTGATGGCCGTGCTCGCGGAGGAGGCGGTCGAGCTCGACGGCGACCTCGGTCTCGGCGCGGCCGGCGAACGGCTCCGCGATCACGTCGGCGAACGCTGCGTCGGCGGCGCTCCCGGCGGCGCGGAGCCGCTGGATCTCCTCGCGGTCCTTCACCGCCCGCAACAGCGGAAGGGCCTCCGAGGCGGCAACGAAGGAACGCCCGGGCGCGGCACGCTCGAGCGAAAGCAGGTGCGAAGCCCACGTCCGGTCGGTCACGGCGTAGCGCCCCGAGACGAGCATGGCGGCAACCATCCCGTACGGATCGTGACGGCCGTCGCGCCAGTCGAGCATGGTCAGGCCCGGTGCTCCGGCCGCCGACTCCGCGAGCGGGCGTTCGAGCGCCGGGACCACCAACGTCGGATCGGCCCCCGCCGACAGCACGAGCAGCGTCAACCGTTCGAGCGGCGGCGGCGTGTACGCGGTGAGGTAGGCCAGGTCCGGTCCCGGCGAGACGAGGATCCCGCCGAGGCCCGCGGCCTCCGCAGCCTCGAGGGTGCGGAGGCGCCGGTCGGCATAGCGGTCCTCGCTCACAGCTTCATCTGGATCGGCCGGGCGAGGACCTCGACGGTGGCCGGCGTGGTCCCCAGCGGCTCTCCGTCGGACTCGATCGGGAGCGGACGGTCGGCCTCGATCACCAGCTCCCGCTTGACGCGGAACTCCTCGACGTGATCGTGCGGGATGTGCTCGCCCCGGTAGATCCTCGGGATCATCGTGAACGAGTCCGACTTCGGCCCCTTGAACACGAGGACGTCGAGCACCGCGTCGCCCGGGTACGAACGGGGCGAGATCTTCATGCCGCCACCGTAGTACTGGCCGTTGCCGACCACCACGAGGAAGGCCGGCCCCTCGTAGGTCTTGCGGTCGGCCCGTAGGCGCACGTTCGCGAGCTTGAACCGGGGCAACTCGAGCCAGAAGCCGAGGAAGTACTTGGACTGGCCGAGCCGCGGCGACATGCGTTCGGCGCGCGCGGCGACGGCCGCGCCGAGACCGGCCTCGGCCACGTTGACGAAGTAGCGCGTGGCTCGTCCACCTTCGGGTGTCGTGAACGTGACCTTGCCGACGTCGAGCGGGTAGGTGTTGTCGCCCGCGAGGTGGGAGCACGCGCGCGTCGCGTCGCCGGGCAGGCCGAACGTCCGGACGAAGTCGCAGCCGCTGCCGGCCGCCACGACCCCGAGGACCGCGTCGGGCACGAGCGGTTTCCCCTCGTCGTCGAACATGCCGTTCACGACCTCGTTCACGGTGCCGTCCCCGCCCACGGCGACCACGAACCGCCCTCCCGCCTCCAGCGCCTCGGTGGCGAGGCTGGTCGCGTCGCCCGGGCCCTCCGTCCGGAAGAGCCGGTAGGGCAGGCCTCGCGAGCGGAGCGTCCGCTCGAGCTCCGGGATCTCCTCCCCCACGCGGCGACGGCCCGCGTGGGGGTTCACGATCACGCTGAGTTCGCCGTAGGGGCTCGGCATCGCGCGCATCCTACTTCGGCGCAGGGCGGCTGGTAGCGACGCGGTTCGATCAGACGCCGGTGTAAGCCACGACCCCGCGGTTGACCGCCTCGCGGACGCGCCGGACCAGGTCCGCGACCCCCTCGGGGGCCACCTCCTCGATCTGACGGAGCAGGTCGAGCACCTGCTTGCAGGTGCGCACGAAGTCCCCCGGCGACATGTCCGTCTCGCGCAGGACCTCCTCGAGCGACTCCCCCTGCGCCCACCGATGGATCGGCGCCGCGAACCCGTCCTCGAGTTCACGGCAGAGCTCCACCTGGTGCCGGTCCTCGGCCTCGCGGACCCGGCGCCAGATCCCGCGGAACGCCCCGTACCGCTCGACCGAGGCGGGCGTGGGCATCTCGGCGGTCCGAGGTGTGCGTTCGCGCGCCTCGTACACGATCGTCGAGACCACCGCCGCCACCTCCGAGGGCTCCAGGCCCTCGAGCAGTCCGTCCGCGAGCGCCTCGGCCATCAGGATGTCGCCCTCGCCGTAGATCCGCGCCAGCGTCCGCCCCTTGGGCTCGATCGCAAACGCACGTACGTACCCGAGCTCCTCGAGCACCGCGATCACGCGTTCGAACTGCCGGGCGAGCGTCTCCGTTCGGGTCCGGATGCGACGGTCGAGCCCGCGGATCCGCTGTTCGACCTGCGAGGCCCGGCTCGCCCACAGCTCGTGCTCCGGCCGGTCGGGACACGCGTGGCACGGGTGCGCTTCCGCCAGGTGCTCGTACCTGGCCGCCTCGCGCTCGATCCGCGCATCGACCCCGCCCCGGGGCTTGCGTGGGGGCCGGACCTCCAGCGCGACGAGCCGTGCCGCCAGGTCACGGCGGTAGCGGGCGCTCCGAACGCTCCCAGACCGCGGCAGCGGGATCTTGGTCAGGACGGTGGGGGGCTCCTGGAAGTCCCGCAGACCCAGCCGGAAGAACTTGCGGTCCTGCGCCAGGACCGTCGGCCTCCCCTCTCGGACAGACAGCACCACGGCGAGCCCCCGGCGGCGCGCACGAGGGACGAAGATGACGTCGCCCGGACGCAGGGCCGCGAGCCCCTCGCGGATCGCCTCGGTGCGCGCGCGGTCGCGGCCCTTGCGGAACTCGTCTCGGACGGCCCCGGCCTTCTCGCGCAGCGCCCAGTATCCGGCGAAGTCGCCGAGGTGGCAGCGCATCTGCTCTCGGAACCCGGCGAGCTGTGCCCGGTCGCGTTCGAGCTCGCGCTCGAGGGTCACCACGCCGCGGTCCGCGAGGAACTGCGCGAACGAGGAGTTCAGCAGGTGGTGCGCCTCGTCGCGCGTGTAGTTGCGGACGAGGTTCACGGCCATGTTGTACGAGGGTCGGAACGACGACGTGAGCTCGTAGGTCCGGGTGGACGCGAGCGACGCCACGCGTTCGAACGCGACGTTGCGCTGGACCACGACCACGGCGTGGCCGAGCTCGTCGATCCCGCGGCGACCCGCGCGCCCGGTCAGCTGCGTGTACTCGCCCGGGGTGAGCAGCTCGTGCCGCTCGCCCTGGAACTTCCACAGGTCTTCGATCACCACCGACCTCGCCGGCATGTTGATCCCGAGCGACAGCGTCTCGGTGGCGAACACGATCTTCACGAGCCCGGCCTCGAACAGCTCCTCCACGGTCTCCTTGAACACCGGGAGCATCCCGGCGTGGTGCGCCGCGACCCCGGCCGCCAGGGCGTCCTGGAAGTCGTAGAAGCCGAGGGTCTTGAGGTCCTCTTCGTCCATCCAGGCGACGCGCATCTCGGCGAATGTCCGGATCCGGGACGCCTCCTCGCTCAACGTGAGCCGGATCCCGGCACCCATCAGCCACTCGACGCTCCGGTCGCAGCCGGCCCGGCTGAACACGAAGTAGATCGCCGGAAGCAGGCCTTGCTCGGCGAGGACCTCGACCACCTCCTCGCGCCGGGGGACGTATGCGCGGCGATGGCCCTCGCGCGGCCTCGGGATTCGCTGGTGCTGCGCCGTGCCCGAACCCCGCCGGTAATACGTCTTGTACCGGACCTCCTCGCGATCGAGCGAGACGACGTACGGGTTCGGTGCAGCCTGCCCGTTCTGCTCGACGTGCATCGGATGCAGTTCGCGACCGACCAAGTAGTGGTGCTCGAGCGGCACCGGGCGCTTCTCCTCGATCACAACGCGCGTCACGCCGCGGAGCGTGCCGATCCATTCGCCGAACTCCTCCGCGTTGGAGATCGTGGCCGACAGACAGACGACCGAGATCGACAGCGGCAGGTGGATCAGCACCTCCTCCCACACCCCGCCCCGGTACGGGTCCTGGAGGTAGTGCACCTCGTCCATCACGACCGTCACGAGGCCGTCGAGCGCCTCGCTGCGCTCGTACAGCATGTTGCGCAGCACCTCCGTCGTCATGACGACGATCGGCGCGTCGCCGTTGATCGCGTTGTCCCCCGTGAGCAGCCCCACCTTCGCCGCCCCCAACCGCGCCACGAGGTCCCCGAACTTCTGATTCGAGAGCGCCTTGAGCGGGGTCGTGTAGAAGCACTTCCGGTCGGCGGCGAGCGCGCGGTCCACCGCGAACTCGGCCACGACGGTCTTGCCCGAGCCGGTCGGCGCGGCCACCAGGACGGATTCGCCGCCGTGGAGCGCCTCGATCGCGCGCAGCTGGAACGCGTCGAGCTCGAACGGGTAGCGGGCGGCGAAGCGCGCGGGATCGATCACGGGACCGAGTCTACGGGCGCCCCGCCCGGAGCCCGGCGCGGACCGTTCGAGGTCAGCGGAGCCCGCTGGCGGCGAGGTGCTCGAGCAACGCGGCGCCGAAGGCCTCGGGTGCCTCGAGGTTCGACAGGTGACCGACCCCCTCGATCGTCTCGAGGCGTCCCTGCGGGATCAGACCCGCCATCTCGGCCGAGATCTCCGGGGCGATCATGCGATCCTCGGTCGAGGTCAACACGAGGGTCGGCACGTCGATCGTCGCGAGGTCGGGGGTCGAGTCCGGGCGTTCGGCCATCCCGAGCGACGCCGCGGCGATCGCCTCCGGCGACTGTGCCCCGATCCAGCCCCGGACCCGCCCCTGCATCTCCTCCGGCGCACGATCCGAGAGCAGCGCCGGTGGCTCCGCCGCGAGGACGTTCCCCTGCGACCGCAGGCGCTCGGCGAGCTCGCGCCGGGCCGCGGCGGCCTCGGGGCTGTCGGCGACGGCCCGGGTGTTGGCGAGGACGAATCCGATGACCCGGTCGCGGGCTCGGCGCCACAGCTCGAACGCCACGTACCCGCCCATCGAAAGCCCGCACACGACCGCCCGGTCGATGCCTCGCTTCCCCAGGGCCTCGAGCGCTCGTTCGGCGGCCGCGCCCATCGTCAGGACGTCGCCGGCCGGCTCCGAGCCCCCGAACCCCGGGAAGTGCGGCGCCGCCACGGCCAGGCCGTCCGGGAGGGCGGCGAGCTGCGGCTCCCACATCCTGGCGTCGACGGGCCAGGCGTGGAGCAGGAGGAGACCGTCGGTCATGAAGCGCCGGTCGGTGCCGGGAGACCCGGCGCCGGCGGCGCGAACACGCCCGCCTTCGTCTGCGCCTCGACGTAATCGGCGTAGCCGCGGTCGAAGGTCTCGGTTGCGGCGTGCAGGATCGCCTTGGTGCGAGCCGCCAGCTCGGCGCGTTCGGCGCCCTGGGCGTCGGCCGCGAGCTCGAGCAGCTTCGCGGCCTCGCCGTACAGGGTCATCGCCCGGACGACGTTCGCCTTCGCGTTGATCACGTACAGCACGAACTCCTCGGAGAACCCCTTGTCGCGGAGCAGGGCGGTCTCGTCGATCGCCTGGAGGGCCTCCTGGGCCGTCGTCGCGGAGCTCGCGGCGTCGGTCGCCGTCTGCGTGAGCGCCTTCGAGTTGACCGGTGCGCCGGGCTTCTCCGCCACCAGGTTGTCGACGGCCGTCGCGAGGTCCGTGAACACCTTGTACCCGGTCGGCGGGTCCGCCTGGCCGATCGTAGTGAGGATGGGCTCGACCTGCCCCTGCAACGAGCTCATGGTCGCCCGCATCCGCCGCTCGAGCTCGTCCTGCGCACTCGAGTTACGCTCCGCGATGAACCCGGCGACGAGTCCGACGACCACCATGACACCCAGGATGCTGAGGATCACCAGCCAGAACTCGCGCTTGGCGAGCAGGCGTTTCTTGACGGGCTGATAGACGGGCTTGGGCCCGCGGGTGACGGCCTTCGCGCTCCGCCCTTTGCTCTTGCCTTTGATCGCCATGCGAGAACCACCTAGCGTTTCAGGAGACGGCCCACGATGATAGCGGCTTCGTAGAACAGCACCATCGGGATCGTCATGGCAAGCATCGTGTAGGGGTCCGAGCTCGGCGTGATGATCGCGGCGAAGACCGCGATGAACAGGATGGCCCCCCGCCGCCAGTCCCGCAGCTGCCGGGTCGTCACGGCGCCGACGAGCAGCAGGAACACGAGCACGATCGGGAACTCGAACGCGAGCCCGAACGAGAGCGCCACGAGCATCACGAACGACAGGAACCGGTCCGCGGTCAGCAGCGGCGCGAACTGGTCGCCGGCGAAGCCGAGGAGGAAGTTCAGGGCCTTCGGGAGCGTCCAGTACGCGACCAGGGCGCCCAGCGCGAACAAGATGACCGAGGAGAGCACGAACGGGATCGCCATCTTCCGCTCGCGCTTGGTGAGCCCCGGCACGATGAAGGCCCAGATCTGATACAGCACCACCGGCAGCGCGAGGAACAGTCCCAGGAACACGACAAGCTTCAGCTTGATCAGCAGCGGCTCGAGCGCCCCGGAGAAGAACAGGGCGCAGTCGCGCGTGGCCCGGACGCCACGTGGCACCGTCCGCCAGTAGTCGCAGTACGGGTTCAGCAGCAGGTCGATCACGCGATCGAACATGAACCATCCGAAGATCGCCCCGACGAGGATCGCCGCGATCGTGACGATCAGCCGGTACCGAAGCTCCGACAGATGGTCGACGAGCGTCATCGTGCCGTCGGGTCCCGGCTCGGAGCGCCGCCGGAGGCGTTCCGGGATCAGCTTCATCATCGACCCGGGATCAGTCGGTCGCGCGATCGGGCGTGGCCGACGGTCCGTCCGGTGAGGGTTCCGAGGTCGACGCGGCGGGGGTCGAGGCCGGCGTCGCCGACGGTCCGCCCGCATCGACCGGCGCCGTCGAGGGCTCCGAGGGTCCGGGTTGCCCTCGTTTCGTTTCGGGGGGTTTCGTCGGGTGGGCGAGATCGACCCGGAAGGAGCGCTGGACCTCCTCCTTCGCGCGCCTGAGCTCCGCCAGACTCCGCCCCAACGAACGCGAGATCTCCCGGATCTCGTCCGCAGGTAGCGGTTCGGAGGCGGTGGGGGTGGCGTCCGGGACCGACGGCCCCGGCTCGCCGGTCGTCGTCGCCGGTTCGGCGTTCGGGTCCGCGGCGTGAGCATCCGCGGGGCCCCCGGGCTTCACTCGACCGGTCGGACGCGCACCCGAGCGGCCGTTGAGAGGCTCGTCGTCGAGGTTGACCTGGATCGTCCGCTTGACCTCGTCCTGCGCCTTGCGGAGCTCGCGCAGACCTCGCCCGATCGACCGCCCGAGCGCGGGCAGGCGCTGCGGCCCGACCACGATCAGGGCGATCACGAGGATGATCAAGAGCTCCTGCGGACCGATGTTCAGCATCTCGTCCTGCGCTCCAGGTGGCGCCCCAGACGGCGCTCCAGGTCGGCGATCCGGGGGCGAGAGGCCCTCGTGAGGGCCATCGTACTGCCGCCTCGGTTCAGCGGCCGGACCTCGGCCCCCGAGGCATCCCTCGGCTCCGGCCGGAGGCGGCGTCCGCGAGCTCGCCGATCTCCCGCGTGAGGGGCCCGACCTCGTCCTGAAACCGGCCCGCCGCGCGGCCGAGCACGAACAGGTGCCGGACCAGCGCGATCAGCACGGCGAGGACGGCGACGAGCGACAGGAGCCCGACGATGAGCCAGACGAGCGCGGTCGTGGTCATCGGGTATCGATGGTAGCGGAGGGGACGGCCGAGCGAGGTTACGGCGCGGTGAGGAACTGCTCGATGTAGCGCTCGTTCTCGAGCTTGAAGTGGAAGTCGATCACGTCGTCGATCGAGAACGCGGGTCCCGGGGGCAACGGCCCTCGCGGGTCCTCGGGGAGATCGACGTCCGGCTCGAACATCTCCGCGGTCCCGCCGGGGGAACGCCCGGAGACGTCGACGCCGGCCGAGACGAGCAGCGCCACGATCTTGCGATCCGCGCGCTTCTCGACGGGCTCCATGCAGGTCGGGCAGTCGAATCGATAGGTGCCCTCACGCCCGCCGCGCATGACCTGCAGCAGTATCGACTCGGGGCCCATGTCGACCTCTCCGCAGCGGGGACATGTCGTCCGGATCGTCGTCATAACACCCGAAATATCGGACGACGGCGCTCCGCGCTTGAGCCCCCGGGCCGAGGAAGGGACGACCCTATCCGTACCGTTCGCGAGTCCGGCCGGCGAGCTCGCGGACGCGCTGGTGCAGCCCGGGAGGATCAACCACCTCGGCGTCCGGCCACAGACGGAGCAAGAGACGTTCGAGCCATTCGAGCCTGCCGGCCGGGAGTTCGACCTCCAGGCGGCCGTCCCCGAGCTCAACCTCGCGCGAGGTCTCGTAGTACTCCGCCACCCATCGGGCCTCGGGCCGCAGGCGGACGGTCACGCGAACGTCGTCCTCGGCGGGCGTGTACAGGGGCCTGCCCGCGCCCCGGAGGCCCCGCGGCTCGAACCGCTTCCCTGTGGCCGCCGCGGCGTGGATCCGGTCGGCACGGAACAGGCGCTCGGAGTTCGAGCGGTGGTCCCACGCCGCCACATACCAGTTCCCGATCGCGAAGAAGACCTCCTCGGGGTCGATCTCGCGCAAGGTGGTCTCCGCCCCCGAGGCCGCGTAGTACTCGACCCGCAGGCGCTCCCGATCCGCGGCCGCGCGGCGGAGCTCGCCGAGCGTGTCCGGCGTCCGTCCCTCTCCCGCCGAGTCCACCCGCTCGGGCAGGCCCCCCAGCGTCTCGGGGCCCAGCGCGTCCGCCAGCTTTCCGAGTGCCGAGGCCAGCGCCGGCGCCTCCTCCAGGCCCGGAGCGCCGGCCAGCACGGTCCCACGCAGGTAGATCGCGAGCGCCTCGCTCCGCGTGAGTCGCAGGGGCCGAGCGAAGTAGTCGGCCATCCCGATCCAGATGCGGCCGTCCTGGATGTCGACGTCGATCAGGTCTCCCGGCCCGTAGGGCGGCAGCCCCGAGACGAACAGCAGGTCGAGGTCGGCCAGCAGCTCGGATTCGGACATCCCGAACAGTTCCGCCGCCTCGGCGACCCTCGTCCCCTGGTTGCGGACCAGGTACGGGACCACCGTGAGCAGCCGCCGCAGCCGTTCGGACGCCTTCTCGGGAGCCTTGCGGGTCGCGCCCGAGCGCCGACCGCCCTCAGGAGGCAAGGATCTCCTCCAGCCGTCCGAGGATCTCGGATCGCAGTTCGGGGGGCTCGGTGGCCTCGGCGTCGGGTCCGAACGACAGGATCCACGAGATCAGCCCCTCCCCCGGCGACCAGGCAAGGCGGACCTCGACCCAGCCGTCCTCCCGGGTTCGGACCGTGTCCGCCCCCGCGATCCCCCTCGTCGCCCACCACGCGACGTCGGGCGCGAACGCGACGGTCGCGGTTGTCTCGGCATCGCCCGGACCCCATGGCCCGGCCTGGACGTGTTCGGCCGCGCGGAAACCGTCGGGGGGCTCGGTCCCCTCCCCCGCGATCTTGAGGTCGTCCGAGATCCGTGAGAGGCGGAACGAACGGATCTCCGCCCGGTCCAGATCCAGGCCGACGAGGTACCAGTGTCCCCCGCGGACCGCCAGCCCGAACGCATCCACGGTGCGGTCCGAGCGCTCGCCTCGTGACGTCCGGTACGCGAAGCGCACGCGACGTCCCTCCGCGACCGCTTCGGCCGCCCGTGACAGGTTCGGGTCGGCCTCGCCGGCGAGCGCGGGGGGGCCCAGGCCGGCCAGGATCCCGCGGTCCGCGCCCGAGAGCAGCTTGCGGACGGCCTCCTCCGCCGAGACGTCGCCCGCCGAACGCACCGCGACGAACAGCGCCGAGAGCTCCTCGGGCGTGAAGGCGATGTCGGGGAGGTAGTAGCGGTCCTTGTCGATCGTGTATCCGTGCTCGACGTCCCACGCATCGGTCGAGACCACGTCGATCGGCACCCCGATGTCGCGTAGGACGTCCTTGTCGCGCTCGAACATGCGCTTGGCGGACGACGCGTCCTGATGCCCGTACCCCTCCGCCAGCTTGCTCCGGATCTGGTCGAACGTGAGCGGCGTCCGGGACTCGAGCAGCAGGGCGACGAGGTTCACCAGGCGTTCGAGCGGGTGCATGGCCGCGGCATCATACTTTCCGGCATGTCGACAGGCCCCCCGAGGCGGTCGAGCGTTCGCCTGCGTCACGCTACCGTCCGGCGCATCCGGAGCGAGCGTCCGGGCGTGATCGAGCTCGACGTGGTCGTGGACGACGATCCGGCCGACCCACCGCCGGTCACCGAGCCCGGGCTGGCGGTGGCGTTCACGCAGCTCGTCGGGCGCGTGGAGGTCGGCGATCGCGTCCTGGTGAACACCACGGGGGTAGCGCTCGGTCTCGGGACGGGCGGCTTCCACCTCGTCGTGGCCGTGGACGACCAGACCCCGACCGAGCTCGACCATCCGGGACGGGTGATGAAGGCCCGGTACACGCCGTTGCAGCTGGCGGTCGAGAGCGTCGAGGAGACCGAGCGCGAGGCGCTCGAGCGATCCGTGGGCCTGGGCGGCAGGCCGGTCGTATGCGCGCCGTTGCATTCGATGATCGGACCGATCGCCGCCGGGGCGCGGGCGGCGGGCGCCGAACGGATCGCCTACGTGATGTCCGACGGAGCCGCGCTTCCGGGCCAGCTCTCGAATCTCGTTCCGCGCCTGCGGGTCGCGGGGCTGCTGGACGGGTTCGTGACGAGCGGCCAGGCCTTCGGGGGTGAGCTCGAGGCCGTGACGATCTGGACCGGTGTGCTCGCCGCCGCCGAGCTCGTCGGCGCGGACGTCGTGATCGTAGCCGACGGGCCGGGCAACGTGGGCACCGATACGACGTGGGGCGTGAGCGCGCTCGCGAGCGGCCACGCCCTGAACGCGGCGGAGGCGCTCGGCGGGCGCCCCGTGGCGGCGCTCCGCCTCTCGTTCGCCGACGCCCGCGAACGCCACCGCGGGGTCTCGCACCACTCGCTCACGATCCTGGACCGTGTGTGCCGGGTGGCGGCCGAGGTCGCCGTCCCGGTCCTCGACGAACGCGAGCGCGACCTCGTGTGGAACTCGCTGCGTGAGCGACGCCTCGAGGAGCGCCACCATCTGATCGAGGTGGACGGGCGGCCAGCGCTCGACGAGCTCGAACGCGCGGGGGTCGAGATCGATTCGATGGGCCGTACGGCGTCGGAGGACCCGGCGTTCTTCCTCGCGGCGGGTTCCGCGGGCATCCTCGCGGGCAGGATGGCGGCGGGATCGCGCCGTTGGCGCCGGGGTGCCGGCTGAGCCTTGCCGCGAGGTGCGTCGACGAACGCGGAGAGCTCGACCAAGGACAACGTCACATGTGGGAGATCAGCTGCTCGACGCGCTCGTCCACGCTGCGGAACGGGTCCTTGCAGAGCACCGTCCGCTGCGCCTGGTCGTTCAGCTTGAGGTGGACCCAGTCCACCGTGTAGTCGCGACGCTTCTGCTTTGCGTGACGGATGAAGTCCCCCCGGAGCTTGGCCCGCGTGGTTTGGGGGGGTTCACGCATGGCCCGCTGGATCTCCTTCTCCGCGACGGCGCGGTCCATCTTCCCCGCGCGCTCGAGCACGTAGTACAGACCGCGTGTCCGGTTGACGTCGTGGTACGCGAGGTCCAGGAGCGCCACGCGCGGGTGCGAGAGCGGCAGCTGGTGGCGTTCGCGATAGTTCTCGATCAGGCTCTGCTTGGCGACCCAATCGACCTTGCGCACCAGCCGCTCCGGCTCCTGCAGGATCAGCGCGTCGAGCGCCTCGCGCCACTCCTGCAGCAGCTGCTTGGACTGCGGATCGGGACCGCGTCGCTCCAGGAAGCGTTCGGTGCGCTCGTAGTACTCCTCCTGCACCTCGATCGCTGAGAGCTCCCGCCCGTTGGCCAGCCGGACCTTCTTGCGACAGGTCACGTCGTGGCTGATCTCGCGGATCGCCCGGATCGGGTTCTCGAGCGAGAGGTCGCGCATCACCGTGTTCGCCTCGAGCATCCGAAGGACCAGGTCGGTGACGCCCACCTTCATCCAGGAGCTGAACTCCGACATGTTCGAGTCCCCGACGATCACGTGCAGCCGGCGGAACCGCTCGGCGTCTGCGTGCGGCTCGTCGCGCGTGTTGATGATCGGTCTCGAGCGCGTGGTCGCCGACGAGACGCCCTCCCAGATGTGCTCGGCGCGCTGGGCGATGCAGAAGACGGCGCCGCGCGGGCCGTGCAGGACCTTGCCGGCGCCGCACCAGATCTGCCGCGTCACGAAGAACGGGATCAGCAGGTCGGCCATGCGCGCGAACTCGCCCTGCCGGGCGACCAGATAGTTCTCGTGGCACCCGTACGAGTTGCCCGCCGAGTCGGTGTTGTTCTTGAACAGGTAGACCTGCCCGCTGATGCCCTCCTCGTGCAGCCGGACCTCGGCCGCGGCGAGGAGTGCCTCGAGGATCCGCTCCCCCGCCTTGTCGTGCGCCACCAGGTCCGAGATCTGGTCGCATTCGGGCGTCGCGTACTCGGGGTGCGAGCCGACGTCCAGGTAGAGACGGGCGCCGTTCTCGAGGAACACGTTCGAGGAGCGTCCCCAGTGCACCACCCGTCGGAACAGGTACCGGGCCACCTCGTCGGGCGAGAGCCGCCGCTGCCCGCGGAACGTGCAGGTGACGCCGTACTCGTTCTCGAGCCCGAAGATGCGTCGTTCCACGCGTCGAGTGTAGGCCCCGCCCGAACCGAAGGCGGGGAACCGCCGGCTCAGCCGGCCAGGATCGTGGCGACCTCGTCCTCGCTCAGGCGGCGGAACTTCCGGCGTTGCGGGCGTGTGCGGTCGAGGACCCCGGCCTCGACCTGCTCGGCCTCGATCTCGCGCCCCTCGGCGGTCGAGAGCGCCCCGACGGCCTGGCGCACGGCCGTGGCGAGGTCCCACCCCGGCTGGTACGCCTCCTGCACCGCGTTGGACAGCTCCTCGGCGTGCCCGCCGATCGCCACGTGGCCGTGCTCGTCCGTGACGGTGCCATCGAACAGCACGTGGTAGATCTCGTTGCCGCCGTCATCCTCGCCCACCTCGCCGACCAGGATCTCGACCTCGTACGGCTTCAGCTGTTGTGTGAAGATCGTCGACAGCGCCTGGGAATAGGCGTTGGCCAGGTCGCGGGCGCGCACATCGTCACGCCCGTACGAGTAGCCGCGGAGGTCCGCGTGCCGGACCCCGCTGATCCGCAGGTCCTCGAACTCGCTGTACTTGCCGACGCCGGCGAACGCGATCCGGTCGTAGATCTCGCTGATCTTGTGGAGCGTCGCGCTTGGGTTCTCGGCGATGAACAGCACGCCGTCCGTGTACTCCAGCCCCACCACGGACTTGCCGCGCGCGATCCCCTTGTGCGCGAAGTCCGACAGGTCCTTGATCCGCTGCTCGGGTGGCACGTACGGCATGAAGCTCACGAGCCGCCTCCCACGACGCCCTCGTACGCGCTCCGGAGCTCGTCCGAGCCCACGCTCTCCGCTCCCTCGGCCGTCACCACGACCACGGTCGGGAAGATCCCTCGCGTCGGATCCGGCCCCCCGGTCGCCGCGTCCTCCTGCGAAGCGTCCACCAGGGCCTCCACGGCGACCTCCAGGGCTTCGCCGCGATCGAGGCCGGGGCGCCAGCGCTTCTTGAGCGAGCTCCTCGCGGGCCGGCCACCCGATCCCGTGGCGTGGTAGTCGTCCTCCTCCCACCGGCCGCCGGTCGCGTCGTAGTAGAAGATCCGGCCCTCCTCGCGACGCTCGTCGAACCCGCCGAACAGCGGCACCACGACGAGCCCCTGGATCGCCATCGGCAGGTTCCCGCGGATCATCTGCGCGAGCCGGTTCGCCTTGCCCTCGAGCGAGAGCCGGTCGCCGGTGATCTTCTCGTAGTGCTCGAGCTCGAGCTGGAACAGCTTGACGATCTCGATCGCCTGCCCCGCGGCCCCGGCGATCGCGATCACTGAGAGGTCGTCCGCGGCGAAGACCTTCTCCATCCTCTCGTCGGCGATCGTGAAGCCCTCGGTCGCCCGCCGGTCCCCACCGAACACGACCCCGGTCGCGAACTTCAGCGCCACGACGGTCGTCCCGTGGGGGGAGGCGACGTCGGGGGTGATGCCGGTGGCGGTTGGCAGGGTCTCGGGGCGGCTTCGCCGCACGAGATCGACGAAGCTCGGGTTCGCGCCGATCGGACCGCCCGAGGGTTCGGGCGGGAACAGCGGACCCTCGGTCATTCGCCGCCCTTCTGGACGTACGACTTGACGAACTCCTCGGCGTTCTCCTCGAGGACGGAGTCGATCTCGTCCAGGATGTCGTCCATCTCCTCCTTGAGCTTCTCGCCCTTGGAGGCGGAGGTCACCTGGCCGGCCTCGTCGTCCGAGCCGCCGCCGGAACGCTTCTGGGTCTTCTTCTGCTCCTGCTCCTGAGGCACCGCCGAGCTCCTTCCGTGAGGGATCGATTCTATCCGGACTCCGGGACAGCTCCATCACCGCTGGACGGACGTCCCCGAGCTTGCCCCGGGCGCGCCCGTGCGGGGAGCAGTTCGGGTCGGTCCGTCCCGAACGAGCTCCGCTAGGACCGGAGCATCTCGACGAGCGCCGCCGCGTCGGCGGCCTGCTCGAACAGCCGGTCGACATGCTCCCTCGTGCCTCGGAGCGGCTCGCGCATCGGCACGCGCTGCAGTGCCTCGGCCCCCGTGTCGAAGATGATCGAGTCCCACGATGCCGCGGCGATCGCGTCGGGGTAGCGCGAGATGCATCGCCCCCGGAAGTAGGCGCGGGTGTCCTCGGGTGGCTCCATGATCGCCCGCTCGACGTCCTCGTCGGAGACGAGTCGCTCGACCTGACCCGTGGCGACCAGACGGTGGTACAGCCCCTTGTCACGCCGCACGTCGTGGTACTGCAGGTCGATAAGCCGCAGCTTGGCGTCCGACCACTCGAGTCCGTCCCGCTCGCGGTAGCCGTCGAGCAGCCGGTACTTCGCGACCCAGTCCAGCTCGCCGGAGAGCTGTATCGGGTCGTCCTCGAGCCCGGTCAGGACCGCCTCCCACCGCTCGAGCACCTCGAGGTTGTCCTCCGTCGTGTCCTCCTGCTCGACGTACTTCCGTGCGCGCTCGAGGTACTCCCACTGCATCTGCACCGCCGTGAGCTTGCGGCCGTCGGCCAGGCGGACGAGCGCCGTGCACGTGAGGTCCCGGGACACGTCGTGGAGCGACGGCACCGGCGTCGCCAGCGTGAGGTCGGGGACGTCGCCATCCTCGATCAGCTTCAATACGAGCGACGTCGTCCCGAGTTTCAGCAGCGTCGCGACCTCGCACAGGTTCGCGTCACCGACGATCACGTGCAGGCGGCGGTACTTCTCGGGGTCGGCGTGTGGCTCGTCGCGCGTATTGATGATCGGACGCTTCAGGGTGGTCTCCAGGCCGACCTCGGCCTCGAAGAAGTCCGCGCGCTGTGTGACCTGGTAGCGGTCCCGAGATCGCTCGTCCCACGACGCCTCACCGCCGAGCTTCCCCGCCCCGCAGAAGATCTGCCGGCTCACGAAGAACGGCGTGAGCCCAGCGACCAGGTTCGCGAACGGCACCTGCCGGTCGACCAGGTAGTTCTCGTGCGTCCCGTACGAGTTGCCCTTGCCGTCGCTGTTGTTCTTGTAGACCGCGAGCCGCTGCGCGCCGGGCATCGTGCGGCGGACCTCGTCGAGGGAGCGTTCGAGCACGCGCTCCCCGGCCTTGTCGTGGATGACGAGTTCGCGCGGGGTCACGCACTCCGGTGTCGAGTACTCGGGGTGGGCGTGGTCGACGTAGTAACGGGCGCCGTTCGGAAGGATCACGTTCGCGAGGCCCAGATCCTCCTCGGAGGGCTCCCGCAGCTGGACCGGCTCGAACCCGCGCGCGTCGCGGAGCGGGGACTCCTGCTCGTAGTCCCAGCGGATCCGCCGAAGCGCGCCCGCGTATGTGCTGATCAGCAGCGAGGACGAGATCACCGGGTTGAACTCCGGGGACGCGACCCCGGAGATCCCGTACTCGGTCTCGGTGCCGATGACCTTGGGGATGGCCATCCGGCGACCTTACAGGTACTGGCCGGCGCTGACCCGCTCGACCTGTCTGCCCTCGCCGTCCCCGTCGCCGAGCAGGGTTCGCACGTAGACGATGCGCTCGCCCTTCTTGCCCGAGATCCGGGCCCAGTCGTCCGGGTTCGTGGTGTTCGGCAGGTCCTCGTTCTCCTTGAACTCGTCGCGGATCGCGTGCGTCAGGTCCTCGGCCTTGATCCCCTTCTCCCCCGTGGACAGGAAGCGCTTGATCGCCTCCTTCTTCGCGCGGCGCACGATGTTCTCGATCATCGCGCCCGAGTTGAAGTCCTTGAAGTACAGGATCTCCTTGTCGCCGCTCGCGTACGTGACCTCGAGGAACCGGTTGTCCTCCGCCTCCGAGTACATCCGGTCGATCGTCGACTGGATCATCCGCGCGGTCGTCACCTTCACGTCGCCGCTCGCGCGGGCGACGTCCTCGGGGTGGATCGGCACGGTCGGGTTCAGGTACTTGGCCATAATGTCGGCCGCCTGCGCGGCGTCCGGGCGCTCGATCTTGATCTTCACGTCCAGCCGCCCCGGCCGCAGGATCGCCGGGTCGATCAGGTCCTCACGGTTCGAGGCGCCGATCACGATGACGTTCTTCAGCGTCTCGACGCCATCGAGCTCGGATAGGAGCTGCGGCACGATCGTCGACTCGACGTCGCTCGAGATCCCGGTGCCGCGGGTCCGGAAGATCGAGTCCATCTCATCGAAGAACACGATGACGGGCAGCCCCTCCTCGCTCCGCTCCTTCGCTCGTTGGAAGATCTGGCGGATCTGACGTTCGGTCTCGCCGACGTACTTGTTGAGAAGCTCGGGGCCCTTGATGTTCAGGAAGTACGAGTGCGCGTCCTGGCGCCCGGTCCGCTCGCGCACCTTGTCGGCGAGCGACTTGGCCACGGCCTTGGCGATCAGCGTCTTGCCACAGCCCGGAGGCCCGTAGAGCAGGACGCCCTTCGGCGCCTCGAGCTGGTGCTCCTGGAAAAGCTCGGCGTACAGGAACGGGAGCTCGACGGCATCCCGTATCGCCTCGATCTGTCCCTCGAGCCCGCCGATGTCCTCGTAGGACACGTCGGGGACCTCCTCGAGGACGAGCTCCTCGACCTCTTCCTTGGGCAGCTTCTCGAGCGCGACGTTGGACCTCGGGTCGATCAGCAAAGGATCCCCGGCGCGGATCTGCTCGTCGAGCAGCCCGGTGCCGAGCGTGGCCACCAGCTCCTCGTCGCCGCGTCCGATCACGATCACGCGGTCGTCGCCCAACCGGTCCTTGACCTTGACCACCTCGCCCGCCCGGTCGGGCAGCAGCACCTCGACCACGTTGAGCGCCTCGTTGAGGATCACCTCGGCGCCCTTGCGCAGGCGGTCGATCTCGACATCCGGTGACAGGTTCACACGCATCTTGCGGCCCGCGGTGAACACGTCGACCGAGCCATCGTCGTTGGTGCCGAGGTACACCCCGAAGGACGCCGGCGGTTGGCTGAGCTTCTCGACCTCCTCACGGAGCCCCTCGATCCGCTCCTTCTCGGCCTGCAGGGTGCCGGCGAGCTTCTCGTTCTGCGAGAGCGCGCGCGAGAGATCCGAACGCGCCTCGAGGAGCTTGTCCTCGAGCAGCTTGACCTGGCGGGGGGCGTTCGTGAGCCGGCGGCGGAGGAGGGAGACCTCGTCCTCGAGGAAGCGGACCTGCGTCTGGAGCTCGTGGACCTGTTTCTCGAACTGTTCCTGCTGTTCGCGTGGATCGGGCTCCGGCATCTCCTTCACCTCCCGCCGGTGCGGAAGCATACCTCCGGTCTTCCCCGCGACCGACGAAGACGGGGGAGGTCTCTTGGCCTATGCATACGGTCTTCGGCCGGTACGGCGCTTGACCTAAGCGCTATTCAGACGCGACGGGCCAGCGTGATGAACCCGGTGTGCGCCACCATCCGCTGGTCCGGTCGCACGCTCCGAACGGTCACGTGCCACGAGCGGTGCAGCACCTCGAACGTCTCCAGGTGCTCGTACGCGTTGCGCTCCAACGCGAGCACGAGCTGCTGCACCTGGTTCGTCGTCGGCAGGTACCCGCAGAAAATGGCGCCCGGGGGCAGGACGGTCGAGAGCGGCTCGAGCGTCTCCCACGGCTCCGGGAGATCCAGGATCGCGCGATCGAACGTCTCGCCGCTCCCCCCGACGTCGCGCACGTCGCCCTCGCGGAGCTCGAGCCAGTCGGGGGCCTTCCCGAAGAAGGACTCGATGTTGCGCGCGGCGCCCGCCTGGAACTCGCGCCGCAGATCGAAGGAAACCACCCGGCCCTCGGGCCCGGTGGCCCGGCAGAGCGCGAGCGTGAGCGACCCCGAACCCGTCCCGGCCTCCAGGACGCGTGCGCCGGGGAAGACGTCGGCCCCGACCAGGATCGCGCCGACGTCCTTCGGATAGACGACCTGGGCGCCCCTCGGCATCTTGAGCACGAAGTCGGCCAGCCGCGGCCGGAACGCCCGGAACGCCATCCCGGTCGCCGAGTGCACGAGGGTCCCCTGGGGCGACCCGATCAGCAGGTCGTGCGGCAGTCCGCCGCCGTGGGAGTGCCAGGTCTCGCCGGTCTGGAGCGTGAGCAGGTACCGACGGTCGCGCTGATCCACAAGCAGGATCTTCTCCCCCGCCTCGAACGGCCCGTTCATGGACGGAGGGTCCCGTAGATCTCGACCGGCATGACCTCGTCGGACAACGCCTCGGCGGTCTCACGGTCGTCCCGCGGCCCCCCCGGCGAGCCTCGTTCGTCCCGCGGCCCCTCGAGCCGCTCACCCAGGATCTGCGCCCTGGCGCGGCAGAACGCGCAGAACCTGCCCGTCGTCGGCTGACCACAGCGCTCGCACCCGACCAGCTGAACCTCGGCCTGCGTCGCGAAGAGCGGCGCCGCCCGGTCGAGGTAGCCGAGGAAGAACTGGGCCTTGGTCCCGGGCGACGTGGATTCGAGCTGGTTCATCGCCTCCTTGTAGCGAAGCTGGGTGTTGCCGCCGACGAGCGGGCACTCCTGCACCACGTAGTCGATCCCGCGCAGGAACGCGAACGCGGCCGTCTCGAGCTCCGAGAGCCGGTACAGCGGCTTGACCTTGCGCGCGAACCCTTCCTTCGCGGGCAGCACCGGGGACTGGCGCGCGATGTAGTCCGTCTGCCACCGCAGGGTGTTGCCGAGCAGGGTGGCGGCCTCGTCGTCGAGGTTGTGTCCGGTCGCGATCACGTCGTACCCGCCCTCGCGGGCGGCCCGGTTGAAGACGTAGCGCTTGGACAGCCCGCAGACCGCGCAGGTCGACCGCGAGCCTTTCCTGCCGGCGGTCGGCACGTCGAATCCGTAGTCGCGTGCCAGGTCGACCTCGACCAAGTGCGCGTCGCGTTCGCGAGCGAAGGCCCGGGCGACCTCGTGCGACCGCTCCGAGTACTCTCCGATCCCGAGGCCCAAGTACAGCCCGTCGGCCCGGTAGCCGAGCTCGAGCAGGACGTCCCACAGCGCGAGCGAGTCCTTGCCGCCCGAGACCGCGACCAGGATCCTGTCCGTGGGCTCGAACATGTCGTGCGCCTCGGTCGCCCGCTTGACCTGCGCGCGTACGTGGCGTACGAAGCACTCGGCGCAGAACGCCGCGTTGTGCCGGCGGATCTCGACGACGGCGGGCGCCTTGCAGCGCCGGCACTTCATCCGGTTCCCGGCGCCGCCGCTGATCACCGGGCGGATCTCGATCACGTCGGTCTCGCCGACCCGGTCCTCGCGTGTGAGCAGCTCGCGCTCCCTGATCACGAGCACGGTGTCGGGGTTGATGCCGAGCTCGCCGAGGACGTCGTGGATCTTCCGGCCGCCGGCGAGCTCGACTTCCCGGTCGGGGTTGCGGAGCCTCACCTTCACGCAGGTCAGGCTAGCGCACCGCCGGCGCCGGGGCCGCCACGCTCGGGATCAGGCGGTTGGAACCGGGTTCACACCCAGCGTGACCGAGACCTCGTCTTGGGAGCCGTCGGCGTGGACGATCCCCACGCTGACCTCGTCGCCTGGCCGATGCGAACGGATCAGCCCGCCGAGCTGATCGGAGTCGGTCACCGTCCGGCCGTCGAACCGCACGATGGTGTCACCGACGACGATCCCCGCGTCGTCGGCGGGGCCGCCGCCCACGACCTCGACGATGACAGCGCCCTGATCCACGGGCGGAGCGAACTCGAACTGGACCTGCGGATCGGAGGCCGGGCCGGAGCTGATCCCCATGAACGCAACGGGCTGCGACGGGTGCTCGGCGGACTGGAAGATCGTCGGCTTGACCGAATCGATCTGGATCGCGAACCCGATGTTCTCGGCCTGGTTCGCACCCGCCGAGTTGATCCCGACGACCTGCCCGTCCATGTTGAGCAGCGGTCCACCTGAGTTCCCAGGGTTGATGGCCGCATCGGTCTGGATCACGTGGTCATAGACGCGGGTCTGGTCGGCGCCACACTCCGAGACCGGACATCCCGTGTCCTGGACATCGATCTGCCTCGTCAGCGAGGAGACGATCCCCGCGGTCACCGAGGGGCCGCCCTCGAGGCCGAGGGCGTATCCAACCGCGACGACGCGCTGCCCGAGCTGCAGGGCATCCGAGTCGCCGAGCGTCACGGTCGGCAGGTCGTTGGCATCGATGTCCAGAACCGCGAGGTCGGCCCCCACGTCGCCCCCGATCACCCGCGCGTCGTAGTGAACGGGGTCGTCCGCCGACGTCAGCACCGTGACCTTCGAGGCGTTCTCGACCACGTGGTAGTTCGTCACGATGATGCCGTCCGAGCGCACGATGAACCCCGTGCCCTCCGCCTGACCGGCGTCGGTGTCGACGACGACGTTCACGACCGCCGGCAGGACGCTGTTCACGACGTTCACGACGGAATCCTTGCCGCTGGAGAGGATCGGCTGCGAGGAGGGGAAGTTCGCCGCCGGGGAGCCGTTCGTCTGGGGTTGCGTGGCGGCGGTGTTGGTGCTTCCCGTAGTGCACGCGGAGAACGCCAGCGCCGCAACGACGCCCAGCGCGAGGAGGGCACGCCTCATGGTCATGGCTCCAGTCTGTCGGGTTCAGGCTCCATTCGACACGCGGCGCCCACGCGTTCACCCGCGGCCGGAAAACCCACTCGGCGTGGAGCCGATCGCTACCCGATCGCAACATCCGGGGCTCGGGGACGCGGCAGCAGCCCCGCCCCCTCGACCACGCGAGGGATGGCCTCCTCGTGATTGATCGTCATCAGGTGGATGCCCGAGACCCCGGGGATCTGCCGAACCGCGCCGACGATCTCGAGCGCGAGCCGGATCCCCTCCTCCCTCTGCTCCCCACGGGGCGCACCCTCCATGCGCTCGATCACGTCTTCGGGCACGTCGAGCCCCGGCACCTGATCGCGCAGGTAGCGCGCGCCCCTTGCGGAACTCGGCACGAACACCCCGGCCAGCACCTTCACGTGCTCCAGCAGCCCGAGCTCGCCGCACCGCGCCATGAACACCCGAAGCTTGTCCAGGTTGAAGCAAATCTGGGTTTGGACGAACTGCGCCCCCGCCTCGATCTTGGTGCCGAGCCGCATCGGACGGAACTCTAGCGGCGGCGCGAACGGGTTCTCGACGGCCCCGATCAGGAAGCTCGGCGGGTCGGTGAGCGCCCGGCCGGACAGGTACGTTCCCTGGTCCCGCATGATCCTCGCCATCCGGATCAGTTGCACCGAGTCGAGGTCGTTGATCGGCTTGGTCTCGGGATGGTCGCCGGCGCTCACGTCGTC
>Ga0207981_1000010_pt1 | contig 22361 bp, 27 predicted proteins | sample SoimicmetaGmgLPC_FD_188327 | JGI IMG/M metagenome (GOLD analysis project Ga0207981, IMG submission 188327) | Soil and rhizosphere microbial communities from Laval, Canada - mgLPC (SPAdes) (version 2) | ecosystem: Environmental > Terrestrial > Deep subsurface > Rock core/Sediment | place: Laval... | reverse complement strand
TCGTCTGGGCCGTCATCGCGTTCCTGCAGATCATCTCGGTCGTGGCGATCATCGCCGGCGTGTGGAACGCCTATGCGGCGTACACGCGCTTCCGCCTGGTGCCGCACATCGAAGCCCGCAATCGCCACGTGCCTGCGGCGTTCGAGAGCATCACGGGACTGGTCATCATCGGCGCGATCAATCTGTTCCTCGGCGGCGGGGTGGGTGTGCTTGGCGTGGTCATGGACTTCGTCGTGCGCGACCACGTGCTCAAGAACCGCCACGTCTTCGACCGCGAAGCCGGTGCGCTGGACGCCTGATCTCATTTCGAATTCCACATAGGAGCGCTCCATGGATTACCAGTGGTTCTTCGCCGAAAAAAACGGCACGCAGTCCGGTCCGCACACGCTCGCCGATCTGCGCGATCGCTTGGCCAATCGCGCCATCGACATGACGACACAGGTCTGGCGAGAAGGCTTGGCGAACTGGGTGCCGCTGGGCAGCGTTGCCAATGAGCTTGGTTTGGCGACGGCCGGCCCGCCGATGCCGCCGCCGCTCGCCGGAGGCTCCATGCCGCCGCCTCCGTCGTCAGCGCAGCCGGTCAATCCGTACGCCGATGCGCGCGCGCGGAGCGATGCAGCCTTCGCAAATAACCTGGTGAACGACAGCACGGTGCTGCGCGCGTTCGTCGGGCCGAACTTCGAGCGCTACCAGCAGCAGTGGGCGATGCTGGATCGCACGCAGGGCAAGATCGCGTGGAACTGGTCGGCGTTCCTTCTCGGCGCGTTCTGGTTGGCCTATCGCAAGATGTACGCGTACTGCGCTGCCATGCTGGGCGCGGTCGTGGTCCTCAGCGTGCTGGAGGCAGCCCTCGAGGTCCCGACGGGCGTGAGCAACGGGATCAACTTCGGCTTCGCGGTGGCGATCGGGATGCTGGGCAACCACCTCTACCGCGTGCATGCGCAGAAGAAGCTCTCGGAATTGCCGCGCCATTTGTCGCGAGAAGAGACAGTGACCGCGGCGTCGCACGCAGGTGGCACGAGCGTGGGCGCGGCCATCGGCGTGGCCGTCGCTTTCTTCATGTTGGTGTTCATCGCCGTCGCGGCAGCCATGTAAACGCGCCAAGGGGCGCGGAGGAAGGACGATGTTCTGTTCCCGATGCGGTGTAGCAGCATCCGAAGGCGCGAAGTTCTGCGGCGGATGCGGCGCCGCCCTCGATGCAGCGGCGACGGCCATGGCGATCCCCGTGCCACCTCCATTGCCGCCTGCCGCGCCGTTCGTCCAGGCGCCGCCGTTGATCTTCGAAGGACAGTCGCGGCGCGATTACGTGCCGGCGAAGAGGCCGGGAAATCCGGCCGCGGCGGCAGCATGGATCCTGCTCGTGTTCGCGTGCGCCGGCGCACTCGTTCCGGGATTGGGCTTCGGCATGTGGTTGATTGTCGCGCCGATCCTGCTGATCACGCTGGTGCTTGGCGTGGTCGCCATCGGCAGAGGCAGCGCGATCAACGGCGTGATGATCATCTTGATGTCGTTGATCGTGGTGCCCGTGTTCGTCGCAGTTGCGCCGTTCGTGGGTGCGGGGCTCGCACTGGGCGCGGTCGGGGCGGCCGACACGACGACAACGAAGCCCGCGGCGAACGACGCCATCCCATTTGCCGACCTGGATGCAACAACGCCCGCCAACGCGTTCGACGATGCCGTAACCACGCCCCCCACGGACGTGCCGATCAACGAGGATGCGGACGCATCCTCGCAAACGACGACGGCACCGGAAGACCCGTCGACGCACACCGAGCCCGCCGTGCAACCGCGATGGGAGACGACCGAGTCCGCAACGCCCATTGCAGCCGAACCCGTCGCCGCGCCGGAACGTCCCGCCACCTTCGTTGCGGCGGGCGTGCGCTACGCGGTCCTGCGAACGCGCCCGTCGACCTTCTCCAAGGGCCTCGGTCGCCTCGAGCCCGGCACGCCCGTGCAGGCCGGGGCGCACTTGCTCGACAGTGACTGGGTGTCGGTCACCACGGCCGACGGACGCCAGGGCTATCTCAAGACGAGCGAAGTGGAGACGCGGGCGAGGTAACGCCTCCGCGTTTCTCCCGGTGAGCTCCAGGCTCGCCGACCGAGCGGCACCGACTGCTGCACGCGCAAAAACGGCGGGGCTTTCGCCCCGCCGCTGGATGCTTCAACCGATCCGACGATTACTTCTTGGTCGGAACGTTGACCTTGTCGATGCCGTGCAGCATGCCGTTGCTCGACGCGATGTCGGCCGCGGTGACCAGCGCACCATCGATGCTCACCTGGTCCTTGGCCATCGTGATCGGCGCGGATTGGCCGTTCACGGTCTTGGCGGCTTCCCACTTGCCGACGTCGGCGATGGCCTTGCGGCCGCTCACGACGTGGTAGTTGAGCAGCGAAACCAGTTCTTCCTTGTTCTCGTCCTTGAACAGGTTCTCGAGCTTGCCGGCCGGCAGCTTGGCGAACGCAGCGTCGGTCGGGGCGAAGACGGTGAACGGCCCCACGCCGCGCAGCGTATCGCTCATGCCGGCGCGTTCGATCGCCTTGCCGAAGGTCTTGAACGACCCATTGGCGGCGGCGGTATCGACGAGGTTCTTGGTGTTCATCGGGGTATTGGTGTTGATGGGCGTAGCGGTCGTGGTGCTCATGGAATGATTGTTTGCCTTTGAAAGAGCGATCCGCAGGATTGCGAGTTCGCGATCGGCCGAAGCCGTGGCTCCCGTCGAGGACAGGAACGCGGGGCTCAGTGCGGAGGAATGGGAGGAGGGACGTACAGCGCGGCTGAGTGGCCGTTACGACATTGCGTCGTAGTGCCAGCGCAGAGTGGACGCAGGGGCGTGAGTTGACCGTGAGTGGCGCCTTCACCGGGGACGCGGCCGGCGATGGCACAGCCGGTGACACGAGGACTATCCTCTAGGCCCCTGTTACCCAGAGACGGCCAACATGACACGCTCGTTGACGCTTGCCGCATCCACCCTCGTCGGCGTCCTCGCGTTCGCCGCGCCTTCCTTCGCGGCCCTCAAGGTCGACACCAAGGCCCCCGACTTCACCGCGCCGGCCTACCTCGCCGGCAAGCCGTTCACCTTCAGCCTGGCCGACGCGCTGAAGAAGGGCCCGGTCGTCGTGTACTTCTTCCCCGCCGCGCACACGCCCGGCTGCAACCTCGAGGCGCACCTGTTCTCCGAGGCCATCGACCAGTTCAAGGCGCAGCACGCCACCGTGATCGGCGTGACCGCCGGCAACGTGGACCAGCTGGCCGACTTCTCGAAGGAAACCGAACACTGCGGCGGCAAGTTCCCCGTGGCCGCCGACACGGGCGCGAAGATCGCCAAGGACTACGACGCGATCCTGTCGCAGAAGCCGGAGTGGTCCAATCGCACGTCGTATGTCATCGCGCCGTCGGGCTCGATCGTGCATGTGTATTCGGATCTGAATCCGAACAAGCATGTGCAGGAGACCTTGGAGGCGGTGAAGGCGCTGGGTGCGAAGCCGGCTGCGCATGCAGCGGACAAGCACTGAACCGCCGGGCTGATCGGGGCACCGGTTATTTCGCGACACCGATCTGCTTCAGCAGCGCCTGGTTGTCCCAGTAGAGGTATTCCTCTTTCATCACGCCGTTCTCCCACACGCCGACCGTGGCCATGTCGAGTTTGAACGCCTTGTTGGTGGGCGCGATGGTCTTGCCGCCGCCGATCGGCATGGGCTTGGTGAACGTCCCCTCGAGGACGCCGGTGACGGCGGTCAGGTTGCCCTGCGCAATCTTGAGCGGGTGCACCGTGACGCGTGTGTCGGGGGCGAAGACGAACATCGGTTTCAGTTCTTCGATGTGCGGCGCCAGGCCCGTGGTGGTGTGGCCGTCGGGGTAGTGCACGACGATGTTGGCGGCGTGGCTCTTCTTGAGCTCGTCCCACTTCTGGTGGCTGTAGACGTTGAAGTCGAGGTCGTCGAAGTTCGCGAGGTTCTTCTGTTGCTCGGCTTCGACGGCCTTGATCTTTGCAAGCTCGGCGGTGGCCTCGTTCGACGGGGCGACGGCGGCGGCGGGCGGCGAGGCGGGTTGTCGCGAGCAGGCGGTGAGGGCGACGACGGCCAGCGCAAGCGTTGTCAGGGGATTGTGCGAACGGGACATGGCAGGTTCCGATTGCGTGGAAGGCAGGCGGAAGTTGGCGCTCGCGAGGATTTGGCCGGCGTGACGGGGGCATGCGCCGCCTTCGGTAAGCGTGGCAGGCCCGATGGTGCGGGGCGCGATGCGCTGAGCAGCACTCGCGGCACTCGTCTCCTTCGTGCGCGGATTCGACCGCTTCGCCGCGGATCGCCGGGTGGTTTCGTTTCTTCCGGATCGCATTGCAGATAGCGTCCATCCACTGCCACGAATGGAGGGAGCGCCATGAAGCAAGACCTGATTGCCAGCCTGCACCGCAACTTCGAAGACGCGGTGCATGTGGAGGGCGATGTCGAGTATTGGTTGGCGAGGGAGCTGCAGCGGCTGCTGGGCTATACGCAGTGGCGCAACTTCGAGCGCGTCGTCGCGGACGCCAAAGTCGCGTGCGAGCAGGCGGGCGCACAGACCGATGACCATTTTGCCGACGCCAGCAAAATGGTCGGCTTGGGCAGCGGCGCCGCCAGGAAGATCGACGACATCGCGCTCACCCGATACGCCTGCTACCTCATCGCCCAGAATGGCGATCCGCGCAAACCTGAAATCGCCTTCGCGATGAACTACTTCGCGGTGCAGACGCGCAAGCAGGAGATCGTCGAGAGGCGCATCGCGGAATACGAACGCGTGCAGGCCCGCGGAAATCTGTCGCTGTCGCAGAAGGCGCTCTCCGGCGTGTTGTTCGAACGCGGCATCGATGCGGCGGGCTTCAGCCGGATCGTCAGCAAGGGCGACGAGGCCCTCTTCGGCGGATCGAACACGCAGGACATGAAGGATCGCCTCGGCGTGCCGGACAGTCGCCCACTCGCCGACTTCCTGCCCACGATTACCATCAAGGCGAAGGACTTCGCGAACGAAGTGACGCACACGCAGGTCAAGCAGTGCGACCTGCGCGACGAACCCGCCGTCACCTCGGAGCACGTCCGCAACAACGCCGACGTCCGCCGGATCCTGACCGATCGCGACATCCGGCCAGAAGCCTTGCCGCCCGGGGAGTATGTCCGCAAGGTCCAACGCCGCCTCAGGGCCGAGGAACAGAAGCTGCCCCGCGCCGGGAGGGCGAAGCGCTAGACTCGCCCGGCCGCCACCCGGCGACGCCCAGGGGATCCCGCCATGCGCCGCATCCTGTTCGCGTTGTTGCTCCTGCTCTGCGCCCCGGCCTTCGCCGCCGATCCGCCCACGCTCGCGCAGTACCACACCCGCACCGGCCACCCCGATGCCTGGCAAGGCGGCGTCCGCATGATCCCCATCCACACCCCGGCGGGCGACTTCCGCGTGTGGACCAAGCGCGTGGGCGACAACCCGCGCATCAAGGTGTTGCTGCTGCACGGCGGCCCGGGTGCGACGCACGAGCCGCTCGAAGTGTTCGACAGCTTCCTGCCCGCCGACGGCGTGGAGTACTACTACTACGACCAGCTCGGCTCGTACTACAGCGACCAGCCCGACGATCCCCGCCTGCTCACCACCGATCGCTTCGTCGACGAAGTGGAGCAGGTGCGCAAGGCGCTCGGCCTGGACAAGGACAACTTCTACCTCTACGGGCATTCGTGGGGCGGCATCCTCGCGATGGAATACGCGCTCAAGCACCAGGACCATCTGAAGGGCCTGATCATCTCGAACATGGTGTCGAGCATCCCGGCGTACGTGAAATACGCCAACGACGTGCTGATGCCGGAGCTCGGGCCGGAGGCGATCGCCGAAATCAAGAAGCTCGAAGCGGCGAAGGATTACGACAACCCGCGCTACGAAGCACTCCTGCAGCCGCACTACGAGCACCACATCCTGCGCCGCCCGATGGCCGAGTGGCCGGAGCCGCTGATGCGCGGGTTCGCCAGGCACCTCAACAAGAAGGTGTACATCCCGATGCAGGGCCCGAGCGAACTCGGTGCCAGCGGCATCCTGGAGAAGTGGGACCGCACCGCGGACCTGCCGAAGATCACCGTGCCCACGCTCGTCATCGGCGCGCGCTACGACACGATGGATCCGAAGTTCATGGAGATGATGAGCAAGAAGCTGCCGCACGGCGAGTACCTCTACCTGCCGAACGGAAGCCACTGCGCTTTCTACGACGACCAGGATGCGTACTTCGCAGGCTTGCTGAAGTTCCTGCACGAAGTCGACGACAGGGCGCGTTGATGCATTGCGCCCGGTGGCGCACACGTGTCGCCGGGCGTATCAGACCTTCTTCTTCGACTTCTTCTTCTTCTTCGCCTTCGACTTCTGGGCCTTCTTGGCCTTCGCTTCCGCGGCCTGGCGCTCCTGCACGCTCACGATTTCCGCCGGCAGGTCCCGCTGCAGCATCGCGAGCAAATCCACCACCGCATCGCTGTCGATCGGTTTGCCTTCCGGCGTCGTCGCCGTCACCAGCGTCGTCGTCTTCTTGATCGTGTCGGACAACAACAACGCCCGCGTGAGGATCATGAACGCCACATCGCGGTAGCGCACCGAGTACAAATCCATCATCTGCGCGCGTCCTTCGTACGTGACGCCCGGCGTGCGCACGAGGATCTGGCCGACCGCATTCCACGTATCCAGCTTGTCCGCTTCGATGTTGAACTTGCCGCGGGTTTCGGTGGGCGGCGGCATCTCGATCGCCTCGACGGGCGCGGGCGCTTCCTTCGGTGGCCGCGATGCGCAGGCCACGACGAGCATCGAAAGCAGGAACACCCCGACGATCCGTTGCACGTGTTGCCTCCTGGTCACCTGGTGAGTGTTTGCCGCCTGGCGCCTGAAGCATGCTTGAAGCCGGCTAAACTGTGTACGCATCGGCACGTGGCCGTTGTGCTTACCGGGGAAATCGTCAATGCGCCTTCACGCCCTCGCGCTCGCACTCCTGTGCGCGCTGTCCGCTCCCGTGCTCGCCGACGAGGCTGCGAAGCCCGCCGCGCCCGCCGCACCCAAGGTGAAATGGGTCCTCCCGTGGAAGCCGGGACTCGCGCTCGCCTACGCCACCGAGGACACGACCACCGAGGAGAAGGACGGCACCACCACGCGCGCACGCGGCACCGACACCACGCGCGTGCGCGTCGCCGCGGGCGCCGATGGCGGGTTCGTGCAAACCTGGATCGGCGAGGGCAGCAAGTACGACCTCCTCGAAGGCCCCCCGTCGGCGCAGGCCATGGTGAAGGAAACGCGCGACGCCGCCGCCGCGTTCGACGGCACGCCCATCGAAGTGCAGCTCGCGGCCGACGGCACGTATGCGGGCGTGCGCAACATCGAACCGCTGGTCACGAAGATGCGCGAGCTGATGAAGCCGGTCATCGTCGCCGGCCTGGAAGCAGAGCTGGCGAAGATCGAAGATCCGAAGAAGCGCGAACAAGCGCGCGCGGCCGCGCAAGAGCGCGTGCAGCCCATGATGGATCGCCTGCTCACGCCCGCCTACGTGGAAGCGTTGCTCACGCGCCAGATCCAGGACTACGACGGCTTCCACGGCCTGGAGCTCGAACCGGACCAGTCCTACGAAGCGCAGACGCAGATTCCGAATCCGCTGGGTGGCGCCGCGCTGCCCGCGAAGATCACGTTCTCGATGTCGGTGTCGGAAGACGATCCGGAAGACCTGTACGTGGCCTGGGACATGGTGATCGATCCCGACAAGGCGGCACAGGCCGCGCTCGCCATCGGCGAGGAGGTGGCGGGCCGGAAGCTCGACAAGAACGACAAGGATGCGCTGGCCAAGCTCGACATCGCCGACGAAGGCATCATCGTCGTGTACCGCCCAACGGGCGTCGTCGAAATGTTCGAGTCCACGCGCACCACGCAGGCGCCGGGGCAGTCGAAGAAGGTGGAGCGCCATCGCATGCGCTTGCTCGATGGCGCGCACGACCACACGTGGCGCGACGCGCCGGAGACGGCGGGCGCGGAAGCGGCGACGGCACCGAAGGGCTGACGGATGTCCATCCTTCAGAAGATCGATCCGCTGAACATCGATGATCGTCCCGGCATGCAAGTGCCGACGCATCCATGGCGGCGCTGGTTCGCCAGGATGATCGACGTCACGGCCATGGCGTTCGTGGTGATCGCGTTGCTCAGCTTCGTCCTGGGCGTGGTCGCACCGGAATGGCTGGATGGCCGGCTTGCTGCGCTCGATTCGCTCGGCCTCTATACGAATGTGGCCTACGGTCTCATCGCGTTCGCCATCGCGTGGCCCGTCATCGCCTGCCTGCTCACGCTTTGCGGCACGCCGGGCAAATGGCTATGCGGCATCAAGGTCGTCCGTATCGCAGATGGCGAGCGCCCGACGTTGGGCGAATCGTTGCTGCGCGAAGCGATGGTCTGGTCGCGCGGGCTCGCTCTCGGCATCCCGCTGCTTTCGCTGCTGACGCAGCTGAGAGCGCATACCTACCTGGAAGAGCATGGTCACGCCGCATGGGATCGCCGGCTCGGGCTGCGCGTCGAACACGCGCCCATGACCTCTTTTGGATGGGTGAAACTGGTGTTCGCAGGAGCGGTCGCGCTGGGGATTCAGTTCTGGGATTGGATCGAAAGGTGGGTTTCCTGACGCTTTCGCGGATGTGAACCGCGCGCACCCCCCGCATGCGCTAGTCTCCGCGCCATGCGCCACGCCGCCTGCCTGCTTGTCGCGCTCGCCGCCACGCTGGGCCTCCCGGCCCACGCACGCACCGTCTACCGCTGCATGCGCAACGGCACCGTCAGCCTCTCCACCGCGCCCGAGCCCGGTTCGAAATGCGTCGCGAAGCATTTCGAGGACGACCCCGCGAAAGCCCCCAACCTCTGGGGCAACCTCGGTGAGGTGAAAGGCACGCTCTACGAGCGCCAGCAGGACGGCAAGACGGTGTACGGCACCCGCAAGCTTCCCGGCTCGGTGCCGGTGCTCGCCTTCACCGTGCAGACGCCGCCGGGTTCGCCTGCACATACCGGCCTCGGGCACCTCGGTCCTCCGCAACTCAAACCGTATTCCGCGGAATTCCGCGCCGCCGCGAAGCGCACGGGCGTGGAAGACGCGATGCTGCGTGCGTTCGCGCATGCGGAAAGTGGTTTCGATGCCAAGGCGATTTCGAGCAAGGGCGCGCAGGGTGTCATGCAATTGATGCCGGAGGTCGCACGCGAATATGCGGTGTCCGATCCGTTGTCGCCCGCGCAATCCATCGACGCCGGCGCGCGCCATCTCAAGCAACTGATGCGCCGCTACAACGGCGACCTCGAGCTCGTCGCGGCGGCCTACAACGCGGGCATCGGCACCGTGGCGCAGTACAGCGGTATCCCGCCGTACCGCGAGACGATCGAGTACGTTGCAAAAGTGCAGGCCTTGTACGACCGCTACAAGACCGCACTGGCCTCCGCCAAGCCGCACCGCCGCTGAGTCGCCCTTGCTGCGCTGCACACGCGGCCTTCACGCGACGCTGAACGCCTGCCCGCTTTCATGGCGGCCCCATGCACGTCCGTTTCGCCCTTGCCGTCGGACTGCTCTGCCTGCTGCCGCTGGGCGGGGCGCAGGCGCGCACCGTTTACGAATGCCTGCGCGACAACCGCCTGAGCCTGTCCACCGCGCCGGAACCCGGCTCGCGCTGCAAGCCCAAGCGCGTCAACGATCGCAAGGCGAAGGTCAAGAATTTCTGGGGCGACCAGGGTCCGGTGCGCGGCAACATTTACGCGCGGCAGATCAACGGCGTGATGGTGTACAGCACGCGCAACATGCCGGGTTGGAAGGAAGTCGCCGAACCCTATCGCCTGCATGCGCCGCGCGATTCGTGGGCGCACGAGGGGCTCGGTGAACTGGGCGCACCGCGATTGGATGTGTTCACCGCGCAGTTCATCGCCGCGGCCAGGAAGACCGGCGTCGAGGAAGCCTGGCTACGCGCGATCGCGCATGCGGAGAGCGACTTCAACCCGCGTGCGCTCTCGCCGAAGGGCGCGCAGGGCGTGATGCAACTCATGCCGGCGCTCTCGCGTGCATACGGCGTGACGGATCCGTATTCCTCCGCGCAGTCGATCGATTGCGCCGCGCGCCACATCCGCGAACTGATGCGCTTGTACAACGGCGACCTCGCCCTCGTCGCGGCCGCCTACAACGCGGGCACCGGCGCCGTATCACGCTACAAGGGCGTGCCGCCCTACGCGGAAACCGAGGATTACGTCGAAAAGGTGCAGGCGCTGTATGCGCGCTATCGCAGCGCCATGAAGAAGACCGCCTCCGTCCCCCGCAGCATCTGACACGGGCACGCGCCGCTCACCCTCGCGCCGTTAACGTGCGCGTGATGGCCTTCGCATGGATGCAGCAACCGCATGTCCCTCGCGCGCAGCTACGAACGCATCGAGCCTGAACGGGCTGCCGTCGACGCGCGCGCCGGTCCCGCCATGCTGGAATTCGGTGCGCCTTGGTGCGGCCATTGCATCGCCGCGCAACCGGCGATCGAAGCCGGATTCGCCGGGCACGCCGACGTGCACCACCTGAAGATCGAAGACGGCCGCGGCAAGCCGCTGGGACGGTCGTTCCGCGTCAAGCTGTGGCCGACGCTCGTGTTCCTGCGCGACGGCGAGGAAGTCGTGCGCCTCGTGCGCCCCACCGCCACCAGTGCGATCGCCGAAGCGCTCGCGGCCATCGACCCACCCGACGCGTGACCACGATGGACGAGGCCGCGCCGCAATCCGCCCCTTCCTCGCGCTGGCTGGAAACCGCGGACCGCGCAGACGTCGGCTTGCTGCGCATCGACGTGACCGGCCGCATCGTCGACGTCAACTCCGCCGCGAGGCGCCTGCTCGGACGCGGGATGGATGCGCTCCGCGGCGAGGCGCTGGCCGACGTGGCGGACATCGGTTATGGCGCCATCGTCGAAGCCGCGCTGGAGGCCATGCGCACGCACGACGGCCCGGTCGCGCGCGACGTGCGCTACGCGCGCCCGAATGGCGGCTCGGTCTGCACACTCAGCCACTTCAGCCGCGTCTGCGATTTCGCGGGCGTGCTGCGCGCCGTCACCGTCGTGATGCTCGAGCTGGGCGAGCAGTCGCATTCGCCCGACCAGGCGACCAGCGCCGCCACGTCCGGCGAGCTGCGCAAGGCGATGGAAGCGCTGCGTGCCAGCGAGGATCGCTATCGCAAGTTGTTCGAATCCATCGACGAGGGCTTCTGCGTCATCCAGGTGGAGTTCGAAGGCGATCGCGCGGTCGATTATCGCTTCCTGGAATGCAATCCCGCCTTCGAGCGGCACACGGGGATCCGCAATGCACTGGGCAAGCGCATGCGCGATCTCGCCCCAGACCACGAGGAACACTGGTTCACGCTCTACGGCGACGTGGTCCGCACCGGCAAGCCCGTGCGCGTGGTGCTGCCCGCGCGCGAACTCGACGATCGTTGGTACGAGGTGCACGCGTTTCCGTTTGGTGCGCCGGGCCAGGGACGCGTGGCCGTGCTGTTCGACGACATCACCAACCGCAAGCGCGCCGAAGCGGCGTTGCGCGACAGCGAGGAACGCTTCCGCTGCGTCGCCAACGCGACGCCTTCGATGCTGTGGAGCGCCACGCCGAACGGCGAGGCCACCTGGCTGAGCGAACGCTGGACCGAATACACGGGCCTGCCCGCGCACGTCTCCCGCGAGGAGCGCAACAGCGCGTTGCATCCGAAGGATCGCGAATGGGCGGCGCAGGCGTGGGAACGCGCACTCGCCGGCGAAAAGTTCGAAGCCGAAGTGCGCCTGCAGGGGCGCGACGGCAGCTATCGCTGGTTCCTCATCCGCGCCAACCCCGCGCACGATGCGAAGGGGCGCATCACCGCGTGGTTCGGCTCCAACACCGACATCCACGATTACAAGCTGGCCGATGCCGCCCTGCGCGAGATGGACCGGCGCAAGGACGAATTCCTCGCCACCCTGGCGCACGAGCTGCGCAATCCGCTCGCGCCGCTGCGCAACTGCCTCCACATCCTGCGCTTGTCGGATGAGTCCAGCGGCGCCGACACGATCGATGTCGGGCGCCTGCACGGGGTGATGGAACGCCAGGTCGGGCAACTGGTGCGCCTGGTCGACGACTTGATGGAGGTCTCGCGCATCACGCGTGGCATGGTGCCTTTGCACCTGCAGACGATCACGATCGGCGAAGTGATCGATCGCGCCGTGGAAACGAGCCGACCCTTGATCGATGCCTCCCGCCACGCGCTGTCGCTCCAGCTTCCGCCGGAGCCCATCGCGCTGCGCGCCGATCCCGTGCGCCTGGCCCAGGTGTTGTCCAACCTGTTGAACAACGCCGCCAAGTACACCGAACCCGGCGGCCGCATCGAGCTGGAAGTGCGGCGCGACGCGGACGAATTGGTGATCGTGGTGCGCGACAACGGCCTCGGCATCGCCACCGACCAGATCGACCGCGTGTTCGACTTGTTCAGCCAAGCCACGCATTCGCTCGAACGCGCCGCCGGCGGCCTGGGCATCGGGCTCACGCTGGTGCGCAGCCTGGTGGAGATGCATGGCGGTTCGGTCATCGCGCGCAGCGGCGGGCTGGGGCAGGGCAGTGAATTCGAAGTGCGCCTGCCGCTGCCGACGCAAGGCGAGCTCGCCGAGCCCGTCCTGCAACCGGTGCGCGATGTCGATGGGCCGCTCCTGCCGATGCGCATGCTGGTGGTGGACGACAATCGCGAACACACCGACTCGCTCGCGCTGTACCTGCGCATGAAGGGCCACGTGGTGCGCACGGCCTACGACGCGGCCTCCGCATTGACGTGGTTCGGCGCCTTCCACCCCGACGTCGTGCTGCTGGACCTGGGCATGCCGGGCGTCGACGGCCACGAAGTGTGCCGGCGATTGCGCGCGGCCGAAGGCGGCGAGCGCCTGGTGATCGTGGCGATCACGGGGTGGGGACAGTCGGACGATCGCCGGCGCAGCGAAGACGCGGGCTTCGACGCCCACCTGGTCAAGCCGGTGGATCCGGCGGCGCTGGTGACGCTGGTGGATTCGTTGTTGCGGGTGAAGCGCCGCGAGAGTCGCGACGCCTGACCGCGCCGGCCCTCAACGCACGATGATGCGCTTGCGCGGCAAGCCCAGTGCGGGGAATTGCGCCGTCATGCGCGCGCCACTCACCACGCCCCAGCGGATGCCCATGCGGTGCAGCCGCGCTTCCATCTCCGCCCGCATCGGGGGCGGCGTGCGCGCGAGGATGGCGGCATGGCGCTCGGCCCATGCCGTGGCCAGCGCGAAGATGTCGGGTGCGGTGGACTGGATGCGCGGCATTTCGCGATCCAGCGCTTCGAGTTCCGATTCCAGGCCCGGATCCAATGCCCCCCCGTCCGCGGGCTGCGCCGGATCGGTGGGTCCCGCGGTGTTCGACGTCGCCATGCAGCCCCCTGAGGCTCCCCAACACGGGGGGCGACGCTCGCCGCCCCACGGTGTATGTGGCGTGACGATGCGCCCTGAATCCTTCAGGCGCCGAGAAACCGGTTGCAGGCGGGGAGTGACTGCGCGCACAGTTTGGCGCGAGGGGGCTCACTACCCTGTGCCCGCACCTGCCCGGTCCAGCGCGGACCAAGACTCAGGACCGCGCCAGCTTGTCCAGGCGGCTGCGCGTGAACCGGTCCTCGAGTGGCAGGCTTTTGGGGGAAAGCACCACACATGACCGCGAAGTACAGCGGATCGATTTCGACCGTGGCCGGGGAGGACGTCGTCCTCGCCGGCGAATTGCTGCGCGCGCACACGCCGGCCGAGGCGGTCCGGGCCTGGTTCGAGGCCATGCCGCAATGGCAGGCGCGCGGCGCCTGCGTGCTCTGGTCGACGCATTGGCCGCGCGATGTCCAGTCGTGGCCGGAAGGCGCGGCGGATCCCCGCATCCTGTTCGAGGCCAACGACGCCGTCGCGCGCGCCCGCGCGGGCATCAACGACGACGCGAACCCCAGCGTGCTGCACGACGACGGCGAAAGCGCCGTGGCGGTGCTGCATTGCCCGGGCAGCGGCACGCCCGCCGCCGCCGTCTGCATGCGCCTGGGCGAACTGCTCGACCGCCAGCGCATGGAAGAAAGCGTGGCGCGCCTGGAGCAGGCGGAAAAGCTGCAGCGCTCGCTGTACGCCATCGCCGACATGGCCGGCTCCGACCTGGACATGCCCGACATGCTGCGCGGGTTGCACCGCATCGTCTCCGACCTGATGTACGCGGAGAACTTCTACATCGCGATGTACGACCGCGAGCGCGACTCGCTGCGCTTCTTGTATTTCGCGGACGTGGTGGACGAGGACCTCAACCTCACCCCCGACATGGAGATCCCGCTCTCGCGCATCGAGCAGGGCCTGACCTGGTACCTCACGCGCGACAAGCGACCGCTGATGGGCGTGACCGAGGAGCTGCGCAAGCAGGTCTCCGGCCCGCTGCAGATCCATGGCACCGACAGCAGCGACTGGCTCGGCGTGCCGATGCTGCGCGACGGCGCGGTGCACGGCGTGGTGGTCGTGCAGAGCTACACCGGCGATCGTTGCTACACCACCGCGGAGATGTCGCTGCTCGCCTTCGTGGCCGAACACATCCTCACCGCGCTGGAGCGCAAGCGCGGCCGCGCGGAGCTCGAACGGCACGTCGTCGAACGGACGCAGCAGCTGCAGGTCGCCAACCAGAGCCTGCGCCACGAAGTGGCCGAGCGCGAACGCAGCGAACGCCTGCAGGCCGCGCTGTACCGCATCGCCGCGCTGGCGAGCCTGGACGAGTCGAGCGAGAGCTTCTATCGCCACGTCCACGCCATCGTGGGCGAGTTGATCGACGCGAAGAATTTCTACATCGCGCTGTTGTCCGAGGACGGCAGCACGGTGTCGTTCCCCTACGCGGCCGACGAATACGAACACGACTGGAGCCCGCGCTCCTACAGCCGTGGCCTCACCGAGCACGTGCTCGCCACGCAGCGCCCGCAACTGGTCACCCGCGAAACCGCGCAGGCGATGGTCGATGCGCGCACCGTCGACAGCTTCGTGATGGGCGCGCCGACGCAGGTCTGGCTCGGCGCCCCGCTGCTGAGCACCGAAGGCGCGATCGGCGTGGTCGCCGTGCAGAGCTACGAACACGCCAACGTCTACACCGAGCGCGACGCCGAGCTGCTCACCTTCGTCTCCTACCAGATCGGCAGCTCGCTGCAGCGCCGGCGCGCGGCGGAACTGCTGCACAAGGCGAATGCCGAGCTCGAGCAGCGCGTGGAAGCGCGCACCGTGGAGTTGCGCGAACAGATCGCCGTGCGCGAACAGATCGAGGCGCAGCTGCAGCACCAGGTCATGCACGACGTGCTGACCGGCCTGCCCAACCGGATCTACCTGCGCGACCGCATCGAGCGCGCGGTGGCCGGCCTGCGTCGCGAAGGCGGCCATGGCTTCGCGCTGCTGTACATCGACGTCGACCGCTTCAAGGTCGTCAACGACAGCCTGGGCCACAGTGCGGGCGATGTCTTGCTCAAGCAGGTGGCGCAACGCCTGGCCACCTGCGTGCGCGAACCCGACGTGGTCGCGCGCCTGGCCGGCGATGAATTCATCCTGCTGCTGGAACACGTGCAGCAACCCGAAACCGCCTCGAAGGTCGCCCAGCGCGTGTTGCGCGCGCTGCAGCCGGCGATGAGCGTGGCCGGCCGCGAACTGCAGCTCTCGTGCAGCATCGGCATCGCCATCGCGATGCCCGGCCATTACGCCACCGCCGATGCGGTGCTGCACGATGCCGACGTCGCGCTGTATCGCGCGAAGGAAGCGGGGCGCAATCGCTTCGTGCTGTTCGACGATGCGATGCACCAGAGTGCGATGGACGTGCTCGATCTCGAACAGGCGCTACGCGATGCCTTGCTGCGCGACGAGTTCGAACCCTGGTTCCAGCCCATCGTGCGCCTGCACGACGAATCCGTCGTCGGCTACGAAGCCCTGCTGCGCTGGCGCCATCCGCAGCGCGGGGTGCTGTGCCCCGGCGCGTTCCTCAAGGTGGCCGAGGACAGCGGCCTGATCGGTGCCATCGACTGGCGCCTGTTCCGCCTGGCATTGGACAGCGGCCGCGCGCTCGCGACCGAAGGGCGCTACGTGACGCTCAACGTGTCCCCGCGCTTGTTCCAGCACGAGGACTTCGCGCAACGCTTGCTGGAGCTCGTCGACGAAATCCGCTTCCCGGCGCGCGCGCTGCGCCTGGAAGTCACCGAAGGCACGCTGCTCGGCGATCCGGAAACCGTGGTGGGCACGCTGCACCGCCTGCGCGATGCGGGCATCGAGGCGGCGCTCGACGATTTCGGCACGGGCTATTCCTCGCTCGGCCACGTGCATCGCTTCCCGCTGCGCATGATCAAGATCGACCAGAGCTTCGTCGCGCCCTTCGCGCATGGCCTCGCGCCGCGCAGCTCGGCATTGGTCGAAGCGATCCTGGCGCTCGGCAATGCGCTGGGCGTGGAGATCGTGGCCGAAGGCATCGAGAGCGAGGCGCAGCTGGGCGTGCTGCGGAGCATGGGCTGCCTCTACGGGCAGGGGTACCACTTCGCCAGGCCGCAGCCGGCCGTCCATTGGCTGGGACAAAGAAACCCGTCATCGTGACTGGCGCTTTCTTGCATCGCGCGTAGGCTGTGCGGCTTCCGGGGCCACGGTGGTCCCCTGCGGAGCTTCACCATGGTCCATTCGATGCATCAGTTTTCGGTGCCCGTGTATGTGCGGGTGTTGCGCAACCTGCGCGCGGTGCTGGAGACCGGCGAAAAGTTCGCGGCGGAGAAGGGCATCGCGCCCGAGGTGTTGCTCGCCACGCGCCTGATCCCGGACATGCTGCCGCTGGTGAAGCAGGTGCAGATCGCCACCGACATGGCCAAGAACTCCTGCGCGCGCCTCACCGCCACCGAGCCGCTGCCCTTCCCGGATGACGAGAAGAGCTTCGCGGAGCTGTATGCACGCATCGATCGCTGCATCGACTACATCGAAGGCTTCGCGCCCGAGCAGTTCGAAGCATCGTTCTCGCGCCCCATCACCTTCAAGACGCGCACCGGCGACCTCAACTTCGACGGTTACGGTTACCTGACGAGCTACGTGCTGCCCAACCTGTTCTTCCACGCGTCGATCGCCTACGCGATCCTGCGCGTCGCCGGCGCACCGCTGGGCAAGAACGACTTCCTCGGCGGCGCGGGCCGCTGACCGGGGCGAACGCGATGCTGCCGAGCACCGACATCGCGTGCCCGTACTGCGGGGAGGTCATCACGATCCTCCTCGACGTGCCGTTCGACGCGGGTGGCCCCGTCGAACAGCACTACATCGAAGACTGCCAGGTGTGTTGCCGTCCGATTTCGATCGCGGTGACCTTCGATGTCGACGGCGATCCCATCGTCTCCGCCAACGCGGAAGACGACGCGGTTTGACCCGCCCTGCACGCGCGCGGCGTTACACCGCGCGCGTGGTGTCCGGCCGGGAGCACGACATGAAGACGAATGCATTGGTGCCGATCGCATGCCTGCTGGTGTCGTCCGCGTGCGCGTCCGCGCAGCAGCCGCCGCCCACGCAGCAGCAACGCGTGGCGGAGGACCAGCAGACAACGCAGGCGCAGCAGACGCACGCCTCGTTCTCCGACCTCGACAGGGACAAGGACGGGCGATTGAGCCAGGAGGAAGCAGGCAAGGCCGTGGTGGGCTTTGCCGCAATGGACGCCAACGGCGACGGTTACATCAGCGATGCCGAATATCGCGCGCAGGCGAAGGACGCCGGCAAGATGGACGAAGGCAAGCCGAACGCGGCGTCGCCGGACAAGGCGCCCTGACCACGCGTTCCGCGCAGCGACGCATGAAAAAGGCGCCCCCGGCGCCTTTTTCCTGAGTGCAACCTCAATGCCGCGTCGCAGTGTCGTCGCCTTCTTCCTCGCGCAACGACAACAGGATGTGGCGCGGCGGCGCGTTCGGCGGCTCTGGCCGCTGCCGATCGACATCGCTTGCCGGTGGCGTCGAACTCTGCGGTTCGCGAGGCGGCGTGCCACCGCTGCGCGCAGCGATGTTGCGGGTTTTGCCGCGCGGTGTCTGGCGTTGGGTGGGCATGGCGGCGTCCTCGGGGTGGGCTTGGGGGTGGGCTCGGCGACCATCCTCCGGGGCGATCCATTAACGGCCGTGCATGCCGGTGGTGAAACTTTCGTAAGCGCACGAAGGGGAATGTGAATTCGCGCCGCGACGACATGAATCGGGCGAAAGTGGCCCCGTTATCGCAATTCCGACGGCTGTAGGTTAATGCAGCGTGGAGGCGCGTTCTGCGCCATCGCGGAGATTCAGACGCCGCGTTGCATGGTTGGCGCGTCGCATCGAGGCACTGCATCGAGCAGTGTGGGCGGTGCGCACATGTCCCCCAAGGAGACCGACGAAATGATCAACCGCAAGCCCCTCTATCTTGCTCTCGCGCTGACCCTTGCCGCTCCGCTCGCCTTTGCGCAGAGCACCACCCCGCAATCGGCGACGCCGCAGTCGACGGATGCGCAGGCCCAGCAGGCCGCGCAGCAGACCACCCAGTCGACCGAAACGCAGGCGACGCAGGCCGCTGACCAGGCGACGCAGCCGACCGGCACGCAGGGAGAAGCCGCGCAGTCGAACGATGCGTGGTCGAAGTCCGATTCCACGGCGCAGACCCCGACGACGTCGGAGTCCTCCGCCGCTCCGAAGAAGATGAACTGGTCCGATCTCGACACCGACAAGAACGGCTCGCTCAGCGTGACCGAGGCTGCGTCGGTGCAGAGCCTGGCGAAGGCGTTTACCGAAGCGGACGCCAATGCCGACGGCCAGCTGACGCAGGACGAATACAAGGCGTACCTCGCCGCGAACGGCAACGGCAAGGCAGCCAAACCGCGTTCGGGCGGTTGACGCATCGCGTCGACCCTCCGTCCGGGCCGCGTGTAGTTGGCGGTCCGCGCAACAGCGGCGCACATCCGGTCGGCCTGCATGGGCCGGCCGGATCCATGCACCAGGTACATCCGCACGACATCCGCAAATCAGCAGCTAGAGGACTTCCATGAACGCTACGCTTCGCACCCTCACCGCCGCCGCTCTCGCGGTCGCGACGATGTCCCTGGCGGCCTGCGCCACGGACCACAACAAGGACTCGACCACCGAGTCGACGTCCAGCACCACCACGACGACCGATACGTCGACGGCCCCGCCTTCGGCGTCGACCGCGACGCCGCCGTCCACGCCGTAACAGGCGCGAGCGCAAGGCAGCGGACTTCGGTCCACGGCGCAGGACGGCAACACCGTCCTGCGTTTTTTTTCGGCCGCGCCACGCGCGTACACTGGCGAGCCCACACGCCCGCATCGTCCATGGACGCATCCATCCGGCTGGTCGGCTTCGACGGCGACGACACCCTGTGGCGCAGCGAGGATTACTACCGCGGCGCGCAGGACGATTTCGAACGCATCGTCGCGCACTACGTCGACCTCCACGATGCGCGCGTGCACGAGCGCCTGTACGCGGTGGAGAAGCGCAACCTCGCGCTGTTCGGCTACGGCGTGAAAGGCATGGTGCTGTCGATGATCGAAGCCGCGGTGGAAATCACCGAGGGTCGCGTCACCGCGCAGGACCTGCACCGCATCGTGTCGATGGGCAAGACGCTGCTGCAGCATCCGGTGGAGTTGCTGCCCGGCATCCGCGAGGCGGTGGAAGCGATCGGCCAACGCCATGACATCGTGCTGATCACCAAGGGCGACCTGTTCCACCAGGAAGCGAAGGTGAAGCAGTCGGGCCTGGCGGATCTGTTCCGCCGCATCGAGATCGTCAGCGAAAAGGACGCGCCGACGTATGCGCGCGTGTTGCGCGAGTTCGACCTGGCGCCTGCGCAGTTCGCAATGATCGGCAACTCGTTGCGCAGCGATATCGCGCCCGTGCTCGAACTCGGTGGCTGGGGCGTGCACATGCCCTACCACGTGACGTGGGCGCACGAAGCCGAAGCCGAAGTCGCGCACGACGCGCCGCGCCTGCGCACGGTGGACGATGCGCACGGGCTGCCCGCCGCCGTGGCGGACATCGCGCGCGCGGCCGGCTCGATGAACGGGAGTTAGCAGCCCACGCGTCGCGCGGATTCGCCCCCGCGTTGCGTTGCAATCCGGTTCACCCCACCGGCCGCATCGTCGCCCCGGGCCCACCAATGGGGGCGGGCCGACGAAGGGAGACGGATCATGATGACCTTGTCCCGCTGGCTTGCGCCCGCCGCGCTCGCGGTGGGTTTGAGTGTCGGCGCGCTGGCCGCGATGCCCGCGCATGCACAGGACAATACGTGGACGCGCGTGCTGGTCGACGCCGCCGATGTCGCCTTGCGCGGTGGCCAGCCTTATTACCGTTACGGCAACTATCGCGACGACGATCGCCTGATCGTGGTGCGCGATCGCTACGGACGCCCGGCCTATTACCGCCTGGTGCGGGCGGATCGCGGCCGCGATCCCTATTACGGCGGCAATCCCTACTACGGAAACCCGTATTACGGAGGCACGTATCGCAATCCCGCCTACGTCAACACGAACACCGCGCGCCGCGTGACCTGCAGCCACAGCGGCAACTGCACGGTGCAGTACTACGATCCCAACTACGACCGCCGCGGCTATGCCACGCGCTACGACCGTGGCCATCGGGGCGGGTACCGCCACCACGGCCGCGACCACGACCGCGACGACGACGACGACCAGGATTGACCCCCTACGGCTGAGCTACGGCCGCCCCTCGGTCTTCGTACCGCCGCAACGGCCGTAGTGCTAGCCTCCGCGCACCCCTAGACAGGAGTCACCGCCATGACCCGCCTCCTTGCGTGCACCGCGATCGCGCTTGCCCTGGCCTCGCCGGCCGCGTTCGCGCAGAAGAAGACCGATTGCAAGATGCATTTCTCGACGTCGGGCTGGTCCGCCTTCTACAAGACGGCCTCGGGCACGGGCACGATCACGTGCGACAACGGCCAGAAGATGAATGTCACGATCAGTGCGAAGGGCGGTGGCCTGACCTTCGGCAAGTCGAGCATCACCGGCACCGGTGATTTCTCGGAAGTGAAGGACATCCACGAACTGTTGGGCAGCTACGCGGAGGCCGAAGCGACCGCCGGCGCGTCGAAGTCCTCCGGCGCCAACGTGATGACCAAGGGTGAAGTGCAGCTCGCGCTCGCCGGCACGGGCAAGGGCTGGGACCTTGGCGTGGCGTTCGGCAAGTTCACGATCTCCGCCGCGGGCGCGGCGAAGAAGTAAGCGCAGGTCGTTCAGTCGGAACGATGGCCGCGATCCTCCACCGAGGGCGCGGCCTTGTAGGCATGCGTCAGATCGTTGCCGAGCCGCTCGCCGATGTAGCCGATGGCGGCGAAGTAGATCGTGACCAGCACGAACAGCACCGCCAGCCCCCACGCGTGTCGGCGCAGGAACGGAAGCGGCGAAAGATGCAGGCGCATGGGAACCCCCTGTGACGACGCCATGCTCGCCCCGCGCGAGTCACGGCCGCGTGCACGCCTTGTGCGGCACAATCGCCGCGTGACTGCCGCTGCCCGCCGCTGGTCCTTCCTGTTCGTCGCGCTCGTCGCCGCGGCCGTGGCGGGCTGCGATGGCGGCGGCTCCGGGGACGCCAACGCGCCTGCGACCACCTTCGATTCCCCCGACGCCGAGCTGGCCTGGGAAGGCACGCTGGCCTGCGCCGACTGCGACGGCATCGAAACGCGCCTGCGCCTGCAGCACGGCAACGGCGTGGTCGCGCAATACGAATTGGTCGAGGCCTTCCTGGCCGGCGACGCCACCGAATACTTCCGCGAGCAAGGCCGCTGGCGCCGCGACGGGCGCATCCTGCGGCTGCAGTCGAGCTCCGGCGGCGAGCGCCTGTATGCCATCGATGGTGCGGGCAACCTGGTCGTCGTCGACCGTCGCGGCCATGCGGCGGGAGCCGGCCGCACGCTGTCGCCGGTCGGTCCTCCGAAGCTGTGATGGCGTGTCGGTTTCCGTGACGCCGATTTCAGAGCGCATTCATCGAAAGCGCCCACACTTGCCGGCACACAGGCAACGACATCGAGAGGGGATCATGTTGCATCGCAACTTCCTGCAGGGCGCCGCACTCGCGCTTGCGTTGGCCGGCGCCGCCGGTGCCGCGCACGCACAGACCATCGGCTGGAATCCGCGCTCGGGCGATATCTGGATCGACACCACGCTCGGCGACATGAACCGCTACGGCGAGCGCTATCGCGATCCCTTCGTCGATGAGTTGGTGCGCTACCACGGCGCGCCGCGCGACCTGGTCGTCGAACTGCTCGGTCCGCGCCGCTGGGCGCCGGGCGACGTCTACATGGCCTGCAGCATCGCCTCGATCATCGG
>Ga0207981_1000009_pt1 | contig 23109 bp, 22 predicted proteins | sample SoimicmetaGmgLPC_FD_188327 | JGI IMG/M metagenome (GOLD analysis project Ga0207981, IMG submission 188327) | Soil and rhizosphere microbial communities from Laval, Canada - mgLPC (SPAdes) (version 2) | ecosystem: Environmental > Terrestrial > Deep subsurface > Rock core/Sediment | place: Laval... | reverse complement strand
ATCCGCAAGCTGTACCTGATCGAGGCGCGCATCCCGGCGCTGCAGCCGCTGCTGAAGTGGTGCGTCGCCAACCGCGTCGGCTATCGCGTGGTGGAAGAGGAGGACCTCGATCGTCTCGCCGCCAGCACCCACCACGAAGGCGTGGTCGCCGACGTCCTGCGCGAGGAGCTGCACTCGCTGTCGAACTGGCTGCGCGACCTGCCCGAAGGGCCGCAATGCGCATTGTGGCTGGACGGCGTCGGCAATCCGCACAACTTCGGCGCCATCCTGCGTTCGGCCGCGCATTTCGGCATCGGCGCGATATTGCTGCCGAAGCACTCGCCGCTCGCGCTGTCGGGCGCCGCGGCGCGCGTGGCCGAGGGCGGTGCGGAAGTGGTGCCGATGGTGCGGCTGGGCCGCCAGGACAATGCGCTTGCGCAGTTGCGTAGCGCCGGCTTCGTGTTGGCGGCGACGGTGGTGAAGGGCGGCAGCGACGTCTTCGATGTCTCGTTGCCGCAGCGCCTGGTATTCGTGCTCGGCAGCGAAGGCGAGGGCATGGATCGCGAACTCGCCGCGGCCTGCGACCTGCGCGTGTCGATTCCCGGCACCGGCGCGGTGGAAAGCCTCAACGTCGCGGCGGCTACCGCCGTGCTGCTGGCGGCCTGGCGCGCGCGCCTGTAGCAGGAGAACGGATGAAAAAAAAGCCCGGGAAATCCCGGGCTTTTTCATTTGGCGCCGCGGGTCATTCCTGCGGCGGCGTGACCTTCTTCGCTTCGCTGCCGAAATCGCCGTCGGCGTTAGCCGCCAGGTAGGCGAACACCGCGTACGCCGCGACGTTCTGCGCCAGCGCCTTGGGATCGATCTTGTCGAGCGTGTCGTCCGGCGTGTGGTGGTAGTCGAAATAGTCGGTGCCATCCTGGCGCAGCGATGCCCATGCCACGCCCTGCGCTGCGGACGGACCGACGTCCGGGCCCGGGCCGCCTTCGTCCGGCGTATGTGCTATGCCCAGCGGAGCCAGCACGTCGGCGATCTGCTTCACCGCGCCCTGCGCGTACTCCGGCGCGCCACTACGGAAGGCATAGACGCGGCCGGCGCCGAAATCGCTTTCCGCCGCGATCTGGTGCTTGCCGATGTCGCCGATGTGCCGGGCCGCGTAGGCCTTGCCGCCGTACAGACCCTGCTCCTCGTTGGCGAAGGCGACGACGCGGATGCTGCGCGCCGGGCGCTGCTTCATCTCGCCGATCAGGGCGCCCGCCGCCATGGTCAGGCCGACGCCCGCGCCATCGTCGATGGCGCCGGTGCCCGGATCCCAGGAATCCAGGTGTCCGCCGATCAGCACGACCTCACCCGGCTTGCTGCGGCCGCGGATCTCGCCGACCACGTTGTACGACGTGGCCTCGCCATCCCAGCCGCAATCCAGCGCGACGCGCACGCGTACCGGGCCGAGCGCGAGCAGGCGCGTGAGCTGTTCGGCATCGGGCGTCGCCAATGCCGCGGCGGGAATCGGGGTCAGGCCTTCGTCGAAGCGGGTGATGCCGGTGTGCGGATTGCGATGCGAATCGGTGCCGGCCGAACGCATCAGGTAGGCCGCGGCACCGGCGCGGACCGCCGCGGACGGGCCGCGACCGCGCACCTTGCTGCCCATGCCATAGCCGGCGCCGTCGCGTGCGCGTTCCATGTGGTGGTCGATGAAGGCGATCTTGCCGGCGAGCGAACCCGCGGGTGCGGCCTCCAGCGAGGCGAGGTCGGCGAAGCGCACCACTTCGGCTTCCACGGTGCCGCCGGGGCTGCCGCCGAGTGCGATCAGCGTCAGCGGCTGCGCGTGGTCGCCGATGATCGCGGCGTGCTCGCTGCGGCGTTCCCACTTGGGGAAATGCACTTCTTCCAGCCAGACCTTGTCGTAGCCCAGTGCCTTGAACTTCGCCTGCGCCCATTGCACGGCGCGCGCATCGGCCTCGCTGCCGGCCAGGCGCGGGCCGACCTCGGTGGTCAGCGATTCGGTGATCTCGTAGCCCAGGTTGCTGGCCAGCGCCTGCTCGCGCAGTTGCGTGGCGGCGGCAATCGCCTTGGCGGGAATGACGGTGGCGCGCGGTCCGGCGTGGAGCGTGCCGGCAACAAGCAGGGAGGAAGCGAGGAACCACGGTACAGCGCGCATCACGACTCCTGGTGCGATTGGGAGGGCGGAAAAAACGAAGCCGCGAGCTTAACCGCCGGCGGCTTCGATACGGTGTGCTCCACGTCAACGCAGGCGTGAGACTTTTTGGCGGCAGTCACGAGCACGGCTCGTGGCTGCGGATGACCTTCAGCGCTTGAGCGAATCGCGGATCTCGCGCAGGAGCAGGACGTCTTCCGGCGGGGCGGCCGCGGCGGCTTCGGCCGGCTTGCGCAGGCGGTTGTAGGCCTTCAGGACCATGAAGATGACGAAGGCGACGATCAAAAAGTCGATGATCGTCTGCAGGAACATGCCGTACTTGATCGCGACTTCCGCGGCCACCTGCTTGCCGGTGGCGTCGAGTTGCGCCGGGGTGATCACGTGCTTCCAGTCGGCGACGCTCACGCCGCCGGTGGCCATGCTGATGACCGGCATCACGATGCCGTCGACCATGGCGGTGACGATCTTGCCGAACGCCGCGCCGATGACCACGCCGACCGCGAGGTCGACCACGTTGCCGCGCGCGACGAATTCCTTGAATTCCGCAATCAGACCCATCTTGACCCTCCCGGAGTGGATGGCACCAGGTGCCGCGCCCGACTATACAAGCGCACCAGGGAGGATGTGGCCTAGGTGAGGATGTGGCCCTGCAGCACCACGGCCGCCTGCTGGTGGGCATCGTCCAGTCGCGCCTCGAACACGTCGCCCGGCTGCAGCGGTCCGACCCCGGCGGGCGTACCCATGAAGACGAGATCGCCGGCACGCAGGTCGTACAGCTTCGACAGCTCGTGGAGGATGTCCGCGACGTTCCAGATCAGGTCGCCGAGCGAACCGTGCTGGCGCAGTTCGCCGTTGATGCGCAGGGCGAGCGTATGGCCTTCGAGCGCGCCGAAGTCCGCAGCGGGCACGATCGCGCTGATCGGCGCGGCATGCTCGAAGGACTTGCCGGTGTCCCACGGCAGGCTCTTGGCCTTGGCCGCGGCCTGCAGGTCGCGACGGGTAAGGTCCAGTCCGACCGCGTAGCCGTACACCAGCGCGAGCGCATCCTCGACAGCGACGACGCCGGGAGGCGCATCCTGGCCCAGCGCAGCGACGAGTTCGACTTCGTGGTGCAGCTCGCGCGTGCCGCGCGGATACCTCACCGCACCGTCGGTGACGATGGCATCGGCGGGTTTGAGGAAGAAAGTGGGATTGCCACGCTCGGCGGGCGAGGCGGGCGCCGTCGCGCCCATTTCGCGGGCGTGGTCGGCGAAGTTGCGGCCGACGCAGTAGATGCGGTGGACGGGGAAGCTGCTGCCTGCGTCGATGCCGGTGCCACGCACCGGAACGCGGGGCTGCGGCGCTGCGGCGACGACGTCGCGCACGGTCAGCGTGGCAGCGAGGCGGGATCGACGACGCGGAATTCGCCGTCGAGCACGCGTGCGTCGCGCGTAGCCAGGGCGGGCTTGCCGCGCTGCTTCCACAGCTTGAACAGCAGGCCGGTGGCGATCATGGCCGCGCCGACGAACAGGCCGAACATCACCAGCACCGCCAGCAGCGCCACGCCGACGATGCCGAGAGCCACCCGCAGCACGCGGTGGCGCGGTTTGCGCGGCGTCGAAAACGCATTACGCATGCGCACGTTGAACTGGTCGAAGCGGAAGGCGTGGGCAAACATTCGTCGGACATCCCCGGTGGTGACACAATCCGGTCGCAGGGACCGGGCGCGCAGTATCGACCGGCCGTCCCGACCGAGTGTGAGAACTCCGTTAAACAATGAGACCGTGGACACACCCAGCCCTTCGACGCGCGTGGCGCTGATCACACTTGACGGCATTGCCGATGGCGGCTTTGCCGAAACCGAGGCCGTGATCGCAGGCGATGCCGAATCCCTGATCCTTTATCGCCAGGGCGAGGCGGTGCGCGCGTGGCTCAACATCTGCCCCCATGCGGGGCGTCGCCTCGACTGGGCGCCGGGGCAGTTCCTCAAAAGCAAGGAAGGCCTGCTGGTGTGCGCGGCACACGGCGCGAGTTTCGAACTGGTGCAGGGCGAATGCGTCGGCGGTCCCTGCCGTGGCGAAGCCCTGCGCGTGGTGCCGGTGGAAGTGCGCGACGGCCAGGTGTGGCTGGCGCCGTAGCGACGGCGCGGATCAGCGGAACAGCAGTTCCACCATCACCACGATCACGCCGGTGTACAGCAGCGAGAGCGGCGCGCCGATGCGCCACAGTTCCTTGCCGGTGTAGCCCGCGGGTCCCATGATCATCGAGATCACCGGATTCGACGCCGTCATGAAATTGTTCGACGCCGACAGCGCGACGATCAGCGCAAAGGCGGTGGGATTGCCTTCGGAGGCCAGCGCGAGGTTGATCGCCAGCGGCACAACGACAATCGTCGCGCCGACATGGCTGATCACCAGCGAGAACGCGGTGGTCAGCACGCCCACCAGCAGTTCCAGCGCCCATATCGGCGTGCCGCGCGGCAACTGTTCGAGCGAATGTCCCGCCACCCATGCCGCGGCGCCGCTGGAATCCATTGCCCAGCCCAGCGGGATCAGGCAGGCCATCAGGAACACGGTGCGCCAGTTGATCGCCGCGTAGGCCTCGTCGATGTGCAGCACGCCCGCGATCAGCATGCCGGCGACGCCGGTCATCAGCGCGATCGACACCGGCAGGCGCGAGGACAGCGCCAGCAGCATCGACACCGTAAAGATCGCCAGCGCGATCTTGAGCTTGTGCGGGCGTTGTTCGCCCTTGGGATAGTCGGTGACGACGACCAGGTCCTTGCTCTCGGCCGCTTCGGCGAGGTCGGTCCAGATGCTGTGCAGCACCAGCATGTCGCCGCTGCGCAGGGTGATGCTGCGCAGGTCGTCGCGCAGGACCTGCTTGTCGCGGTTCACCGCCAGCAGGCTGAGGCCGAGGTTCTTGCGCAGGCCGAGGTCACCGGCCTTCATGCCCAGGAACTTCGATGTCGGTGGCACCACCGCTTCGGAAATACCGGCGCGGCTGGGATTGAACAGGTCGGCGAAGTTGCGCAGGCGCGCGCTGAGGCGCAGGAAATGGTTCTGCGCAAAATCCGAAATGCCCTGCTTGTCGCCCATCGCGCCGAGCACGCTGCCGACCCAGATGCGTGCATCGGCGGGCGGGGCGAGGCGGGACTCGTCGCCGGTCTTGAGCGCCAGCAGCAACGGTGCGCCGCGGATGGCTTCGGCTTCGCCGACCGACATGCCCACCAGCGGGCTGTCGGCGCTGACCGTCAGCTCGTACACGTCGCCCTCGAGGCCGTAGGTCTTGGCGAAGTAGCTCTGCGTGCGCGCAGGCGTGGCACCGCCGCCGGTTTCCTCCTTCTCGCGCAGGCGCTTGTCGCCGAAGAAATGGAAGTAGGCCAGCGAGGTCGCCAGCAACGCCACGCCGATCGGCAACGGCGCGAACATCTTCAACGGCTCGATGGTCGCCGCGCCCGAGGGCAGGTTGGCATTGGCGGCGACCAGCAGGTCGTTGAGCAGCATCAGCGGCGAGTTGCCGACCATCGTCAGCGCGCCGCCCATGACGATGGCCGCGGCGATCGGCAGCAGCAGGCGCGGCAGCGACACACCCGTGCGCGAGGACAGGCGCGAGGCGACGGGCATGTACAGCGCCATCACCGACGGGTTCTGCATGAAGGACGAATTCAGGCCGGCGACGGCCGTGGTGAACAGCAGCAGGCGCTGCTCGATGCCGTTGGCACGCCGCAGCAGCCAGGCGGCCAGGCGGTTCAACGCGCCGGTCCGATCCAGGCCGGCACCGAGGATCATCGTCGCGACGATGCTGATGACGGCATTACCGGAGAAGCCGTTGAACAGCAGTTCGGGTTCGACCAGGCCGGACAGGCCGAGCAGCACCAGCACGACCAGCGCGACCACGTCCGCGCGGATCCGTTCGAACAGGAACATCACCATCGTGAACCCCACCAGCCCGAGGACGAGCTTCATGTCGGTGGTGAGCGGGAGGGCGGTGTCCATTCGTCAGGCTGGTCGCTTGAAACTTCTCGTTCGTGAGCGGAGTTCGATCCGCCGCAATGCTTCGTAGTTCCCAAGGCCGCCTGTGCCGCGCTGCATTCCGGTTAGGGAAAGCAGTGGCCAGGCCGCCGGTCTACGGCTTGTACAGCAGGGGCTTGTCGTACAGCAGGTCCCACACCCCGTGGCCGAGCTTCTGGCCGCGGGTTTCGAAATGCGTCTGCGGCCGCCACTCCGGTCGCGGCACGCAGCCGCGCTCCCCAGCGCGATTGACGATGCCCGGTGTTGCATCGAGCACGTCCCACATCTGCTCGGCATAGTCGTGCCAATCGGTAGCGAGGTGCAAGCGGCCCCCGGGGGCGATTTTGCCGACGATCAGCTTCGCGAAATCGGGCTGCACCAGGCGCCGCTTGTTGTGGCGCTTCTTGTGCCATGGATCCGGGAAGTAGATGCGGACCTCATCGAGCGAGGCATCGGCGATCTCATGGGTCAGCACTTCGACCGCGTCGTGGTGGTACAGGCGGACGTGGTCGCTGCCGTCCTCCGCGAGCGCGTTGAGCAGGCGGCCCACGCCGGGTGCATGCACTTCGATGCCGATGTAGTTGCGGTCCCGGTCGTGCCGGGCGGCGAAGCGCAAGGCCTCGCCATTGCCGAAGCCGATCTCGACCACGCGTTTCGCGCTGCGGCCGAACGCCGTGTCGAAATCGCGTGGCGTGCCCGCATAGTCCAGGCCGAAACGCGGCCACAATTCGTCGAACGCGCGTTGCTGCGCCGGCGTGAAGCGTCCCTGGCGCAGCACGAAGCTGCGGACCTTGCGATGGCCTTCCTCGATGGTGAAGGGCTTGGGCGGGGCCTTGCGGGCGTCCTGCTCAGACATCAGTCGATCAGCCCGTCCACCGGCGACGATGCGCTCGCGTAGCGCTTGCGCGGGATACGCCCGGCCTTGAACGCCGCGCGTCCGGCTTCGACGGCGAGCCGCATCGCATGCGCCATCAGCACCGGGTCCCTGGCGCCGGCGATGGCAGTGTTCATCAGCACGCCGTCGCAGCCGAGTTCCATCGCGATCGACGCGTCCGACGCCGTACCCACGCCGGCGTCGACGATGATCGGCACCTTCGCGTTTTCGATGATCTCGATGAGGTTGTAGCGGTTCTGCACGCCCAGGCCCGAACCGATCGGTGCGGCCAGCGGCATCACCGCGACGCAGCCGATCTCCTCCAGGCGCCGGCACAGGATCGGATCGTCGCTGGTGTAGACCATGACGTCGAAGCCGTCCTTCACCAGCGTTTCGGCGGCGGCCAGCGTCTGCACCACGTCGGGATACAGCGTCTTCTGGTCGCCCAGCACCTCGAGCTTCACCAGGGTGTGGCCGTCGAGCAGTTCGCGGGCGAGGCGGCAGGTACGCACCGCGTCCTCGGCGGTGTAGCAGCCGGCGGTGTTGGGCAGGATGGTGAAGCGGTCCGGCGGCAGCACGTCGAGCAGGTTGGGCTCGCCGGGGTTCTGGCCGATGTTGGTCCGGCGGATGGCCACGGTGATGATCTGCGCGCCGGCGGCATCGCTGGCGCGGCGGGTCTCGTCGAGGTCCTTGAACTTGCCCGTGCCGGTGAGCAGCCGGGAGGAATAAGCCTTGCCGGCGATGACCAATGGGTCCGCGGGCGGAGTGAACAGGGCGGGAAGCGTCATCCCGGGATTTTAGCAGTGGTGCTTTAGCAGCGGCGCTGGTGATGCCGCTGCGCCGACCGAGCGCACCGGGCGATCCGCTCCGCCTACCGTTCGTCGATTGGAGCAGGGATTGGCAGCGGGAGTGGCCGTTCCGACTGCGCGGACGCGTTGGGTTCATGCAGCAGGATGCATCGGGCCCGGCACGGCGAGCGTTCCCCTGCGTCTCCCCCCGGCGAAGAAGTCCCTGCTACGCGCGGTTTACACCGTCGGTATGTACAAGAGCACACCCGGTGCGAGCCGGGGCCGCAAAGCCGAGGATCCGGGCGACTCCCTCCGCCCCGATGGCCGGGTTCCCACTACCGCGGTGTTCACCGCGCGTCTCGACTGACCCGACTGGTTCTCTCCCCAGCCGGGTTTTCTTTTTCCGGGGTACGCAGCGGCGACGCCGGTTCAGCCGCCGCCCAGGGCGTGCACGATCTCAATGCGGTCGCCCTCGCGTAGGGCGCATTCGCCGTGGCGGCTGCGCGGCACGATCTCGCCGTTTACCTCGACCGCGACACGGCGCTCACCGAGTCCTTCGGCCTGCAGCAGCTCGAGCACGGTAATGGGATTGGCGAGGGCGCGTTGCTCGCCGTTCAAAACGATGTCCATGTGGGCATTGTCGCGGCACTCGCGGGCCGGGGCCAGTGTTGTGCGCCATGCCGCAGTGCCCCTTGTGGAGCGCGTCACGGCATGGTTCGATGCGTGCGCCATGCGTGGGCGTATTGCGCCCCGCCAGAAGCCAACCATAAGAAAGTCCACTCTGGGGAGAGAACCGATGAAGAAGCCCGTCCGCCGATTGCTTGCCGCCGCCCTGGCGCTGGCCGCGGCTCCAGCGTTTGCAGGAACCTTTTCCAATACGATCTTTTTCGGCGACAGCCTGACCGACTCGGGTTTCTATCGGAACTTCCTCATCCAGCCGTCGCCGCTGGTGCCGCCCAATCCGTCCAACGCCCTGGTCGGCCGCTTCACCACCAATCCTGGCCTGGTGTGGTCCGAGTACCTTGCCAATTTCTACGGCACCAACGCGGCGCCGGCATGGTCGCTGACCAACACCGGCACGCGCATTCCGGGCACCGGCAGCAATTACGCCGCTGGCGGCGCCACCGTCGTGCCGGGTCCGGGTTTTCCGCCCACCCCGCCGACAAGCTTCGCCCCCTCGCTGACCACCCAGGTCAATGCCTACCTCGGCGGCGGTGCGGCTGACCCGAATGCGCTGTACACGGTCTGGGGCGGCGCCAACGATCTGTTCTTCACCCTCAACGGCGCCACCACGCCCGCGCAGTTCCTTGGTTCGGCGGCGGCACAGGTCGGGCTGGTCGGTGCCTTGGAGAACGCTGGCGCGCGCTACGTCCTCGTGCCGACCATGCCCGACGTCGGCCTGACGCCGTTCGGCCTGTCGCAGGGTGCGGCCGGCTCGGCCGGCATCACCGCACTGGTGAACGGCTACAACCAGACCCTGTTCGGTGGCCTCGCCCAGCAAAACCTGCGCGTGATTCCGCTGGACACCTACCACCTGCTGCACGAAATCAGTGCCGATCCCGGCGCCTACGGTTTCAACAGCGCAACCATCCCGGCCTGCGCCGGAACCTCGCTGACCTGCGTGAGCACCGGCAGCGGCCGTGCCTTCGCCGACGGCGTGCATCCCAGCACCGAAGCCCACCAGATCATCGCGCAGTACGCAGTCTCGATCCTCGAGGCCCCGCGCCAGATGGCGCTGCTGCCGAATTCGGCGTCGATGGTGGGCCGCTCGCGCGCCGAGCGCGTCGCCGCGCACACCGGCAAGCCGGCCGCGGACGGCATGAAGTGGTGGAGCGACCTGCGCGGCGACTTCCAGCGCTATGACGACGGCGACATCTACGACGGCGCCGGCCCGACGCTGAGCTTCGGCGTCGACTGGAGCAGCGGCGACCTCGTCTACGGCGCGTTCGCCGGCTACGGCCGCCAGTCAGAGGACTTCGGCCACCGCGGCGGCAGCTTCGACCAGACCGACATGAGCCTGGGCGGCTTCATCGGCTGGTACGCCGACAACGGCGCCTGGGTGAATGGCCAGCTGAGCTGGAGCCAAGTCGACTTCGACATCGATCGCAAGATCGCGCTGGGCCAGGCCGTGCGCAAGCACAGCAGCTCGGCCGACGGCGACAACCTCACCGCCGGCGTCAGCGCGGGCTGGGACTTCGGCGATGGAGCGCTGCGCCATGGCCCGGTGCTGAGCCTGCTGGCGCAGCGCATCGAGATCGACGGGTTCAAGGAGAACCACGCCGACCAGTCCACCTCGCTCGCCTATCCGGACCAGAATTTCGATTCGCTGATCGGCAGCGTCGGCTGGCAGGCGACCTACGCCATCAGCGAGCAATTCCAGCCGTATGCGCGCCTCACCGTGGACCGCGAGTTCGAGGACGCGGACGAGGAGGCCCAGGCACAGCTGCAGTCGATGCCTGATACCGCGCCGTACGCCGTGCCCGGCGTGCAGTTCGACCAGGACTACGGCACGCTGACCTTCGGTGCGCGCACCAAGGTCTTCGGGTTGCAAGCCAACATCGGTACCAGCCTGACCGTGGGCCAGAGCAACGCCGACCATGCGACGGTGTTCGCTACGGTCGGCGCGGATTTCTGACGCACATCGATCGATGAACCAGGCGAAGGGCCCCTCGGGGCCCTTTGCTTTTGCGCCCGGGCGGCCCGCCATGCCGCGTTGCCAAGCGCGTAACCCGGGGCATAGACTGCCGTCCGTCAGCGGGTGTAGTTCAATGGTAGAACTTCGGCTTCCCAAGCCGATAGCGTGGGTTCGATTCCCATCACCCGCTCCAGTTCGATGCTCGTGGAGCGTTGCAAGCCGCGGCAACAAAACCGTAACGGCAGTCGCGTCAAAGTGACTGCCGTTTTTCTTTTTTCCGCAGGTGTATGGCATGGCACGACAGATTCCTCGCGAGCGCATCATGCTCGGCTGGCGCGAGTGGGCCAGCTTGCCGCGGCTGGGCTTGCCGGCCGTGCGATGCAAGATCGACAGCGGCGCGCGCAGCTCGTCGCTGCATGTCGACCGCTATTGGCGGTTCAGCGAACGCGGTGGCCCGTGGGTCGGTTTCCGTCTCAGCAACGACGGCCACGGCGAGGCGACGGTGCAGGCAGCGGCACCCGTGTTCGACGAACGCGACGTCATCGACTCCGGCGGCCATCGCACGCGGCGCATCTTCCTGCGCACGACGCTGGCCCTGGCCGGCGTCGAACGCGAAATCGAAATAAACCTGACCGATCGGCAGGGCATGCTGTTTCCGATGCTGCTCGGCCGCACGGCAATGGCGGGCTGGTTCGCTGTGGACCCGGCGCGATCGTTCCTCCATGGGCGGCGCGAAGTCGGTACACCGGCCATCGCCCGGCCCGTTTCCCAGTCGCGGGTTTCCGCCATCCATTCACCGATTCGCGCCTCCCATTCCCGGCTCCCATGAAAATCGCGATCCTTTCGCGCAACAGCAAGCTGTACTCCACCCGCCGCCTGGTCGAGGCGGCGCGTGAACGCGGGCACAGCGTGCGTGTGCTCGATCCGCTGCGCTGCTACATGCGTATCGCCAGCGACGGCTTTTCCATGCATTACAAGGGCCGGCAGATCACGGATTACGACGCGGTGATCCCGCGCGTGGGCGCTTCCATCACCCGCTATGGCTCCGTAGTGCTGCGCCAGTTCGAACTGATGGGCACCTACACGCCCAATTCCTCCGACGCGATCCTCAAGGCGCGCGACAAGCTGCGTTGCCACCAGTTGCTCGCGGCCGAAGGCATCGGCATGCCGATCACCGTGTTCGGCGACAACCCCGATGACACCCAGGACCTGCTGGCGATGCTGGGCCCGCCGCCGCACGTCATAAAGCTCAACGAGGGCACGCAGGGTGCGGGCGTGATGCTGACCGAGAAGCCGTCGGCGTCGCGCGGCGTAATCGAGGCACTGCGTGGCCTGTACGCCAACTTCCTGGTGCAGGAATTCGTCGCCGAGGCCAAGGGCGCCGACCTGCGCTGCTTCGTGGTCGGCAATTCGGTGGTCGCGGCGATGAAGCGGCAGGCGCCGAAGGGCGACTTCCGCTCCAACCTGCATCGTGGCGGCAGCGCCAGGGGCGTGCGCGTGAGCGCGACCGAACAGGACGTGGCGATTCGCGCAGCCCACGCATTGGGCCTGGGCGTGGCGGGTGTCGATCTCATCCGCTCCAAGCGCGGACCGCTGATACTCGAGGTCAATGCATCGCCTGGCCTGGAAGGCATCGAGGCCGCCAGCGAGGTGGACGTGGCCGGGGCCGTGCTCGACTACGTCGGGGGCCGGTTCAAGCGGGGCGGACCGCGCCACGCGTCCCCGACGCGGCCGCTGCATGAAAAAACGGCCGGTGAAAGTTATCTATTGAAATCAGCAAGTTAATTGTTAAATGCTGATCCTGCGCCGACGCGAGCGCGGCGAAATAACGAAATTTTACGTGCCCGTTTTAACGGACTTTTAGTCCCGGCAGGCGTAGCCTGCGCAGACCGGAATCCCGCTGCTTCCTCGTCAGTAGTCGGTCGCAGGATGACGGTAATCGGGGCAACACCCTTTTTGACCCGGATGCGGCGGCCCCGCATCCGGGTCTTTCTTTTGGGTGGCTGGGGGCACGTCGCGCACGGTCACAAGACCATCGCGAACAGATTTGTTAAAACAGATTTGTTAATTTCAACTCCTTGACGCTTCGGTCGCGCGCCACGCGCCTCCGGAACCCGGCAGCGGCCGCACGGTCGAAGCCTTACCTGAAGGAACGGATGGTCCCAATGCGCATCCTCGTCATCGAAGATCACCAGGACATCGCCGCCAACCTTGGCGACTTTCTCGAGGAACGCGGGCACACCGTGGACTTCGCCGCGGACGGCATCACCGGGCTGCACCTGGCGGTGGTCCACGAATTCGACGCGATCGTGCTCGATCTCAACCTGCCGGGCCTCGATGGCCTCGAGGTCTGCCGCAAGCTGCGCAACGAAGCGCGCAAGCAGACGCCCGTGCTGGTGCTGACCGCGCGCGATTCCCTCGACAACAAGCTGGCCGGTTTCGACAGCGGCGCAGACGATTACCTGATCAAGCCGTTCGCGCTGCAGGAAGTCGAAGTCCGGCTGAATGCGCTCGCGCGGCGCGGTCGCGGCGTGCAGACCCGCGTGCTCAACGTCGCCGATCTCGAATACAACCTGGATACGCTGGAAGTGCGTCGCCAGGGCAAGCTCCTGCAACTCAACCCGACCGCGCTGAAGATCCTGCAGGCGCTGATGGAAGCCTCGCCGGCGGTGGTCACGCGGCAGGAACTGGAAACCCGGGTGTGGGGCGAGGAGTTGCCGGATTCGGATTCCCTGCGCGTGCATATCCACGGCCTGCGTGCGGTCGTCGACAAGCCGTTCGATATTCCGCTGATCCAGACCCGCCATGGCATCGGCTATCGCATCGCGCCGCCGGAAAACGCTTGAACCGCGACGCTGCCGTGCGCGGGCATGAGGGAGCAATGGGGACGTAATCGCGAAGCGCAGTGATTCCTGAAATCGCGCCGGTGGCGCCACCGGCCTGCCGCGCGCGCCCCGCGCTCCCGACCCTTGCCTGACCATGCCCATCGAACCCGGTCCCGTCCGCAAAGCCAAGACCCGCTACCGGCGCCAGCTGCGCAGCCGCATCATCCTGTCCTTCGTGTTGCTGGGCTTCGGCCTGACCGCGCTGTTTGCGTACGCGACCAACCTCACGCGTTCGCGCGTTGAAAACGCGCTGGTCGAAGACGTGATGAACCGCAACATCAGCGCGTTCGCCGAGCAGTTCGCCCACGACCCTTCCAATCCCGAGTTCGCCGTCAATCAGATGCGGGCGTTTGTCTATCCGCCCGACAAATTCGAATCGGTCCGCATCAATCGTCCTGAGTGGTACAGGTTGTCGGATGGCATCCATGGCTTGGTCGGCACGGACGATCAGGGGCAACCCTTTAGTTACAAGCTGGCTGTGCGTAAGACGCCGCAAGCATGGTTCTTCCTCGCCTACGACATGACCCAGACGATGCGCGGGGAGGAACAGTTCAATCGCGCCATCTACATCTCGGTGGTGGTGTTCACCCTGCTGTCGCTCGTCGTCGGGCTGTGGGCCGCGTCGCGCGTGATGAGCCCGGTCACCGAGCTCGCCACCCGCCTGAAGCAGTCCGGCAGCAGCGCCGAACCGGAGGCGCTGGCCTCGCACTTCCCCGATGACGAAGTCGGCCAGCTCGCCGAGGCGCTCGACGACTATGCCGAACGCCTGACCCACGTCGTCCAGCGCGACCGCGAGTTCAATGCCGACGTCAGCCACGAACTGCGCACCCCCCTGGCCGTGATCCGTGGCGCGGTGGAGCTGCTGCTGTCGAAGCCGGAGCTGGACGACCGCACGCGCGCGCGCCTGCAGCGCATCCAGCGCGCCGAGCAGCAGTGCACCGACCTGATCAGCGCGTTGCTGCTGCTCTCGCGCAACGAACGCGGCCACGGCGCGACCGATGTCGCCAGGGTGGCCGAACAGTTGCTGGATGCGCATCGGGCGCAGCTCGGCGGCAAGCCAATTCAACTGCTGCTGGAAGGCCCGCGCGGCCTGGTGGTTGATGCGCCGGAGTCCGCAGTGTCGGTGGCCCTCGGCAATCTCATTGGCAATGCCGTGAAGTACACGACCGAAGGCGAGGTCCTGGTGCGCGTGCATCCCAAGGCGGTGGAAGTCGTCGATTCAGGCCCGGGCCTGAGCGCGGAAGATGCGGCGAAACTGTTCGAGCGCGGTTACCGCGGCACCCACGCGGGTCATTCGCAGGGAGGAGGCATCGGCCTGTCGATCGTGCGCCGCCTGTGCGAGCTGTACGGCTGGGACGTACGCGTGTTGCCCGGCAGCCAGAAAGGCGTCGTGGCGATCCTGACCTTCGGCAAGGACGGCAGCGTGCTGTCCTGACGCCACCGGTTTGCAGTCTTCAAGAAAAAGAGCCGGGCATTGCCCGGCTCTTTTCGTTCTGTCTTACGGCGCCGTTACAGCGGCTCGAGCCAGCCATGCTTGTCCGGCGTCCTACCGTCGAACAGGCCGAAGAACAGGTCCTGGATCCGGCGCGTGACCGACCCCGGCTTGCCGGTGCCGACCTGGCGGCCATCGACCGAGCGGATCGGGGTGATCTCCGCGGCGGTGCCGCACATGAAGAGCTCGTCGCACAGGTACAGGTACTCGCGCGGCAGGTCGCGTTCGACCACTTCAATGCCGTTGGCGCGGGCCAGGGTGATGATGGTGTTGCGGGTCAGGCCGTTGAGCAGCGCGGCGCTGACCGGCGAGGTGTGCAACACGCCATCGAAGACCAGGAACAGGTTTTCGCCCGCGCCTTCGCTGAGCAGGCCGGTGGAAGCCAGGGCGATGCCTTCGCCGAAGCCGAGCCGGCGTGCCTCGCGCGCGACCAGTTGCCCGGACAGATAGTTGCCGCCGGCCTTGGCGCCGGCCGGGATGGTGTTCGGGGCGAAGCGCTGCCAGCTCGACACGCAGGCATCGATGCCCTCGTCGACCACGCTGGCGCCGAGGTACTGGCCCATCTTCCACGTCGCCACGGCCACTTCGACCGGCGTGTCGGCGGACAGGCCGAAGCCGCCCAGGCCGCGGTACGCGACCGGACGCAGGTAATCGGTGGTGTTCTCGTTCGCCTTCAACACTTCGCGGCAGGCGGCGTTGATCTGTTCCAGCGAGTACGGAATCGCCATGTCGTAGATCTTGGCCGACGCGAACAGGCGCTTGTTGTGGTCGGTGAGGCGGAAGATGACCGGTCCGCTGGGCGTCTGGTAGCTGCGGATGCCCTCGAACACGGACGAGCCGTAATGCACGACGTGCGCCATGACGTGCGTGGTGGCCTCGGCCCAGCGCTTGATCGCGCCGTTGTGCCAGATCCATTCGGGGTAGTGCATGGCCATTCGGGTTCTCGGTGGAGGACAAAGACTGCGTAGTTTAACGCCCCGCCCATGGCGGCACTGAACCCGGGGATGGGGGGCATGAAAAAGGCCGCGCGGTCTCCCGCGCGGCCCTGGATCACGGGTGCGGTCGTTCAGCGGAAGCCGGCGACCGTGGCCTTGGTTTCCACCAGCACGCGCTGGTTGTGGTTCTTGTCGTAGGTGCCCATCGGCAGGCCCCCGTAGGTCACCGACGGATTCGACCAGTAGTTCAGGCGCGGGCAGCCCGCCCCCGTGCAGTTGTAGGCCATGATCGTGCGCCACACGTTGCCCGGTGCCTGGTAGCCGTGGCCGTAGGCGTAGGGCGTGTTGGTGGGGTCGTTGGCGGGATCGTGGCGGGCCGACTGCAGGTGGCCGATTTCGTGCGCGAAGCTGTAGTAGCCGGTGATGCAGTCCCAGTAGGCCGTGGCGAAGGCGGTGGCCGCGGTCGCACCGATGGCGGAAGCCAGGCCGCAGGCCGAGGCATCGTTGGCGACGAGCATGCCGACGTCCGCGGTATTCGCATCGCGGATGGCGTGGATGCCGTCCATGTAGCCGTCGCTGGTGCCGCGGAAGCGCGACAGGTCGGTGCTCATGCCCGCGGTCGCGTAGGTCGTGGTCGAGTAATTCGCCAGCACCATGTTGATGCCGATGTTGGAATTGGCATAACCCTGGTTGGACTCGGCCACCGCCAGTTCGACCAGCGCCTGCATGTCGCCGCCGTAGGCGGCGATCGCGTCGTTGGTGGCCACGACCATCACGCGGATGGTCTGGGTCGGGCCCGGATCGACCGGGGTGCCGCCGCCACCGCAGTTGGTGCGGCAGGGCTTGCCGCGCGCGGTGACATCGACCTTGTCGCGTACCGCCGCTTCGAAGATGGCGCGATACGCATCTTCCGGATGGTCGGCCGGCATGCGGTTCTCGTCGATCTCGACGACCGCGGTCCCACCGGCCGGTAGCGGGCGGATGCGATACAGCTGGCCATCCACGCGCACGGTGCCGGTGATCTGGTTGCCGCGGCGCACGAGCACCACGTCGTTGAGCGGATCGGCCGCGGTTTCGCGCGGCGCGTAGCCGGCGTTGCGGCCGTGCTGGACATGGCCGTACCAGACATCGCTGCCCAGCGCGGTGCGTTCGCTGCGCACGCGATCGGCAGTGATGTGGCGGCCGCCCACCACGAGCTCGATCTGGGCGCTGTCGCTGGCGCTGGCGTCGACATTGACCAGCTTGATGTCGCGGGTACTGGGATTGTTGAGCAGGCGTTCCAGCACGCGCTCGTTGCGCGCATCGGCCTGGCCGTTGCCGGCGGTGAACAGCGGTTTGCCTGCGGCGCTGGCGCTGCCGGCAATCATCAGGCCGGCAACACCGGCCAGGACGGGTAACGATCGGATCATCACGAACCTCCTCCATGGTTGCTGCGATGGCCCGGTCGCAGGGACGCGGCGCGTCCAGCGCCGAGGGTGCCGTGGCTTGGGGGAGGCCGCATGTGGCAACGCAGCAGTACGGTGTCAGAACCGCAGCCACCAGCAGCCGAAGTAATGGGTCAGCCCGAACACGGTGCGCGCCGGCGTCGCGCTGTGATCCAGGGTCTGCTCCACGCGCAGGGCGACCGGGTTGCGGCGTACGGCGGTCTGCGGATACAGCTCGGCATCCACGGGCTTGGCCGGCGCGGCGGTGCCGGCATCATTGCTGGTGCTTTCACTGCCGGGGTCGGGGCGGTTCGGCATCACCGGCACGATGTCCACCAGCGGTCGGTTCGCCACCACATCCAGTCGCGTCCAGATGCGATAGCCCTCATCCGCGGAGGTGCCAGGCCAGTGATACACCCCGGCAAGACGGTTGGCGTCGCGGGTTTCGATGGCGCCGTTCACTTCGAAGACCAGGTCCTGCAGCGTGCGTGCGCAGCCGCCGACACGGCGCACCGCCGCGGTGGGCGGCGCATCGACATGGGCCGGGCGCTCGACCGCATCCACTTCGCCGCACATGCGGTCGGTGAAGATGGTCTGGCCGTCGGCGGTCACGCAGCGCCGCACGTCGGCATGCGCCACCTGCGGCCACAGTGCCGCGAGCGTGCAGGCCAGAACGAAAAGCTGAAGCGGGCGTAGCAACATGTCCCGCAGCCTAGCGCCGCGGTCCGGAGGCGAAAAGTGAGGCGCGGCCCAGATCGCGCAGCCGTGGAGGGTGGGGCAGGCGGAGTTCAGGAAGCGATGAAATAGCAGCCTGCGTAACGGCGTACTTCGAAATCGACGATGCGCCTGCTGCCACCGGCGAACACCAGCTGCATCAGGCCGGCATCCTGCGGGATCGCTGTCTGCTGTCCCGATCCAATCCAGGCGGAGAGGAAGCGTGCATCCGACAGTGGCTGCGCGGACAGTCGTTCGAGCTGCTTCATCACCGGCAGCGCGCTGCGGTTGCTCATGCCGGCCCAGTGATAGCTTTCGGCGACGCGGTTGACGTCGTGCAGTGCGAACGCGCCCACGAGGTCCTGCGACAACTGCTCGGGTGAGCGCGCACAACCCGCGGCGGCGGAGCGACGACCGGGGACGGCGGCATGCAGCGGTTCGGAAGCATCGCGGTAGATGCTTCCGAGGGTCGCCTGCTCCTCGCCCATGTCGGCCATCGCGAGGCGGAACGCAAGCTCCTCGGAGATGCGCGTCGGTTGCGCCCGGAATGCCGCGCAGGGTTTGTCGGTATAGACCGCGTTGCCATCCGGCGCCTGGCACCGCTGGAGGATGGGACTCTCACCGGCGCGTGCCGCGTGCGGTGGCGCGGCGCTGAATGCGGCCAATGCTGCGACCACGGTGAATAGCGCGGAACGAAGAGGTTTCACGACGCGACCGATGAATCCGGGACACGCGGTGATGCTCAGGTTCGCTTGGTCAACGTGGTGTGTGAGTGCCCCCGTTCATGCTGAACCCCCGCTGTTGGAGCGGCTGTAGTTCAGCAATGTCAGTGCAGCTGATCAACCCAGCCGGGCGAGCACGCTCGAGGTCGGCCTGGACAGATTGAGCGTGTAGAAATGCAATCCCGGCGCGCCGCCATCGAGCAGGCGCTGGCATAGCGCGGCGACGAAGTCGGAAGCGAAGTCGCGCACGCTGTCGACGTCATCGCCGAAGGCCTGCATGCGCTTGCCGATCCAGCGCGGGATTTCCGCGCCGCAGGCCTCGGAGAAACGCCGCAACTGGGTGAAGTTGGAGATCGGCATGATGCCGGGCACGATCGGCACTTCGACGCCAAGCCTGCGCACGTCGTCGACGAAGCGGAAGTACGCATCGGCGTTGTAGAAATACTGGGTGATCGCACCGTTCGCGCCGGCGTCGACCTTGCGCTTGAAGTTGCGCAGGTCGGCGAATGCGTCGTCGGCCTGCGGGTGGCATTCCGGATAGGCCGCCACTTCGATGTGGAAGAAGCCGTCGTATTCGGTGCGGATGAATTCGACCAGGTCCGACGCATAGCGGAAATCACCGGCCTGGCCCATGCCGGAGGGCAGGTCGCCGCGCAGCGCGACGATGCGGCGGCAACCCATCGCCTTGTAACGCAGCAACAGTTCACCCAGCTCGGCGCGCGTGCCGCCCACGCAGGACAGGTGCGGGGCGGCGTCGAGGCCGTGGTGGGCGTGCAGGCGTTCCACCGTCTCCGGCGTGTACGAAAGCGTGGAACCGCCCGCGCCGAAGGTGCAGGAAACGTAATCGGGGTTGTGCGACTTGAGTTTCGCCGCGGCCTTGTCCAGTTGCGCGCGTTGTTCGTCGGTCTTCGGTGGATAGAACTCGAAGCTGATCGAGGGGCTGGACATACGGCAGGCCATTTACGGGATTTCCGACAGTCTATCGCTTCATCGCGATGATAGGAAATAACCAACCGGATGAAGCGGCGTCCGCCGCTCGTCCCCGGGCGTCGCCGCCCGCCACGGCGTGCGGCCACTCGTCATTTATCCCGCGTGGTGCAACGGCCGTGCGGCCACGCTGTGGCCACACCCAACGCAAGGAGCCCGCCATGCAATTGATCGCCCGGTCGATTTTCCGCACCACCTTCCGGATCTTCGCCGCCAGCTTCGCCCTGTCGTTCGCGGTCTGGCACGCCGCGAACGCCGCCACCCCGCCGCGGACGTTCCACGACCTGAAGATCGAAGTCGTCGGCAAGGGCCGTCCGGTGCTGATGATCCCGGGGCTCAACAGCGCCGGCGAAACCTGGACCGAAACCTGCGCGGCGCTGCAGGCGGACCATGTGCAGTGCCACATCGTCACCCTGCCGGGCTTCGCCGGCCTGCCGTCGGCCGCGGATGCCAGCAAGGACGCGTGGCTGGACGACATGCGCGATCGCCTGCTCGCCTACGTCGACGCTCGCAAGCTCAAGCACCCGGTAGTGATGGGCCACAGCCTGGGCGGCTTCCTCGCCCTGCAGATGGCGATCAAGCAGCCGCAGCGGTTCGACCGCGTGGTGATCGTCGACGCGCTTTCCTTCCTGGGTGCGGTCCGCAACCCGGCTGCGACGGCCAACGACGTCAGGCCGATGGCCGAAGCCATGCGCAAGCAGATGCTGGCGCAGGATGAGGCGGGGTACCGGGCAGGCGTGTCGGCGAACCTCCAGGGCATGGTGCACGACCCCAAGCGCGTGGAGATCCTGGCCGCGTGGGGCAATGCCAGCGACCGCACGATCACCGCGCAGGCGATGTACGAAATGATGGTGACCGACCTGCGCGGCGAGCTGGTCAGGATCCGCGTCCCGACCCTGGTGCTCGGCGCCTGGGCCGCCTACGCGCCTTATGGCTCCACGAAGGAATCCACCGCCGCCATCTACAAGGCGCAATACGCGAACCTCGACGGAGTGCGCATCGAGATGAGCGAAGGCGGCTACCATTTCCTGATGTGGGACGATCCGCAGTGGTTGCAGCAGCAGGTGCGTGGGTTCATTGCCGCCGGCAAGTGATGCAACCGCTTCGCGACGGCCAGCGCTTGCTGGCCGCCGCCTTGTCCAGAGCACCGAGCCGAATCCAGGAAGGAGAACCGTTTCGATGATGCGCACCGATGTCCGCTTTGCCCTGCTGAACCTGATTCCGGCCGTGCTCTATGCCGGCTTCATCATCATGAGTTTCACCATGATGGGCGGGCCCACCGCAGCCGCATGGTGGCTGGCCTGCAGCCTGGGCGCCGGACTATGGCTGGCGACCGGCATCCTGCGCACCGTGGCGCTGCGCCGGAACTGGTTTGCGCTGGGCGCTGGCGCCCTGCTGGCGCGCCTGACCGCGAGCGTCGTGGTCGGCGCATTCGTCGTGCAGTTCGCCGTGCGCGTGGTGATCGAAACCGCGGACATGCTCGGGTTCTACCGCCTGCCGCCGAGCGATACCTACGGCGTGCGCGAAGCGGTCGTCTATGCAGTCCAGGTCGCGCTGATCCTGTGGCTCTGGGTCGCCGCGTGGGCGGGCTGGCACCTGCTGCGCCATCGCCGCCAGAGCGAGATGGCCCGGCTGCGCGCCGAGTCGCAAAGCAACGCGCTCGAACTGGATGCGCTGCGGGCCCGGCTGAACCCGCATTTCGTCTTCAACGCACTGAACAACGTGCGTGCGCTGATCAACGAGGAGCCGGGACGGGCACGCGAGGTGGTGACGCGATTGTCGAACATCCTGCGGCATGCACTGGAACACAGCCAGCGCGAATCGGCATCGCTGGGCGAGGAGCTGGCCGTCGTGGACGACTACCTTGCCGTGGAGAGCGTGCACTACGAAGAACGCCTGAAAGTCCATCGCGACATCGCCCGTGATGCGCTCGATGCGCAGTTGCCACCGATGCTGCTGCAGCTGCTGGTCGAGAACGCGATCAAGCACGGCATTGCGCGCACGCCGGGCGGTGGCGAACTGGGCGTCTCGGCGTGGCGCCTCCAGGGCAAGCTGGCGATCGAAGTCAGCAACCCGGGACGCGTGGAACACTCCGGCAGGGGCCATGGCGTCGGCCTGGCTTACCTGCGTGCCCGGTTGGCGCGCGAACCAGGAAGTGACTTCCACCTGCAGCAGAACGGTCCACGCGTGCTGGCGCGGCTGGAGATCGCGCAATGAGCGCGCCCTTGCGGACGCTGGCGCCCAAGGTGCAGCCGATGAAAGTACTGATTGTCGACGACACCCGGCTGGCGCGGCAGGAGCTGCGCACGCTGCTGGCCGAGCTGGCGGATGTCGAATGCGTTGGCGAGGCGGACGATGTGCCGGCGGCACAGGCCGCGATCGAGGCGCTGCAGCCGGACCTGGTGCTGCTCGACATCCAGATGCCCTCGGGCACCGGCTTCGACGTGCTCGAAGGCCTCGATCACGCACCGCTGGTGGTGTTCACCACGGCCTACGACCATTACGCGGTGCAGGCGTTCGAAGCCAATGCCCTCGACTATCTGGTCAAACCCGTGGTGCCCGAACGCCTAGGCGCGGCGATCGACCGCGCCCGCGTCCGACGTGCCGCCACGGAACCGGTCGACACCGACCCGCGCGGCCTGTTGGGACTCGACGACCAGGTCTTCCTGCGTGACGGCGAGCGTTGCTGGTTCGTGGCGCTGCACGAGGTCAGCCGCATAGTGGTGGACGGCAACTACGCCCGGGTCTGGTTCCGCGACGAGAAGGCGATGCTGGCGCGCAGCCTGAGCGCGCTGGAGGCGCGACTCGATCCGGCCCTGTTCTTCCGTGCCAACCGCAACACGCTGGTCAACCTGCGCATGGTCAAGAACATCGACCTGGCGGTGGGCGAGGGCTACGACCTGACGCTGAAGGACGGCAGCACGGTGGAGGTGTCGCGGCGCCAGGCGCGCGAGTTGCGGGAACGGCTGGCGTTGTAGGCCGCCGGCGGGACGCTCCCACTGCCGTCATCCCGGCGCAAGCCGGGATCCAGCTTCTGCTGTTGTTGGCAGCTCCGCATTCTTCGAAGGGGCAAACCAAAAAGCTGGATCCCGGCTTACGCCGGGATGACGAGCAAAACGTGGCAATAAAAACGGGCGCCGAAGCGCCCGTTTTTGTTTGAAGCACTGCCGATCAAGATGCGCCGATCAGTAGCGGTAATGCCGATCAGTAGCGGTAATGATCCGGCTTGTACGGACCATCCACCGACACGCCGAGGTAATCGGCCTGCTCGGCGGTCAGCTTGGTCAGCTTCACGCCGATCTTCTCGAGGTGCAGGCGCGCCACTTCCTCGTCCAGCTTCTTCGGCAGGATGTAGACCTTGTTCTCGTAGTTGTCCTTGTTCGCCCACAGGTCCATCTGCGCGAGGGTCTGGTTGGAGAACGAGTTCGACATCACGAAGCTCGGATGGCCAGTGGCGCAGCCGAGGTTGACGAGGCGGCCTTCGGCCAGCAGGAAGATCGAGTTGCCGCTGGCGAAGGTGTACTTGTCGA
>Ga0207981_1000008_pt1 | contig 23226 bp, 24 predicted proteins | sample SoimicmetaGmgLPC_FD_188327 | JGI IMG/M metagenome (GOLD analysis project Ga0207981, IMG submission 188327) | Soil and rhizosphere microbial communities from Laval, Canada - mgLPC (SPAdes) (version 2) | ecosystem: Environmental > Terrestrial > Deep subsurface > Rock core/Sediment | place: Laval... | reverse complement strand
CCGCGCCACGTCCACCAGCGCGTAATCCACGCCGATGCACGTCTGCCCCGCGTTGAACCACTTGCCGCTGGCGATGCGCGCCGCGGCGAGGTCGAGCGGAAAATCCGGCGCGACCAGCGCCGGTGCCTTGCCGCCGAGTTCCAGCGTGACCGGCGTGAGGTTCGGCGCTGCCGCGGCCATCACCTTGCGCCCGACCGCGGTCGAACCGGTGAACAACAGATGGTCGAACGGCAACGCGGAGAATGCAGCGCCGACCTCCGGACCGCCCAACGCCACCGCCACGCGATCGGCGGGAAACACCTCGGCCAGCAGGTCGCGCAGGAATTCGCTCGTGCGCGGCGTGTGTTCCGACGGCTTGAGGAACACGTGGTTGCCCGCCGCGATCGCGGAGACCAGCGGGACCAGCGCGAGGTTCACCGGGTAATTCCACGGACTGATGATGCCGACCACGCCGAGCGGCGAGGGCCGCAGTTCCGCGCGCGCAGGCCAGAACTTCCAGCCCACGCCCACGCGCCGCGGCTTCGCCCAGCGGCGCAACTTGCGGCGCGCAAGGTCGATTTCCGACAACGTCACCATCGCCTCGGAAATGAGGTTCTCGTGCGGCGAGCGATGGCCGAAGTCGGCGCGGATCGCCGCGTCCATCGCATCGAGACGGCCGGCGAGCAGATGGCGCAAGCGGCCCAGGTCGGCATGGCGCTGTTCCAGGCTCGGCTTGTTCGCAAGCCAGGCGCGGCGCAAGCGCTCGAGGGTGGGGCCGAGGGACACGGCAGGGTCGGCGACATCGTTCATGCGGCCAGTGTATGCGCGCGCCGTCGCCGCCGCGCGACGCCTACAATGCGCACCTATGTCCCTGCGCCCCTACCTGGACCATCTGCCCGCACTGGGCGAACGCGTGTACGTCGACCCCGCCGCGAGCGTCATCGGCGACGTCGTGCTCGGCGACGATGTCTCCGTATGGCCCTTCACCGTCATCCGCGGCGACGTGAACTTCATCCGCATCGGCGCGCGCACCAACGTGCAGGACGGCACCGTCATCCACGTGAGCCACGACGGCCCGCACGCCAAGCTCGGCGGCTTCGCGACCGTGATCGGCAGCGACGTCACCATCGGCCACAAGGCGATCGTGCATGCCTGCCGCATCGAGGACGCGGTGCTGGTCGGCATGGGCGCGATCGTGCTCGACGGCGCGGTGGTGGAAAAGCACGGCTTCGTCGGCGCCGGCGCGCTGGTCACGCCGGGCAAGGTCGTCGGCAGCGGCGAATTGTGGCTCGGCAATCCCGCGAAGAAGGTGCGGATGCTCAGCGATGCGGAAATCGAGGCGCTGTATTACTCGGCCGGACATTACGTGCGCTTGAAGGACCAGTACCTCGCGGGCGCGGTCGCGCCCTGACGCATCAGTCCGCGGTCATCAGCACCGAGGCGTGGCCGCGCAGCATCTCGTACACCGCGTCGGTTTCCGGCCGCACGCCGTGCCAGCGCGCGAAACTCTCCGCGGCCTGTTCGACCAGCATGCCCAGGCCATCGATGACATCGTGGCAGCCCGACGCGCGCGCCCATGCCATGAAGGGAATCGCGGCCTCGCCGTAGTTGAGGTCCACCGCGGCGCAACGCCGGCCCACGAGGGCGCGCGGCAACTTGAACATGTCGTTGTCGCGCCCCGCCGAGGTGGCGTTGACGATCAGGTCGAATTCGCCGAGCGCAGGAAGGTCCGCGAGGTAGCGCGGATGCACGCGCCCCGGTTCGGCCAGCGAATCGGCCAGCGCATCGGTGCGCTGCGGCGTGCGATTGACGATGTACAACTCGCCGATGCCCGCATCCAGCAGCGCCGGCGCCACGCCGCGCGCCGCACCGCCCGCGCCGAGCAACAGCGTGCGGCGCGCACGCAGGTCCAGTGCCTGGCGATCGGTGAGGTCGCGCACCAGGCCCACGCCATCGGTGTTGTCGCCGTGCCAGGTATCGCCGTTGCGCACGAGCGTGTTGACGGCGCCCGCGCGCCGCGCGTGTTCGGTCAGGTCGTCGCAGAGGGAGAACGCGGCCTGCTTGAGCGGGAGCGTCACGTTCGCACCCGCGCCCCCCGCCGCGACGAAGTCGGCGAGCGCATGGGTGAACTGCCCGGGCTCCACGTCGATCGCGCGATAGTCGATCGCGATCCCCGTCTGCTTGCCGAAGGCCGCATGGATCTTGGGGGACAGCGAATGCGCGACCGGATGCCCGAACACTGCGAAATGCCTGCTCATCGCGCTCTCCCTTAGACTGCGGCGCATCGCACCGATGCGCCGAGGTTCTTGATGGAACGTCCGTGGACCCGGGTCGCGGCCACTCTACTCCTGGCCAGCCCCGTCGCCTTTGCCCTGTCGGAATTTGGCATCGAGGGCATGCATGCGGTGTCGACGCCCGCCAACGAAATCCGAGGTTCGGTGAGCCCCGATGGCACGCGCATCGCCTGGGGCAGCCCCGATCGCGCGGGTGGCCCGGGCGGTTGGGACATCTGGATCGCCCGCCGCGAGGGCGGACGCTGGACCGACCCGCGGCCCGCCTCCTTCGACGGCACGGCCAACGACTTCGATCCGATGTTCTCCGCCAACGGCCGCTGGCTCTATTTCTTCAGCAACCGGCCCGGTGGCCGCGGCGGCGACGACCTCTATCGCGTGGCGGTGGACGCGGACGGCAGCTTCGGTGACGTGCAATCGCTGGGCGAGGGAGTCAATACCCCGGGCAACGAGTGGGCGCCGACGCCCAGCCGCGATGGCCAACGCCTGCTGTTCGCCACAGATGGCCTGGGGGGCGCGGGACGACACGATCTGTTCGTCGCGCGCTGGAACGGCCACGCCTTCGTCGATGCGAAGCCGGTGGCGGGCATCAACACCGCCGACGACGACTTCGATGCGGCATGGCTCGACGACGGGCGCGCGATCGTGTTCGCACGCTCCACCGATGCCGACAAACAACCGATCCAACTGTTCGTCGCGCGCTGCGACGGCGCGCGTTACGTCGATGCGAAGCCGCTCGCGTTGTCGTTCAACACGGCCGATGGATGGACGCTCGGGCCCGCGATCGATTGGAACAAACCGAACGAACTGCTGGTCAGCGGCGCGGCGAAGGCGCCGCACGCGGGCAAGTTGGACCTCTATCGCATCGCCGCGCCGCGCATGGAGGGTCGCGACGGCTGTCTATGATCCTGGCGCCCGCGGTCGAAGGGGCGCCGCCCCCCTTCAGGCGTCCTGCAACCACCGCGCCGCATCGAGCGCGAAATACGTCAGCACCCCGTCGGCACCCGCGCGCTTGATCGACGTGAGCGCCTCGAGCACGCACCCGCGCTCGTCGAGCCATCCGTTCGCGATCGCCGCGCGCAGCATCGCGTACTCGCCGCTCACCTGGTAGACGAAGGTCGGCACGCCGAATTCGTCCTTCACGCGCCGCACGATGTCCAGGTACGGCAGGCCCGGCTTGACCATCACCATGTCCGCGCCTTCGGAGATATCGAGCTCGACTTCGCGCAGCGCCTCGTCCGAGTTCGCCGGATCCATCTGGTAGGTGTACTTGTTGCCCTTGCCGAGGGCGCCCGCGGAACCGACCGCGTCGCGGAACGGGCCGTAGAAGCTCGAGGCGTACTTCGCGCTGTAGGCCAGGATGCGCGTGTGGATGTGGCCTTCGAGTTCCAGCGCGCTGCGGATCTCGCCGATGCGGCCGTCCATCATGTCCGACGGCGCGACGACATCGGCGCCGGCGCGCGCATGCGAAAGCGCCTGCTGCACCAGCGCTTCGACGGTGGCGTCGTTGACGACATAGCCTCCGTCGTCGACCAGGCCGTCCTGCCCGTGCGAGGTGTAGGGATCCAGCGCGACGTCGGTGATCACGCCGAGTTCGGGGAAGCGTTCCTTCAGCGCACGCACCGCGCGCTGCACGAGGCCGTCTTCGGCCCATGCCGCTTCGGCGGTCAGCGACTTCGCCTCCGGCGCCGTCACCGGGAACAGCGCGAGCGCCGGGATGCGGAGCGTCTGCGCTTGTTCGGCCACGCGCAGCAACTCGTCGATCGACACGCGCTCGATGCCGGGCATCGAGGCCACCGCGGCGCGGCCCTTCAGTTCATGCACGAAGACCGGATAGATCAGGTCGTTGGCGGTGAGGACATGCTCGCGCATCAGGCGGCGCGAGAACTCGTGGCGGCGCATGCGCCGCAGCCGGACGAAGGGATAGCTCATGGGCGCGCATGATACGCCCCGCAAAAAGGATCGGCGCCCGAAGGCGCCGATCCGAAGGTGGAACGAGGTGTTGCGGAGTCGCGGGACCAGGCCCGCCGGTTCAGAGCTTCGGGAAGGTGCCCTTCGCCTTGCCCGCGCAGGACAGGACCTTGCCGCCCTGTCGGCCCGAGATCAGGCCACGCGCGACCAGATCGTCGCGGTAGGCCTCCATGCGCGCCATGTACTGCGTCTTGGTGGCCGACGTCTTCGCGGTGAGGTTGCTCGTCGCGATGATGTTGGCGCCCACGATGAAGCCCGTCGGCGTGATCACCTTCACTTCGGTGTCGCAGCCGTTGATGAACGCGTTGCCTTCGTTGATGTGCCAACCCGTGTCCTTCAACAGCGCGGCCGACATGTCGATCTGGAGCGCGGCGTTCAACGAATCGTTGATCGCCGGTTCCATCAGCGCGTTGGGCGACATCGCCGTGTCGTAGTGCGAACCCGACGAACCCGGCGCGACCGGCTGCGGCATGTAGAGCCGCGGACGGCCGGCGTTGTCGGCGCCCTGCAAGTGCGTGGGATCCACGACGAAGCCCACCGTGGCCGGCGTGTTCGCCTTGATCAGCGCACCGTCGGCCTGCGTCACGCTGATCGCCGGGATGGTGACCGTCGGATCGCTGCCGCCCATGCCCGGCGGCGGATTCGCGGGTGCGTTGTTGGCGACGATCAGGCCGACCGCGCCGGCGGCCTGCGCGTTCGCGGCCTTCACCGCGAAACCGCACGTGCCGCGATCGACGATCGCGATGTTGCCGGCGACCTGCGCCGCATTGGTGAAGGGCGAACAGCCATCGGTCGTCGTCGGGCTGCCCGCGATGGCCGGATCCAGGCCCACGACCACCGTGCCGTTGAAGTTCGTCAACGTCACCGGTGCACCGAAGCTGGCCGTGCCGTAGTTGTACTCACCGGCGATGCCGGCCGGCGACAGCACGCGGAAGCCCGTGCGCGGACCAAGCACGAGCGCCGAGCTCGACACCGCGTTCGCGCCGGTGAACACCACGTTGCCGTAGTTGAGCGCGGAGGCCTGGCGCTGCGCGTCGGTCATCTGCGTCCAGAACAGGCCCTGCGTGTTGTCGTAGGTGTAGACCGAATAGATGTCCTGGAAGCCCGCGAGGAACGTGCCGGCGGCTTCGTTCTCGAAGTTCTGGAAGCCCAGGCCATGGCCGAACTCGTGCATCACCACGTCGAGCAGGCTGATCTGGCCGGCGGGCGTGGTGCCGTCCAGGCCGTAGTAGAAGGCGAAGTTCGTGCTGAAGTTCGAGTCGATCTCGATGTCGCCCGCGGTGAGGTCTTCGCCCGACAGCGCCTCGGCGAGCGCCGCGCTGTACCAGGTGTTCTGCACGCCGGCGTTGGGGAAGTTGCCGAACACCTGCGTCGCACCCGCCGAGCCCAGCACGTTGGGCGCAAGCGGAGTGAAGCGCGCGCCGATGCCGATCGGTTGGTCGCTGCGCAGGATCGCGCCCCACAGATCGCCCGCGAACTCGGCGACGATGCGGCGCTGCTGGCCGACCGTCGTGCCGGGGTTGCCCGGCTGCGGCGCGGCCGCGGTGGCGTCGAAGTAACCGGTGCCCGCGGCATCGGCGTAGACGGGGACGATTTCCGCGGCGGTGGCCAGGCCGCACAGCGCAGTGCCGACGGCGACCGACAGCGCAAGGAGGGTCTTATTCATTGGGCAGGCCCTCCGTGGACGGCGCGCTCGACCCATCGGCTTCGATGACGCGGATGGAACCCTTCGCGTCCGGCTGCGCGGCGAGCGTGGTCCACAGTTCGGTGGGGACGCGGATGGCGGTGGCGCCGTTGCTGGTGCGCTTCATCGTCGCGCGGGCCTGGCTCTCGGTGCGCGGTTGCGTCGCGCGCATGGCGGCCGCCTTCTGCTGCGCCTTCGCCACGAAATCCTGTCGTTGCTGCGGCGTCATCGCGGGCTTCGCCGCGGATGCCACCGTCGAAATCGCAGCCAGCACCACGCCGGCCACAACAAGCGTTGCCTTGCCTTTCATGGAGTAACCCCTTCGTCCTGGAATCGACAGTCGTGCTGCCGGCCCAACCTGCCGCCGGCATGCAAATCCTTGTTGGGAAACCGGTCGGATCTGTCGGGGGAATCGACCGGTTGGATCGAGTCTGCGTTTGGCGCAATGCGCACTCAAACCGCGATGCAGCAGAGCTTCGGAGGCCTTCACCCGAACGGGTGAGGCGCAGCGCGGCTCTCCGCCGCACGCTCACATGGCGCTAACGAACTCGGACCGGCAGGCGGTCGCTTTTTCTGGACGAATGGCGGGCGGCGGCGAGGGGCCGCCGCCCGTTCATGCCGACGTGCGCGCAATCGACGTCGCAATCAGACCTTGGTGACGCACGCCATCAACGCATTGCCTTGTCCACTCGTGATCAATCCCGCACTCACGAGGCGATCGCGATACGCACGCATGCCGTTGACGTAGGCGCCCTTGTTCGCCGCGGTACGAAGCAGCAGGTTGTTCGTCGCCTGGACGTTGGCGCCGACGATGAGGCCCGCGTCGTTCACGATGTCGATCGTGGTGTTGCAGCCGCCGATGAGCGCATTGCCCGGGTTGAGGTGCCAACCGGTGTCCTCGAGCAGGTTCGGCGTGATGTCGAGGTTCAACGCAGCATTCAGCGAATCGTTGATGGCAGGTTCCATCAACGCATTCGGCGCGAGCGCCGTGTCGTAGTGCGATCCCGTCGACCCGGGCTCGACCGGGTTGGGCGTGTAGAGGCGCGGGCGGCCGAGGTTGTCGGCGCCCTGCAACTTGGTCGGATCGACCTGCAGCGCGACCTGCACGCCGCTGGCGCCCTTGATCTTCGCGCCATCCGGTTGCGTCACGCTGATCGCCGCGATCGTGATCGTGGGATCCGTGCCGCCCATGCCGGGCGGGGGCGAACCGGCGACGTTGTTGGCGACGATCAGTGCGGTCGCGCCGGCCGCTTGTGCATTCGCCGCCTTCAGCACGAACGCGCAACCGCCGCGATCGACGATCGCGACATGGCCGGCGACCGCGCCTGCGTTGGTGAACGCCGAACAGCCGTCGGTCGTCGACGGGCCCGCCGCATTCGCCGCATCGGTGCCGAGCACCACGCTGCCGCTGAAATTCGCCGGAGTCGGGACGGGACCGAAGCTCGCCGTGCCGTACGCATAGTCGCCGGCAATGGCGGCCGGTGCCGTCACGCGGAACGAGGTGCGGTCGTCGAGGATCAGCGAGGCTCCGTGGATCGCGCTCGCGCCGGTGAACACCACGTTGCCGTAGTTGATCGCCGAATTCTTGCGCTGCGGATTCGACATCTGCGTCCAGAACAGGCCCGTCGTGTTGTCGAACACGAAGGTGGAATAGATGTCCGGCGTGTTGGACTGCCACTTGCCGCTGGATTCGTCCTCGAAGTTCTGGAAGCCCAGGCCATGGCCGAATTCATGCATCACCACGTCGAGGAAACTGATCTGCCCCGCGGGCGTGTTGCCGTCCAGGCCGTAGTAGAAGGTGAAGTCCGAACTGAATTGCGAGCCGATGTCGGTGAATCCCGGATTGAGGTCGCGGCCGGCCAGGGCATCGGCAAGCGCGCTGCTGTACCAGGTGTCCTGCACCGGGAACTCGGGCTCGTTGCGGAAGATGAAGGACGCACCGGCGGACCCCAGCACGTTGGCACCGAGCGGATTGAACTGCGCGCCGACGTAGACCGGCACGTCGCTCACCAGCACCGAGCCCCACAGGTCCGCGGCGAACTGCGCGACGATGCGGCGCTGTGCACCGATCGTGGTGCCGGGATTGCCGGGCACCGGGGCCGCGGCGGTGTTGTCGTTGTAGCCCTCGTTCGGGCTGTCCAGGTTCACGGGGACGATGTCGGCGGCGCTCGCAAGGCCCGCGAGTGCGACGCCGATCGCGACGGTGAGCATGAGCAGGGGCTTATTCATGGGGAGCCTCCTGCACCGTCGTCGGTGCGGTGCCGTCGCCTTCGGTCACCTGCGTCGCACCGCGCGTGTCCTTCGCGACGCCGAGCGTGCTCCACAGTTCGGTCGGCACGCGCACCGCGGTGCCGCCGCTCTTCGTCCTGAACTGGGTGGCATCGGCCTGCGCCATCGTGCGCGGTTGTGCGTCGATGGAGGCGGCCTTGTTGCGGGCGATCGCCGCTGCGGCGGCTTGCCGCTCAGCGTGCGTGGTCTGCGCCGAATGCGCAGCGGCAGCGATGCCCGCCAGTGCGATGCCGGCGAGCAGCGTGGAAACCCTGGGGGTCATGGCAAATCCCTCGCTCGTTTGGGGCAAGCGAGGGTGCACCGGCCGCAAGCGGCGTCAAAACGGACGAACGGGTGGCCCCGGCAACGCTCACGCGCAACTCACGCGCGCGTGCCGCGTTCAGGACTGCCCGGTTCAGCGGATCAGATCAGCCCGAACCCCAGGTTGAGTCGCACGATGCCGACGATGATCGCCACGACATTGAGCAACAGGCCCGCCTTCGCGCGGCCGCGGTGGCCGGGGGCGGTGATGGCGATGCCGATCGCGCCGATGACCGCGCCGACCGAGGCGAAGGGAATCAGCAGCCAGTTCGCCGCGCCGAGCAACGGGATGAGCGCGATCACCATCCAGAAGATCGACACGATGCCCCACAGCAGGCTGATCAGTCCCATCGCGATGCTCCGAAAGTGAATGCTGCCGTTGTACCGCGCTCAGAGCACGCCGTCGATCTCGACGCGCAACTCGCGGCGGCAGACGGTGGCATGCAGCAGCACGCGCGGCACCGACGGATCCAGGTGCGCGTCCAGCGCCTGTGCGATGCGGGGCATCGCCTCGGCATCGCGGACGTAGACCTTCAGGTGCGAGTCGGGGCCGAAGCGCAGCGGCAGGCCCGGCCGCACCGTACGCGCGGCGGCGATGAGGCTGTCGAAGTTGGCGAAGGTTTCGGCCAGCTGCGATTCCACGCAATCGTGGTGCTTCGATTCGTGGCCGACCACCGCCGCCGTGCCCGAAAGCAGCAAGGGCATCGCATCCGACGGCGGCACCATCGCGCGCGCGAAACTCGGCGGCTGCGGGCCGTACTGGCGCGGGTAGCGGTAGGCGCTCACCTGGCGCGGGTTTTCGACCGGCGTGCCGGGCACGCGCGCGGCGAGCCAGTACACCTGCAGCGTGCGCACCCCGTCGCGTCGTCCGATGGCGGTGGCCGCCGGCAACGTGCCGACGACGACTTCGCCCAGGCCTGCGGCGCGGCCGACGCAGAAACGGCGATAGCGTTCGTCGTCGGCGTCGCCATCGGTGATCGCGTCGAGGTAGTTCCAGCTGCGCAGCAGGCACGGATAGCCCCGCGCACGCACGAACACCGACAGGTTGGCGTAGGCGCGCGCACTGGCGGCTTCGAGCCCGCCATCGCCTTCCGGGATTTCGATCCAGCCGAACTGCAGGCCATCGCTTTCGGCGAAATGCAGCGCGCCCTGCACGCCCGCCAGCACCGGGCCCTGCGTGCGCCAGACTTCCAGCGGCGCATCGCCATGGGGTTGCAAGGGCACGCGCAGGTAGCGCGGATCCTGGTGCACCGGCGCGCCATCGCCGAAGCCGAACACCGCGAGCGTGTCCTCGCGCGCGAGTTGTGCCGCGAGCGCGTCCGCGCCGCCGTGCACGTATTCCACGCGCATGCGCGGCTCCCGGGGCAGGGGCTGCACTGCGCTCACGGATTCCCTGCCTGCAGCGTGTCGCCGCTGACGGAGACGCCGACCTGGCGGCGGCGGCGCAACCACCCGCGCAACGCCGACGGCGCGAGCTGCAGCGCCGTGAAGGCATAGATCGCGCGGAACAGGCGCAGGCGCCGCAGCACCTTCACGTTGTCGAACACATCGCCGGCGAGCATCGAGATCACGGCCTGTTCCACCTGCCAGACATTGCGCGGATTGTTGAACAGGTGTCGCATGACGGGCGTGGTGAAGCGGTAGATGAACCACTGGAAGTGCTTCAGGCCGCGCTTGAGGCGGGCTTCCATCGCCTGTTGCAGCGCGCGCTCGCGCGCGGGATCGCGCAGCGCGCCGTCCACGACGTCCGCGGCCTGTTCCGCACTGTTCATGCCCAAGTACACACCCGAGGAGAAGACCGGATCGACGAAGGCGTAGGCATCGCCGACCATCACCCAGCCTGGGCCGGTCATCTTCGTGCAGGTATAGGAATAATTCCCGGTGACGTGCACCGGCGCGACGCGCGTGGCGCCCTGCATGCGGTTCCAGGCGGACGGCTCGGACTCGAGCGTGCGCATCAGGAAGTTTTCGTTGTCGCCGCGGCGCGTCTTGAGGTATTCGGGGAAGCACACCGCGCCGATGCTCATCACGTCGTTGCGCAGCGGGATCAGCCACATCCACCCGTGCTCGAACCGCTGCACGGTGATGTTGCCCGCGTCCTCGCCGTCGCGGCGCGCAACGCCGGTGAAGTGGCTGAAGATCGCGGCGGACTGGTGCAGCGGGTTCTTCTTCTTCAGCTTGAGCTGGGCGCCGACGAGGGTGTCGCGGCCGCTGGCGTCGACGAGGTAGCGCATGCGCACGCGCAACTCGCGGCCCGCGGCGTCCTTCGCGATCGCCTCGCAGGGGCGGCCGTCCTCGCCGAACACGATGCGCTCGACCTTCACTTCCTCGCGCGCATCCACGCCGCTGGCCTTCGCGTGTTCGAACAACAACTGGTCGAACTCCTCGCGCTTGACCTGGAAGGCGTAGCCGAACTGCGCATCGATGGCGCGTTCGAAGCGGAAGGTGTTGAAGTTGACATCGTCGACGGGGAATTCGGCGCCGGGCTTGTGCGTGCCGATGGCGCGCACCTGCTCCAGCACGCCCAGGCGCTGCAGGATCGGCAGGTTCATCGGCAACAGCGATTCACCGATGTGGAAGCGCGGATGGCGCCCCTTTTCCAGCAGGAGCACGCGATGGCCCTTGCGCGCCAGCAGCGTGGCGGCGGTGGTGCCGGCCGGGCCGCCCCCGACGACGAGGACGTCGACCTGGATCACGCCGGACTGGATCACGCCGGGCTGGAGGACGTCGATGGCGTCGCCATCGGTCGCATCCGGGGCGTGCGTCTTCACATCGTCGGTCGTGCGGATCCCTGTCGTCATGCGCCGTGTTTTCCTGCCTCGTGTCGTCCAGGGAGCTGGGGCCGAATGATAGCGCGGGGTATTCGGCCCCGCCCGCGGCTAGAATGCCCCGTCACCTTCATCTTCCGGAACACCCGATGTCGCCCCAGAGTCCTGCCGAACGCGAACTCGCGCAATTGCTCGTCGAAAGCCTGAACCTGGAGGGCGTGGACGCGGCCGGCATCGACCCCGACGCCCCGCTGTTCAACGAAGGGCTGGGCCTGGACTCCATCGACGCGCTGGAACTCGCGCTGGCGATCTCCAAGAAGTATGGCTTCCAGCTGCGTTCCGACAACGACGCCAACCGTCGCATCTTCGGGTCCTTGCGCGCGCTGTCGGCGCACGTCGAACAACACCGCGCCGCTTGAACGCCACCTCGCTGGCGCGGCTGCTGCTCGCGCTTGCGTACCCTTGGCTCGCGCATGCCGCGAGCCTGCGCCACGATCCGGTGCTCGCGGCCATCGCGCTCGGCGACGTCGCCGCGATCGTGTTGCTCGATCCGTTGTGGCGCCTGCGCCCGTGGGCGTGGGGCGCGATGGCGCTCGCCGCCGCGGCGCTCGCAGGCCTGGCGAGAACGCCTTACGCCCTGCTGCCCCTGATGGTGATGCCTTCGATCATCGTCGCGCTGGTCGCCTGGACCTTCGGCCGCACGCTGCGCGCCGGCCACGTGCCGCTGATCACGCGGATCATGTCGGCGATCGACCATGTCCATCCGCGCGATGTCGCGCCGGAACTGCTCGCCTACACGCGCGGGCTCACCTGCTTGTGGGCGGTGGTGCTCACGCTGCTGTGCATCGCGGACCTGGCGCTCGCCGTGTGCGCGGTGCCCGGCGGCCTGCTCGACAGCCTCGGCATCGCGCCTCCGATCGCGATCTCGCGCGAGGCCTGGTCGTGGTTCGCCAACGGGCTGAACTACGGGCTGGTCGGCGGCCTGTTCGTGGGCGAGTACTTCTACCGGGTCCGGCGTTTTCCCGGGCGCTACACGAGCTTCTTCGATTTCCTGCGCAAGATGGCCGGGCTCGGCCCCGCCTTCTGGCGCGGCGCCATCCACGACTCCCCCGTGCCCGACCGCACCATGGACGAAGCACCCCGCGCCGCCCCGCACGGCTGAATTTGTCTCATTGAACGCGCCCGCATGCACGGGGCAGCATGGCGTGCGTTGCATAATCGAGCCCGCCATGCAGTTCGCCGTACCGCACGACCATCCTTCCCTTCCCGGGCATTTCCCGGGCCGTCCCGTGGTGCCCGGCGTCGTGGTCCTGGAGCGCGTCGTGGACGCCATCGAGGCCACGCATGGCCCGCTGCCCGCGCTGCGCCTGCCGCAGGTGAAGTTCGTGCAGCCCCTGTTGCCGGGTGAAACGGCCGAGGTGGTGCTGGAGGCGGTCGAAGGCGATGCGCCGCGCTGGCGTTTCCGGGTGCTGCGCGAGGGCGCCACGATTGCGTCGGGCGAAGTCGTGTCCGGCGAGCGCGGGGCAACCGGGGGCGCGACGGCATGAGCGCGCACTGGAAGCAACGCCCCGAAGGCGGCGGCCGGTTCGCGATCTGGCTGATCCGCACGATCGCGCGTCGCGGCGGCCGCATGGTCGCGCGTCTGTGCCTGTACCCCATCGTCCTGTACTTCCTTGCGATGCGCGGGCCCGAGCGCCTCGCCTCGCGCGCCTACCTCTCGCGCGCGCTGGGCCATCGGGCGGGCACGTGGGCGGTGGCCCGCCACATCCATACCTTCGCCGCGACGATCCTGGATCGCGTGTTCCTGCTCGGCGAGTCGCTGCGCCGTTTCCAGATCGACGTGACCGGCCTGGAGGCGCTGCATGCCAGCGTCGACCGCGGCCGCGGCGTGCTGTTGTTCGGATCGCACCTGGGCAGCTTCGAAGTGTTGCGCGTGCTGGCGCGCGAGCGCCCCGACATCACCGTGCGCGTGGTGCTCGACAAGAGCCACAACGCGGCGATCACGCAGTTGCTCGATGCGCTGAACCCGGCCGTCGCCGCCACGGTGATCGACGCCGGGCAGGACGGGCCCTCCATCGTGCTCGCGATCCAGCAGGCGCTGGCGGAGGGCTCGGTGGTCGCCCTGCTCGTCGACCGCACGCAACCCGGCGAGGCGGCGTATCCGGTGGAGTTCCTCGGCGCACCCGCGCAGTTGCCGAGCGCGCCCTGGCTGATCGCCGCGGTGCTGCAGGTCCCCGTGGTGCTGGCCTTCGGCCTGTATCGTGGCGGCAACCGATATGAACTGACCTTCGAGCCGTTCAGCGACGGCATCGTCGCGCCCCGGCAGCATCGCGTCGCGGTGCTGGGCGAGCTGGCCCGCCGGTACGCGCTGCGGCTGGAGCATTACGCCCGCAGCGCGCCGTACAACTGGTTCAACTTCTACGATTTCTGGCAGATTGCAACGCCGCAGGACGGAGCGCCCAAGCATGACCCTCTGCAAGTCCGGACGCAGGAAGGCCTGGCTGCCCGCGCTGCTGGCGACGCTGTGCGCGACGGGAGCGTCGGCCGCGCCGCCTGAGGCCGCATCCTCCGCCGACGCCGGCTGGATCCTCGCGCACCTCGCGCGCCCCGCGCCGACACGGACCGACTTCGTCGAAGTGCGGGGCTCGGCGTTGCTGAAGACGCCGCTGCGCATCGAAGGCGAATACGCGCGCCCGACCGATGACACGCTCGTCCGAGCGGTGCGTGCGCCGTACGTGGAAACCACGACCATCCGCGGCGGCGAAGCCACGATCGAACGCGGTGGCAAGGCGCGTCGCTTCTCGCTGAGCCGCGTGCCGGAACTGCAAGGCTTGCAGGCGAGCTTCGGCGCGATGCTGTCCGGCGACCGCGCGCAACTCGAACGCTATTACACGATCGACGCCGCTGGCACGCGGCAGGCGTGGACGCTGCACCTGGTGCCGCGCGACAAGGCACTGCGCGCGAAAGTCCGCGACATCGCGCTGCATGGGCGCGGTGCTGAGTTGCGTTGCATCGAAACACAGCCGGCGAAGGGCGACGTGCAACGCACGCTGCTGGCCAGCGCGGCACGCAGCGCGCACGGCGTGGTGGACGCGCCGGCGCTCGCCGCGCTGTGCCGCGCGCAATGAACGACGCGCCATTGCGGCCAGGGCTGCGGCTGGCGCTGGCGCTGCTGTGGCTGGCGGTCCTGGTCGTCGCCGGCTGGGCGATTTCGCAACGGCTCGATCTCAGCGGCGACCTGCGGCGGTTCATGCCGAGCGCGCGCACGCCTGCGCAGAAGTTGTTGATCGACGAACTCGGTGAAGGGCCCGGTTCGCGCCTGTTGCTGATGTCCATCAGCGGTGGCGACGCCGAATCGCTGGCGGCGCAATCGCGCGCGATGCGCGAACGCCTCGGGGGCGATGCGCGCTTCGTGCTGGTCGCCAACGGCGAAGGCGGACTCGAGGCCTTTCCGCAACGCCTGCGTCCCTACCGCTATCTGTTGTCGCCGACGCTCGACACGCATCGCTTCGATGCAACCTACCTGGGCGAGCAACTGCAGGCGCGCGTGGAAGACCTCGGTTCGCCCGCTTCGGCGCTCGTCGAACCGCTGGTCCCGAGCGATCCGACGCTGGAAACCCTCGCGCTCGCCGAAGCATGGGAACCTGCAAGCGGACCGCAACGCCTGCATGGCGTGTGGTTCGACCGCGCCGGTCGCAGCGCGCTGCTCGCGGTGCAGACGCGCGCGGCGGGCTTCGATCCGACCGGACAGCAAGCCGCCGTCGATGCGATCCGCGCGGCCTTCGATGCGACGCGCGGCCACGCGAATCGCGTGCTCGTGCTCACCGGCCCCGGCGCGTTCTCCGTCGAGATCGGTGGCCGAACGCAGCGCGAGGCGGGCTGGATCGGCACCATCGACACGATCGGCCTGCTCGTATTGCTCTTCGTCGCGTATCGCAACTGGAAGATCCCGCTGCTGGGTGCGTTGCCGCTCGCGAGCGCGGGGCTGGCGGGGCTGGGTGCGGTCGCGCTGCTGTTCGAAGGCGTGCACGGCATCACCGTCGCATTCGGTTTCACGCTGATCGGGGTCGCACAGGATTACCCCGTGCATTTCTTCAGCCACCAGCGCACGGGCGTGAAGCCCTGGGCGAGCGTGCGCGCGTTGTGGCCAACGCTGGCGACGGGCGTGGCCTCCACGTGCATCGCGTACGCCACGTTCTTCGTCTCCGGCGTGGAAGGCCTGGAGCAACTCGCGGTGTTCACCATCGCGGGCCTGGGCACCGCGGCGCTGGCGACACGGTTCTTCATGCCGGCATTGGTCGACCCGGATCTGCGCGATCCGGCGCAGTCGGCGCTGCTGGAGCGCATGCGCGCGTGGATCGCGCGCGTGCCGCAGCCGCGGTGGTCGCTGGTGGTCCTCGGCGTCGTTGCGCTCGCGCTGACGGTTTTCGCACCGGGTCCGTTCTGGCAGAACGATCTGGCGCGCCTTACGCCGGTGCCGGCCGATGCGCTCGCGCGCGATGCCCATTTGCGCACGGAACTCGGCGCGCCGGACGTGCGTTACGTGATCGCGGTGCAGGGCCGCGACATCGAAGACGCCCTGCAGCGCAGCGAACGCATTGCCATGCGCCTTGAACGCGCGCGCGCCGCAGGCGGCGTACTCGACGGCTTCGATCATCCGGCGCGCTACCTGCCCAGCGCGCGCACGCAGCGCGCGCGCCAGGCACGCTTGCCGGCGCCTGAGGCCTTGCAGGCCGCGCTCGACACCGCTGTCGCCGCCACGCCGCTGCGCAGCGATGTGTTCGCACCCTTCCTCGCCGACGTGGAAACCGCACGCACCGCCGCACCGCTGCGCCCGCGCAACCTCGCCGGCACGCCGCTGGCGATCCGCGTCGACGGCCTGTTGCTGCAACGTGCCGACCACACGACCGCCCTCATCTCGCTCACCGGCCTGCACGCACCCGACGCCGTCGCGCGCATCGCGTCCGCGGAAGGCGGATCGCTCGTCGACCTCAAGCAGGCCTCCGAATCGCTGGTGGCGGCCTATCGCGAGCGCGTGCTGTGGGCGCTCGGCCTCGCCGCCGCGCTGCTCGTGGTCGCGGTGTGGGTCGCCTTGCGATCGCCGCACCGCGTGTGGCGCGTGCTCGCGCCGATGGCGCTGACGACGGTGATCATCCTCGCGGTGCTGCGCCTGTGCGGTGTCGAGCTCACGCTGTTCCACTTGGTCGCACTGATCCTCGCCGCCGGGCTGGGCCTGGATTACGCGTTGTTCTTCGAACACGCCGGCGACGATCGCGAAGAACAACTCCGCACGCTGCACGCCGTGATCGTCTGCAGCCTGATGACCTTGCTGGTGTTCGTGCTGCTGGGCCTGTCGTCGATCCCGGTGCTGCGCGCGATCGGCACGACCGTCGCGCTCGGCGTGGTCGCCAACTTCGTGCTCGGCCTGCTGATCGCGCGGCATCCGCACAAGGACGCGGCGTGAGCGTCGGCCGCGAGGTGATCGCCACGCTCGTGCCGCATGGCGGCGCGATGTGCCTGTGGGACGAAGCGATCGAGTGGGATGCCACGCGCATCCTCGTGCGCACGCAAGGCCATCGCGATCCCGCGCATCCGCTGCGCAGCGGCGGCCGCGTGCGCGCGCTCCATCTCTGCGAATACGGGGCCCAGGCCATGGCGGTACACGGCGGCCTGCTCGCGCGCGACCAGGGCAGGATCGCGCCGCCCGGCATGCTGGTCGCCCTGCGCGGTGTCGCGCTGCACTGCGATCGCATCGACGACCTGCCGGGCGCGCTGGAATGCGAGGCCGAGGCGCTCATCGCAGGCGAGGGCGCGCAGCAGTATCGTTTCACCATCCGCCATGGCGGCACCGTGCTGGCCGAAGGCCGCGCTGCCGTGATGCTGCAACCGGAGACGCCGGCATGACCCAGCAACGACGTGCACTCGTCACCGGCGGCAGCGGCGACATCGGCGGCGCGATCTGCCGCCAGCTCGCAGCCGATGGCGTGCACGTGATCGTGCATGCGAACGCCAACCTCGCGCGCGCCGAAGGGGTGGTCGCGCAAATCCGCGACGCGGGCGGCAGCGCGCAGGCCGTCGCCTTCGACGTCGCCGACGGCAACGCCACGCCGCTGGCGCTGACGACGCTGCTCGCCGACGGTCCGATCCAGATCATCGTGAACAACGCGGGCATCCACGACGACGCGCCCATGGCCGGCATGTCGGCCGCACAGTGGCACCGCGTCATCGACGTGTCGCTCCACGGGTTCTTCCATGTCACCCAACCATTGCTGCTGCCGATGGCGCGCACGCGGTGGGGCCGCATCGTCAGCGTGTCGTCGGTGGCCGCCGTGCTCGGCAATCGCGGGCAGGCGAATTACGCCGCGGCGAAGGCCGCCTTGCACGGCGCGACCAAATCGATCGCGCGCGAGATGGCCTCGCGCGGCATCACCGCGAATGTCGTGGCACCGGGTGTCGTCGCGGGCGCCATGGCCGCGGAGGCGTTCCCGCCCGACGTCATCAAGCAGATGGTGCCTGCGGGACGCGCGGCGTCACCGGAGGAAATCGCCGCCGTCGTGCGCTTCCTGTGCTCCGACGCGGCGAGCTACGTCAACGGCCAGGTCATCGGCGTCGATGGCGGGATGAGCTGAGCGCGGCTTATCCTTGCGGGGTCGACGGGGAGTCGACGTTCGCAATCCATCAAGGGGAATGACCTGCATGATTCGTTTGATTCGCTATGCACTGCTGTCGCTGCTGCTCGTCTCCACGTTCGCCGTCGCCGGTGAAGCCGGCAAGCGTTCCGACAACCAGGATCCGAAGCCCGAAGCGGGCAAGGCGCTCGTCGTGTTCGTCCGCGTCTCCGCGGTGGGCTCGATGATCAGCTCGTCGGTCTACGACGCGCCGGATGGCGACACCAGGTTCATTGGTATCGTCCAGCGCGGCAACAAGGTGGCCTACCAGGCCGAACCCGGCGCGCACCGCTTCATGGTGATCGCCGAGAACGCCGATTTCATGGACGCCACGCTGGAAGCCGGCAAGACGTACTACGTGCTCGTCAGCCCGCGCATGGGCGTGTGGAAGGCGCGCTTCTCGCTGCTGCCGGTCCACAATGATCCGGCGGCCGAGGAAAGCGTGCAATCGGCCGAGTTCAAGAAGTGGATGGCCAAGTCCTCTTTCGTCGAGGCGACCGAATCCAACCTGGCGTGGTACGAAAAGAGCAAGGGCAACGTCGAGGAAAAGAAGGCCGACTACCTGAAGAAGTGGAACGTCATGCTGCCGGCCGACAAGGCGGAGCTGACGCTCAAGGCCGAGGACGGCGTCTGATCGGTTCCGATCCGACACGCATCGACGCGTGCTGACTCAAGCGCGGGACGACGCCGGATCCACCAGGTTCGGCGATCGTCCCGCGAACAACGTCAGCAAGGGGCTCGTCATCAAGGTCGTCACCAGCGCCATCACCAGCAGCATCGTGAACAGCGACGGCCCGATCAGCCCGGCATCCAGGCCCACCTTCATCACGATCAGTTCCATCAGGCCGCGCGCGTTCATCAGCGCACCCGTCGCGAAACTGTCGCGCCAGCCATAGCCCGCCAGGCGCGCACCGATCGCACCGCCGAGCACCTTCCCGAACACCGCGGCCGCGAGCACCAGCAGCAGCGCGCCGATGCCCGCACCGACGAACGCATCGGGCGTGGTGCTCAGGCCCGCGAGCGCGAAGAAGATCGGCATCAGCAACACGATCGCGACGTACTCCAGGCGCTCGACGAGGCAGCGCAGCAGCCGATCGTCGCGCGGCAGGCACGCACCGAACAGGAACGCGCCGAACACCGCGTGCAAGCCGAGCCACTCCGTCAGCGCCGCGCAACCCAGCGCGCCGACGAGCATGGCGGCGAGCAGCATCTGCGAGGGCTCCCCGCCCGGCGCGTAGGTCCGCAGCAGCCACGCATACAACGGCCGCAGCGCACCGAACACCACGGCCGCCAGCACCACCATGCCGACCAGCGTCCGCACGAAGCTCCCGCTGCCGCCGCCCGTGAGCGCGACCACCACCGCGAGCATGATCCACGCGAACACGTCCGCGATCGCCGCCGAGCCCAACGACAAGCGGCCGAGCCGCGTCTGCGTCATGCCGCGGTCCTTGAGGATGCGCGCCATCACCGGGAACGCGGTGATCGACATCGCCGCCGCCATGAAAAGCGCGAAGGGCCAGAACCCCACGCCGGCAGGTGCGAGCGGATGCAGGAACGGCGCGATCGCCAGCCCCGCCGCCATCGGCAGGACGACGCCGAGCACGCCCACGTAACCGGCGGCCTTCACCTGCGCGCGCACGCCTTCGGGCGCGCGCAGTTCCGCGCCGACGATGAACATGAAGAGCACCAGGCCCAGCATCGACAGCGAGGACAAGCCGGCCAGCGAGCCCTTCGCGAACAAGGACGCGTGCACCTCCGGTGCCAAGGCACCGAACACGATCGGCCCGAGCACGAGGCCCGCGGCCATTTCGCCGATCACCGCCGGCTGGCCGAGGTACTTGAGCAGCAGGCCGCACGCACGCGCGACGACGAGGATCACGACCAACTGCAACAGCAACAGGCTCATGAGGCGACGGTCTCGCGTGGCGTGGAAGTGGGTTGGGCTTCGACGTTGCGTGCATACCACGCGCCGTCCAGGCAGCGCGGCGCATCGCGGTCCGCTTCCGCGTAGGGCGCGAGCAGCGCGTCGAGCCCGTGGTCGCCGATCTGCGGATGGTCGCGGCGCGCCTCGGCCAGGATTTCCCGGGCCAGCCAGCGCATGCGGTCGACGTTCGCGCGAAGGCGCGCCTCGAACGCCGCATCGTCGAGCGTGTCGTTGAGCGCGCGGTTCATTTCATGGAACCAGCCGATCGCCCACTGGTTGAGGAAGCGGCGATCGGGCCGCAGCGGTGCCGCGTTGCGTTCGTACCACTCGCGCATCAAGGGTTGCAGTGCGAGGTTCAACGCGCGGCCCTGTGCGAACGCATCGCGCAGGCGGCCCAGCAAGGCCACCGACGTCAGCCGCTGCCCGAAGAACAGCGGCGCCAGCAGCGCCCAGTAATACGTGTAGTCCCAGATCACCTTGACCGGCATGACCTGCGCATCGCCGAACAGCGGGTACTGGTCCTGGTAGAGCGTCAGGGTGTTTTCGTAGAACGAGAAGTACAGCTGCTGGTAGATCGCGGCGAACGGCGCGAAGGATTGCCCCGCGCGGTCCTTGTCGACCAGGTCGCAGATGAAGGTGTTGCTCATCGCGATGAAGTCGCTTCCCGGCGAATAGAACGGATCGAGGAACAGCCCCGCCTCGCCCGTCAGCGCCCAGCGATCGCCGGAGAACACCTGCTTGCAGTCGAAGGAGAAGTGGCGGAAGAACAGGAAGTCCTGCAGCGCGTGCTCCGGCTTGTCCACCGCGCGCGCGACGCCGGGTTGGTGTTCGCGCAGCCACGCCATCGCCTTCTCGTGCGTGTTCATGGTCTCCAGCGGATGCATCTTCGCGTCGCACACGATGCCCAGCGAATGCGAATTCGATGCCAGCGGGATCAGCCAGAACCAGTAGCCCGGCCCGCACATGTGGTTGGTGGAGCGCCAGCGCGCGGGCGGATTGCAGCGCGCGAGCCAATCGGCGTCGCTCGACCACTGCTGCGGTTCGATGTAGCCGTCCACGCGCCACCACACCGCGTTGGCGTCGTGGTCGTTCGGCGCGGCCAGGTCCAACTTCCGTTTCAGGATCGATGCGCGGCCCGCGGCGTCGACCACCCAACGCGCGGCGATCGAATGCGTTTCGCCTGCATGCTGGAACGCCACGACATGCGGTGTGTCGTCCTGCGCGAGATCAACGCTGCGCACCGTCGCGCCATCGAGGAAGTGCACGCCGAGCGCGCGCGCCTGTTCGCCGAGGAAATTCTCGAAGCGCCCGCGGTCGAGCTGCCACGAGGGCGTCGGCAGCAACTCGCTCACGCCGAGTTCGGTGCACTGGTCCAGGTCCTCGCGCCCTTCGCTGAAGAAGAAGCGGAACCCGAACTTGCGCAGCTGTTGCGTTTCCAGGTGCTCCCGCAAGCCGAGCACGTCCGCGAAGTAATGCGCGCCGATCTCGACGGTGGACTCGCCCACCTTGAAGGCGGCTTCGCGCACCGGATGGGTGCGGCGCTCGAGCACCGTCACCGCGATCGACGGATCGCGCTGCCGCAACTGGATGGCCAGTGACAGACCGGCGAGGCCGCCTCCAAGGACGACGACGTCGGTCTGTTGGCTCATGTCCGTTCCTGCAGTGCGTCGGGAAGTGGCATGCCCGCGGGCGCGAATTCGCCCGTCGGATCATGGATGACCGGCGGATGCGCGCGCGTGCGCCGGTATTCGGTGAAGACGTTGCCATGGCCCAGCACCTGCTTCACCACGTGCGAAGTGATGCGCCACAGGTCCTGGAGGGGGCGGAAGTGGCTCTTGCGGAATTGTGCCGCGGCCCCCGGCCCCTGGTAGCGCGATTCGATCGGCACCGAGACCACGCGCACGCCCAGTTCGCGCGAGGCGGTGATCAGGATCTGCGCCTCGAACACGAAGTTCTCGCCCGGCACGTCCTGCAGCGCGCACACGTTGGCCGGGTAGTAGCGCTGGCCGCTCTGCGTGTCGGCGATGCGATAGCCGCAGCCCCACGAAATGCCCCAGTCGCCGAACTCGTTCGCCAGGCGGCGATGGATCGGTTGCTGCGCGCGCTTGCGCAGGCGCGAGCCGATGACCAGCGCACCGGGATAACGCACCGCCGCATCGAACAGGCGCGGGATGTCGTCGGCGAGGTGCTGGCCGTCGCCGTCCATCGTCAGCGCGCCATCGAAGCCGCGCGCGAGCGCTTCGGCGAAGCCTTCGCGCAGCGAGGCGCCCTTGCCGCGCCGCGTCTCGTGGCGCAGCAGCACGATCGGCAGGTCGGCGATGCATTCGGAGGTGCCGTCGTCGGAGCCATCGTCGATGACGATGACGTTGGGGCAGTGCGCGAGCGCACCGGTGACGACTTCGCGGATGCGCAGGGATTCGTTGAGCGCCGGGATGACGACGCAGGTGCGCGCGGCGAGGGCGGTGGCATCAGCCATGCACGGTGTCCTTCATGGTCGTGGCGTTGATGTGCGCCGGCGCGGAAGCCGACGCCTCGATCCGCACGCGCAGCTGGCGTCCTTCGCCAGCGATGAGATGCACGTCGCCCGTGCCTCGCGCCAGCGCTTCGAACAGGGGCAGCATCGGCGCCGACGCGTTGCCGCCGGCCAGGTGCGACAGTGCGCCGGCCTGCGTGGGCGTCGCGCCTTCGACGACATCGACGGTGATGCGCGACGCACCCGCCTTCGCATCACGCGAAAGGACGAGCGCGGCACCGAGCAGGCCTTCGCTGTTCGAGATCGGCAGCAGCGGCCCCATCGCGGCGCCGTCGTAACCGACCAGCAGCACCGCCGCCTGGCCCGCGTGCAGTTGCACGAGGGCTTCGAGCAAGCCTTCCGCGAACGTGGCGTCGTACGCACTGATCGCCGTCGTCGCCTGCGTGCAGCCCGCGCCGATCGTCCAGTAGCCCGCGGCGGCGTTGTGCACGGAGTTGTGGAAGCGCGTGGGCGAGATCGAACGCGGATCGCCGACCAGCGTGCTGCACATGTAATCGGTGATGCCGAGGTCGCCGTGCGTGGAGGCGAACACGGACGGCAGATCGCGCGGCTCGCGGCCCGCGGCCTGGCAGGCGGCGAGCGCGACTTCCAATGCGACCGCGACGGTCTCCGGTGCGCGGCGGCGCTCGTTCGGCGCCAGGATCAGCGGCGACGGACGCGTGGACGCGCCTTCGGCCAGCGTGCCATCGCGCACGAACGCACGCGCGGCTTCCCAGTCCGGCAAGCCCCTGCACCAGAAGCCGACGCCTTCGACGGTGGCGGTCAACGTGCTCATGCGGCCGCGAAGACCAGCGAGCAGTTGTTGCCGCCGAAGCCGAA
>Ga0207981_1000007_pt1 | contig 23648 bp, 50 predicted proteins | sample SoimicmetaGmgLPC_FD_188327 | JGI IMG/M metagenome (GOLD analysis project Ga0207981, IMG submission 188327) | Soil and rhizosphere microbial communities from Laval, Canada - mgLPC (SPAdes) (version 2) | ecosystem: Environmental > Terrestrial > Deep subsurface > Rock core/Sediment | place: Laval... | reverse complement strand
CCCCGCGCCCTGCTCGGCGTGGCGCACCAGCGAGCGGTGGCTGCCGGTCGCACGTACCGCGCACGGCAGATCGCCAAGGCGCTCTCCATCCTCCCCCGTCACTGAAAGGCATCACCATGCTGGACAAGATCAAGGCTTACTACACCGAGCTCGTCGACCGTGCGGCCAAGTCTGCGGCTCAGTCCGCTGTGCTCGCCCTTGGCGCCGACCAGCTCAACGTCCTGGACGCGGACTGGAAGGTCGTGGGCGGATTCGCCCTCGGCGGTGCCGTCCTCTCGGTGCTGACCAACCTGGGTCAGCGGGGACTTCTCGGCCGCGAGTGATGCGCAAGGTGCTGGCAGCAGCGGGCTGGGTCAACGGCTTCATGGCCGTCGACCTGCTTGCAGACAGGTACGGCCTGTCCGTGACGAAGTTGAGCCAAGGCTTCCGCCGCGAGGTGGGACCGCTGGCCTTCGACCTGCTGCTTGCCGGCGCTGCACTCGGCTACCGCAACCATCTCAAGAGGGGGATGTGACATGCCCACCTTCGAGCCGCCCACGGTGATGCAGAGCGTCCCCGGCGACCGACTGTTCAGCCGGTACGGGGTTCCAGTCGGCCAGTCCGTCGTGAAGAAGAACGGCGTGTTCGTGCTCGACCCTTTCCCCTGGCTGGGCGACCTGACCGGGCTGGTCGCCGGCACGGACTACTTCCTCGGCGGGCACATCTACGAGGTCACCACCGAGGTGGCCAGCGCCCTGACCGCAGCCGGCTTCACAGTCAGCTGATCTTGACACTCACACCGGAGGTAGCGATGGCCTGCACGTCAGGTTGCCCCACTCAGGACCACGAGTCCTGGGGGGCTTGCATGAAGGCGAAGGGCCTGCGGATCGGGTATGCCAACTCGGCCAACGGCATGGACTACTCGGCGCAGAAGCGCTGGGACCGCGACCTCGACGCCTACAAGGACGCCAGGGCGCAGGGCATTCAGCCCTCCGGCACATCCCGGCCGCAGGTTGAAGCTGCGCTGGCCATCAGCAATACGACAGGAACGGCGTACCAGGCATGAGCGACACCACTCTCGTCTACCACCTGAACCGCAAGGCGGGCACCTTGGTCAACGACCAGGCGACCTTGACCGCGCAGAACGCTGCGAACGTCTGGGCCGGCACCACCAACCTCGACCTAGTGGGCGCACTGAACGTGAAGGCGCTCAACACTCTGCCCAACTACCGCGAGCTCGCCGGGGTGCTGAACCAGCTGGCCGGCAAGACCGACCCGTCCACGTTCCTCGAGGTTGACGGAGCGGCGGCCTTACTGTGACGACTTTCCGCAATCTTCAAGACGAGGTGCTTCAGTACCTCTACGGCTACGGGCTGGCCCAGCCCCGTGCCACCCGGCTGGCGGCCGACATCGACGGCGTGGTGGCATCCATCACGGTCTCCTCGGCCGCCGACCTCGAGCAAGGTCTGGCTGAGCTCGACTCCGAGCTCATCTTCATCGAGTCGGTGGACCGTGGCTCCAACATCGCCATCGTGATCCGTGGCTACTACGGGACCACGGCAGCGGCGCACACTTCGGGCGCCATCCTGACAATGGCGCCCACCTGGCCCCGCACGCGGGTGGCTTCAGCCATCAACGACACCATCCTGGCGCTGTACCCCACGCTTTTCGGTGTTGCGCAGACCCAGTTCACGTTCGTGCCGGCCGTCACCACCTACAGCATCCCCGCAGAGGCTGAAAAGGTATTGCGGGTAACAGCGGATCTGAACGGGCCATCCCGAGAGCAGCAGATCATCCGCCGCTACTCCTTCGATTCTGTGGCCCCCACGGATGAGTGGGCCACCACCAACTCGATCACGCTGATGGAATCGGCCACTCCCGGCAAGACGGTGACCGTCACCTACCTGCGCTCGCTCACGGCGCTGGTAAACGACTCCGACGCCCTGACCACTTCAGGGCTGCGGGAGACCGCGAAGCTCGCCGTCGTCTACGGGACTTGTGCCCAACTGCTCGCCTTCATGGACGTATCGCGGCTTCCCGTCGACACCGCCCAAGCCGATGAGTACGACTCCAAGAACCAGATCGGCCGGGCCTCCCAGTTGTCCGGCCAACTCCAGCTCCGCTACGACCTCGAGGTTGAGCGTGAGCGCAAGCGGCTTCGGGCCAACACTCCGGTAGCAATCACGATGAGGAACCGATGAGCACCCGCAACTTCTCGAGCACCGCCATCCAGACGACTCTCACGAGCGGGGTTACGGCCGTGGGCACCGTCTTGGCGGTGGCAGCCACCACCGGCTTCCCGGCTGCGCCGTTCATCCTGACCCTCGAGCCGGACACGGCCAACCAGGAGCTCGTACTGGTCACTGGGGTGGCCGGCCTGAACCTGACGGTGACTCGCGGTTACGACTCCACCACTGCCGTCTCGCACAACGCGGCGGCCGTGGTCCAGCACTCGCACGCAGCACTCGACTTCCGCGAGGCCAACACCCACGTCAACGCCAGCACTGGTGTTCACGGCGTGGCTGGGGCCGTGGTGGGAACCACGGACACCCAGACTCTCACGGGCAAGACGATCAGCGCGGACAGCAACACCATCTCCGGCATTGCTGCATCCTCGTTCGTTCTGTCGAACGGCTCCGGCAATGTCGACGGGTCGGCGGCCCAGAAGGTCATCCCGGCCGGCGTTGTCCTGGGCACCACCGACACGCAAACCTTGACCAACAAGACGCTCTCCACGGGTACGAAGGTCGGCGGGGCCACCACGGACATCTCCGGTGCGATGGTCGCCTACACCCCGACCATGGCCGGCTGGGGACTCGTCAACGGAACCTTGACCGGGAAGTACATGCAGACCGGCAAGATGGTGGAGTTCAAGATCGTGTACACGGTCGGCAGCACCGACACTTTCGCGGGCGCCCCGACGTTCTCTCTCCCGCAGACAGCAGTGGCGCTCGACTCGGGCCGGCAGCCGGTGGGAACCAGTTCGATGTTTGACACTTCAGCCAGCGCGTACCGCCACTACTTCGCCGCCGCACTGTCGACGGTGGCTGTCACCCTCTACAACAACGACGGCTCCTTCCTCTCGCCCACCGTGCCGTGGACCTGGGCGGTCGGCGACAAGATCGTCATCACCGGCACCTACGAGGCTGCCTGATGACGCTGCCAACCGTAGGCCCCACGGTCGGGGAGATAGCGGCGCTCCCGGCTGGCTCGGGCGCCACCCTCACCGACACGGGCCTCGGCTATGACGTGGCCATCGGCGGCCTCGGGTTCAAGCTGAAGATCAGCGACGACAACCCCTACGAGCGGGCCACCGCACAGTTCAAGAAGGACCAGTTCGACAACTCCACCGAGTACGGCGACCAGTCGCTGCTGGGTTACTGGACAAAGGGCCAGTTCTCGTTCCACAAGGGTGCCGGCGTGAAGTACTACGACACCACTGACGGTGAGACGGTTCTGAACCGCTACCGCACCGGGGTGGGCGTGGACCCGTTCGCTCCCGGCGAAACGACGTTGCAGAAGGAGTGGATCAACACCACCAGCGGCAGTTGGGGTGGTCCCATCGTATACGGCGGCGCCGGCAACGGCTTCCTCGTGGTGAGGGACAGTTTCGTCGTTCGATACGCCACATCGCTGACTGGCCCCATTACCGACTACACGCCCACAGTCGGCACGGCGACCGGCGTGACAGTCGGCCCGCTGTGTGCATACGTCACCACGTCGTCCAACAAGATCGAGCGGGTGGGGATCGCCGGAGGTGCACCCTCCAGTGCTGCCATCTACACGCACTCGACCGGATTTCGGAACATCTTCTACGCCAAGGACCGCCTGTGGGCGGTCGACACCAACAACACCTGGTATCAGCTTGACCCGAACCCAGCCGCACCGCCCGTAGCCATCGCGGCTGGAGATAAGGTGTTCACCCTCAATGACGACTGGGGTAACTCCATCTGCCTGACCGACACCCCGGGGCCGGTGCTCATCGGCAATGGTGGGCGCATCTACTCGGTCACCCTGTCCACCAGTGGCGTGGTGCCGTCAATGTCCGGTCCCGTACAGGTTGCCGAACTTCCGGTAGGTGAGGCTATCCGAGGATTGGCCTATCACCTCGGGTTCCTGGCTATGACCACGACGCTGGGTGTGCGCATCGGCGTTGTCTCCGATGTCGGCCAGGTGACATACGGCCCACTCCTCATTGAGTGGGCAGCTTCGGAGCTCGGCGCCTTCACCAGCATCGCCCGCAAGGGTTCGAGCGTCTTTGTCACCGGCAATGCCAGCGTGTACGAGGTGAATCTGTCCGAGCAGGTGGGCGATGGTCTCGAGTTCGCATGGGCTCAACTCCCCGATCCATACACCGACTTCCCGGTCAACGTGGCGGGAGCCACCGCCTACGGCGTGTTCACCTGGGCCGGCAACACCCTGGTCGCATGGGCCGGAAAGGCGTCAGGCCCGCCAGCCGGCTCGATGAAGCACGAGAGTTCCAATCTGTGCGGCTCGGGCTACCTGTACACCGGGCTGCATCGCTTCGGCACTCTGGAGCCCAAGAAGTTCCACACGGTGAAGATGAAGTGCTCCGGGGCGAGCGGCGCCGTCACCGTCTACAAGGTGCTCTCCGATGGCAGTGAAGTCTCGCTGCTCACCGTCGACCTCGCCACCTCAACGGGTGAGGATCAGATCGCCCTTGGCATGGACTCACCGACCGAGCTGGTCGGACTGAAGTTCGTGCTCACTCGCAGTGCGGGAGATCCGACTGTCGGGCCGACGCTCCTGGGCTACCAACTCCGCGCCCTTCCGGCGCCCAGGCGCCAGCGGCTGATCCGCTTCCCGCTCATGCTGATGGACGTGGAGCGTCGAGGATCTTCCCGGGCGGTCGGCTACGTGGGCAGCGCTTGGGATCGCTTGGCAGCACTCGAAGATATGGAAGCCTCCGGTGGAGTGTTCCAGTTTCAGGATTTCCGCACCGGGGAGGCCGGCACCTGCTACATCGAATCGGTCGAACACCGGGGCGTCACACCACCGGGCAAGGGCAACGACGGCTTCGGCGGCATTGTGATGCTGACCATCCGCAAGTTGTAAGACTCCCGCCGTGCAGGTCGGGGAACTTGAAGATTCGCTACCTTCAGGAGAGACAGAGCCACCCTTCACGGGGTGGCTCTGTTTTCCATTTCAGCAGGTGTCGGTCATGCGGATGCGCAGGAACCGCTGGTGCCCGTCCCGGAGTACGAGCGTGCTGGTCCCGTTCGTGACGAACGTGTAGTTCGCCGGGCCACTCGGCTGGCTCAGCGGGAAGTTCACCGGTTTCTTGCCGGCAAGCCAGAACACGTCGAAGTCAGCCCACTGTGGCGTCGTGTTCGTGATGACAAACGAGTAGCTGGTGCCACTCGCCTGGTCGCAGGTCACACCCGTGAACGTCGCGGTGAAGTGGGCGGCGGGAGCCTGGGCGCTAGCCGCCATCGGCATCAGCCCCACAGCGGCACAGAGGGCAATCCCGAGAATCCTCACACCGTTGACACTACCAACCATCCTGGGGCTACGCACGCTTTTTCGCCGCAGCCCGAAACGCTCGGACCTTCTGCTTGACCTGCGCCTCGGTCAACACCTCTCGCTGGCCCTGGTTGCCGCGCTTGGCTGGCAAGCTCTCGAGCAGCTCGACCAGTGGCTTGCCGTGCTTGTCGCACAGGTCTGGGGAACGCTTCTTCCCCTCCCGCTGGAGGTGCCATCGCAGCACCCCATCGGTAGACCCACACAGGTCGCACACCAGCTCGCGGACGACGCGGACACCCAAGGTTCTCACCTGACCAACTCGATTACATTGTCGCGTTCCACCCTATACATCGTGTGGCCTCGGATGATGTCGTCTCGGGAACGACGGTCGGCCGAGATGCCGATGTACTTCTCCGTCATGGTCATCGACTTGTGGTGCAGCAGGCTCTGGACCACCCGCAGGCCGTGGTCGTAGCCACCGTCTACCAGTTGGTCAAAGAGGGCTCGCGCCCCGGAGCGACGGATGGTGTGGGCGCCCTCGTTGAGCGGTTTTCCGTACTGGTCTGCAATAGGAAACCCGAAGCGCTCGAGCAGCGGGGTGACCACCCTGCCTGCCGCCCGGATTTGCCGCTCGGGCTTGTAGATGGAAGCGTGGTGGGTGATCTTGCCGTCACCCCCGTGGACGGGGTGCACAGCCCTGGCGGGGATCAGGAAGTGGTGAGGTTCCAGGTTGCCCACCATCGTGGTGTAGTGGGTGAGCCAGGCTCGGAGTTCGGCGTCCAGCTCGGAGGAGATCGGCACCATGTCTTCCTGCCGGGTCTTGTGGATCACCGCCTTGATCCACCCACCGTTCAGGTCAACGTCGCGGATGCGGAGCGAGGTGACCTCACTGTCGCGCATCAGGGTGTAGAGCAACACCGCCACCAGCACCCGGTCTCGAGGTTCTTTCTCCTCGGCCACCTCGAGCAGCCGGGTGAAGTCGGTGACCGGGATGCGGTTGCGCTCTCGGTGCATGGCCTTGGGTTGACGCCGGCCGAACATCGGGTCGGAGTCCACCGGCATCCGGCCGGTGTGCCGGCACCACTTGAAGAACTGCTGGAGGGTGGCGTGGTCGTTGCGCATGGAGCTGGGCGCTCGAGTCTTGGACACCTCCTCGAAGTGCCTGTTGACCTGCACGTCGGTGATGCCGTGGCACCAGATGTTGCCGTTGATGAGCATGAACCGCTTCAACACCTGCTGCTCGTGGCGCAAGGTGGCTTTCGAGTAGTCCTGGCTGCGGCGATGGCGAAGGTACGCCTCCACTGCTGGCGAGAGTTCTTCCCGCATGTAGTCCTCCACTGGGTGAGTTGTCGTTGACATTCACACTGATCCTACCTTGACATTCACACCGATGGCCATAGGACGGATAGTTCCAGAACTCATTCCATATGGCCCACCTGCGACGATGCAACGGTACACGACACGAAGGGTGCTGACAATCACACCTCCTTGCATCCGCTGGACACGTTCGGGCAGAATGTCAATATGACCACATCCAAGGAGGGCACGACTCGAGTACCGGACAAGACCCAGCTCAAGAACTATCTGGCCAAGGGGCTCACCCAGCAGCAGATCGTTGACGCCTGGGAGGTGGACAGCAACATCCGAGTCTCGCGCTCTGCGATTGGCATGGCGATCAGGCGGTACGACCTGGCTTCGAGCCGGCCCCGCCCCAACTACATGGAGATGATCCCCTGGCGAATTCGCTGGGATCACCGAATGGCATGGGATGTGCGGATGCTCCGACTGGAAGCCCGCCGTCGCCGTGGCGAAGCCCTTACGGACAAAGAGAAACGAGACCTCACGCAATGGAGGTCTCGTCTCGATGAAGCGAATGCAGTTGTGATCTATGAGCGTGACACCGAGGAAGGGTTCCTCTGGGTGGGCCGCACACCCGAGGACGACGACATCATCCGTCGCCCCTAACGGACGGAATGACGCGGTGGACATAGGGCACAACGGAGGTGGACCACTTGCGCTTCACCACGAAGTCACCGGGCTCTAGTTCCAGAGCGGATTCGTCGGTCGTGGCGACGATGAAGTAGCCGTCTCCTTGGTAGTGCTCGAAGACATCGCCCCCGAAGAAGTTGCTCACCCCGAGGGCGATGGCAGGCGCGTCTTTCTCGGCGGAATGCTCAGTCATCGTAGACCGCCGACTGATACGCCCGAGCCGATGAGTTGGTCACAGCCCTGCGCCCCCGCCAGGGGTCGCGCGGGTAGTAGGCCGCATCCCGCATCGGCCGTGGGGCGGTGTCGCCCAGCAGGCGCACCAGCCGGTCAACCGCACGGTCGTGCCGCTCCGACATCGACTGGTGGCTGACGTTCTCAGCCTCGGCCATCATCTTGTTCGTCCAGTCGTCTTCGTGGAAACGACGGAGCAGGTGCTGGTCCTTGGGGTCCAGCTTGGAGAACGCCTGCGCCACGTCGGCCAGCGTGGCGATCCAGTTGCCGCCTTCAGCCTGCGACTTGGTGGAGCGGCCTTCCGACTGGGGCGGCTCGTGCCACGCGGACTCGTTGAACACCGCAGGGAGCAGGGCCTTCACCTCACCCTTGCTGTACCAGTGCAGGTCGGTGCGCTCGTAGCCGAGCGTCTGCGCCTTGATGTCGACGGCGTAGTCCTTGCACTCGTTCCGCAGGGAACGGGCGATCAGCTTGATGCCTTCGTCTTCGGCGAAGAACTCCTGGTCCAGCCACGTCCGCACCTGGTCCTCGTTCTTCACGATCCACAGGAACATCTCCTGGCTGAAGTCGGCAGCGTCCGCACCGTGGACGTGGTGTCGCCGGCCGAACTCGGAGGCGATCCCGTTGACCATCGGCGCGAGGTCTGTCAGCAGATCGGTCCTGGTCGTCATGCCGCCATTCCTTTCACTCGAACGTGCGGAAGCACGTCGGTCTCGATGTCATCCCAGCCGAGCGGCGGGGTGTACCCGTTCTTCCGGGCGTAGGTCTTGACCTTGCGGGCAGCGGTGTCGTCACGGGGCTGCATGTGCAGCCGCTCGTAGGCGACTGCCACCTTCGCCACGATCTCGTGACGCACCCGGGTGGTGCCGTCGTACTGGTGGGCCAGTTCATCCACGAACGAACGGGAGATACCTGACTCCTCGGCGATGAGCGCCCGCGTGTAGCCGATGGCCATGAGCGCCTGCACCTGCCGGCGTGCAGTCCTCGAGTCAGCGGTCATGCGGTAGCCGGCCTGATAGAGCTTGCTGTAGCGGCTCATGTAGGCCGAGCGGCGGGATGGCGGGGTCACAGGACCACTCCGGCTCGCGCCTCGGCGGCACGGTGGATCTTGGCGACCTCGATCTCGACAGCCTCCAGCGTGACCACGGCCTCGTGCTTGCGAGCCGGGTTGCCGGACTTGGACTGCGGCGTCATCCGGTGCCGCAGGTTGCGCAGCGCCTCGAGGTCTGACAGTTCTTCCTCGGTGTATTCCACGCTCATCGCGTTACCCCCACTGAGTTGATCGACCAGGAACTCTTGCTGTCGCGGGTCCAGCCGCCACAGTCGTTGCAGCGGAACTGCGGGTACGCCCGCTGTGCCGTGTAGGCGACACCCCTGCGCTCGAGGTTGGTGCCGGCGCACTTCTGGCAGGCCATCTCGTCGCCGGGGCTGTACACCGCGAAGTTCACGCTGGCCGGGAAGTACGGCTTCAGCTTGTGGAACAGCGGCTCGAGCAGGGCCACGTCCTGCTTGCAGTATTGGCGCATCTTGTTCCAGGCCCGACGCTTCGTCTCCTCGTCACCTTCGAGGCAGTCGACCCACATCTGGTGGCCCGAGTGGGCCACCTTGGAGTCGTTGACCAGTCGGCCGGCAACGTACTGGAGCTTGTGGGAGAGGAATCGCATGTTCCGCTTGGCGACCCGGTACAGGTCGACCTGCTTGAACGGCGACGGTGCGTCGAGTCCTTCGACGGCGAGCTCGCCTTGAATCCACGGGGTGTCGAAGGTGTTCCCGTTGTAGTGGGACACCACGTCGGCCTCGTCCAGCAGGTCGCGGGCCTTGGTCAGCATCGTGATCCGGTCGTCGTGGTACTCCGAGAACCACTGCACGCGCCGGTCGCCCAGCCACTTGGCGCCGAAGCCCATCATGCGCGGGTCTTCGAGCACTTGGGTGAGACCGATGTTCTGGTTGAAAAGTCCCCAGACGTGGGCCTTTGCCGGCGCGGACTCAATGTCGATGAGAAGAACTCTGGCGTTCACGTTGCCGCCTTTCGGTGTGAATGTCAACGGTATTTCACGGAGCGGGTGGAATGCAAGGAGTCAGGCGGGCTTTTCCACGCCGGGCCAGCTGCCGTCGAGACACATCAGCGCGATGAGCGAGTAGCCCACCACGTCCATCCAGGCGTCACGGTAGGACTCGTCGCCGAAGTCCATGTCGCCGTTGTCGAGCCGTGCCAGCTTGTCGTCCAGTCGGACGAGAATGCCGGGGAGTCCGCGCTTGGCGATGTTGCCGCTGCCGTACTTCTTGTGGCGGTCGGACATCAAGGCTCGCACCTCGGCGAGCAGGTCTTTCAAGTCCTGCTCCCAGTTGATCTGGTCGCACCAGTCCTGCGCCCCGCTGTCGGAGAAGTTCCTCACAGACCGATCGCCTTCCGTACTTCGTCGGCCCCAACATCGTGAAGCCAGTCGTCCACCTTGGGGTGTTCACTCGGCGGCACCACCAGTCGCCCCTGCGGGAGCGACTTCAGCACCTTGTCTTTCGCGTGCTTCATGCCGGCGTCGTCATTGTCGGCAATCACCAGCACCCGGTCGAAGTCGGCCAGCGTCCGAGGCCAGTGCTCAAGCCACTGGCCTGCCGACGTGCTCACCGCTGGGATGCCCAGCTCCTGTGACACGACGATGGCCTTGAACTCCCCTTCGACCACGGCGGCCACATCGCCGCCACTGGCCAGGTCTGCCGCACCGTAGAGCCGGGCCTTCTGGCCTGCCGGTGCGTCGTACCGCTGGCAGCTCTCTGCCTTGCAGTCGTGGTCTTTGCAGCACCGGAACTTCATGGCCACCACGCCACCGTTGGTGACGTACGGAATGGCCACCCAGCCTTTGAATCGCTCGTGCCCAGGCGCGGGCTCAGAGACGTAGCCAAGGTGCCGGCTGATTGCGGTATCCCTTGTTACCCCGCGAGCGGACAGAAAGGCTCCCGCCTGATCCACTGTCATCGCGTACCGCTTCGCCGCTTCCGTCAAGAAAGCGAGCTGCGAACCGTTTGGAATCAGAGAATCCAGCAAAGCCTTCCCTTTCTTGAATGATGTCGTACCCGTCGCCACCTCGGCCGCAGGTGAAGCAATGCCACTTGCCTTCGCTGGCGTTCACCGAGGCAGAGGGATTGCGGTCTTCGTGGTCTGGGATGGGGCACTGGGCCTTGCGCCAACCGCCACGGTCTGCGCCGAAGATGCGGAGGTCGTAGTGCTCGAAGATGGCCTCGAGGTCGGGCTTCTCAACCTCTTGCATTGGACCCCTCGATGACGACGTGACCGGGGCAGCGTTGGATGCTGTTCAGGCACCCCGTCCAGTCGTGTGGCTCGTGATCGTCCAGCCGGCCGCACCGGGGTGACGGCACGGACTCCATGCGGTCGAGCCACCACTGGTCTGCGCGGGTCATACGTCGGCCCCGCAGACGTGGCAGCGGCCGATCCAGGCGGTGCTGCCGTCCTCGCGCTCGATCCACCAGTGGTGTTCGGAGCACTCGACCACCGGCAGGTCGCCGTACGGCTCGAGGTCGCTCACGCGAGGAACCTCCGCACTGGGATGCCCGCCTTCTCTGCGAGGTCGGCAGTGTGAGTGGCGCCCTTGCTCCCGTTCTTGATGAACGCGAGGCAAAAATCCGCACCCAGATTCACCATCTCGGCATTGCGGCGAAAGCCCGCACTCTTGCCGTGCGTGTCCCAGTCAGCGGGGTGCAACTCAGGCTCCCAGCCCATGCCCGCGTTGGTGACAATGCGCTCAGCGATGGCATCGGCTCCAGTTGGGCAGTGGCCGGACACGAGCGTCAGTTCGCTCGGCGCTTCCGCCGCGAGCCAGTATGTGTAGAGGGCGTCAAACACCCTCTGCTCGTCATCCCAGTCGCGGGAGCCGGTAACGAGAATCCTCACAGGCCCTCCCGAGCGCGCACGTCACGGACGTTGCCGATGTTCTTCACCTTCACGCTCCGCACATGCTTGATGTCGCTGTGGTTGCTGGCCAGTTGGCCCATCCGCTTGATGTTGACCCGCTCCTGGTCCTTGCTCACCCGCATCGGCTCCGGCAGTTCGTCGGCCATGCTCACCAGTTGCGCCAGCCCCTCCTTGTTGCGGGTGGCGACGACGGCGTAGGCGGTGGGCTCGAGGCCCAGCAGTTCACCTTGCGCAGCCTTCTCGGCCTGCGCCTTGGTGCCGTACGGGCCGAAGCCGGTGTAGATGGTGCGGCTCTCGAAGCCGTGGCGCAGCACCACCATCCACATGGTGCGACCACCCCGGGCCTCATCGACGGCTTGGATGGCCTTGGTGAACATCCGCTTCTGGGCGGTGGAGGTCAGCTTGTCCTGGTCGCCAGCGTCCTTGTCGGTGAGGAAGTCACCGAGTGGTGTGGTGAGCACGGACTCGAGGGCGTCGAGTTCAGCCTTGAGCGGGGTCACTTGGTCACTGCCAAGACGTACCCCAGCAATATTCCGACCACCAGGCCGATGTAGTACGACGCAAGATCAAAGTCCATCGTCGTCTCCTTCGATCATGTCGCCGGCCATGCCGATGATCTCGGCGGCCGTGAAGCAGAGGCTTGCCAGCCATGCGCGCAGGATGTTCACCGGCAGCACCCGTCGCAGCCGTGAACGCCGAACATGTCGGCGGGGTCTTTGCCGGCCAGCCAGTCGGGGTCGGGGTGGCCGATGCCGTGCGGGCAGGTGCGCTCCATCATCCCGCCCCAGTCGCTGCGCCAGTAGCGCGGGAACTCAATCATTGAATGGTTGCTAGGGTTGTGGATGCAGCAGTTCTCGCCGGCACAGTTCTTCTCGTCGTGGACGTTGACGAGCACCTGGCCCGACTCCAGCGTCACGCGACTCATCGTCCGAGCCGCTTCGCTTGCTCGGACGCCGCCCGCAGGATGGCCAGCACCTCGACATCGGAATGGCTGTCGTTCCAGTCGGCGAATCGGGGGGTGGTCATAGCCAAGTGGTCGGCCACGAACTGCATGGCCTCGGTGTCGAAGATGGTCGGATCAACGCCTTCGACCACGGCGATGGCGCCGAGGGCGCAGCACGGGTCGCCGGCCGTGTACGGGGCATCGAAGGACTCGCCGTCCGGCCAGAAGTAGCCCTTGTGATGGCCGTACGTCTCGATGTGGTCGGCCGCCTTGCGCAGCACCTTGCTGACCTTCACCGCTCCCCCAAGATGACTCGCTGGCGGTCGGACATCCACCGACCGAACGTCTGACGGACCTCGACCTCCTTGATGGAGTCGACCTGGCCCTTGCCGAGCACGGCGAGCTGGACTCGGATCAGCGAGATGGAGCGCGAGCCGACGCGCAGGCCCTGGCTGACCTTCTTGGTGCGGCGCTTGCCGCGACTCTTGTGCTTCCCGCGTGCATTGGACATCAGGCAACCCCTTCAGTGTGAATGTCAATGCCAGTGATGGCTGAGAGCGCAGCGAGCGCCAGCAGCGGGGGGACGGCGTTGCCGACCTGGAGGTACTGCTTGGTCCTCGGCCCCTGCCACGGGTGGTCGACCGGGAAGCTCTGGAGAATCCCCGCCTCCTCGACGGTGACGCGAACTGATCCTTCTGCGTTCTGTCTGCTCACGGTGGTCCTGTATCCCGGTGCTGCGATGACTTCAGGCTTGAAGGAACCAACGACGGTGGTGCTGGGCCTGGCCCAGCACCAGTCCTCGCGGTTCGTGTAGCGGTCGAGGTGAGCGATGGGCTCGGCCCCGCCCGTCTCGGTTCCACCGCCAGTGATGGTGGGTGCGGGTCGATCAGACATTCCGTAGTGCCCCGCTTCCCTCACTTCGATCCACCGACAGCGGTCGATCTTGCTGGTGACGGTGGGGGCTGGTTGCCCCCCCCTCTGATGCCACGGTTACTGGCGTCCCCGCCAGTCCCGTAGTTGCTGCGCAGATATCTCACGCACTGACCCACTGTGCGCTGGCCGCGTCGTGGCCAAAGGCGACGGTCGGTGCAGGCGTGCCCGCCGCACGCTTGGCGCTGTTCGGCATCGTCGTACTGCGGTACATCAGGCCCTCCAGCGGCTCGGGTCGGCCGACGCCTTCGCGTCCGCGAGAGCCTTCCTCACAGAAGCCCCCCCCACTCGACATCGCCGACGGCGTGAGCACTCACGCCGCAGTACGTGTACGACGGCCGGGGCACGAGGCCCCAGCCCAGAGCCTCGGCCATCGACACCCACGGCTTCACGTCGGGGTCGAGTTTGTCCGGGGTGCGCGGGTAATACTTGGAGTGCGTCGGCACCGGAGGCGCCGCCTCACGGTCCTTGGATGCCAGCAGGAAGGCCCGCTTGCGAGTCTGCGGTACGCCGTACTGCTCAGCCTGGAGGTTGCCCGTCCACACCGAGTAGCCGTGTTCGCGCAACACCTCGGCACACGCCTCCCACACAGGCAGGACGGTCGGAACCTGCTCCCACGCCAGCCAGCGGTAGTCGTACTGGGTGGCGAAGTGCAGCGGCGTCAACACCAGCGCGGTGCGGTCATCCCCGAGCTCCTCACCGAACGACTTCAGCAGGCTGAGGTACTTCCACACCTTCGTGTCGATGGCCAACATCACGTCGTCCAGGGCCTTGCGGCCGGAGCCCTTGCCTGCCAGCGAGAACGTCTGGCACGGCGGCGATGCAATCAGCCCTTCGGCCAGTCCGTCAGGCTTGAACGTCCACACGTCGTCGTGGATGGTGGTCAGTCCGGCAGCATCACGGGTTTCCCGGGCTGCGGCCATGTTCTCCACCCCTCGGGCTTCGATGCCGAGCCAGCGGCCGGCGACATCCCAGCCACCCGCTCCGGCGAACAGGTCATCCGCAATCATGCGCTTGCCCTTCTGGTGTGAATGTCAAGGTCAGTCCTGGCCTTGCTGGACAGGTGGAACGACTTGCAGTCCCGGTGCCAGTAGACGCGCAGGGCGGTGCCGCGCTTGCGGCTGTAGCTCAGCGCCGCCCGGATGGCGGCTGCCTTGCTGGGGTACATCTGCTTGTTCTGCGCCGGGCACAGCATCAGCAGGGAACTTCGTGTGCGCCGGCCGTGGCCGGTTCATCCCGGGAGCAGATGCAGTCGTGGAACAGGAACGCCTCGCGGGCCTCCTGCTCACCCTCGAAGTCGTACTGCCGGCATCCGAAGATGCAGGTGTACTCCCAGGATGAGGTGATGTGCGAGAACTGAACTGACATGCGCGTGCCCCCGGTCTGCAATAGTGGGTTCATGAAGAACGTCTTCGCCTATGCGGCAAATGAAGGAATATGGGTGATCCTCGGTTGGGTGGTGATCGGAATGTTCGTGTTCACCACGGCCCTGATGGTGCTGGGCCTGATCCTCTGGATTGTGTGACCGACGTTACGCCTGTTCGGTGTGAATGTCAACACCAGTCAAGTCTGGATTGCCATAACCTGCCTGGCGCAGCAGCGTCGTGTAGTCCTCGAGCGTGAGGATCGCCGCCCACTCCCCGATCCGCGCCGGCCCGAAGCCGTCCGGCCGCACGATGGCGGCCGGCAGCCCGTGTTCCCGCTGCGAGACAGCTTGCTTGAGGAACCCGGTCAGGTTGAGCTCGCGCCTTGCCTTGATTTCAAGGGCCACGCCGGGCATCCCGGTCACATCGACGCCGGACCTACCGGCGCCAGTGCTCTCGGCGAAGGGGAACCCGTTGGCCTGGAACCATTCGGCCACCAGACGCTGCGATGCGTAGCCCCGATGCTTGCGAGACTGGGATGCCACTACAGCGCCTCCACATGTGAGTAGGCCAATCGTGCCGGCGCTGTGACATCGCCGCAGTGGGCGCACACCACGGCAGCATCGGTGGATTCAAGGCGAAGGCGCTTGCACCTGTCGCACGCCAGGGTCTGCCCGCCTGCACCGCACGGGCAGCGCATCAGCGTGAGCACCCACCGAGCGGGGTCGCTGTGGGTGCCGAGCGAACCTTCCGCATCGTCGCCGTAGTCGCACGGGATCTCAAGGACGCTCTCCTCGAGCATCATGCCGTAGATGTCGGCCGACGCCTCCACTCCCACGGTGGCGGTCACTGATCCCACCTTCCATCCGGCAGCCCACGGCCGCCGAACGTCTCCCCAGGTTCGATGTCCAGATAGATGGGGACCAAGTGAGACCCGCACACCATTTCAGCGTCGGGGTCGGAGTACATGTCGAAGTGACCGCTACCCTTTGGGCAGTAGTAACCGATGACGTACCTCACGCCTGCCCCCTTGCCGCCTGAAGGCGCGTTGCCGCCTGGTTTCGCTGTTGTTCCGTGAGGTTCACCAGACGCTTGACCCCCAAGGGGGACCAGCGGTCAGCCGGAATGGTGAAGACCGAGAACTCACTGGTTCCGTAGAAGCCGGTCTCCACCTCGGTGAACTGCGGGTTCTTCCGCATCTTGGTGATGAACCGCTTCTGAGCGGTCCAGATGGACACCAGGTGGTCGTCGTCACTGGTCGTGATGACCGTCTCGCGCTCTGCTGCACTGAGGTTGTCGATCATCAGACCGTCTCCCACTCGAAGCCACCGTCACGGAGCGCCTTGGACAGCCGCTCGTGCATGTCATCGGGGAACGGGGTGCCGTCCTCGTGGTCGGAGGGCCACACGTAGATGGACCAGTCCTCGCCAAACTCGTTCGCCATCAGGCTGGCCTTCCCGCCGCCATGTCAGCGCGGCTGTTGTAGAAGCGATTCGTTGTGGGGTCGACAGTCAGCTCCACGTAGGTGGAGCCGGACGCATCGCCGGGTCCGAAGCGGTTCTTCACGGCGGCCACCTTGAGCCGAGAGCCGTCGAACGCCAGCGAGAGGATCAGCTTCGGCAGGTGCGACACCTTGCCCTGGAGCATCGTGCGTGGCGGTGGGGTCTGCGTCGGGTCTTGCTTCGCCTCGCCCATGTGGGCGAGCACGATCATCGTGGCCTTGGTGATGCGGGTCAGCCGGTGGATCACCCGAGCGTGGTCGCGGTGGGCACCCCACTCGTTCTCGTTGTCGCCGACCAGGTTGAGCAGGTTGTCGATGACGATGATCTTCGGCCACTCGCCGTACACCTCGGCGTACGCCGCCACCTCGAGCTCGAGATCCTTGTAGGTGGGCGAGTCCTCGAACACGAACCGCATGTTCAGGCTGGCCACTGCCGCCTCGTAGGCCGGCATGTTGGCCCGCACCTGCGTCATCGCGTCCCCGGTGACCATCGCTGCGGCCCGCTCGAAAATCTCGAACGGCTCGGAGTCAGCGCTGAAGTAGAGGCCAGGCTTGTTGATTCTGCCAACCCAGTACAGGGCCAAGCCGGTCTTCATTGACCCGGCCACGCCAGCGATGAACGTTGCGGTGCCTTCACGCAGGCGGATGCCCGCGTTCTCCAGCGGCAGGAACACCGGCTCGAGAAACGCGCCGCTGTCCTGTGGCCGGCGAGCGACCGAGCCCAGGGTTCTCACAGGTCTTGCTCCTCATCGTCAGTCCACGGCCGCAGGTAGGTGGGCGTCTCGCCGCACAGTCCGCACCGGCCACGGCCCGCGACGTGGAGAATCCACTCGCGGCAGCAGAACCCGACGTACCGTGCGGCGATCTCGCTCACAGTGGCGACTCGTGCAGCTCGACCAGCTCGTAGTGCTCGCTCGTGAACCCGAAGTTGTCCACACGCCAGGCGAACCCGGCATGGTGGGCGAGATGCCCACCAGCGCCAACGGTGTACACGAGTGTGGCGCAGTGCCTGTGCCGCACCACGTCACCCGGCTTGAAGGTGACGACGGCCTTCTCGGTCACCTCGATGGACACAGCGTCGTCGCCCACGAGATAGCCGACTTCCATGTCGAGGTCGTCTTCGCAGTCGTCCGTGTCCAGATCCACGAAGATGCGGCCGTCGTCACCCACCGAGGTCACGGTGTCCTCGAAGGTGATGCGAACCTTGTCGCCAACCTTGATGTCGCTCATGCCGATCACGCCCACAGCTGGGTGTGCTCGTTGGGCGTGCCGTTGTTCCAGCGCCACTGGCCGCAGCGCCAGGTGCCCTTGCCGGTCGAGGTCTTCTTGTACTCCAGACCCTGCCCGCAGGCGTCACACGTCTTGCCTTCGGGGTGGTAGGTGGCCGGCGCCTGCCAGCCCGCCTGTCGGGGCTGTTGCTGCGGGGTCGCGTTCTGCGGCGGCGCGGTGTTCGGGCCACCCCACCCGCCACTCTGCTGCGGGGGCGGCGGTGCCGTCGGGGCGTTGGCCTGGTCGCCACCGCCGAAGCTCGAGCCGACAGGAAGTGCACCGTTGGCGAGCAGCGGGGCTGCGTTGTTGGCAGCCTTCAGCGCGTTGGCAGCCTCGATCAGCGCCTGCGGGGCACCGCCGTTGGCGATGGAGTTCAGCTTGTTGGTCAGGTCGTCGGGGTCGGTGGCATCCACGCTCAGCCAGGGGGCGTCGTAGCCGGCGCCTGCCTTCAGCGTTGCTCGGAGTGCCACATCTCGGTCTCGGTCGCTCATGCGCTTGCTGCCTTCCATTCGGTGATCTCTGTGGTTGGGCGAGTTCCATTGCGGATCGCCAAGATTGGATTGACGGACGTGCCGAAGATTCGCGCGCAAGCGCTGACGGAGAAGCCGTTCTCGAGCAGGCAGAGAACGGCGGAGGCCCCCTCGTCCGAGACCTTGGTGCGGCCATTGGCGGCGCCCGCTCGCCGCTGTCCGGCCTGTCGCCCTCGGGCGACCTTGTCCGCCACGTTCTCCGCGTGAGTTCCAGCGGTCAGGTGGTACGGATTCACACACGGCGGGTTGTCGCAGGAGTGGCGCACCACGCTGCCGCGCGGGTCCACCCCGGTGTGCAGCCAGAGTGCGACGTGGTGAGCGAGCCGGGTCTTGCTTCCGTCGACTCCGAACCGCCCGTAACTGTTGGGGTCCCGAGCCGCCTGCCACGGCCAGCACTCATCCCATCCGGCGAGTGCGACCTTCGCCCAGAACCGCTCGGCGGCACCCGTCGGCAGTTCACTCATTGCGATTCCTTCTGTTTGGTGTGAATGTCAACGTGAAGCATGGAAGGCAGGGCAGGCGTCACGCACGCCGCACCAGTTGAAGCAGTTGTTGGCCGGCTTCGCCAGGAAGCAACCGGCGTTGATCCCACGCACCGCCTCGGCGTACACCTCGGCGAAGTACTCCGGCGTGTAGGAGTCCAGCGGGATGGGACTCGAGTGCTCGCCCTTGCGGGCATCCCAGAAGTAGCCCCACGCGGGGCGGAACATCGCCCCGAAGGCGAGCTCCATCGCGGTGGCGTACAGGCCCAACTGTTCGCCGGTCTCCGGCGTGCGGCCGGACTTGATGTCCACCACGGTGATCTGCCCGGTGGGCGTGACCATCACGCGGTCCAGGAACATCTTCACCGGAATGTCGTTGGGCAGCACGATGTTCAGTTCCAGCTCGATGGCGGGCGCCCCCTCCGGGGTCTCCCAGATGTCCCAGCCGTTCTTCTCGCGCCAGTCGATCCAGTTCTGGACCATGCCGGGACCGTTGTCCATCCACCACTGGAGGTTCTGCTTGCCGCCGTACGCGGCGGTGGCCCTGCCGGTCACGGTGTAGTCGCCCACCTCAAACGAGGGCGACCATTCCTTGTTCTTCTCCACGGCTTCGGCCCAACCCTGCTGGAAGATGTCACTCACGGTGACGTGAGCGGCGACGGCGAGGCAGTCCTTGCGGGGTGGGAGGTGGTGTGCGCCAGCGCACGAGATACACCAGTCGCCATCCTCGCTCTCGCCCCTGTCGATAATCTCGGTGGCCGTGTGGACGGCATTGCCGCCACAGGCGGCCAGTCCGGGCCGCTGCTCGACCTTGAGCACCCTCTGGAGCTTGGTCCTCATGCCACAGTCGCGGTAGCCGGAGACGGTGGAGTAGCTCAAATGCGGCGGCTCCCAGCCTTCGTAGGACAGGCGGCTCATGCGGCGCTCCCTGCGGTGATTGGGCGCCCGCTCACGTCGAGCGGGGCGGTGAACACCCACCAGTCTTCGTAGGAGAACCCGTGCTCGGCCTTCTCCTCGGCGGTGACCAGGTGGGGGTAGTAGTCGATGGGCCGGCGAGCGCCGGGCTGGAGTACTTCCTTCTGCGCATCGGTGAGGCGCTCCAGTACGGAAGGCCAGTCGATCATGCTGTGCGACAGCACCTTGACCCAGACCTCCGGGCCATCGTGCAGCCCTTCAGGCTGCACTGATACCTCGATGCTCGGTCCCGAGTTACGTGTCACGGTCGCTGCTCCCTTCCCAGGGTTTCCACGGTACAAGTCTTTTGGTGTGAATGTCAAATGGTTGATCTGCCGATAAGGCCCGAGCCCTGATCCCAACGCACCTACCTGCCCCTGGGAGTGGGCTAGTCCACCTCTACTGCACTATCTATTCTCCGCTGGGCTATTGTGGACAAATGGTCCGAAATCCCTAGGAACTGACCGATTGGTCATTTTTGGCGGGCAAAGGTAGCCCAAAAGGACTACTCGGTCACCGCTTGCGCCCACTCCCCCGCACGTAGTCCACGGCACGCAGCGGTGGCAGCTCACCTCGGTGCCACAGCGCCATCGTGGTGAACCCGGCCGCCTTGGCGTGGCGCATGATCTTGGCGAAAGCTTGATGCTCGGTGTCACACTTGACGACCACCCTCAGTCCCGCAGGCTTGGACTTAGCCAGGTCATCCCAGATCGCCTGATTGTCGAAGCCTCTCGACTCCTTGGTCTCGAGCTCGACACGCTTCAGGCCGGCGTGCTTGGCGAACCAGAGCTGCGACTTCATCGTGCGGATGCGGTAGCCATCCTTGGTGCGGAGCCTGTCAGCCTGCTCCCAGGTCAGACGGTCGACCCGGGTGTGCGGGTCGATGAGCCCGAGCGGGTCGAAGAATCCGTCCCGCAGCATGAGCAGCAGCCAGTGGTTGTCGAGCATCACACCGTCGCTGGTCACGCAGGCGTCCAGGTCTATGGCGGTGAAGAACTCACGCACCGCCCGGAGGATGCCGCGCCGGCTGTTTTCGACGTGGTACGGCTCGCCGTGAACGTGGAAGAACCTGGCCCACCGACGTGGCGGCCTGCGGAATCTCCTCACGACGCACCGCCAAAGATCGCGGTGAGCACCTTGCGTGCGGCGTAGGCGTTCAGGTAGACGGCGGCGTTCGTCGCGCGCTCAACCACCTCGTCCTGCTGCGCCCAGACAGCCAGCGCCTTCGCCTGCTCGGCGGCAACGTGGGCCTGCCATGCGCCGAACAGATCGGCCGGGTCGTACTCACTTATCCAGTCGCAGCCCCTGCACCGGGCGTACCTCCCAAGCGCGTGCGTCACGGTCGGCGGCCCGATGTAGCCGCCCCAAGCGTGCCCAGCCAGCACCCCGGCCAGCACCGCCTCGACATCCCCGCTGCTGTGGCGACAGCCTTCATCGCCGATCCGGTAGCCGGGACCACACTGACGGCACGGCCCGGTCATGACTGGCCCCGGTCGCTCGCGGTGGGCGTGGTGCAAGTTCCCTTGTGGGCTCGATAGACCGCCTTGTCGAGAGATTCGCCGCACCAGTGGGGCTCGGTCGGGTCCACTGGGATGAGTCGAGGGACATTCGGGTAGATGCCCATCGCCTTCTCGACGTTGCACGAGAGGTTCTGCGCTACGGCGATGATGTCCATGTCGTCCCACGGCAGATCGTGGACCGATCCCGGCCATTCTTTGATGGGCAGGCCGGACGACTCGTAGCAAGCGCGCATGAAGCAGTCGCGTAGATCGCGGAACGTGATGCCCTTGATCTCAGTGCGGCCACGTTCGCCGTGGTCAGTATGGGGCTGCCCGTCGTAGGGCCGCGTCGGGTCAAGGTGCGCTGCGAGACTGGTCGGCCCAAGGCGCTCCATCTCCCGGAACAGGTCGGCCATATCGAAGGCCGCCTCCCTCTCGCCACCCTGCCCGCTCACGAGTCACCGCCTACCTGCGCGGCTCGGTAGGGGTTGACGTGTCCAGCGGCGTAACACTGCCCACCCCACGACTTGTGAGTGCAGAGTGAATCGTGAGCGCGGTCCCAGCCTGCCGCTCGCGCCTCCCGTGCGCCCTTCTGCTCAGCCTCGGCCAGTGCGGCTTCGGCCTTCTCGGCGCGGGAGAACTGGGACTCAGCATGTCGCCACCCATCCTTGGTGCCGGGCGTAAGCGTCGACCATGCAGAACCCGCGCAGTCCGACCATCCGTGCTGCGTGTAGTACGCCTCGCCAGCCTCAAGGTCAGCCTCACTCAGCGTCACCCCGGTCTCGGCGTTCATGCCAGCTCCCCCAGTCCCTCGTTCTGCTGCTCCAACCGAACCCGCCCTTGCGGGGTCACTCCCCCGCGCACCATGTAACGGTTACCCGCCGACAGTCCGTGCTCCTCGGCGATGGCTGCGCCCAGGCACAGGGCCGACACCGGGCAGTCCACACACAGCACACCGGCCACGAGCTCGTTGTCGGTGTCCCAGCGGTCCATGTGCGCTCGAGCCAGCCGGCGACCTTTCACCTGCGGGATGCACGGCAGGTCAGTCTCGGTCCACCCGGGCGGCACGGCCATCAACATGGTCCGCTCGCCGCTGGTCTCCTGGCGCACCGGATAGTTGACGTGCACGGCGGTCGGCTTGAACCCGTCGTGCGGTCGGACCTGCGCTTCGGTGCGGATCACGTTCAGGGCGCCGGCCCGGTCCAGGGTCAGGTTGCCCTCGTTTTTCGGCCGGCGATTCTTCTCAACCCACGAGCTCATGCCGAGCCCTCCGTTTCAGTGTGAATGTCACGCTTGGCCAACGCTCTGCGCTCGAGGCGATGCCCGAGCTCATCTAGGGCCGGCGCCAGCAGCGCTCGCCCAATGGCGAGCACGAAGAACAGCCCGAGTAGGGAGTCCACTAGAGCCCTGCCCCACATGTGAGGCACGGCATGGAGTCTCCGTCGACCGGACAGAACCCCAGGTCGAGCAGGATTGCCTTGGCGATGTACGCGGCACGGCCGACGTGGTGGATACACCGACCCTCGTAGGTGTGCTCTGCCCCTAGGTCGCCCTCGGGGTTTGGCGGGCAGCCGTCTTTGTCGTAGTCGACGCCTTCCACGCAGCAGCCGCAGCCGAGTAGTCCGGTGTCGAGGATCGTCTGCGCAACCCGGTCCACGAGAGTGGTCACAACAGCCCCCGCAACTGCACGATCAGGGTCTGCATCCGCTCGAGGGCATCCCTCGACTGGACGTAGTGGTTTGCCTTGAGGGCCAGTCTTGCGGCCTCCAGCTCAAACTCGAGCTTGGCCACCACGACCTGCGGGGGGATCATGCGTCATCTCCCGTCTCGTCGAGCTGGCGCTGCGCGTCGGTGCCGGCTTGAACCAGGATCTCGAGCGCCTTGCGCTCAGACTTGTCGGCGTACCGCTGCAACATGGCGGCGAGCTCGGGCTGACCGAGCGCCCGGTGTTTCTGCGCCAGGCCGGCGTACAGCTTGCGAGTGTCGTCGAACACGGTGAACGAGTTGACGTACTGCCTCGGGGTGGTCGGCGGCAGGCTCATGCTCGTGCCTCCCACAACTCATAGAAGGCGTCGAACATCTTGCGGGTTTCGCGGATCGCCTGCACCGCGCAGCCCGAGCAGTGCTCTTTGCCGTGCGCGCCACACTCGTCGGTGATGGCATACTCGAGCGCGTCGATCCAGCCGCCCAGGTCATCCAGCGCGCCGTCGATAGGGCTCTCCAGCTTGGCGAAGTCGCCCAGCCAGGCGTCCAGCTTGACTCGAGCAACCTCCATGCGCTCCTCGGGGGTCATGGTGCTCATGCCGTCACCCGGCGCAGGTCCACGTCATCCTCGTGCAGCGGGCCGACCACCTCGCGCCATGCGCGGGTGAGCAGGTCGTACTGCGCTTGGGTGGGGCCACCGGCAGTCCCGACGAGATCTCGGACCAGAAGCGCCTCCGCACCCCACGCCGCACCCCACGCCGCACCCCACGCCGCACCCCACGCCGCACCCCACGCCGCATCCCGCGCCGCACCCCGCGCCGCATCCCGCGCCGCACCCCGCGCCGCATCCCGCGCCGCCCC
>Ga0207981_1000006_pt1 | contig 23843 bp, 22 predicted proteins | sample SoimicmetaGmgLPC_FD_188327 | JGI IMG/M metagenome (GOLD analysis project Ga0207981, IMG submission 188327) | Soil and rhizosphere microbial communities from Laval, Canada - mgLPC (SPAdes) (version 2) | ecosystem: Environmental > Terrestrial > Deep subsurface > Rock core/Sediment | place: Laval... | reverse complement strand
AGTTCGAACGCGCCGAGCGCCCCGCGCGCCCGAAGAAAGACATCGGCCCGCGTGGCGCCCCCGATGCCGGCATGGAGACCTACCGCATCGAAGTCGGATACCGCCATGGCGTGAAGCCCGGCAACATCGTCGGCGCGATCGCGAACGAAGCCGACCTCGAGAGCCGATTCATCGGCCGCATCGACATCCACGACGATTACTCGTTGCTCGACCTGCCCGAAGGCATGCCGCCGGAACTGATGTCGCACCTGCAGAAGGTGCGCGTGGCGGGGCAGCTGATGCGCCTGCATCGCTTGGGCGAAGAAGCGGCGGGAGCGGCGTCGTCGGCGCCGTCGCCGTCGCGTCGACCGCCGCCGCGTCCGGGGCATCGCAAGGGTCCGCCGCCGCGTCGCTGACGCGCAGGGAATGGGGAAAAGGGAATGGGGATGAGATTTCGTCCCCCCTGAAAACAACGATCCCGGGAAGATCGCTCTTCCCGGGATCGAAAAACTCGGGCGGGATCGGGAATTCCTACCTATTCCCTATTCCCCATTCCCGCCTTTGCTACACGTCAGGAAACCGCGACCGCTTCGGTCGACGCATCCGCCACTGGTACCGGCGTTTCCTCCACCACCACCTTCGCCGGCTTCGGCGCGCGGAATTGCGCGTCGCGCGCGAGCATCGACATGCCGTACAGCCGCGCGATGCGGCCCCACGCCACTGCGGCGACCGTCAGCTGCACCAGCAACAGGCCGATCACGAACCCGCCGATGGTCGCCGCGCTCACCTGCGTGCGCGCGAACGCGAACACCAGTGCCAGGCCCTGGCCGGCGATGAACGTGCCGAGGTAGACGATCAGCACCGCGAGCGGACGGCGCGCGAACACCGTCACGCCGCGCCACCACGCCTTCACCACCGAGCGACGCGCAGGATCCGCCGCGATCACGCCGCGGCCGATTTCCAGCGAGGCATGCGCGAGCACGAAGGCCACGGCCAGCACGACCAGCGCGATGCGATGCGCGTTGTCCGCGCCCGACTCGAGGATCGACAGGCCTGCCTGCTTGTCCGCCCACTTCGACACCACGCCGAACAATGCGAACGCGATGCCCACCGGGATGATCGCCCACACCAGCATGCGCGCCATGCGCCCGTATTCGCGCAGGCCGAACTGCAGCAGGTTGCCGAAGCGCAGGTTGACGCCGGCGCGGATCGAGGCGACCACCATGCCCGTCAGCCACGGCGCGATCAGCAGCGCGAGCACGAGGCCCGTGATGCCCGCGCCGGTAAGCGCGGTGCCGCTGTCCTTCATGACCGGCGAGAACACTTCGATCATCCATGCCAGGTCGAAGCGCGCGGCGATCTGCTTGGCGTACACGGAATGGTCCAGGCGCTCGGACAACGCCTGCCACAAGGGCAGCGTGGCGACGAGCGTCGGGATCAGCAGGCCGACGGCCCACAACACGAGCATGCGCCACTGCAGCGCACGCCCGAGGCCGGAGACGAGGGCACCGAAGGCACCCTGCTTGCGAGGGGTGTTGTTCATACGGTCACCAGCAGGGCAAGGAAGGACTGGAGGGCGGCCGCGATGTCGGCGGTCCAGCGGCGCGAGGCGGAGCCGTCGGCTTCGCGCGTGCGGCTGTCGTCGAGCTTGTCGCGGTCGAGGAACACGCGGCGTTCGGGATCGAGTTCCACCGAGGCCGCGCGGCTGCGGGTGACGAAGCGGTAGCGTGCCCAGCGTGCGTCGGCATCGTCCCAGCGCAGCGTGCGCGAGGTGCCGTCTTCGAAGCGCACCAGGAGCGTCTGCGGCACCGAGGCGCCTTCGCGGCGCACCTTCACGCGCGTGACGTACGGGAACGGGCCTTCGCCTTCCTTCGCGTTGGGATGCGCTTTCTTCCACTTCTCGCGGAGGTCGCCGACGGCCTTGTCGATCTGCTTCTGCGTGATCTCGACCGGCTTGCCCTTGTACTCGACCATGCCCGGCGAGGGCAGCAGCTCGACGCTGTCGAAGTCGGACACGCGGTCGTCGACCTTGCGCGTGCCGTACACCTGCTGCGCGAAGTAACGGTGGACCAGGTCGGGCTGTCCGGTGCCTTCGGCCATCGCGGCCTCGAAGTCGGCGATGCTCGGATGGCGGAACTTCCAGCGCGCGTAGTACAGCTTGAACGCGCGTTCCAGCGCGTCCTTGCCGACCTGCTGTTCCAGGTCGTGCATGGTGGTCGCGGTGCGCGAATACACCGTGCCGTAGCTGCCGCTGGAGTAACGGTCCCACGAGTTGGCGCCGACCGGATCGGCCGGTTCGCTCAACATCGCACCGAGGCGCTGGGTTTCGAACTCGCCCATCGTCACGTTCGCGCCGACCAGGCGCGAGAGCCACATGTTCGCCGACGCCTGTTCGCGGTTGGCGACGTTCATGCGGTGGTCCCAGTACTCGTTCAGGCCTTCGTCGAGCATGGGCTCTTCGAATTCGTTCGAGCCCAGGATGCCGTAGAAGTAGCCGTGGCCGAATTCATGGATGGTCACGAAGTCCAGCGCGTACTGGCCGAGCGTGCCCTTGTCGACGTCCTTGTAGCTTTCGGAGGTGAAGAACGTCGGGTATTCCATGCCGCCGGCTTCGGCCGCGTTGTACGGCGGAATCACGGCGGTGACGGTCTTGTACGGATAGTCGCCGAGCGTCTTCGAGAAGTAGGTGAGCGATGCGATGGTGGCATCGAGCACCGGCTTGGCGTTGCTGGTGTACTCGGGGTTGTAGAGCACGCGCACCGCCACCGGGCCGTTGGCGCCGTGGTACACGCCGTCGAGCGGCTTGGCGTAACGGTTGTCGGCGGTCCACGCGAAGTCGTGCACGTCGCCCTGCACGAAACGGTGCGTGGCGTTGGCGCCGTTCACGACGGCCGGGCCCTGCTGCTCGCCCGTCGCGCCGATCGTGTAGTCCTTCGGCGCGGTGATCGAGACGTCGTACAGGCCGTAGTCGGCGTAGAACTCGCTGTGCATGTGGAACTCGTGAACGTTCCAGCGCGGCGCGGTGGCACCGCGTTCGCCCGGCAGTTCGAGCACGCCGATCTTCGGGAACCACTGGCCCACGAGATGGAAGGTGCCGAAGTAGCCGGTGCGCGCGACCACGCGCGGCAGCTTGTCGAAGAAGTCGATGTCGAGCGTGGTGCTGCCGCCCGGTGCGACGGCTTCGGGAAGATCCAGGCGCACCACGGTGCGATCGGTCTTCGGTCCGTTGTCGGGCTGCACGTAGTTCCAGGCGACCTTCGCGCCGCCTTGCTGGACGTCGGTCAGGCGCATGTAGCCCCAGCCGCCTTCGTCGGCCGCCACTTCGCTGCGGAAGCCGAAATGGTTTTCGCGCTGCTCGGTGTAGAAGGTGCTGCCCGGGCCCTCGAACGCATTGAGGTACAGGTGCAGGTACACCGACTTCACCGGCTGGTTGCTGCGGTTGCGCCAGGTGAGTTGCTGCTTGCCCGTCACCGTGTGCTTCTTCGGATCGAGCGTGGCGGCGATCCTGTACTCGACGACGCGGTCGGACAGCGTGGCTTCGCTGCCCGTGCGTGCGCCGCCCCAGGCTTCCGGTGCGCTCGGCACTTTCACCGCAGCGGCATCCGGGGACGCGAAGGGAATCTCGTCGGTGGTGGCCGGTGCAGCGGGAGCCGCGGGCGCGGGCGCCTGCGCGGTGGCAGCCACTGCGCACACCGCCGCGAGCGCGAGGCCGGCAACGGCCCAGCGCGTGGATTTCACATCGAATGTCATCGTCATCGTCCTCAACGTCCGTTGGCGCTGTAACCACCGGGCCCGAGCAGCGCCACGGCGATCGCGGAGAACAGGTACATGCCTTGCAGCTCGAGCGCCCATCCGCCGGTCTGCGGATTCAGGTGCGCGAGGTCGCCCATGTGCACGAGCGCGAAGGCGAACAACATGTTGATCGCAACGAAGAGCGCGCCGATGCGGGCGTGGAAGCCTGCGATCAGCATCAGCGGGCCGATCACTTCGCCCACCAGCACGCCGTAACCGATGAAGCCGGGCATGCCGTGCGCTTCGACCATGCCGACGATGCCGCCCATGCCGCCGCGCAACTTGGCGATGCCGTGCAACAACACCAACGCGCCCAATGCGACGCGCAGGATCAATCTTCCGAGATCGTTCTGGGTGTTCTGGTTCATCACTCCCCCTGTGGATATCCCCGCCGCCGAGCATATGCGGCGGCGGGCCCTGCTGTCGCGTCCTTTTGAGGGGGGGCAGGGCCCCTTGCTCCGGGGAGCGGCGTCAGCGCAAGGGCAACTTCAACGCCCGGCCATTCCAGTCGAGCAGCACGCCATCCGGCACGATGTCCGACACCACCAGCGCTCCCAGGTGGTCGCCGATGTACAGGCGCGTGCCATCGATGATCACGAAGCGCTGCGTCGGCACCTCGTTCCACATGTGCATGCTCAGTTTCAGCGCCGGGAGCTGCTTGCGTTCCGCGCTGCCCAGGTCCGCGACGCGCTGGTAGGTGTCACCGGTGGCGTTGGCGACGGGGGCGGGCGGCGGCGGTGCAGCTTCGGTACGCACTTGCCCGGGCAGTGGCTTGATCGGCGCATCCGGGAAGGCGGTGACCTCGCCCGGCGTTTCGGTGGTGGGTGCGCGGCGCGTCGTGGTGGGTGCGGGCGCGGGCGCGGGTGCAGCGACGACCAGCGGCCGACGCAACGGCGGCGCTTGCACCACCGGCGCGGCTGCGGGCGGCGCGGGCGTTGCGTCGCCGGGCGCCGCATCGGGCGCTTCGACCACATCGGTGGCATCCGACGTCGGCGCGGAAGGCCGCAGCGCGAACCACGCCACCGCGACCGCCACGACCGCGATCCCCGCCATCAGCGGAATGCGATTGGGCGTGTGCACCGCGACGGCCGTTGGCCCCTGCGGTTCGGTCAGCAGGTCGGGCACCTGCGCCAGGCGGCGCTCGGCTTCGGACTTTCGCAGTGCTTCGAGGATCAGCGACATGGGGCGTCCTCAGTGCAATTGCGTCTTGAGCCGCGGGCCGGGGTCCTGCGCGCCGAGGGCGAGCAGGGTTTCGGGACCGATCACGCCGTCGGTGGCCAGGCCGCGCGATTGCTGGAACGTGCGCACGGCGTCGCGCATCGCGGTATCCAGGACGGCGGGGCCGGTGTAGGCGGGCGCGAGGTGCGCATGCACCCAATCCACCGCCGGGCCGCGTCCATCGGGCGTGGTGGGTTCGGCGAGCGTTTCGGGCCCGCGCCAAAGCGCGGCGTATTCGCCCGTCCATGCTTGCTGCAGTGCCACGCGGTCGACGTCGAAAGTGGTTGTGCCGATCCTGACGCGTGCGCGCACCGCATCGGCGCCGAGGAGCAACGCCCAATCGGAGATGCCGTTTTTCGTGCGCAGATGCAGCAGGGCGGGGCGGCCTTGCGCGAACAGCTTGTCGAGCGTCGCGGTGCCGCGCAGGCAATACAGGCCGGCTTCGATGGCAGGCGGACACTTCGATGCGAGCGATGCATCCGCGCCGGAATTCCAGAGTTTCAACAACGCGGACCATGCGGCGGTGCCGCCGTCGCCGCCTTGCAGGCGCGCGGGCAGGGCATCGCCTGCGAGCACCGGCACGGTGGGCGCGGCCTTCAAGGGATTCTTCGAAGGCTTCGGCGCCGCCGGGTGCGCGACGCGTTGCGTGGGATGCGTTTCCTTCGCATTGACGTCGGCCGGCGCCGTGCGCGGCCACAGGAACCACGCACCAATCGCCGCCACCACGACCGCCGCGGCCGCGGCCCAGCGCATCGGATGCGCCTGCGCACGCCGCGTCGGCGCAAGCGCTTCGCGCGCGGCGCGATCCACGTCGGCGCTCTCGATCTTCGTCGCATCGTGCGCGTAGCCGCCGAGCAACGCGCGCTCGGCGATCACGTTGATCAGGCGCGGCACGCCGCTGGAATGCCGGTGCACGCGCTGCACTGCGCCCGGCGTGAACGGCGAATGCAAACCGCCCGCCACGCGGAAGCGATGCCGCAGGTAAGCGGCGGTTTCGTTCGCATCCAGCGGCATCAGGTGGTAGCGCGCGGTGATGCGTTGCGCGAGCTGGCGCATGTCGCTGCGGGCCAGGATCTCGCGCAGCTCCGGCTGGCCGAGCAGGATGATCTGCAGCAGCTTCTGCGTGTCGGTTTCCAGGTTGGTGAGCAGGCGCACCTGTTCGAGCGCATCGACGGAGAGGTTCTGCGCCTCGTCGACGATCAGCACCACGCGCAGGCCCTTGGCGTACGCATCGAGCAGGTACGCATTCAGCGCATCCACCAGTGCCTTGACGCTGCCGCGCGTGTTGGCGATGTCCAGGTGCAGCTCCTCGCACAATGTTTCGAGGAGTTCGATGGCGGTGATGCGCGGATTCAGGATCAGCGCGACGCGCGTGTTCTCGGGGAGTTGCTCGAGCAGCAGGCGGCACAGCGTGGTCTTGCCGGTGCCCACCTCGCCGGTGAGCTGCACGAAACCGCCGCCGCCGCCCTGGCCGATGCCGAACAGCAGGTGCGCGAGGGCATCCCGGTGGCGCTCGCTGAGGAACACGAAGCGCGGATCGGGCGTGATCGAGAACGGCGGCTCTTTCAGGCCCCAATGTTCGAGGTACATGCGCTCGCGGCCGGTCGTGCGTTGGGGCTAGGGTGCCAGAAAAACCGGGGCCGGGGACTGTATGCCGGCCTTATTCCGCCACGCCCTTGGATTCGGCGGCGCACAGGACTTCCGGCTGCGACAGCGGCCTGGGCCGCCCGAGCAGCGGGTGGACGAAGACCGCGGCCAGGATGATGGCCACGCCCGCGTAGAAGGCGGGGGTGAGTTCGCGTTGTTCGCCGAGCAGCGCGATGGCCAGCACGATGGCGTAGACAGGTTCGAGGTTGACCGCCAGTTGCTGTGCGAACGCACTCATGTGCCGCAATGCCGCCAGCGACAGCGCGAAAGGCAGCAGCGTGCAGACGAGCGACAAGGTGCCGAGGAGCGCGAGGTCGCGCGCGCCGGGCACGGCGAACGTATCGCCGGCGAGCGCGTGCGGCATGCCGGGCAGGAACGCCATCAACGGTGCCAGGACGGTCAGCGCCAGAGCGCCGGCACCGAGTTCCACCGCGGTCACGGTGAGCGGATCGCCGTGTTCGACCATGCGCTTGTTGAGCGCGCCGAAGATGGCGACGAGGAAGGCCGACAACGCACCCACCGCAATGCCCACGCGCATGCCCGAAGGCACGCCGCCCACGACGAGCGCGACACCCGGCAACACCGCGACGCCCAGCAGCAGGTCGCGCTTCGACAGCCGCGTGCGCGCCACCCACGGTTCGATCAGCGCGACGAACACCGTGGCGAGCGCGATGCACGTCGCGCCGACGGACGCATTCGACAACTTGATCGCGCCGTAGAAGGTCAGCCAGTGCAGCGCGACCAGCACGCCGATGCCCGCGTACGCCCCGATGAGGCGCCACGACATCGCGCGCAATCCACGCCACACCGTGGGAAACAACAGCAGCGCGCCGACCACGATCACCAGGCGCCACCACACCAGCGGGAGCGCGGGCAGCGAGATCATCTTGCCGAGGATGGCGGTGAAGCCCCACAGCACGACACAGAAGTGGATCTGCCAGTAGGCGCGCGTGGTGGGGGTCATCGACATGGGCGCTATTATCGCCGCATGAGCGCCCACTTCCTCGCCTGGCTCGACGAGTTGTTCGAAGGCTTCGGCCCGATCACCACGCGGGCGATGTTCGGCGGGCATGGCGTGTACCACGCCGGCAAGATCCTGGGCATCGTCATCGACGACGCGCTGTACCTGAAGGCCGATGCGGAAACGGTGCCGTTCTTCGAGGCCGCAGGCTGCGCGCCCTTCCTGTACGACGCGGGCGATCGGCAGATCGCGATGTCGTACTGGTCGCTGCCGGCCGAGGCGATGGATTCGCCGGATGCGTTCACGCCTTGGGCGCAACGGGCGTGGGAGGCGGTGTTGCGCAAGCCCGTTGCGCGCCCCCGCAAGCGGCGCGCGAAAGCGGCGAAGAAGACCCCGTCGCGCCGCTAGTGCGCCGTCACCCCGCCGCCGCCGACGCCACCAACCAATCCACGAACGCCTGCGCCGCCGGCCGCAGCCGCTTATGCGACGGATACACGATGTGGTAACTCCACCGCGCCGGCATGCGCGGCCCCGGCAGTTCGGCGAGCGAGCCTTCCCGCAGATACGGCACCACCACGCGTTCGCGCGCGAGCGCCGCGCCCAGGCCGTTCACCGCGGCCATGAAGGCATCGGTCGTGTCGCTGAAGCTGTGGCGTTCGTCGAGCCGCGCCCCATGCACGCCCGCGTGGCGGAACCAGTCGTGCCAGCCCTGGCGCGCGTGGTCGACGATCAGCGGCAGGCGCGCGATGTCGTCCGGCGTGCGCACCTCATCGAACCCCGCCAGGCGCGGTGACGCGACGGGGAACAGCGTCTCGTCCATCAGGTGCAGCGCCGTCAGCCCCGGCCAATGCCCGGGCCCGTGGCGGATGCCGAGGTCCGGCCCGCCGTCGTCGAAGCGCGCGAGCGTCGATTCGGTGTCGAAGGCCAGGCGGATCTGCGGGTGCTTCTTCTGGAATTCCGCCAGGCGCGGCGTCAGCCAGGTGTAGGTGAGCGAATGCAGCGTCGTGATGCGGACCTTGTGGTCCTCGTCGCGATCCATGCGCAGGCTGCGCAGCGTGCCTTCCATGTCGGCGAGCGCGCTGCCGGAAGCATCGGCGAGGCGGCGGCCTTCCACCGTGAGCGTCACCCCGCGCGCATGGCGCTGGAACAACGCGACGCCCAGCCGCGCTTCGAGCTTGCGGACGTGGTGGCTCACCGCGCTCGCCGTGAGGTTCAGTTCTTCCGCGGCGTGGGCGAAGTTCTGGTGGCGGGCGGCGGATTCGAAGGCCGAGAGGGCAGGCAGCCAGTCGGGGCGCAGGACCATGGAACGAGCCTCAAGCGTGGTTTGTGTCTGGCGGGCAAAGTATGCGCTTGTGCGGGCGCGCCCTGCGCGGACAATACGTGGTCCGCCAAAAGCGACTTTTGAGGCTCCCCCGTGAATTCCGTCGCCGCTCCCTCCCCTGGATTCGAAGCGACGCGCACCCGCGCCTGGATCACCCCCCTCGAGATCGGCGTGCTCGGTGCGATCTGGGGAGCCTCGTTCTTGTTCATGCGCGTGGCCGCGCCGGAGTTCGGTGCCGCCCCGCTGGTCGACGTGCGCCTGGCGCTCGGCGCCCTCGTGCTGCTGCCGTTCCTGTGGCGCTCGCGTGCGCAGTTCCCGCTGAAGTCGTGGCCGAAGCTCGCGCTGATCGGCGCGATCAATTCGGCGGTGCCGTTCGTGCTGTTCGCGTGGGCCGCGCAACGTGCGCCCGCGGGCATCGGGGCGATCTGCAACTCGATGACGGTCTTGTTCACCTTCATCGTCGGCGTGCTGTTCTTCGGCGAGAAGGTCAGTGCGCGGCGTGCGGCCGCGGCCTTCGTCGGCTTCCTCGGTGTCGTCGTGCTCGCCAGCGGCAAGACCGCGGGCGCGAGCATCGGTTGGGCGGTGGCCGCAGGTACGGGTGCCGCGGTGCTGTACGGCATCGGCCTGAACCTGGTGCGCCGCCATCTCACCGGATTGCCGCCTGCGGCCGTTGCATCGGCGACGCTGACCACGTCCACGTTGTTGCTGCTGCCCTTCGCGATCGCGACCTGGCCGGAGCACGCGATCTCGACGAAGTCGTGGCTGGCCAGCGGCATGCTCGGCGTGCTGTGCACCGGCACCGCGTTCGTCATGTACTACCGCTTGATCGCGCGCGTCGGAGCGGCCCGCGCGGCGACCGTGACTTATCTCGTGCCGGTGTTCGGCATCGCGTGGGCGTGGTTGCTGCTGGGCGAAGCGGTGACGCCGACGATGCTCGCCGCCGGCTTGCTCATCCTCGGCAGCGTCGCCTTCAGCCAGCGCGCGAAGTAAGCACCGCGCGCAATCGATTCATCGTGCGTCCGGGCCCTTGCGCAGCAAGTGCAGCGCAAGGCCGCCGACCACCAGCGCACCCAGCACCAGCACGCCCCACAACAGCATCTGGCGCCAGTCCTGCGGCGTCATGTGCTGTTCGAGTGCGGCATCGCCCGCGAGCCCGGTGCCTGCGGCCAGCGTGGCCGCGGCAGGGCGCCAGGTATCGCCGCGCTGTTGTTGCATCGCTTCGACCAGGTTCACCAGCGGCGCATCCACACGGCGGGCACGCGCGCTGCCCGCCACCAACGCATAGGGCGGCTTGCCCTGCGCGAGGAACACGACGACTTCGGGGCGATAGCCCAGGCGCAGCGTCGGCGATTCGGTCGGGCGGCCGGACTGCGCGGTGAGGCGCCAGTAACGATCGCGCACCGCACCGCCGAAGATCTCCACGGGCGCCGACGCCGATGCGCCGGCCTTGTCGGACACGCGATATGCGATCCATGGCCCCGCACGCACGATCCAGGGCGTGCCGTCGTCCGCGCGCGATTCCACGCGCCATTCGATCGCGGCATTGCCGCTGGATGCCACATCCACGCGCTCGATCGGGAAGGGGCCGGCCAGGTCGAACTCGAAGCCCTTCGCATCCGCCACGCTGGAGGCGGTGTGCAACGCCTGCCATTGCCACGGCGCATCCTTCAGCGGCGATGCGATGCGGGCGTCGACGCGCAGGATCGGCAGGGCGGGTGCGGCGTCCAACGGCATCAGGCGGAGATAGCGCGACGCCTGTTCCAGCGCGACGTCCGTGCGCGCCAGGCGGCGGCCCTCCTGCTGCAACGACAACACCTGCGCGCGCGGGGTGATCGTGCGCCACTGCTGCAGGTCCTCGCTGGCGTCCACGCGGAAGGCCGCATCGACCTGCGCATCCGGGCGCAGTGCGAATTCCAGCGCTTCCACGCGCCCCTGGATCGCACTGAGATCGAACACGAACGCGCGCGCCTCGCCGGGCGTGGCCGCGCGCGTGCTCTGCGCCTGCAGCGAGAGGATGCGGCCTTGCGCATCGCGCTGCGCAATCAGGGCGAGCGCGCCGTCATCGCGATCGTTGGACACTTGCACCGCGAACCACGGCACGCTGCCGCGCGTGGGCGGTGCCGCGAGCGGGGCGTCCGGCGCGAACACTTCCGCCGCCACGGGATTGCCGAGCGAATCGAGCACATCGAGATCGCGCAGATCCGACGTCGCGATGGTGCGATACACGTCGGCATTCAGCTCGATGCGATAGGCACCGGCGTCCGCACTCGGCAGTTGCACGGCCCACTGGCGCGCGTAGTCCGGCGTCGTGCTCGCGGCCATCAGCAAGGGCAGGGCCACCATCACCAACAAGCGTTTCATGCCGTCGCCTCCTGGGCGGGCGTGCGCGGCGGTGCCGGCGCGAGATACCCCACGACCGTGCACAGCAGGCCGAAGGCGATGAACGAGGCGATGCCCAGTCCGTTGCCGAGGTTGCTGCGATCGATCAACACGAGCTTGGCGAGCACCACCGCCATCAACACGGCGCCGACCAACCACAGGCCGCGCTGTCCGCGGCGCGAACCGAGCACCCACGCGATCACGCCCAGGATGCTCCACGCGACGGTGAGGCTGGTCTGCGCCAGGCTCGTGCCGATGAGCGATGCACCCCACGATTCGCCGCCCCAGTGATGCACGGCGTGCAGCACGACGGAGGTGATCCACGCGAAGCCGAACAAGGCGATGAGCGATATGCGGCGCGCGGAGAACAGCGTCGGCGCGGACGCCGTCGCCAGCCACACGGCGGACAGCACGATCGTGGCGAGCTGCACCAGTTCCATCGGATTGGCGACCGGCACCCACGGCAACGGCGCGCTGGGCCCCGCGACGAACAGGCTGCTCGTCCAGCCCAGGCCCATCAGCACGAACACCGTGGTGGTGAACGCCTTGCGTTTGCGATCGAACTCCTCGTGCAGCGGCGCGGCGAGCCACGCCCAGCGATGGAGGCTCGCGACGGCGATGGCCAACCACGGCAACGAGACCGCCGCCACGACCCAGCCGTCATCGAGGTCCAACTCGTTCGCGGCCCAGCCGAAGGCGAGCGACAACACGCTCGGCCACACCAGCCACCACGCGAACTGTGCGTTCGCCGCCACGCGATGTTGCGCGCCGCGCAGGCAGGCGAGGCTGCGCATGCCCAGCACCGCGTACGCGATCCATGCGCCGAGGCCCCAGCCCTGGAACGGTTGGTCGTGTTCGAGCGTCTGCCAGACCGCCAACGGCGCCGCGACGATGAGCGCGAACAGCGTGGTGAGTGCGAGCAGGCCCGCCGGGCGGCGGCGATGCACTTCCGCCGCGATCCAGCCGGTGACCGCAGCGAAGGCGAGCAACGCATCCGGCGCATGGTCCGTCGACAGATCCGCGAAGATTTCCGCACCGCCGTTGCCGACCCACCAGCCCAGGCCCCACAGGTAGAACAGGCCGGCCATCAGTCCGTTGCGATACGCCCACGCCGATGCGAACGCAGCCAGCGCGATGATCAACGCACTCATGAAGGCGGCATTCGCGATCGGCGAGAGGTCGCGCGCGACGCTCCCATCGATCGTCGCCAGGTAGGCGCCCGCGGCGATCAATTGCAACGCGATGCCCGTCCATTCCGCGATGCGGCGGTCCTGGCGCAGGCCGAGCCACACCAGGCCCGCGCCTTCGAGCGCGAACACGCAGGCCGTTGCGCGCGCCGACAACGCAAGCGGCACCGACAAGGTGGCGAAGCCCGCCGCGAGCAGCGCATACGCCTCGCCCAGCACGCGCGCGCGCCGCAGCATGACCCACGCGAGCGCCGCATACAGCGCAGCAAGCCCGAGCGCGTTGAACGCCAGCGGCATGCGATCGCCGCGCAGCAGTCCCGCCTGCAACGCAAAGGCCACGAGCGGCGTGGCGAACACCAGCGTGCCGTCGATGAAATCGCGGCGCTCCATCGGCTGCCGCAACGCATGCAGCAACGGGATCAGCAGGTAGAAGGCGAAGAACAGCAGCAGGAAGGGTTCGGTGGTACTGAACTTCTCCGGCGAATAGTCCAGCACGCCCCACGCGGTGCCGATGCCGAAGGTGAAGGCGAAGCCGAGCAGGTTCAGTACGCGCCACTGCTTCCACCACGCCACGCCGAAGATGCCGGCGTTGAGGACCGCGTAGTAGGAGAACAGCGCGACGTAATTGCCGCTGCCCGTCGACAGCCAGATCGGCGCGAGGAAGCCTGCGAGCGTGGCAAAGAACGCCAATGCCTTCGCATCCTGCAGCACGGCCAGCACCATCGCGGCCGCGATCACCACCACGCTCAGCGCGAAGGCGACGCTCGCCGGCAGCAACGCGTACAACTTGAAGGCCGCGAAGATCGTCATCAGCAACACGCCGATCGCGCCCCCCTGCAGGCTGAGCGCAAAGACGCGGTTGTCCTCGCGCTTGCGCCAGGCGAACGCGAGCGCGGCGAGCGCCGCGGCGGCCACGCCGGCCAGGCGCAGTTCGATCGGCATGCGCAGGTAACCCTGGTCGCTCGCGTACTTCAACAGCGCGGCCACGCCCGCGAACAACACGAGGATGCCGACCTTGACCGGCACGTTGCCTTCGGTGAACCAGTGCTTCACTGCGTCGACGGCGCGGTCGAAGAGGGAAGGCGTGGCGGGCTCCATCGGCGGCGGCCACGCGGGTCGTGCGCTCGGTTCGCGCGCCGGGACCGGCTCGCGCGGCGCAACGGGTGCGGGCGTCGGCGCCTGCGCTCCCTCCCCTGCAAGGGGAGGGCCGGGGTGGGGTGCCACCGGCGCCGCGACACTCGGCGCAGCCCCCGTTGGCGTCGCCCACCGCTCCGCATCCCGCGCAACACCCTCCGCCCGCGCAACGCGCGAACGCAGGTCCGCCGCGTCCTGCTCCAGCGTCCCGATGCGACGCCGCAGCCCGGAGATTCCATTCAATGCCACGATCGCGACCACGATCGCGATGATGCTCAGCAACGATTCCACGACCGCCTGCTCCCCGTCCCCTGGGTCCGTGGCGCATTCGGCCAGTGAACGGGGCCGAATGCAAATCGCGCGTCGGAAAGAAAGAGTTAAAACGGCCCGTTGCGGTTGGGCGAGTCCTGCGGGATCTCCTGCGCCAGGTCCCAAAGCTCCGCGATCTTCCCGCCTTCGAAACGGAACCAGTGGTTGACGGCCCAACCGGCTTCTTCTTGCGTATGCCGCACGTGGCACAGGGTCGAGACGAAGTCGCCCTCCTGCACGGCGTGCATCACCGTCAGCGCCTTGTCGGGGAATTGCGCCGCGTTCTTGTCCATCGCCGTCAGCAGCGACTCGCCATCGCCCGCGAAGTGCGGGTTGTGGTGGCGGAAGCCGGGCGCCAGGTGCGTCGCCGCCTTCGCATGCGCGCGGCCACTGGCCGCTTGTTGCAGGAAGTCGATCGCGCGCGCTTTCAGGTCGGTTGCCATGCTCACTTCCCCAGCAGATCGATCAACGCCATCGCCGCGGCAGGATTGCGTTCCTTGTCCGCATTGATGAAGAACAGGAAGACGTCGCGGTGGGGCGCTTTCGGCGCGGCGCCACCGAGCTTGGGCAAGTCGTCCGGCTCGCCGCCCTGTGCCCAGGTGCGCGCGCGCTTCGCCCACGCCTTCAGGTCCGCAGGCGAATACCCCGTCTTCAAGGCGCTCTGCGAACGCATCAACCGTGCGTAGATGAAATCCGCCGTCGCATCGGCGAACGAAGGCCATTCCGTCGAATCGGTGAAGACCAGCGCTGCATTCTTCCTGCGCGCGAGTTCGACGAGCGCTGCATCGACGCTTGCGGCATCGCGCACTTCCAGCGCATGCCGCAGCTTGCGCCCGCCGGCTTCCGTCGGCAGGCCGTCGACGAACTTCGCGAAGTCGTCGCGATCCAGCTTGCGCTCGAACTGCCAGGACACCGCGCCGAGCTTCTCGCCCAACGTCGACAACCCGCCGACGAAGGCTTCCGCCTGGCCCAGGGTGTTCGCCAACACCTTCGCCTGCACGATGCGCATGGGCGCCTTGGCGGTGAACACGAACCCGGGCGGCGTTTCATCGCGCCAGCGCGCATAGGTGTCGGGCTTCTGCGCCGCGTAGTAGGTGCCGTTGATCTCGATGGCGCTCAGCCGGCGGCTCGCGTATTCGAGTTCGCGGCGCTGCACCAATCCGGCGGGGTAGAAGTTGTCGCGCCAGGGGGCATAGGTCCATCCGCCCACGCCCACGCGGATGCCGTCGATGGGGCCGGGCGGACCGCTCAGGCCGAGGTCGGCATCCTTGGCGCCGGCCTTCGGGGCGGCTTTCGAAGGGCCGGCTTTGGAAGAACGCGCAGTGGCCATGCCGCAAGGGTAACGCGCCATGACTTGCGAGCCATCGACGCCGCCTGCACAAGCCCGCGATACTCCGCCGACCGTGCCTATCGACTTGCCCAGGACGCCGCCCATGACCCGTTCGTTCCTTCCGCTCGCCATCGCCCTGGCGCTCGCCGCGCCGTCGGCCGCCTTCGCGCAGGCCGCCGCACCCGCCGCACAGCAGGCGCAGAGCACCGAGGATGCGCGCCTGGCCGGCTTCGACACTTACGTCGACGCCGTGCGCAAGCAGTTCGACGTGCCCGGCATCGCGGTGGCGATCGTGGAAGGCGACCGCATCGTGTACGAACGCGGCTTCGGCCCGCGCGAAGTCGGCAAGCCCACGCCGGTGGACGAGCACACGCTGTTCGCCATCGCCTCCAACACGAAAGCCTTCACCTCCGCCGCGCTGTCGATCCTCGCCGACGAAGGCAAGCTGAAGATGGACGATCGCGTCATCGACCACCTGCCGTGGTTCCGCATGTCCGATCCGTATGTCACGCGCGAAATGCGCATCCGCGATTTGCTCGCGCACCGCAGTGGCCTGACGCTCGGCGCAGGCGACCTGCTGTACTGGCCCACGACGACCTACACCACCGAAGAAGTCGCGCATCGCCTGAAGGACGTGCCGCTGGGTGGCTCGTTCCGCGGCCAGTACGCGTACGACAACATCCTGTTCGGCGTCGCCGAGTTGGTGATCGAACAGGCGAGCGGGACGAGTTACCAGGAGTTCCTGCGCACGCGCATCTTCCAGCCGCTCGGCATGACCGACACGCGCTTCAACAGCGACTACCTGAAGAAGACCGACAACGTCGCGACCGGTTACGCCAAGGCAGACTTCAAGGATCTGCAGCCGGCGCCGCGCATGACCTGGGGCAACGTGTCCGGTGCGGGTGGCATCTATTCGAGCGTGCACGACATGTCGAAGTGGATGCGCATGCAGCTCGCCGGCGGCGTGTACACCGATGCGAGCGGCAAGGAACAGCGCCTCTTCAGCAAGAAGCGCCAGGATGGCATGTGGTCGATCGTCACGCCGATTCCGGTCAACGATCCCTCGGTGCCAGAACTCAAGCCGGCCAAGCCGAACTTCCTCGGTTACGGCGAGGGCTGGCAGTTGTCGGATTACCGCGGCAACAAGCTCGTGTGGCACACCGGCGGCTGGCCGGGCATGGTGTCGCGCCTGACGCTGGTGCCGGATCGCAAGGTCGGCGTGATCGTGCTGACCAGCCAGGAAGTCGGCGCCGCCTTCAACGCGGTGACGATGCAGGCGCTCGACGACATGCTCGACGCGCCGAAGACCGATTGGCTCGGTGCGTACGCGAAGCAGGTGGCGAAGTCGCAGGGCAACGCCGACGAGGATTGGCAGAAGCACGTTGCCGCGCGCAAGCCGAACGCGCCGCCGTCGCTGCCGCTGGCGCAGTACGCGGGCACCTATCGCGATCCGTGGTACGGCGACATCAACATCGCGAACGAAGGCGGCAAGCTCGTCATCCGCTTCTCGAAGACGGCGGACCTGGTGGGCGACATCCAGCCGTGGCAGAACGACACCTTCGTGATCAAGTGGCGCGAGCGTTGGCTCAATGCGGATGCGTTCCTGTCGTTCAACCTGGATGCGGACGGGAAGATCCGCGAAGCGCGCATGGAGCCGATCTCGCCGCTGACGGATTTCAGTTTCGATTTCCAGGACCTGCGCCTGGCGCCGGTGGAGAAGCAGTAGGGCGCACGGCGTTCCGCGAGGACAGGTGCTCGCTGGCGCTCGACGCTACTCGCCCAAACGCCCTGCGAAGCCCTTGATCGCTTCGATGATCGGTGCCGTCTCGCCTAGCCACCACCAGTGCGCGGTCCCGGGCAATTCGAGCCACTGGGCGCCTGGAATCGCAGTGGCGAGTTCGTGGCCGGCGTCGACGCGCACGGCGCGGTCGCCCGTTCGATGCATGACAAGCGTCGGCACGCGCACCTGCGGCAGCAAAGCGCGCACATCGGTCTGCGCGAGGGTGCGCAGGACGGCGCGCATGCACAGCGGGCTGGAGCCGAGGCGCAGCATGCGCGCCCACCAGCGCTGCAACAGCGGATCGCTCGCATGGTCGGGCGCGAAGGTGTCGATGTCCGCCGGCCGCCCCCATTGCGCGACGAGCGCATCGAGCCAACGCGCGTATTGCTGGCCGGTGAGCGCCCACGGATAGTCGGGCGCGGCGGTCCCTCGCGCGAGGGTTGCCCAAAGCGCCAGCCCCGCAACGCGCTCCGGATGCTCGACCGCGAGGCGGATCGCGATCGGCCCGCCTTCCGACACCGCGAACACGAGCGCGCGCCGGCTGCCCACGGCGTCGAGGATCGACAGCGCATCGGCGCTGCTCACCGACGTGTCCGCGGGATCGACGGTGCGATCGGAGAGCCCCACGCCGCGCCGGTCGTAGAGGATGAGTCGAAAGTCGCGCGCGAGTGCGCGGAAGAAGACCGCGGGGCCGCCAGGTTCCCAGGCCTGCTCCAGGTTCGAGACGAATCCGCTGATCAGGAGCACATCGAGCGGACCGTCGCCAAGCACTTGATAGGCGAGATGCGTGTCGCCGCTGCGCGTGAATCGCACGGTCAACGTTGCGGGCGGGTTGTCGATCAGCGTCGTCGTGGTGGCGTCGCGCGCGCGGATTTCATGGGTGCGGATTTCATCGACGAGTTGGAGCGTTGCGGCTTCCGGTTCGACGCCGAGCTCGTCGTGCAGCACTTGCCGGCATCGCTCGAACTGTTGCAACGCTGCGTGGGGCTGTCCGACGGCGGCATACAGTCGAATGAGTTGGCGTTGCGCCGCTTCGTTCAGTGGATCGATCGCGACCAGCGCTTGCGCATGGTGGAGCGCGCGCTCGTGCTGCACTGCGCCTTCGAGCCGCGCGACGAGCTGCGCCAGCGCCTGCGCGCGCGCCTGGCGCAGCGATTCGCGCTGTCGTTCGAGCCACGCCGACAGCTCGTCGCATTCGTCGAGCGCCAACCCCTCCGCGAACTCGGCGGCGGCCAGCTGCGCCGCGTGTTCCAGGGCGGCGAGGCTCTCCTCGCTCGTGTCCGCAGTCGAGCGATACAGTCCTTGCGCGAGGGAGCGGCGCAGCGAAGCGAGATCGGTGGCGCCGCACACATCGTTCGCGAGCGCGACGGTGTGACGATCCGTGACCAGCGCGTCGTGCCCCACGTGGTGGGACAGCGCGTGCAATAACCGACGCATGCGCCCCCGCGCGTCGACCTCGTCGGCATCGGGCCAGAGCATTGCCGCGAGGCGGGCGCGGCTCATCGGACGCGCCTCGGCGGCGAGCAGGGCAAGGAGTGCCTGCTCGCGCCGTGCGCCCGGCTCGAACGCCACCGAGCCGTGCTCGAGCCGCACGGGCCCGAGCACATGAAGCGTGAGACCTGCCGCGATCTCAGGGCTCATGCAACAGCCCGCTCGAAACAATCGACGTTGGCTCGGCGCAATTGGGCGCGCATCCAAACGTTGATTTCGGCGACCACCGCGTCCGGCCTCCGCGCCCAGGAGAAGTGACGCCGCCACGGCGCATCGGCCGGGACACCGTCGATCTGCCGACGTTGGATCGCGCAGGAGGCGAGCTTCGCGAGCAACTCGCTCGTCGCGCCTGTCGGCGCCACGGGATCGCCACGAATTTCGACAGACAGGACGGGCAACACCAGGTCATGCAGCGCCTCCTCGTAGTCGATTCTACTGCCCGCAATGCGATACCGGCCGGTGCGGGCGTTGTGACTCCAATCGGCCATCAATCGACGCGGCTGATCGCCGCCGAAGCCCAGCAGCCGGCCCGGGTACCACGGCAGCAATGCCGCCACGAAGCGCACCGCCTGCACCGTGATACCGGCGCGCCACCGCAGCGCTTTTGGCCACGCCCGATAGTGCGCGGTGCCGCTCGCCACCAGGATCAAACCCGCGAGGCCGGGCGCCGCGTGCACCGACGCGAGGGTGCCGAGCTGACCGCCCAGGCTGTGGCCGACGAGATAGAGGGGCCGACCGGGAAACTGCGCGGCGATCGCGGAGATCAACGACGGAATGTCTTCCGCGACGATGTCGTGATATCCGAATCGCGCGCCGCGTCGTGCAAGCGTCGGGCTTTCGCCCTGTCCGCGAAGATCGGCCAGCACCGCCGCGCCCGCGGTGGCTTTCGCAAGCGCTTCCGCGAACGGCGCATAGAAGCGCGCGGCGACACCCATCGCCGGCAGGCAGATGAACACCGGCGCGCGCGTGTGCGGCCGGGAATGATTGAAGATGACGGCCGGCGTCGCCGGGTCGACATCGGCGAACAAGGTTCGGCTGGGAGCGAAGATCGCCATGAGCGGCTCCAGGGTTCGAGAAGGAGCCGCGAGCCTAGCGAGCGAGCGTCCGCTGATCGTCCGCTGGCGCTTTGGCCTCGTTATCTTGCTACGCTCGCCCCAGGGCTCAACGGGAAAGGAACCCTGCAATGATCGCGGCGATTTTCATGGCCGGCTCGCTAGCGGCCGCAACGATCGACTTCGCCGCAGCGAAGCAGCGTGCCGATCTCCATGAAGCATCGCTCAGCTCGACGCAGAACGCGGGGCTCGTGAAGTCACAAGGAGATGCGGCGGGCCGCGCTATTGCCGCGTGCATGCCGAGTCCTGCACCTACGGCGCTGCCCTCCTTCACCATCGTGCTGATGCTCGATGACGCAGGACATCCCAGGCAGACGTGGCGCCAGGGAAACTCCGAATTTGCGCGATGCGTGGAGCGTCAGTTTTCGGACTCCACCTTCTTCCGGCCGCCGAGCGCGCCCTTCTTTACATCGTTTGCATTCACGTTCAAGCCTTGACGTGAGCGATCCACTCCTGGGCGGTCAGCCGACAGGCCCTGCCGCAATTCCAGACTTCCTTCGCGCAGCCGAAAGCGTCATCAAGTCGGCCTGACCCCCGGTTTCTCCATGCCCAAACTCGCCTCGGTCAGCTACAGACTCTTTGAAGGCGAAGAGCCGGCCATTGAGGCTGCCCGTCATGCTGAGCCGCATGACTTCGGTGGAGAGTTGGTGCTGACCTTCCAGGACGGGCTGAGCCGCTTCGTTTCGTGGGTCGGGGAGCCGGTTCAGTACGCGGTTGGCATCCAGGAGGCGTCGCACTTCGTGCCAGACGCCGCGCTCTCCGACTTCGATGTATCGGGTACGGGCATGTGGGCAGGCCTTGTCGGGGAAGAGGTGTCGCTTGGATTTGTCGCTGCCGACAACCAGGTGCTGAAACTGCTTTCTCCGGGGAGCGCGGTGTTCGTGTGTTCCTTCGAGCGTGGCAGGTGGTGGGCGGACGGACTCACCATCTGTAGGGAGGTTCCGGTGCCGTACGATGCAGCCACAGTCGATTGACCACCTGCAGCAAGGTGCCATGCAATGTCGGATTCCGAGTCCACGACCCTCCTGTTCCGCCCCGTCGGGCCCGAAGAACTGGCCCTGCTGGAACGCACCGGCTTTACGCGCTGGCCGCCGAGGCTGCCGGAGCAACCGATCTTCTATCCGGTGACGAATGAGCGCTACGCCGCGGAAATTGCCGAGAAGTGGAACGTCAAGGACAGCGGGTACGGCGCCGTGACGCGATTCCGGGTCCGTTCGTCGTTCATGGCCCGATACCCGATCCAGCAAGTCGGCGGGTCGCACCACACGGAGTGGTGGATCCCCGCGGATGAACTTGAAGCCCTCAACGACAATATCGTCGGAACGATCGAGGTGGTTCGCGAATTTCGCGGCTAGGCGCTTCAATCGTGTCGGCGCCTGGCCAGAAGCTCACCCGCGCCCACGACGCGGGCTTGGGAACGCCCACACTCAGAATGCGACCGAAGCCGTCAGCATCATGGGGTCGCCCTTCAAGCGATTCTGCACATCGAACTCGGTCAGCCAACGCGCGGAAAACGCGACCGTGCTCTGGCCCCATTTGCGCTGGTAGGTCACGATCGGGCCGATCGCCCAGGCACTCCCGCGGAAGCCACCGAGACGATCGGCCAATGGCCCGCTGTCGTCTTCGATCTGCTCGATCCAGCCCATCGCACCACCCAGGCCCCAACCATTCCCGAAGCTCTTCACCAACAAGGAATCGGCGTGGAAGATCGCGCCGCTCTGGTAATCGGTGTCCTTGTTCTTCGACGCGAAGTCGATGCCAACCACCGTGCTCCACTCCAGCGTCCCTTGTTGGAAGAGCTGCGTGTAGGCCACGGTGGGCGTGTACACCCAGACATTGAGGCTGGGGTTGGCGAGGCGATTCGGGTCGTAGTCGCCGGTGGGCGCGGACACGGACAGCGACAGCGACAAGTGCCGCGTCTTGTCGAAGTGGTAACCCGCCATCAGCGGTACGAAGCTGATGTCGAACGGCTTGCCGACGCTGTCGTCCTTGCTGCCGCGCAGCGGGCCGAGCACCAGGTCCGCGGTGACGTCGACCTCCGAGTAGGGGAGGCTTGCCATGGAGGCGAAGTTCCATCGACCCTCGCCGGTGTTCCATACGTAGACCCCGGTCAGCGAGGTCAAGCCGAAGCTGGCGTCGACCCCGAGCGCGGTGACGCCGCTGATCGGAAGTTGGCGCTGGGCGCCGATCTCGCCGGAGTAATAGGCGTAGCCCAGTGCGAGGTTCCAGCCCGGTGTCGGCGGCACGACGCCCGCGTAGTTGGTCACTTGCAGGCCGGTGATCGAGCGGCCCAGGCCGCCTTCGACGGCGTGCGCGCTCAGCGGCGCCGTCAGTGCCAGGATGAGCGGGAGGGCCTTGCGCATTTCCTCGTCTCCAAACGACCGAGCAGGCCTCCAAGTGTGGGAGGGGCCCTCGCGGCTGGCTTCGGTAGTTGGACGGAGGAGGCTTCAGTAAAAGTACGGTCCTTGGTTTGATGCTGGGCCGTTGCGGCCATTCGGCCCGGCATTCATGCTCAAGGCACCCCGGGGGGCCCTCGCCATGCGCAACCGCAGCATTTGCTTGCTCCTGCTCCTCGCAAGCTGCTCTTCGAATGAGTCAACGCATGACAGCAAGGATGTCCGCTGCGTCGCCTTTGGCGGATTCGAAGCCAAGGTTTGCCCTGTGTCCATGCTTGCACTCGTTGCCGACCCCAATGCCTACGACGGAAAGGTCGTTGCCATCCAGGGTGTCGTCGGGGATTCGGGCGGCACGGCCCTGATTTTCCCCAACGCACAATTCGTTGCAGACGGAGACGTGGCGAGCGCAGTCGTTTGTCGTTCGAGCACTGCTGGGTCGTGCGCCGAGCTGCTGGATCATCGGGCGACCTTCATCGGCAAATTTTCAGTGACACGCTCGGATGACAACCTGTTTGCGCCGGTTGGGAGCGTCACCCTCATGCACGTGCGCGGCGCTCGTCCGTCGGCGCCCGAGGGCGCTTTGCGTTGAAGGCCGGTCTTCGGTTGGGGGCCTGCATCCGTCACCGTGTTTAGTCGGTGCGCCGCATCAGGTACGTCACGTACATCACGCCTTTCTGGTCGCCGCCCGCCACTGTGTGCTGGTCCATGAAGGCGCCGCGAAGCTCCGGATCGCGCAGGACGTCCACGATCAGGTGTTGCCAATCCGCGTCGGGGGCGTCGCTGTTGAATCCGCCGGTCGCCAGCATGCGGCACAGCGTGCGCGTGCAATAGGGTGCGGAGGCGTGCAGCGCGGTCAGCCGTGCGCTGTGCCGGCGGATCGCATCTTCCAGTCGGCGTTCGGCGGCGTCCGACCACCCGGCATCCGGTGCTTCCTTGTCCACGAGGAGTTCGTAATCGCGCTGGTCGGCATTTTCCCGTGCGCTTGAATCAACGAAATCCTGCAGGCGGCGCTCTTGTTCAATCGTCAGGGGTTTGAGGCCGATCTGCGCGGGCGGGTTCGCGCCGCGTGACGGATACGCCGAAGCCTGTGGCGACCGGAATGCCGCGGCATTCGAGGCCGGCTCGGAGGATTCGTTACGAGCCTTGGCCCGCGCGGCGACAGGCACATCCACCATCGGATCGGTGGCAGTCGTTGGTGATTTGCGAGCCTGCCAGAACATCCACGCGCCAGCCGCGACAGCAACGACCAGCAACGTCCCTGCGATTCCGATTCCCCGTGCCATGCGTCTTCCCTGATGGGTGGCAACGGGTTCGATGTTAATCCAGCTTCCGGCCGCGCAAGCGCGCACGGCGCGTAACCAATCCGCGTCGCTGCCGGTCGCGCGCGTGCCGTAGCGCCTTCACCGGCATTCCGAAACGATCATCGAGCACGCGATCACCTTCGCGAAGACCATGGGCGTCGCCGTGCCGATGGACGACGCGTGAGCCAGATCGCGCAGGCCCATGCGGGCACCATTCGCGCAGAGTCGGAGGACGAAGCGGACGCGGAGAATGGCGCGCCGCCGCCAGCGAAGCACTGACGGCGCGCGGTTTGCCCCGTGCGGTCGGCGCGCTTATTGCACGCGCGCCGCAGACCCCACGCGCACTTCGAGTGCCGCTTCGGTCGTCGTGCCGTCGGCGTGGGTCACGGTGACCAGGTAGCTTCCCACCGGCACGGAGCGCACCTGGTACTTGCCGTCCTTGTCGATCTTGATCTCGCGGTGGAAGCCGGTGTCGGCGCCCTTGATGTCGACGATATCGCCGGTGA
>Ga0207981_1000005_pt1 | contig 24150 bp, 20 predicted proteins | sample SoimicmetaGmgLPC_FD_188327 | JGI IMG/M metagenome (GOLD analysis project Ga0207981, IMG submission 188327) | Soil and rhizosphere microbial communities from Laval, Canada - mgLPC (SPAdes) (version 2) | ecosystem: Environmental > Terrestrial > Deep subsurface > Rock core/Sediment | place: Laval... | reverse complement strand
TGTTCCGCGATCGCGATGAGTTGCCGACCGCGGGCGATCTGAGCACGACGATCCGCGAGGCGCTGTCCGAATCGGCCACGCTCGTGGTGATCTGCTCGCCGGCCGCGGCGCAATCGAAGTGGGTCGATGCGGAGGTGCAGGCCTTCCTCGCGCACCACAGCGGTGATCGCGTGTTGTGCTTCGTGGTCGACGGCGAGCCTTCGCGCAACGATTGCTTCCCGCCCACGCTGCTCGCACCCGATGCGGAGGGGCGCGTGCGCGAACCGCTCGCGGCCGATGCGCGCAAGGACGGCGACGGCAAGGATCGCGCGGCGCTGAAGTTGATCGCCGGCTTGCTCGGCGTGGGCTTCGACACGCTCGTGCAGCGCGAGGCACAACGCCGCAACAAGCGCATGGCGATCGTCGCGGCCGCGTCCATGGCGGGCATGGCGCTCACCTCCACGCTCGCGGTCACCGCCTACGTTGCGCGCAACGATGCGCAGCGGCGGCAGGCGCAGGCCGAAGACCTGCTCGGTTTCATGATGGGCGACCTGCGCGAAAAGCTGACGACCGTCGGGCGCCTGGACCTGATGCGCTCGGTCGACGACAAGGCGACGAAGTATTTCGCGACGCTCGATCCGCGCGACCTCAGCGACCACACGCTGGAGCAACAGGCGCGCTCGCTCACCGGCATCGGACAGGTGCGGCTGGAAGAAGGCAACCATCCCGCCGCCGCGGCTGCGTTCGCGGAGGCCTACGATCGCACGCGTGCGCTCTACGATCGCAAGCCGAGCGACGGCCAGCGCCTGTTCGACCGCGCGCAGGCCGAATACTGGATCGGCTACGTCGCCTGGCAACAGGATCGCTTCGACGATGCGGAGGCGTGGCTCACGCGCTATCGCGACAGTGCGCTGAAGCTGGCGGCGATGGATCGCAAGAACTTCGATTGGCAGAAGGAAGTCGCCTACGGCCACCACAACCTGGCGGTCCTCGACGAGGCGCGCGGGCAGCATGCGAAGGCCGAACAGGCCTTGCTGAAGGAACTCGACCTGTTCCGCGGCTGGGTGCAGGCGCGGCCGCAGGACCTGCAGTTGCTGTTCGAGAAATCGACGATCGAATCGCTGCTGGGCAGCAATGCGCTGCGGCAGGGTCGCTTGCAGGAAAGCGAAAGCTGGTTCGCCGATTCGCTGTCCGAACTCGAAGCGCTCCGCCGCAAGGATCCGAAGGACGCGCGCTGGCGCGAGGACTGGGTGGACCAGCAGATCTTCCTCGCCGACGTGCGCGCCCAGCGCGGCCGCATGGACGAGGCGCATGCCGCGACCGAGTTGGCCAATCGCGAAGCCGACGCGATGGTGAAGCAGGACCCGACCAACAAGAAATGGGCCTCGGCGCAGGCCATCGCGCGCTTCTGGCGCGCGCAACTCGAAGTCGAGGATCCCGCGATCGGGATGCCGAAGGCCGCGGAAGCCGAGCGCCTGCTCGCCGCCGTGCACGCCGCCGAACCCAAGGACATGCGCATGCGCCAGTGGCTCGCGCGCACCCGCGTTCTGCAAGCACGCATGGCGTTCGAACAACACGACGACGCCACCACGCGCGAACGCATGACGGCGGCGCACGCCGTGATCGACCCGGGCTGGAAGTCGGGCGAAGGCGAATTGCTGCGCATCACGCTGGCCGAACTGAACACGCTGGAAGGCGAACTCGCGAAGCGCAACGGCGATCCTGCCACCGCGATGGCGCGCTGGGGCGAAGCGCGCGCGCTGCTGCTCGACGACAAGACGCCGGATGGCCCGACGTTCGCGCGCCTGGATCCGTTGGTGCGCACCTTGCATTTCATGGCACAGGATGAAGCGGCGATGCCCTATCGCCAGCGCCTGGTCGCCGCGGCCTACGTGCCGATCGAACCGTTACCGCCGCTGCAGGGCATCGCGGCCCGCTGAGGAGAGCCACCATGCGCGACAACACGGATTCCCGACACGTCGTCGTCCATCTCGACCCCAACGGCGGATGGCGCTACACCGGAGGCGTCAACGACAACGGCGACCTCAAGGGGAAGTCGACCGAGGACGCGGTGGACTTCCGCATCAACGTCGTGGGCCCCGGCTACACGATCCAGGACATCGAGCTCATCGGCGACACCAAGGGCCAGCTGTCGCTGGACCGCGAGTCGGCGGACACGATGGTGATCCACGACGCCAACACGATGGAAATGAGCGCGCGCTATTGCGTGCTGGTGCGCGCACAGGACGGCCGCGTCATCCGATGCGACCCGATGATCGGCAACGAGCCCCGCGGCCGTTGACTCCCCCCACCCCCGACACACAGGGAGCGCTGCAATGTCGAAGAACGAGAGCGTCACGCTCAACATCCGTCCGGGCAACACGCCGGGCCAGGGCTGGACCAACGTCATCGCCTCCAACGGTCAGCCGTACCAGTACAACTACCAGGGCGGCCACGACAACACCGGTGGCATGAAGACCAAGGTGGGCGACGGCACCGCCACGCTCAACCTCACGCTGTCGACGGACCAGCGTTACTCGCTGGGCAGCGTGACCTTCGCCGACGATCCGTACAGCCAGCTCACCTGGGCGGCCAATCCGGACATGAAGAGCGGCACGATCACGGACGTCAACACGCAGGTGGAGAACGCGTACTACCAGACGCTGGTGTACGACGCGCAGGCCGGGAACGCGTCGATTCCCTGCGATCCGATGATCGGCAACGATCCGCGCGGACCCATGTGCCGCATCATGCACCAGTGATCGTTTGCATCAGCCGGGGCTCGGCAGTTCCACTGCCGACTCCGGCTGGCTGTCCGGATCCTCGCGGAAGTTCGGTGGCAATCGGTTGTGCACGGCCGTGGCCGCGATCGCGGCATGCCCGACCCCGACGCTGATCTGGTTCAACGCGCTCACGATGTCGCCGATGGCGTACAGCCCGTCGACGTTCGTCTGTTGCGATGCGTCGACCCGCAATTCGCCGTTCTCGTCGACGCGGGCGCCCAGCGCGGTCGCGAGGGAAGACTGCGCCGTGCAGCCAAGCACCGGATACACCGTGTCGAAGCGATGCACGCTGTCGTCCTCGAGGTGGAAGACGCAGCACGTGCCATCGTGTTCCAGGCGCGTGGCGACGGGGAGCACGGAGACGTTTGCTTCGCGCGCGCGCGCCGCGTTGTCTTCCGTGGGCTCGCCTGGCTCGGAGCGCACCGCCGCGACGCTGCGCGAAAAGGTGCGCAGGAACAGCGCATGGCGGATTGCGACATCCACCGGCGCATACACCGCGATGTGGTCGTCGCTCGCCTCGTAGCCATCGCACACGGCGCACATGCGCACGACGTTCCGCTCGATCGCCGCTTCCAGCCCCGGCATTGCGGGCATCTTGTCGACGATGCCCGTGGCGATGATCACGTAACGGGCGGTCCAGCGCGTGCCGTCCTCGGCGGTGGCGATGAAGCCCTCGCCCTCCGGTTCCAGGCGCGCGATGCACCCTTGCACGATCTCCGCGCCATAGCCGGTGGCCTGCGCGCGCAACTTGTCGAGCAACTCCGTGCCCGCCACACCGAACGGAAACCCCGGGCAGTTGTGGCTCTTCGGGATCCAGCGCGCGCGGCTCTTGCCCGCATCCACCACCACGGCGCGGCGATGGAAGCGCGCCAGGTAGGTCGCCGCCGTGAGGCCCGCGGGGCCGGCGCCCACGATCAGGCAATCGAGCGGCGGCGCATCGGTGTTCAGCGGTGCGTCGATCCCACCGAGATGAACTGCAGGAATTCCGAACGCGTGCGCGCGTCTTCGCGGAAGGTGCCGAGCATCGTGGAGGTCACCATGCTCACGCCGCGCTTGTGCACGCCGCGCGTGGTCATGCATTCGTGCGCCGCTTCGATCACCACGCCCACGCCCAACGGATTGAGCGCGCGCTGGATGCAGCTGGCCACCTGCGCGGTCATCTTTTCCTGGACCTGGAATCGGCGCGCATAGGCTTCGACCACGCGCGCGAGCTTGCTGATGCCGACCACCTTCCCGTTCGGCAGGTAGCCCACGTGCGCGCGGCCGATGATCGGCGCCATGTGGTGTTCGCAATGGCTTTCGAAACTGATGTCGCGCAGCACGATGAGTTCGTCGTAACCCTCGACTTCCTCGAAGGTGCGCGCGAGGTAGTCATCCGGATCCAGCGCGTAGCCGCTGAACCAATCTTCGTAGGCCTTGGCCACGCGCTTGGGCGTGTCGAGCAGGCCTTCGCGCGCCGGATCGTCGCCGGCCCAGCGCAGCAGGGTGCGCACGGCGGCTTCGGCATCGGCGCGGGAGACGTTGTTGCGGCTGTCGCTCATGGCGGTGGCGGCCCACGTGAGGGGCCGCCATGGTAACGGCAGCGGCCGTGGTCGGCGCGGGGCCGCGCTCGCAGGATCAGCGCGGGCGCGGTTCGTGCTCGGCCTTGCCGAGGGCTTCGTCCATCGAGCGCCAGGCGTGTTCGACGGCCGGGCGCGCTTCGAGCCAACTCAGGCGCGAGCCGAAGCGTGCGTTCGCCTCCCACGCGCCCTGCAGCATCGATTCGGAATCGGCGAAGGATTCGGGGCCGTACTTCTCGTACGTCTCCAGCCCATAGCGATAGGCCGGCGCGTAGTCGTGCCAATCGTTGCCCGCGCGGTAGTAGGGCATCGACTGGTAGATCTGCTGGAAGTGGCCGAGGTTCTCGCGACGGTCGCGTGCCTCGGCAATGCGGTCGCCCGCGGTGGCGCCGAGCGCGACACCGACCACGCCACCCACCGCCATGCCCGGAGGGCCCGCCACGACGGCGCCGATCGCCGCACCGGCCGCGCCGCCGGCGAGCGCCGCGCCTCCCGTACCGACCACGTGGTCTTTTCTGAGAATGCTCATGCGCCTGCCTCCGGTTGAGCCTCCAACCTAGGCAGGGCGATGTTCAGCAACAGTGAAAAAGCAAAGGCCACCGCGGGGGTGGCCCTTGCGTCCGGGTTGCCCCGGCTCGTCTTGCGGCGCCTTGTCACCGGCCACCGCGAGTCCTGGTGGCCGGATCAGCGACCGTCGTGGTCGGCATCGCCCGGCATGGCGCGTTCGATGTAATGCCAGCCGTCGCGCACCGCGCCCTTGGCTTCGTTCCACGCCAGGCGCGAGTTCGCCTTGCCCGAATCCCAGCCGCGCTGGAGATCGGCTTCGACGTCATCGAAGCGCTGGCCGCGGTACTGGCCGTAGGTGTCGTAGCCGTACTTGTAGGCCGGCTCGTAATCGCTCCAATCGCGCGCGTTGTTGTAGTACGCGCTGTCGCGGTACGAGGTCTTGAAGTGGTCGCTGTATTCGGTGGGATTCACCGCTTCGGCGAGCTTGCCGCCGGCCTTCGCGCCGAGCGCGCCGCCAGCCAATGCACCAACGACCGTGCCGATCGGGCCGGCCGCGGAGCCGACCGCAGCACCCGCCACTGCGCCAGTGACCGCGCCAGTGCCTTCGCCAACGCTGTGGTCTTTCTTGATATCGCTCATGCTGATGCTCCTGAGTACGTGGGGGACGGCGCGCGGTGTGCGCGACGAGCCGCAACGTTAGGCATCGCATGGTGGATTGGTGGTGAAGAATGCGCGCGTTCGGTGAATCGATTTGCAACGCACGCAACGTACACGGCGCGTGCACATCGCGCTGCGTTCACAACGCTGACGTGTTCAGGAAACGCGCGGAGTGCTCATCGATTTGCGTGCAGGCGCGACGCCAGGCCGGAGACGCGTTGCGCGCGCGTGGCGAGTGCGGCGCGCAGCGCCGATTCGGAAGCGCAGACATGCAACATGTTGCGCGCGCGCGTCATCGCGGTGTAGACGAGTTCGCGCGACAAGGTGCGCGCAGGCTGCCGCGGCAATTGCAGCCAGGCCGTATCGAATTCGGAGCCTTGCGCCTTGTGCACGGTCATCGCGAAGGCACCGGCGTGCGCGGGCAGGGCACCCGGATGGAACGGTCGCAAGCCCGCGGCGGTGCGGAACCAGACGGCGCTGCCGTCTTCGCCGCGCAGGCAGAGCCCGAGATCGCCGTTGAACAGGCCGTGGCGATAGCTGTTCTCCGTGATCGCCACCAGGCGGCCGTGGAAATATGGATCGCGTTGCGCGCCGGCGAGGGCTTCTTCGATGCGCGCGTTCAACGCAAGCGCGCCTTGCGGGCCGTTGCGCAATGCCGTGAGCAAACGGGAGCGGCCGGCGAAGGCGAGGGCTTGCGCGATGGCTTCGAGTGCGACGCCTTCGTCGAGATTGGCGGCATCGACGCTGCCGAGTTCGCGCCACGGCGCGAGCAGCGCCTCGCGCATGGGAGCCGCGAGCGGATCGGCGGCGTCTTCGTGGAAGTGCACGCCGCGCAGTTCGCCGCTGCGCAGGAGCGCGAGAGCAGTGTCCGCATCGCCCTCGCGCACGGCGGCGGCGAGCGGTGCGAGATCGAGTGCATCGGATTGGCGGAAGGCACGTTGCAACGCCACGCGGATGCCGCCAAAGGTGCGCTTGGGAGCGATGGCCGTGTCGCTCTCCATGGTCGTCGCGGCGTCCGCGATCGCAGCGAGCACGTCGCCGGCTTCCACCGACGGCAATTGGTCGCGGTCGCCGAGCAGCACCAGGCGCGCGCCATCGGGGATCGCTTCGACGAGCTTGCACATCAGCGGCAGGTCGACCATCGACGCTTCATCGACGACCACCAGATCGAAGGCCAGCGGTAGGTCGGCGCCGTGGCGGAAGCGCGGGCGATCCGGCACGGTGCCGAGCAGGCGGTGCAGTGTCGTCGCATCGCGCGGCAATGCATCGCACAAGGCATCGTCGACGCCGGCGATGCGAAGCGCATCGATCGCGATGCGCAGGCTTTCGGCCATGCGTTCGGCGGCGCGGCCGGTCGGTGCCGCGAGCGCGATGCGCAACGGGCGCTCGTCGCTGCGCGCTTGCGCGACAGACAGCAGCAACAAACGCGCGATGGTCGTGGTCTTGCCGGTACCGGGGCCGCCGGTGATGACGAGCAGCGGATGGCGCAACGCGAGCGTGGCGGCGCGGGCCTGGTGCGGGTCGCGCGTCGCGGGCGGGAACAGCGTGTCGAACAATGTGTGGTCGAGCGGCGCGGGCGCCGGCAGCGCGGCCGATGCAATGCGGCGCAAGCCTTGTGCGAGTCGGCGCTCGTACTCGCGATAGCGACGCAGGAACAGCAAGTCGCCTTCGAGGACGAGCGGCAGCGCGGGGTCGGCGGGGGCATCGGGCAGCGGCGTGGCGATCCAGCGCGATGCGCGCAGGGCGTCGCGCAGGTCGCGGGCGTCTTCCGAGTCGGTGATGTCGAGCGCTGCGTGGCCTTGCGCGATGGCGAACGATGCGCGTTCGGCGGCATCGAGCACGCGTGGGCCGGTCGCCGGATCCAGGCGTCGCAAGGTCTCGGCGAACGCACGGTCGAAGGCGCGCGGCGCATCGTCCTGCATTGGGCGCCAGGTGCTCATTCGATCCCCCGCGTGCCGCCGAGCAGCGCGTCCACCGCATCGATGAGCGCAGGCGGGAATACCGGCGCAGCGATGCCGAAATCGCCTTCGAGCCCGCGACAGAACAGATAACGCACGCCGCCGAAGTGCACCGCCGGATCGTACGCGGCGCCCAGGCGCATGCGCAGCCAGCGATGCACGGCGACGGCATACAGCAGCGCCTGCAGGTCGTACTCGCTGGCGCTCATCGCGTGCGACAGCGCGTCCGCGTCATAGGCGGGCAGGCGGTTGGACTTGTAGTCGACGACATACACCTTGCCGTCGACGCGGTACGTCAGGTCGATCTTGCCCGTCATCAGGCCCGCCAGCCGCGGCCACGCGCCGAAGTCGCGGCGCCCCGATGCGATGCCGTGCGCTTGCAGCAGCGCGAGCAGGGCGTGCGTGTCCGCATCGGCCAGCGTGAAATGGAACTCGAGTTCGGCGACGCGTTGGGCCGGCGCCACGTCGGCCAGGCGCACGCCTTCGGGCAACACCGCATTGAGCGTGCGTGCGATCAGTGGCGCAAGCGCGCGCACGCCGGCCTCGAAATCAGGTGCGACGTAATCCTGCGATTGCAGTGCGGCTTCCAGCAGCGGGCGCTGTCCTTCGGGGATCGCATCGTCCGCGCAGTCGCGCCACGCGGCGAAATCCACGTGCTCGAGTGCATGGTGCAAGGCGTTGCCGAAGCGCGTGCCCGAGAAGCGCAGCGTCGCGGGATCGATCGGCGCTTCGGGCAGCACGATCGGGCGTTCGTCGTCGGCCGGCGCTTCGTCCGCGAGCGCCTGCGCGCCGTGCGCATGTTGGCGATGCAACTGGCTGAAGCTGTGGATCCACCAATCGCGGCGCAGGCGGCGATGCGCGATGCGCGGTTCGGGCACGTGTTCGGGTGCGTCAGGTGCAAGGCGCGCGGTATCGCCTGGATCCGGGAGTCCTTCGCGCACCACGAGCGCGCCGCCGAGCCCCAGGCGCACCGCAGGCCGCGGCAACAGGCCGCCGAACAGGCGAAACAACGCGCTCTGCTCGTGCGAGGCGAACGGCCCGCTGCACACCCACAACGCATCGCGGGCGCGCGTGAGTCCCACGTAGGCCAGGCGCATGTCTTCGGCCTGGTCTTCCGCGCGCGCGGCGGCGATGGCGTCGTCCCACGCGGGCGCGCCGGCGTGGGTCTGCTCCGTGCGCCACTGGCGCACGCGCAGTCCGTCGTCGAGGTGGTAGCCGATGAAGCGCGGCGACTTGCCGCCGCCGCGGCCGATCGCGGCGAAGGGCAGGAACACCAGCGGGAACTCGAGCCCCTTGCTCCTGTGCAAGGTCAGGATCTGCACGCGACTCGCGTCCGATTCCAGGCGCGGCTGCTGGTTCTCGTCGTCGCGGTCGGCGTGCGCGATCGCGCTGCGCAGCCAATCCAGCTGCGCTTGCGGGCCCAGGCGATGCGCGCGCGCTTCCTGCAATTGCTCGGCCAGTTGCGACAGATGCGTGAGCTGTCGCTCGCCGCCCGAATAGCGCAGCAGGCGCTGCGCTTCGCGCGCCAGCACTTCGGCGAGCATCGGTTGCGGGCCATGCGTTTCCCAGCGCAGGCGCCAGTCGGCGAGGCCCTGCTGCCAGCGCCGCTGCGCCTCGCCGTCGTCTTCCAGGTCCTGCAGGGATTGCGCGTCGTAACCGAACAGCGGCGTGGCCAGCACGGCGCGCAGTCGACGGTCGTCACCCGGCGCCGCGAGCGCGAGCAGCAACGCGAGGAGTTGTTGCGCCTCGTCCGTGTCGTACAGGCTGCCGCGGCCCGCGCTCACCGCGGGGATGCCCAGGTGCGCGAGCGCGTCGCGGATCGCGATGCCTTCATCGTGCGTGCGCACGAGCACGGCGAAGTCGCGCGGTTCGAGCGCGCGCATGGCATCGCCGTCGCGCCGGCGTGCATGCCCGGCGCGCGCGGCCCGCAGGCGATCGCGGATCTCGATCGCGCAACAACGTGCGGCGATTGCGATCGATTCGTCCTTGTTGTACGTGCCCTTCTTCACGTTGGGGTTGGGCGGGACGGACTGCACGACGATGGCAGGCGCGACGGTGCCGTCGACGGCGTAGTCGTCGTCGCGCGCACGGCCGCCGGGGGCGGTGCCGGTGAAGCCGATGCCATCGCCGAGCAGCGACGGATCGGCGTGCGTCGCCGCTTCGAACAACGCGTTGACCGCCGACAGCACGCTCGGGCGCGACCGGAAATTGCGATCCAGCGGCGCGGCGATCCGGGCGGTCGCGCGCGCGGCCAGGTAGGTGTCCACGTCGCCGCCGCGGAACCGGTAGATCGCCTGCTTGGGGTCGCCGACCAGCAGCAGGCCGCCTTCGCCGAACAGCGATTCGAAGATCGCCCACTGCCGCGCATCGGTGTCCTGGAATTCGTCGACGAGCACGAGCGGGAACTGCGCGCGCAGCGCGGTGGCCAGCGCGGGACCCGTCACGGGATCACGCGTGGCGCGGAACACTTCTTCCACGAGATCGTCGAAGTCGCGCACGTGCGCATCGCGTTTCTCCCGCGCGTCCTGCGCGCGCACGCCGGCGCGCAACGCGTGCAGGTTCTGCAGGTCGCAGGCTTCGTCGGCGACGAGGAATGTTTCGACGGCGCCGCACAACGCGAGGTCGGGGACCAGCGATTCCATGTTCTTCAGGCAGATGTTGCGCAGCGCATCGCGCGTGAGGCGCCAGAGCTCCTCGTGCGGGCGCGGCGGCGCCTCGGATTGCGCGCCGAACCAGGCCCAGAGCGCCTCGACCGGGACGGTCTTGTCCTTGGCGCCGCTGAGGATGCGTCGCGCGACGGCCTGGCGCAGGGCCTCGCGGCTCGCCTCGCCTTCGGCCACGAAGATCCTGCGCAGATGACGCCATGCATCCGCGCGCTGGCCGCAGGCATCGAAGCCGGGCGCGGGCGGAAGCAACGGCTCCGGCGCCAGCAGGTGACGAATGTCCTCCGCCAGCGTGTCGAGCGATCCGAAGGTGCGCGCGAGGAAGTCCGCACCATCGACGGTGCGCGCGCCTTCGCGCCAGGCCTTCACCGCCAGGCGATGGCGTTGCGCGCGATTGCCCGGTTCGATGTCGGTGGCGAGCAAGGGTTGGCCCGCCAGCAGCGCATGTTCGCCGAGCAACCGCTGGCAGAAGCCGTGGATGGTGGTGATCGCCGCGAGGTCCAAATCGCGCACGGCGCGCAGCAGGCGAAGGCGCAACGCGACGACAGACTCGTCCTGCAACGCGGTGCGCAGCAGTTGGCGCAGGAGTGCCGTCTCGGCGTCGTCGCCGCTCGCATCGCCGTCGCCCGCATCGTCGCGCGGCCATTGCGCCATCAGCTGCGACGCGCGATGCAGGCGCAGGCGCACGCGTTCGTGCAGTTCCTGCGTGGCGGCGACCGTGTAGGTGACCGCCAGGATCTGCGGCACCGCGAGGCGGTGCACGATCACCGCGCGCGCGAACAAGCCGGCCAGCGCATACGTCTTGCCGGTGCCCGCGCTGGCCTCGATCAGGCTGCGTTCGTCGAGTGGCGTGTCGAACACGGTCGCGCTCATGCCAGCACCTCGGCCGGCAGGGGCACGCCGCTGTCGAGCGTGCGGAACAGCGCTTCGGCGAGGGCGGCGAAGCGCGTGCGCGCCTCCACGTCGCCGTCGATGAAGGGATCGCGGCCGCGCAATGCGACGCGCGTGGTGGCGGTCGCTTCCGCCAGATCGGAATTCCACCCGGTTCCCATCCACGTATCGCGCGCGGCGCGCAACGCTGCATCGGGTTCCTTTTCCGCGAGCGCCTGCACGTAGGCATGGCCGCTCTTCGGCAGGAACGGCAAGGGCGTGCGCACCGCCGCGTCCTGCCAGGCGAACAACGAATCGAGCGCCTTGCGCGCCTTCGCCTCGGCGATCGGCTTGCGCACGCGCCATTCCGGCGGCGAGGTCTTGTCGGGGCGCGCGAGTTCATGCAGCGATTGCCCGACCAGCGCAGCGCACAACGCTTCCAGTCCGTGGCGCACCGCGTGTCCGCCGTGAATGCCGTCGGCACGCAACACGACGCGCAGGAGGCCGGGGCGGTGCGCGCCTTCGAGGGCGCCTCGCAACGCACCCGCCGGCGATTCCCACGCGAAGGGAATGCGACGCGCGGCATCGCCGAAGCCTTTGGCGAGCGCGAGTTCGGCGAACGGCGCGACGTATTCGAGCACTTCGGCGACCAGCGCGCGACCTTCCGCACCTTGCGGGACGAGGGCGCGCGCGAGGAGACGTGCGTGCAGCGCGTGCGCGTCGGGTTGCCCGCTCGCGCGCATCCATGCGTCGAACACGGCATGGCGCAGCGCGTGTTGTTCGAGCGCGTCGGGATCGCCCATCGGCTCGTGTTCGGCGAGCGGCGGTTCGTCCTCCGGCAATCGCAGGCCCAGGCCTTCCTGCAGGTACACGGCGTGCGGGCGCATCATCGAACGGCGCAGGCGATCGATCGACAGGTGGCGCGCGCCTTCCGGTTCCGGCAGCCACAACGTGGGCGGCGCGAACACGGGGAGATCGGCAACGCCGGCGCTTTCCGTCGATGCCGCGCGCCAGCGGGCGTCGTAACTGAAGCGGCGCGGCTCGATCGCGTCCGGCAAATGTTCGCCGGCATGCGGGGCGCCGAACGCCGCGGGCGAAAACGGCTGCAATGCGTGGCGCACGACCAAGGCTTCGCGCAACGCGTCGGTGTCGCCGGCGTGGTAGTCGGCTGCCGCGTCGATCAACTCGGCAACGAGCGTGGAGGGTTCGCGGCGGCTGTTGTCGCGCGGATCCATGCCGCACCAGCTCATCGCCAGCACGCGGCCGGCCGAGGCGAACAACTGCAGGAACAGGTAGCGGTCCGCGTCTCGCCGCGACGGATCGCCGGTGCGGCGTTCGCGCGTGGCAAGCGCGTTGGCGATGCGATTGATCGGATCGCGGCCTTCGCGCGCGGGGAACGCGTCGGCCTCCATGCCGAGCAGCCAGACCACGCGGAACGGGATCAGGCGCATCGGCACCATGCGACCGAAGCAGATGCCGCCGGAGAGGAACGGGGCGCGCGCATCGGCGTTGCCGAGTTCGGCGCGCATCGCTTCGAGCACGATCGAGTGATCGACGGCCGTGTCGTAGTCCGCGCGCGCGGCGCCGTCGGCGAAGCGGCCGATCGCATCGCGCAGGCGGCGCAGCAGCGTGGCGTCGGCGGTGTCGCGCGCGGGCGCGAAGGCCTCTTCGATCAGGCGTTGCAGGTGCGTGGCCCATGCGGCCGGCGAATGCGGCCCCGCCAGGCGCGTGCGCGTGTCGCGCAGCATCGCCACGCAACGCAGCAGCGCATCGAGCGATTCGGCGGCCTGGCCTTCCAGCTCCGGCCACGGCGCGACGCCGGCGATGTCCTCGTCGTCGCCGCTCGCATAGCCAAGCAACAAGCGATCGATCGCGAACTCGAGCGTGTACGCGCTCCCTTCGGCGCCGTGGCGCTGGCGATCGCGCGCGTCCAGGCCCCAGCGCGCGCCGGCGCTTTCCAGCCAGTCCTGCACGCGCATGCGATCGGCATCTTCCAGGCCGAAGCGTGCGGCGATCGCGGGAACGGCGAGCAGGTCGAGCACATCGTCGAGCGACGGTGCGCGCAGCGGCAGTTCGAGCAGGCGCAGGAAGGCTTCGGCGATGGGCGCGCTCGCGAGCGGGCTGGTATCGGCGATCGTGTAGGGCAATTCGCGCGCGGTGCCGAGCGCGCCGCCGAAGACGGCTTCGATGTGCGGCGCGTAGGCATCGATGTCGGGCGCGAGCACGGCGATGTCGCGCGGCTGCAGTTGCGGTTCGCCTTCGCGCGCGGGCGCTTCGAGCAGCGCGCGCAGTTGGTCGTGCAGCACCTGCACTTCGCGCAGGCGCGTGTGGCAGGCGTGGAATTGCAGGCTCGCATCCCGCGTGTCGACCTGCGCGCGCGGCCATTCGGCATCGGTGTTGCCGTGCAAGGGCGCGCGATTGTCGAGCAGGTCGGCCTGCATGCGGCCGAGCAAGGTGTGGCGCACCGGCTCGACGAAGGGCGCGACATCGAACGAGGGCGTGGCGACGTCGCCGCCCACCAGCATCGCGACGAAATCGCGCCCGGCCTGGCCCCAGGCGGCGAGCAGCGGATTCGGGGCGTCGGTCGTCGTGCCGTCGCCCAGGTAGGCATCGTCGTCCGCGGGCGCGTAGCGCGACCAGCGGCCGATGTCGCCCCAGAAGCCGCGCGCGGGCGAATGCAGGTAGAAGTGCTGCGTCCCCGCGCGCGCTTGGCTGGCGATCATCTGCAACACGTCGGGCGAAACGTTCTGGCAGGCGAAGACGAACAGGCGCGGCGGCAGGCCGGCCGGCGATTCCGCGCCGCGATCCCCGAAGCGCGCGAGGTAGTCGCCGATTCGGCGCGCGCGATGGGCGCGGTCGCGCGCGATGTTGCGCCAGAGGGTCGCTTCCCAATCGTCCTTCGGCGGCCGCTGTTCCCACGCGCGCAGCCAGTCGCGGCGCCAGGCCTGGTACTTCTCGTAGGTGTCGGCCAGCGCGTTGGCGAGCGACCAGGCCTTGGCGATGTCGCCATCGTCGAGGAACCGCGCGAGCGCGGGCGGCGGGCGGCGCTCCACCTCGCGCAGCACGTGCCAGCGCAGGGTGTCGGGGTCGAGGCGGTCGGCGGCGGGGGCCGGGCCGAGGTTGGCGTCGAGGGCGAGGTCGACGAATTCGCCGGGCGTGAGGAACCGGAGGTTCGCGCAGATGCCAGTCGCTTCGGCCAGCGCCTGCTGCAACCAGCGGCGCATCGAGAACTGCGGGACGAGGACGACATCGGGGCGCAACCAGTCGCCATCGGCCGGCGCGCGCGCGATGTCCGCCGCGAGCAACCCGGCGAGCACGTCCAGCGCATTGCCGTGGTAGAGGCGGAAGTCGGGGCGTCCCTGCATGGCCAGCATGATGCCGGACGCGGTCGCATCCGCTAAGACCAGGACGAAATCGCCGCTCCCCTTCGTGAACCTGAGAGAATGCGCGGCCGCGCTACGCTGCCATTCAGCGCCCGCTGGCCAAGCTGCGCCGCATTTTCCCGACTTCACACCCGAGCCCGAGCCCCGCGTGACCGCGACGCCCGACACCCCTGCCGTCCGCATGACCGACCTCCGCCTGGATCGCGGCGGCCGCACGATCCTGCACGACGTCTCGCTGGACGTGCCGCGCGGCAGCGTCACCGCGGTGCTCGGTCCCTCCGGCAGCGGCAAGTCCACGTTGCTGGCGGCGCTGACCGGTGAGCTCGAACCCGCCGCGGGCCGCGTGGAGGTGTTCGGCGAGGGGGTCCCGCGCGCGCAGAAAGCCTTGCTCTCGATGCGCAAGCGCATCGGCGTGATGCTGCAGGGCAATGGCCTGCTCACCGACCTCACCGTCGCGGAAAACGTCGCGCTGCCCATCCGCACGCATACGAACCTCCCCGATCCGGTGGTCCGCCGCCTGGTCGAAATGAAATTGCATGCCGTCGGCCTGCGCGCCGCCGCGGACCTGTTCCCGCGCGAGTTGTCCGGCGGCATGGCGCGCCGCGTCGCGCTCGCCCGCGCGCTGGCGCTGGATCCGCCGCTGATGGTCTACGACGAACCGCTGACGGGCCTGGATCCCATCGCCAGCGGCGTGGTCATGAGCCTGGTGCGCCGCCTCAACGACACGCTGGGCCTGACCAGCATCGTGGTCACCCACCACGTGCACGAAACCATGCCCGTGGCCGACCACGCGATCGTGATCGCGAACGGCCACATCGTCTTCTCCGGCACGCCGGCGGCGCTGGCGGAATCGCAGGATCCGCTCGTGCGCCAGTTCCTCGACGGCCGTCCCGATGGCCCGATCGCTTTCGACACCACGGCGCGCGCGCCGGAGGCCGCCTGATGCCCTTCGTCGCCGCCACGCGTGCGCTCGGCGCCGCCGGCCTGTTCGCCGTCTCGGTGTTGCGCGCCTCGAAGCCCACCCGCGATTTCTTCGCCGAGCTCACGCGCGAGATCTACAAGATCGGCGCGCGTTCGCTGCCCATCGTGGCGGCGGGCGGTGCGTTCGTGGGCCTGTCGGTCACGCTGCTCGGGTATCGCGCGCTGGAAACCTATGGCGCGACGGGTCAGGTGAGCGTGCTGCTCGGCCTGGGCCTGTATCGCGAACTGGGGCCGGTGCTCACCGCGTTGCTGTTCATCGGCCGCGCCGGCTCGTCCATCGCGGCCGAACTCGGCCTGATGCGCGCCACCGACCAGATCACCGCGCTCGGCCTGATGGGCATCGATCCGGTGGCCAAGACCGTCGCGCCCCGCTTCTGGGCGGCGGTGCTGTGCGTGCCGATGCTGACCGCGTTCTTCGTGAGCCTGGCGATCACCGCCGGCTATTTCGAAGCGGTGCAGGTGATCGGCATCGACGGCGGCACGTTCTGGCAGTCGATGAAGGACAGCGTGGACTTCCACGACGACTTCCTCGTCGCGTTCATCAAGGCCGCGATCTTCGGCGCGATTTCCGCGCTGGTCGCGGCCTACGTGGGCTACCACGCCGAACCGACGATCGAGGGCACCTCGGTCGCCACCACGCGCGCGGTGGTCAACGCTTCGCTGCTGGTGCTGATGTTCAATTTCGTCCTTTCCGCCTTGTTGTTCAGGAGTTGATGGCCATGCGTGGTCCCCGTCTCGAATTCGCGGTCGGCGCGTTCCTGCTGCTCGCCCTGGCGAGCCTGCTGGTCCTGGCGCTGGCCTCCACCAACAACAAGTGGGGCTTCGGCGGCCACTCCTATCCGCTCAAGGCGCGGTTCTCCACGATCGGCCAGCTGCGCGTCTCCGCGCCGGTGAAGATCGGTGGCGTGGTGGTGGGCCAGGTGTCGGACGTCAGCCTTGATCCGCAGAAGTTCGACTCCATCGTCACGCTCTCCATCGACGAGCGTTACAAGGACCTGCCTTCCGATACCTCCGCCGGCATCTTCACGGCGGGCCTGCTGGGCGAAAGCTACGTCGGCCTGTCCCCGGGCGGCGATATCGAAACCCTGAAGCCCGGCGACGAGATCACCTTGACGCAGTCGGCCGTCGACCTCATGCAGCTGGTCGGCAAGTACATGTTCGCCGGCGGCGGTACGCCTGCGGCGGCCAACGCCAAGCCGGCCGCGGCCTCCACCTCTTCCACTCCCTCCGACGCCCCCACGGAGCAGACCCCATGAAGCGTTCGCAACTGTCCACCCGCGTCTCCCTGCGCAAGCTGACCTACCAGGCAATCACGGTCGCCGCGCTCGTCGCCGCCTCCGCGCCGGCGCTCGTGCACGCGCAGGCCGCCGCGAAGCCGGCCGCCGCGCCTGCCGCCGCGACCACGCAGGGCTCGCCGAGCCAGCTGGTGCTGTCCAACAGCAACCGCATCGTCGCGACGCTCGAAAAGCGCCGCAGCGAGTTCAAGTCCAACCCGGCCTCGCTCGACAAGTTCATTTCCACCGAATTCAACACGATGTTCGACCGCGATTACGCGGCGCGCCTCGTGCTCGGCCGCCATGGCCGCGGCGCTTCGGACGCGGACGTGAAGCTGTTCGCCGATGCGCTGGCCGACAGCCTGATGTCGCGCTACGGCTCGGCGCTCCTGAGCTTCGACACCGGCCTGAAGGTGCGCGTGAAGTCGGAAACGCCGCTCAAGGGCGGCGCGATCGTCAAGGTCTCCAGCGAGTACATGCGCGCCGGCGGCCAGACCACGCCGGTCGATTACCTGATGCGCAAGACCGGTGCGAATTGGCAAGTGTTCGACGTGCTGGTCGAAGGCGTGTCCTTCGTGCAGACCTTCCGCAACCAGTTCGACGCGCCGCTGACCAGCAAGTCGATCAAGCAGGTCGCCGCCGACCTGCGCGCCGGCAAGATGCAGGCCGATGCCAACCAGCAGTGAGGCCACCGCGGGCGTGACGCGCGACGGGGACACGCTCGTGTTCTCCGGCACGCTGTCGCGCGATGCGGTCGCTTCGCTGTGGCCGCGTGCGCTGGCGTCGATCGCCGGCGTACGGCGGTTTTCACTCGAAGGCGTGCCGTCGCTGGATAGCGCGGGCCTCGCGCTGCTGGCCGAACTCGCCGCACGCGCCGGCGGCGGGGTCGTCGTGGCCGGTGCGCCCCGCGGCCTGGCGGTTCTGCGCAGCGCGTATCGGCTCGATCCGTCGCTTGCCTTCGCCGCCGCCTGAATACGGCGCCATTCCCCTTAGAATCTTCGGCATGGATCGCCCCACCCCTGTTCGCGCGACCGTGTCGCGCGCCGTGATCGCCGGCTCCCTCGTCCTGTGTGCGCAGATTGCGCTGGCGCAGGACGTCGCGGTGCCTGCGTCCGTGCCGACCGCCGTTTCCGTGTCGGTGCCCGCGTCGACGAGTGTCGCGCTGCCCGTTTCGACGAGTGTCGCGCCGCCGGCCGCATCGAGCGTGTCGCCGGCCGCGGCTTCGAGCATCGCATTGCCCACCGCCGGGACCGTCGCCGCGCCCGCCGAAGGCGATGCGCGCACCTCGGCCGAATCCGACTACGACGCGCTGTACGGCGTCGATGCGACGTCCGCCAACGACGACGGCTCCCTGCCCGCGCCGGCCGACCTGCCGCAGTCGTACGACCCGTGGGAACCCTTCAACCGCAAGATGCATTCGTTCAACAACGTGGTCGATGCCCACGTTGCCAAGCCGCTGGCCAAGTTCTACATGGCGGTGCTGCCGCGCCCGGTGCGTCTGGGCGTGAGCAACTTCTTCGCCAACCTCGGCCAGCCGCTGACGATGATCAACGCGCTGCTGCAGGGCAAGCCGAAGGAAGCCGCGCAGGCGCTGGGGCGTTTCGCCGTCAACTCCACGCTCGGCATCGGCGGCATCTTCGATCCGGCGACGGAAGCGAAGATCCCGCACAACCAGGAAGACTTCGGGCAGACGCTCGGCGTGTGGGGCTGGAAGCGCTCGCGCTACATCGAGCTGCCATTGTTCGGGCCGCGCACGGTGCGCGACATGTTCGGCATGGCGAGCGATGCGCCCTTCGGCCTCACGCGCCAGGTCGACAACGACGCGGTGCGCTGGTTCCTGCAGGGCCTGAACCTCGTGGACGTGCGCACGCAGCTGATGTCGGTCGATGCGATGCGCGAAGGCGCCACCGACGACTACACGCTCGTGCGCGATGCCTGGCTGCAGCGCCGCGATTACCAGATCTTCGGCGACCGCAAGACCGACGACGACTCCACGTTGCCGGATTACCTGCGCGACGACTCCAACCCCGACGTGCCGATCGACGCGATCCCGATCACGCCCATGAACAGCGGCCGATGAACAGCGGCCGCTGACCGGCAGCCGCCGATCAGTTGCCCTCGCCGGACCTCGCGTTGCCGTCCACCAGCGCTTCGGCATCCAGGTCGATGTCGTCGGGCAACAGCTCCTGCGGCAGCTTCTTCCGCCCCTTCACGCCGAGTTCGACCAGGCGCCGCGCGCGCGGGATGACGGCCTGCGTGGAATCCTCCAGGCGCTCGCGCGCGGAGCGATACGCCTTGGCCGCATCGTCCAGGCTCGCACCCACGGACGTGAAGTCGGCGAGGAAGTTGATCACCGAATCGAGCAGCAGCCCGCCGGTCTTGCTGATTTCCATCGCCTGCTTCTGCAGCTTTTCCTTCGTCCACAGGCGCTCGACCACGCGCAGCACGGCCATCAGCGTGTTCGGCGAGGCGAACACCACGCCCTTGCCGAACGCTTCGTGCTGCAGTTCGCCGTCGAAGCCGAGCGCGGCGGACAGTGCGCCTTCGATCGGCACGAAGGCGATGGTGATGTCCAGCGCCGACTCGCCCAGCGCCTTCGGATAGTTGCGCTCGGCGAGGTCGCGCATGTGCTGGCGCAGCGCGACGGCGTGGCGGCGCATCGCCTCCTCCTGCACCTCCGGCGTCTGCGCATTCATCGCTTCTTCCCACGCCACGAGGTTGACCTTGCTGTCGACCACCACGCGGCGATCGCCCGGCAGGCGGATCACGATGTCCGGGCGCAGGCGGCGGCCATCGTCGTCGGTGCTCGAGGTCTGGCGTTCGAAGTGCGCGCCCTCTTCCAGGCCGGAGCTGCGCAGCACGCTTTCGAGCATCAGCTCGCCCCAGTCGCCGCGCACCTTCGCGTTGCCCTTGAGCGCGCGCGTGAGCGCCGAGGCCTGCGTGGCCATGTCCTGGTTGAGCGTCTTGAGTTCCTGCACGGCGCCGAGCAGCGAGGCGCGTTCCTTCGCTTCGTCGCCGTACACCGTGTCGATGCGCTGGCGGAAGGAGCCGAGCTGGTCGGCGAAGGGCTTGAGCAGCAGCTCGATGTCGGCCTTCGACTGGCCGGTGGCCGTGCGCACGTTCTGTTCGAACTGCTGGCCGCGCTCCTGGAAGGCCTTGCCCGCGAGCTCGGTGAACTTCGCCGAGAGTTGCTCCTGCGCGTTGCGCACGAAGGCTTCGGTCTCGGCGCGGGCGCGCTGGGCCTGGTCGGCTTCGGCGCGGGCGCGCTCGATGGCGGCGGCGTCTTCGCGGGCGCGTTCGCGCAGGCGGGCGACTTCCGCGCGCAGCTCGTCGCGCTCGCCCGCGCGGGCCTGCAGTTCCCCTTCGAGGGTGGCGGCGCGGACCTGCGCTTCGACGCGGGCGGCGTCCTGGCCGGTGTCGTGCTTCGGCCGCAACAGCCACGCGCCGACGGCGAGCCCCAGCGCCAGTGCGATCACGCAGGCGACGATGAGCGTCATGGTCATGGCGGTGGTCCTCCCTCGGGCGTGGGCAGTGTATGCGCTGCGCGCATCTCAATGCCTGCGACCGAGGGCGAATGCGCGAGGCGTGCCGTCGATTCGGCGCGTGCCGTCAATCGAGCACGCGGCAGAACACCGCCTTCAGGTAACGCGACTCCTGCACCTGCGCCAGGAACGGATGGTCGGGGCCGGCGCCGGAGACCTTGAGCACCTGCACCGTGCGCCCGGCGTAGAACGCGGCGCGGCGCAGCATGTCGAGGAACTGCTCCTCGCTCACCAGGCCCGTGCAGGAGAACGTGGCGAACAGGCCGCCCGGCTTCACCACGCCCAGCGCCAGCTTGTTCATGTCCAGGTATTTCTTGAGCGCGGGGATCACCTGCTCGCGGTCGCGCGTCATCTTGGCCGGGTCGAGGATCACGACGTCGAACTGCTCGCCGTTGTTCCCCGCATCGCGCAGCCACGGGAAGATGTCCGCCTGCACGAAGCGCGGGCGCACGTTGTTGAGTTTGGCGTTGCCCTTGGCGATCTCGATGACATCGTTGTCGATGTCGATGCCCACCACCTCGCTCGCGCCGCGCGCGGCGGCGTAGACCGCGAAGCCGCCGGTGTTGCAGCACAGGTCGAGCACGCGCTTGCCGGTGCACAGGTGCGAGAGCCACTCGCGGTTGTCGCGCTGGTCGGCGAAGAAGCCGGTCTTGTGCGCGCCCGCGGGATCGGCGCGGAAGCGGATGCCGTGCTCGGTGATGATCGCCGGCGCGGCGGGTTCGCTGCCGCGGAAGTCGAAGGACTCCTGCTTCTGCACGTGTTCGTCGGCGAAGGCGTGGAAGCGGCAGCCCGGGAACTGCGCGCGCAAGGCCTCGTAGATCCACTCGCGGTAACGGAACATGCCTGCGCTGAAGAATTCGACGACCAGCAGGTCCGCGTAGCGGTCGACGACGAGGCCGCTCAGGCCGTCGCCTTCCGAATGCACGACGCGCCAGGCGTCGCTGACCTCGTCGAGCCGGAGGAATTCGCGGCGCAGGCGCACGGCCTCGCCGATCCTGTGCGCGAACCACGCGGCATCGACGACCGTGTCCTGGTCCGCTTCGAGCAGGCGCACGGCGATGCGCGAGTGCCCGTTGTAGAAGCCGCGGCCGATCCACTCGCCCTCCACGCCGATGACATCGACGAGACTGCCGGGCTTGGGCTTGATCGCCGGCTTTTCGACGAGTTTCTGGAAAATCCAGGGATGCGAGGACCGCCAGGCGTTGCGCAGGCGGACGGTGGGGAGTGCGGAGGCGTCCATCCGATGCATTTTACGCGGTGCGGCCCTTGCAACCGTGAGGCCGCACCGCCATCACCCTCTCCATGCACCTGCCCACGCACGCCCTGCCCGAGGATCCCCGCACCCAGCGCGCCGTCGACCGGCGCCGCGTGAAGCGCGCGGCGCTGTGGACCCTGACGGCCGCGGTGCTGCTGGCGCTGGTGTACTCGGCGCAGGACACCTTCGATGTCGCCGCCTGGTCGGTCACGCCCGGCGCGTGGACCGGGATGCTCGGCGTGCTCACGGCGCCGCTGTTGCATGGCTCGGCGGACCATTTGTTGTCGAACCTGCTGGCGTTGCTGCTGTTGGGCACGCTGGCCGGCAGCGTGTATCCGCGCGCAACGGTGCGCACCATTCCGCTTGCGTGGATCGGATCGGGCCTCGCCGCGTTCTGGCTCGGCGAGCCGGGGTCGCATCATCTCGGCGCGAGCGGCGTGTTGCAGGGGTTGGCGTATCTCGTCGTGGTACTGGGCTTGTTGCGGCGCGACCGGCCTTCGATCGCGGCGGCGATGATCGCGCTGACGTTTTCCGGCGGGCTGCTGGTCACGGTGTTGCCGCACGATCCGACGGTGTCGTGGCAATCGCACCTGGGCGGCGCGATCGCGGGTGTCGTGGCGGCCTTGCTCTTCCGGCATGCGGATCCGATGGGGCCGCGGCATCGCTACAGCTGGGAGTACGAAGAAGAGGCGCCGGAAGAGATCGACGCAGGCTGAGACGTCCGTCGGGCCGGCATCCGCTACGCGAGTTTGAGGAAACCCGACGGCACCAGCGCCGTCGCGAGCATCACGCCATTGATGTCTTCGTGCGCGCGCCAGGTGCCGTCGCCGCCCTGGCGTTCGACGTCGAGCCAGGTGTCGGTGATCGTGCGCGCGACCGGCACCTGGGCGACGAGCGCATCGAGCGCCGCGCGCAGGGCCGGCTGTGCGTCGAGCGAGGCCGCATCGCGTTCGAGCGTCGCCCACAACCGCGTCGTGGCCTGCAAGCCGATCGCCAGCCCGAGTTCGCGGAATGCGAGGCGTTGCGACGGCGGCCGCGCGAACGGTTGCGTCGACAGGTAGCGCGCCAATCCGTTCGAGGCCGCGCCCACCACCAGGCCCAGCAAGGGATTGTCGCCCGGCCGCACGCGCAACAATTGCGCGAGCCGGTACGCATCGGTGAGCAATCCGCCGATGCCGAGCGGATCGTCGGTCAGCAGGTTGGTGCCCGCGACGATCGCCGCCATCTCGCGCAGTTCCGCATCCAGTTCCGGCCCGTGTCCCACGCGTTGCGGCGGGCGATGCGTGCGCAATTGCAGGTAGGTGATCAGGCCGTCGAGTGGATCGTGCTGGCCCATCGACGGCACCAGCGGCGCGGACAGATCGATGCGCATCTTCCAGTACATGCGGTGCGGCGCACCCGGCACCGGCGCGAAGGTGAAGGCACGATGCGCAGCCTGCGCGAGCTCGCGCGCCCAGCGGCCCGCATCGGCCTGGCCGGTGCTGCGCGCGAATTGATCGAGCGCATGCATCCACTTCGTCAGGTAATGGAAGTACTGGCCGTCGCGCTCCCATTCGAGTTCGGGATCCACCGCGGCATCGATGTCGCGCTCGGGCAAGGGCTTGCCGATGCGCAAGCCGCCGCGCGTGGGATGCACGGCGCCGGTTTCTTCGTCCATGCCGCCGATCCAGCCTGTGCGCACGTCGTCTTCGCGATGGCGGCCGAGGATCTGGTGCACTTGTTCGACGAGCCGCTCGGCCAGTTCGAATTCCCCGAGCGCGAGGAAGTTGCAGACTGCGAATGCGTCGGTCCACAGGTAGCGGCGCGGCGGCAGGTCCCCGATGAGGCCAGTGCGCTCGGCGAAGGCATGCATGAGCCTGGCGGCCGTGCGGGTGGCGTCGTCGACGGGGAAAGGATGCGCCTGGCGTGCGGAATGTGAGGCCATGACGCGGGATGATCGCGTCGCGTTCGCTGCCGTTTCGTGAAAATTGCCGTTCAGTTTTTGAAATGCGTTGCGGCCGGTTAAAGTCGCCGGCCGGCCGGGGAGCCGGTACTTCCAGGGATTTTCATCCAATGCAGCAAGACGCATACGCGGCGCCGGCGACCATGGTGGTCGACATCACGGACGGCGCCGAGGCGAAGCCATTCTTCGTCGTCTCCCGATTCAAGTTCTTCCTGTTGTTCTTCCTGACCATCGGCTGTTACCAGTTGGTGCAGTTCTACAAGCATTGGGCTGCCTTCAAGCGCGCGACGCAGCAGGACGTCTCGCCAGTCTGGCGCTCGTTCTTCTCGGTGTTCTTCACCCACTCGCTTGCCGACGAAGTCGAAAAACGCCTTCGCGAACGCAGCGTGCCGCACGCCTGGTCGCCCACGACGGCCGCGACGGGCGTCGTCGTGCTCAACATCGCGCGCGTCATCGTGGATCGCATCGGCGGCAACGAACCGTCGTTCGAGAACGCGATGATTGCGCTGAACCTGGCGGCGCTTCTTCCGCTCTCGTACTTCCTGTGGCAAATCCAGTACGCCGCCAACATCGCGTGCGGCGATGCGGAAGGCGAGTCGAATCGGCGCCTGACGCTCGTGAACTGGCTCTGGATCGTGCCGCTGTCGGCGGTCTGGCTGTTGGCGGCGATCGGGATGATGCTGCCCGGAGCCTGACGCGTGGAGCGACCGGCGCCCTCAGGGTGTCGGTCGCAGCCCCAACTGGCGGTCGTGCAGCCGCGAGAGCAACAGCAGCGACACGCACGCGCCGCACAGGCA
>Ga0207981_1000004_pt1 | contig 25266 bp, 24 predicted proteins | sample SoimicmetaGmgLPC_FD_188327 | JGI IMG/M metagenome (GOLD analysis project Ga0207981, IMG submission 188327) | Soil and rhizosphere microbial communities from Laval, Canada - mgLPC (SPAdes) (version 2) | ecosystem: Environmental > Terrestrial > Deep subsurface > Rock core/Sediment | place: Laval... | reverse complement strand
GGCGAAATCGCAGGCTGGGCAAGGAATTAGAGGGCCTACTCAAAGGTCGGCATAAGTCCCGCGAACTTCTGCGATTGCGAAGGGATCGTCTGGACACCCGGGACGCCATGGGCCAGACTTGCCGTCCCTGTCCCCGGTCTGGCCCTCGGCCTTCTTCCGCGATGGCGAAGCTGCTGGTCCTGCACGGCCCCAACCTCAATCTGCTCGGCACGCGCGAGCCGGAGGTCTACGGCCGCACGACCCTGGCGCAGATCGATGCCGATCTGTCGCGCCGCGCCCAGGCCGCGGGCCATTCGATCGAATCGCTCCAGTCCAACGCCGAGCACGTCCTGGTCGACCGGGTGCAGGCCGCGCGCGACGACGGCACCGCCTTCCTCCTGCTGAACCCGGCCGGGTTCACCCATACCTCGGTGGCCCTGCGCGATGCGCTGGCCGCCGTGGCCCTGCCCTTCATCGAAGTGCACCTGTCCAACCCGCACGCGCGCGAGCCCTTCCGCCGCACCAGTTATTTCAGCGACCTCGCCGTCGGCGTGGTCGCGGGCTTCGGCGCGTCGAGCTACACGCTCGCGCTCGACGCCGCGCTCCAACGACTTTCCCTTTGACGAACCCGAGGCCCGCCATGGACCTGCGCAAAATCAAGAAACTCATCGATCTCCTCGAAGAATCCAACCTCGCCGAGATCGAAATCAAGGAAGGCGAAGAGTCGGTCCGCCTGGCGCGCGTGCCGCGCGGCGGCGTCGCCGTCGCCGCGCCGATGGCCGCGCCCATGCACGTTGAACACCGCGCCGCGCCGGTCATGCCGATGGCGGGCCCGACGGATGCGGCCAGCGGCGGCCACGCCAAGGCGAGCGACCTGCCGGAAGGCCACGTCGTGCGCGCGCCGATGGTCGGCACCTTCTACGCCTCGCCGGCACCGGACAAGCCTGCCTTCGTGAGCGTCGGCCAGGCGGTCAAGGCCGGCGAAACGCTCGGCATCATCGAGGCCATGAAGATGTTCAACCCGATCGAAGCCGATGTCTCGGGCACCGTGCTGAAGATCCTCGTGGAAAGCGGTCAGCCGATCGAATTCGACGAACCGCTCTTCGTGATCGGCTGAGGCCGCGCCGATGCTGGATAAAGTCGTCATCGCCAACCGGGGCGAAATCGCGCTCCGCATCCTGCGCGCCTGCCATGCGCTCGGGATCCGCACGGTCGCGGTGCATTCCACCGTGGACCGCAACCTCAAGCACGTCGCCATGGCCGACGAATCGGTGTGCATCGGCCCCGCGCCGTCCACCGACAGCTACCTCAACATGGCCTCGATCATCGCCGCGGCGGAAGTCACCGACGCGCAGGCGATCCATCCGGGCTACGGCTTCCTCAGCGAAAACGCGGACTTTGCCGAAAGAGTCGAGAACTCCGGCTTCATCTTCATCGGCCCGAAGGCCGACACGATCCGCCTGATGGGCGACAAGGTCGAAGCCATCCGCGCGATGAAGTCCGCCGGCGTGCCGTGCGTGCCCGGCAGCGGTGGCCCGCTCGGCGACGATCCGGCGACCAACGTGAAGATCGCGCGCGAAATCGGCTATCCGGTGATCGTCAAGGCCGCCGGCGGCGGCGGTGGCCGCGGCATGCGCGTGGTCCACACCGAAGCGCACCTGCACAGCGCCATCCAGACCACGAAGACCGAGGCGAAGGCCGCCTTCGGCAACGACATGGTCTACATGGAGAAATTCCTGGAGAACCCGCGCCACGTGGAAATCCAGGTGCTCGCCGACGGCCAGGGCAACGCGATCCACCTGGGCGAACGCGACTGCTCGATGCAACGCCGCCACCAGAAGGTCGTCGAGGAAGCGCCGGCACCGGGCATCACGCCGGCGCAGCGCGCGGAGATCGGCAAGGTGTGCGTGGAAGCGTGCATCCGCATCGGCTACCGCGGCGCGGGCACGTTCGAGTTCCTCTACGAGAACGGCCGCTTCTACTTCATCGAAATGAACACCCGCATCCAGGTCGAACACCCGGTCACCGAGATGGTCACCGGCATCGACCTCGTGCGCGAACAGCTGATGATCGCCGCGGGCCACAAGCTGTCGATCAAGCAGGAAGACATCGTGCTGGAAGGCCACGCGATCGAATGCCGCATCAACGCGGAAGATCCGGACACCTTCATGCCCTTCCCCGGCCTGATCCAGCATTTCCATGCGCCGGGCGGCCCGGGCGTGCGCGTGGACAGCCACATCTACGAAAGCTATCGCGTCCCGCCGAACTACGACTCGATGATCGGCAAGCTCATCGTGCACGGCCCGGACCGCGCGACGGCGATCGCGCGCATGCGCGTGGCGCTGAGCGAAATGGTCGTCGACGGCATCAAGACGAACATCCCGCTGCAGCAGCGCATCCTCGCCGACGGCGGTTTCCAGCAGGGCGGGCAGAACATCCACTACCTCGAGAAGCGGCTCGCGGAACGGAAAGAGAAGTCGCTGTCGATCGTTTGACCCACGCACCCCCGCCCCCGGCGGGGGTGCTGCGTTTCCGGGGAGAGCAGGCGTGCACGAAGATCCTCGACACCGCCGCGAAGCCAAGATCGAGCTCGACAAGACCGTCGTCGGCATCGAGCTCACCCTCATCTCGATCATCCAGGGCCTCGCGCTCGCCGTGCTCGCCGGCGCGGCGGTGCAGCCGATGCTGCACCTGGAGTGGCAAACCTGGCCGTACATCTTCACCGGCCTGCTGGTCATCCTGATCTTCTGGTCGCGCTCGCTCATCCACACCTTGAGCTTCATCGGCTGGCCGCTCGAGTTCGGCCACACCTTCGGCTACTTCGGCGCGACGCTCATCGAAGCCGCGGCGCTCACGCAAGTCTCCGACCCGCAGGCGTGGTTCGCGCTCAACGCGTGCTATGCGCTCGCGGTGTGGGGCCTGTATGCGTGGGACCTGCGCGTGGTGCAGCGCCAATCGCACGACTTCGGCACGCCGGAGGAACGCCTGTTGTACGAGGACATCGTGCGCGACCAGCGCGAAAACATCGTGTTGCTGATGCCGCTCGCGGTCGCCTTCCAGGGCGTGTCGTGGTGGATGGTGCATCGCTATCCGGACACGCTGCTGCAGGGCCGCTGGCACTTGCTGCTCATCGGGCTGACGGTGCTCTTCAGCCTGTACTACCTGCATGGCGGCGTGCAGCTGTTGAAACGGCGGCGCGACTGGATCCTCGCGCGACAGGCGCAGGAGCGCCGGGAAGGCTGATCTTCGCGACGCGCGCAGGCTGAACGAATCCCCGATGGGTGCGTGGCCGGTCCTCCGCCGCCGCCGCGTTCCTTTCCCTGCACCCGCCCCCTGCGGGTGTTTTCGTTCCCGTCGAGTCGAGAGATCCGCATGCCATCGCGTTCCCTGTTCCGTGCGCACAGCCGCAACCTCGCCCGCGTCCGCAATGCCAGGCGCGCCGCGCTCGCCGTGGTGCTCGTCGGCCTCCTGATCGGCGTGCCCGCCGCCAGCGAAAGCGCGAAGGGCCCGAAGACGCAGCTGTGGCTCGACGTCGCGACGCACGCCATGCCCGGCATGCCGAACATGACCAGCGGCATGGGCGGTGCGGCGATGCGCATGTTCGGCGGCGAGTCGATGCAGAACCATTACGGCGCCGCGCATTACCCGGGCTTGCCCGGCCAGTACGTCGACATCGCGCTGCTCAACCAACTCAATCCCGGCAAGGAAGCGCAGGATCTGATCCCCGCCGGATTGCAGCTCGGCACCGCGCTGCCGCTCGTGCCGCCGAAGGCGCCGGAGGCTTCGCAGCCGGGCGGCACGCCGCAGTACGGCATGAACGACGGCAACGCGAAGGCGCGCATCCTCATCTACTGGGGCTGCGGCCTGGACGTGCGTCCCGGCCAGCCGCGCGAGATCAAGTTCGAAGTGAAGAACGGCAAGGTCGTCGGCGACGCCTCGAAGTGGGGCTCGGCGATGGCGGGCCGTTATGCGCCGGATCGCACGGTGAACGTCGGTCCTTCGTATGCGCTGTGGCCGAACGAGAAGATGCGCAAGCGGGTGCCCGACAACGGCTCGCTGGTCGGTGCGCACAAGATCGAAGGCGACAAGGTTCCCGCCTCGATGCAGTTCGACCTGACGCAGATGCAGGACTTCATGCCGAAGATCGCGCTGAGCTCCAGCGGCTCGCTCGACAGCGGGCAGACGTGGAAGTGGCAGTCGGTCGATCGCGCGAAGGGCTATTTCCTCGCCGCGATGGGCATGCAGGACGATGCGCTGGTGCTGTGGAGCAGCGCCGAATCGGGCGACGCCGGCATGGGCGTGATGGATTACCTGCCGCCATCCACCGTCGACAAGTGGATCAAGGAGAAGGTGGTGCTCGCGCCGAGCGTCACTTCGTGCGCGATTCCCAAGGGCATCTTCGCCGCGAAGAATGGGCAGGCCGCGGGCGGCATGCTGCAGATGATCGCCTTCGGGCCCGAGAGCAACATCGCGTATCCGCCGAAGCCCGCCGACCCGAAGGCCGCGTGGAATCCGGAATGGAACGTGCGCGTGCGCAACAAGTCCACGGCCACCGCGATGCTCGGCCTGGACATGGCGGCGATGCAGCAGCCCTCGCAGGATCCCTCGCAGCCGCAACAGCCGCAGGAATCGAAGACCCGCAAGCTGTTGCGCGGCATCCTCGGCCACTGATGCGGAACCACTGATGCGGAGTCACTGAGGGCGCACGCCCTCACGGGGCGGCCGGTACACTGCCGCCCCATGCCTTACCTCGAAATCACCCTGCGCTGCGGACAGGCCGAGCAGCCGCGCTTCGAACACGCCTTCGAAGACGTCGGCGCCCTCGCGGTCACCTTGCTCGACGCCGACAGCGACACGCCCAACGAACGCGCGATCCTCGAACCCGGCGTCGGTGAAACGCCGCTGTGGGGCGAACTCGTGCTGACCGCGTTGTTCCCGCACGACGCCGATCCGCTGATGCTGCTCGCCGCCCTCGATGCCTTCGATCCGGCGCTCGACTGGTCGCGCGCGCGCTTCCGCAACGTGGCCGACCAGGATTGGGAGCGCGCGTGGATGGACCAGTACGTGCCGCTGTCCTTCGGCGCGCGCACGTGGATCGTGCCGTGGAATCGCGAGCTGCCCGACGACGCGCAAGCGGCCGATGCCGCCGTCGTGCGGTTGGATCCGGGCCTCGCGTTCGGGTCCGGCACGCATCCGACTACGTCGTTGTGCCTGCAATGGCTCGACGCGCTGGCCGAAGCCGGCGAACTCGACGGGCGCACCGTCCTCGATTTCGGTTGCGGCTCGGGCATCCTCGCGCTGGCTGCATTGAAGCTCGGTGCCGCGCGCGCGGTCGGCGTCGACAACGATCCGCAGGCGCTCATCGCCACGCACGACAACGCGCAGCGCAATGGCGTGGGCGATCGCATGGCGGTGTACCTCCCGCAGGACGAACCGAGCGCGCAGTACCCCGTGGTCGTCGCGAACATCCTGGCTTCCGCGCTCGATGCGTTGGCCGACACGCTGGCCGCGCGCGTTGCGCCGGGCGGACGGATCGCGCTGTCGGGCATCCTCGCCGGGCAGGAGGACGCGCTGCTGGAACGCTACGCGCCGTGGTTCGATGCCCTGGCCGTCGCGCAGGAAGGTGACTGGATTCGCATCGACGGCGTGCGCGCGGGCTGAGCCCATGGCGCGGCGGCGTGCTTGAATAGCCGCATGTTCGTCCTGTGCCCCCATTGCCAATTCCTCGTCGCGGTCGACGCGCGCACCGGCCTGCCGCCGGCGGCGTGCCCGAAATGCGGCGGGGCGATCGTGGTGGAAGCGCCGGGGGAGGCGGAGCTTGCGGCGGCGCGAGGCGAGAAGGTCGGGCCGGTTGAAGCGCCTGCGGCGGTCCGAGCACCCGCGCCAGTCGAGGCGGCCACGCCAATCGAGGCGCCCGCGCCGACTCCACCGATGATGCCCGCTGCGTCGGTGACGCCTGCTGCGCCGATCGAGTCGCCTGTGCCGCCGGTCGAACGCACCGAATCCACGACGCCACCAGCGCAACTCGACGTCGACGCCGTCATCGCGGCGATGTCGGCGAAGCCCGCACGCAGGTCGCGCGCGAAATCCGAAGACGCACCCAAGGCACCGCGCCGATCGCGCGCCAAACCTGCGCCGAGCGCAGCTGCTCCGGCAGCGACGGAAGAGGTCGCGACGCCGGCCGCTCCCGCGCGCGTGCGCCCGCCTCGCGCGCCCGTGGGCAAGCGCATCGCCGCCTGGCTGTCCTCGCTCAAGCCGAAACCGAAGCCGAAGCCAGTCAATGCCGCAGCGGTGGCGGCGCCCACGGTCGAGGCCGACGCCGCGCCCGAAAAGCCCAAGGCGACCGTCAAACCCATTCCATCGTTGCGCGAGCGTGCTGCAAGGCGCGCGGAAGCGAAGCGCAATGCGACGGAGGAAACGACGACGGGCGCATCGACTGCCGTCGAAACGCCTGCGATCGAATTGCCGGCCGTCGAATCGACTGCCGTCGAAACGATCGCGCCGCCGTCAACCGAAGTCGCGGCGATCCAACCCTTCGCCGTCGAATCGCTCACCGCACCAACGCCGGAGCCGCCACCGCTCGTGGCCGACGCCGCGCCGCGCAAGACGATGGCACCAGCGCCTGTCTCGCCGGAGCGCGTCCCACCGGAGCGCGTCCCACCGGATCGCGTCCCACTGGAGCACGTTCCACAAGAGCACGTTTCAGCGGAACAAGTGTCCCCGCCGCCAGCGCCGGTCACCCCGCCACCCATCGCCGCAACGTCCGCACTGCGCACACGTGCGCGAACCACCACCGCCACGCCCAGCTTCGCGCGCTCGCGCACCGGCGCACGCCTGTCGATGCCTGCACGTTGGCGGCACATCGCGGCGATCGGCGGTCTCTCGCTGCTGCTCGCGCTGCAGCTGTTGCTCGCACAACGCGATGCACTCGCCGCCGATGCGCGTTGGCGCCCGACCGTCGGCGCGCTGTGCAACGTCTTCCGTTGCGCCGTGCCCGACTGGCGCCAGCCGGAAGCCTTCACGATGTTGAGCCGCGATGTCCGCCCGCACCCGACGGCGCCGGGCACCCTGCGCATCGATGCGAGCTTCCGCAACGACGCACGGTGGGCGCAGGCCTGGCCGCGCCTGATGGTGAGCCTGTCGGACGTCGAGGGCCGCGTGGTCGGCACGCGCGCGTTTTCGGCGCGCGAATACCTGGGCGCCGCACCGACGCAAGACACCCTCGCCTCCGGCCAGACGGCGGCCATCCACCTGGATGTCGTCGAGCCCGCGCCCGGGATCGTCGCTTTCAGTTTCGATTTCCGCTGAGCGGTGCGTTTCGGCGTGGCAGCGGCCCTATGGCCGCGCTAGACTCGCCGTCCCGTTCGGCCGAGGGCGGGTGCGCACAGTGCCAGGGGAAGCCGTTTGAACGCCGCCGCCGATCGCCCAGACAGCCGTTCCGGTTCGCGTCCACCTTTGCGGGATCACGTCGCCAATTCGGTGCGTCGTTACCTGCGCGACATGGACGGGTGCGAAACGCAGGACCTGTACAACATCGCGTTGCGTGAACTCGAGATTCCGCTGTTCGCCGAAGTGCTGACCTATTGCGAAGGCAACCAGAGCCGCGCCGCGACCATGCTCGGCATCCACCGTGCAACGCTGCGCAAGAAGCTCCGCGATTACGGCATGGGCTGAGGCCCTGCCGCGTCCCGCACGGCCGGGGATGGCGTTCCGCCCCGTATAATTTCCGGCCCCACATCGTTGGTGCCGCCTGAGCATGACCGCCGACCGCCTGCCCGTGCGCCGGGCCCTGTTGTCCGTTTCCGACAAGACCGGCCTCACCGACCTTGCCCGCGCGCTGGCCGCGCAGGGCGTCGAACTGGTCTCCACCGGCGGTACCGCGAAGGCGCTGCGCGATGCGGGCCTGGCGGTCCGCGACGTCAGCGAGCTCACGCAGTTCCCCGAGATGATGGACGGCCGCGTCAAGACGCTGCACCCGCTGGTGCACGGCGGCCTGCTCGGCCGCAGCGGCACCGACGATGCGGTGATGGCGCAGCACGGCATCGCGCCGATCGACCTGCTGGTGCTGAACCTGTATCCGTTCGAAAAGGTGTCGGTGAATCCAGGCAGCACGATGGACGAGATCGTCGAGAACATCGACATCGGCGGCCCGGCGATGCTGCGTTCGGCGGCGAAGAACTTCGCGCGCGTGGCGGTGGCGACGGACCCGTCGCAATACGCGGCGGTGATCGAGGAACTGCAGGGCAACGGCGGCACGCTGTCGGCGCGCACGCGCTTCGCGCTGTCGGTGGCCGCGTTCAATCGCGTCGCGCAGTACGACGCATGCATCAGCGATTACCTGTCCTCGATCAACGAGGACGGCGCGCGCGGCCTGTTCCCCGCGCAGCAGAACAGCAATTTCGTGAAGGTGATGGACCTGCGCTACGGCGAGAACCCGCACCAGCACGCCGCGTTCTACCGCGACCTGTATCCGGTGCCCGGCACGCTCGCCACGTTCACGCAGCTGCAGGGCAAGGAACTCTCGTTCAACAACCTCGCCGACGCCGATGCGGCGTGGGAATGCGTGCGCCAGTTCGAAGGCACCGCGTGCGTCATCGTCAAGCACGCCAATCCGTGCGGCGTGGCGGAAGCGGCCGACAACGCAGCGGCGTATGAACTCGCCTACGGCACCGATCCCACCTCGGCCTTCGGCGGCATCATCGCCTTCAACCGCACGCTCGATGCGGCGACGGCAAAGACGATCCTGGACCGCCAGTTCGTCGAGGTGCTGATCGCGCCGGACTACGAGCCAGGTGCGCTCGACTACGCGAAGAAGAAGGCCAACGTGCGCGTGCTGCGCATCCCGCATGGCGAAGGCCGCAACAATTTCGACGTGAAGCGCGTGGGCTCCGGCCTGCTGATGCAGACCAGCGACATCCGCGAGGTGACGCGCGACGAACTCAAGGTGGTGACCAGGCGCGCGCCGACGCCGGCCGAACTCGCCGACCTGCTGTTCGCCTGGCGCGTGGCCAAGTACGTGAAGTCCAACGCCATCGTGTATGCGAAGGACGGGCGCACCGTCGGCATCGGCGCTGGCCAGATGAGCCGCGTGGTGTCGGCGAAGATCGCCGCGCTGAAGGCGGACGAAGCGGGCCTGGCCGTGCCGGGTTCGGCGATGGCGTCCGATGCGTTTTTCCCGTTCCGCGACGGCATCGACGCGGCCGCGGCCGCCGGCATCCGCGCGGTGATCCAGCCGGGTGGCTCGATGCGCGATGCGGAAGTCATCGGCGCGGCGGACGAGCACGGCATCGCGATGGTGTTCACGGGCATCCGCCACTTCCGACACTGATCGAACCCGTCATTGATCGAAGCCGTCACTGATTGAACCCGCAAGGAGCAATGCCCATGAAGGTCCTCGTCATCGGTTCCGGCGGACGCGAACACGCGCTGGCATGGAAGATCGCCCAGTCGCCGCGCGTGGACGAGGTGCTCGTCGCACCCGGCAACGCGGGCACCGTGTCCGAGCCCAAGTGCCGCAACGTGGGCGTGGACGCCAAGGACATCGAGGGGTTGCTCGCGCTGGTGGAGCGCGAAGGCGTCGCGTTGACGGTCGTAGGCCCCGAAGGGCCGCTCGTCGCGGGCGTCGTCGATCGCTTCCGCGCCGCGGGCCATCGCATCTTCGGCCCGACCGCAGCGGCCGCGCAGTTGGAAGGCAGCAAGGCCTTCGCGAAGGATTTCCTCGCGCGCCATGGCATTCCGACCGCGCATTACGCGGTGCACACGAAGATCGACGAAGCCCTCGCCTACGTGCGCGCCAAGGGCGCACCGATCGTGGTGAAGGCCGACGGCCTGGCCGCGGGCAAGGGCGTCATCGTGGCGATGACGCTGGCCGAGGCCGAACATGCGATCGAAGACATGCTCTCCGGCGAAGCCTTCGGCGCCGCCGGCGCGCGCGTGGTCATCGAGGAATTCCTCGACGGCGAGGAAGCGAGCTTCATCGCGATGGTCGACGGCCAGCATGCATTGCCGATGGCGACCTCGCAGGACCACAAGCGCGCGCACGACGGCGACACGGGCCCCAACACGGGCGGCATGGGCGCGTATTCGCCTGCGCCCGTGGTCACGCCCGAGGTGCACGCGCGCGTGATGCGCGAGGTCATCGAACCCACCGTGCGCGGCATGGCCGCCGACGGCGCACCGTTCACCGGATTCCTGTACGCGGGGCTGATGATCGATGCGAGCGGCGCGCCGAAGGTCATCGAATTCAACGTGCGCTTCGGCGATCCCGAAACGCAGCCGGTGATGCTGCGCCTGCAGTCGGACCTGGTCGCGCTGGTCGAGGCCGCGGTCGACGGCAAGCTCGGCACCACGCAGGCGCAATGGGATGCGCGCCCGGCGCTCGGCGTGGTGATGGCGGCGGAGAACTACCCGGGCACGCCGCGCCTGGGCGATGTGATCGGCGCTTGGGACGCACCCGACGTCGACGACACCAAGGTCTTCCACGCCGGCACGCGCGTGGAGGGCGACCACGTCGTGACCTCCGGCGGCCGCGTGCTCTGCGTGTGCGCGCTGGGCGACACGGTGGCCGATGCGCAGCGCAAGGCCTATGCGGAAGTCGCCGGCATCTCGTGGCACGGCGAATTCCATCGCCACGACATCGGCTGGCGCGCCATCGCGCGCGAGCGCGGCGAGGGCTGATCGCGCGCGCCGGCGAAGCGCCCGGCGCGCTCAGCGCTTCTTTTCGGTTTCCGACAACGTGTCGATGAAGTCGCGCACGAGCTTGCGCTTGCGTGCGGGCAGCGCAATGAACGCGTCGATGGCGTGCTGGTCCGGTGCGCTCACGCGGAAGGCCACCTGCGTTTCCCGCACTCGTTTGCCGGATCCGTCATGACCGTACTGCAACATCGCAGGTTCGATGCGACACATCTCAGCGAGCGCACGAATGCTCCGTGCACGCGGAATGCTCTTGCCGTGCAGCCAGGCCGAAACAGCTTGCGGCGTGGCCGCGTCACCGCGGAAACGCGGCAGTAGCCGGGAGATCTCCGAGGGACTCTCGGGATATCCCGCACTTTTGAGCGCTGCGCGCAGGCGTTCACCAAACAGGGCTTGTTCGCTCTTCATGCGCCGAAGGTAAGAAAGGGCGCGTGATCGGGCTGCAAAAATTCCTTTACTGTCGGCACCTGATTCAATTTCACGGGAGCACATGCCGATGGACGCCACATTCCTCGACCACCTTCCTCGCCTGCTCACGCAGGGGCGTCGCGAAGCGCAACGTCTTGCGTCTGCGACAGGCGGTCGATATCGCGAACGTGCGCGGCGGGACGAATCCGTTTCGCACGAAGAATCCACCGCACGCGAGAGTGCGAATCCTCCGAATCGCATCCTGCGCGGCGATCCGCTGTTCTCGCTGGCCGCGTTGCTGGCCGAAGCGCGGCAAGGCGAACTGCCGGGCATCGGCGTGGCGAGCGCGGACCTGCATCCGGTGCATGCGAACGACACGCTGCTTGCGCGCCTCGCACGCTGGATCCCGCGCTGGGTGTTGTTGCGGCACCTGGCGCCCGATGCGGCCGCGCTCGTCCGCGCGCCGCGCGAGGAGCACGCCGTGCTCCAGCTCGTCCTCGATTCGGTGTGGCCCGCCGCGCGCACTGTCGATGAACTCCCGCGCTTCGTCGCCGTCGGCGCTCGCCGCCTGCTCGTCGCCGACACCGCATCCGCGTTGCTGCCGCAGATCGCCACACCGGGGCCGTGGATCGCTTGCGCACCGGATGCGCACGCAGTGGCGCAGTTGCGGCGCGCCGTCCTGGGTGCGCGCGAATCCGTGGCGATCGACGTGGTCGGCGACACGCCCGGCGAATGGGCGCGCCACAACGTGTCGACCCGTCCGGTGGCGGCGATGCACGCCGCGCTCGCGGCCTTCGGCGCAGTACCGCTGCGGCAGACGAGCGCCGGCCGGACCGGAAGCGGTCGTCGCCGCGCCGGCATGGAAGTCCTGCTCGGCGAATGCCGCATCGACGACGCACGCACGCTGGTGTGGGTCGATGCGCCGGATCGGCGCACCGGCGATGCCACCTTGTGCCGCGCGATCATGAAACGCGAAATCGGCACGACGGCGTGGGATCGCGTGGTCGTGCTCGGCTGGCATTTCGTGCCGACCTTCGCGCAGCACCTGGCCTTGCGTTGCGATGCGCACGTCGATGCCTACGCCATTCCCCTGTTGCCGCGCGCGGGCGTGCGCGGCGCACCGCTGCGCATCGACGCGGGTGGCTTCCGGCATGTCGATGGCCTGCGGGTGGCCTGGATCGATCGACGACGTTCGCAGAGCGCACGCGATCACGAATGGCTCACCGTGCGCCTGGAGGGCGATGCGCGCTTCGACGATTGGTCGGTGGACGCCGACCACGACGGCGAGGTCTTCCGCGGCTGCTGGCACGCCGTGCGCGATGGCGAGCCGGGCCAGCGCAGCGTGCGCCTGCGCGTTCCGTGGCTGGCGGCGGCGCGGCGCGTGTGCGTGCGTGCGATCGATGCGCACGGCCGCGTGTCCGAGGTCGTGGTGGTGGTCGACGAAAGGACCGGCGCCCACCGTGCCTTGTCCATGGCACCGCGCGCCGCACTCACGCAGGCAAGGGCGCTCTGCTAGGCTCCCGGCAACTTCCAGGGCACCGGCGCAGCATGGCGCACAACCAGTTCGAACTGCTCCGGCAACGGCGCTTCCTGCCGTTCTTCCTCACCCAGTCGTTCGGCGCCTTCAACGACAACGTGTACCGGCAGGCCATCATCGGCCTGCTGTTCTGGATGGGGCTGGGCAGCGACCAACGCTCGCTGTACACCAACCTGGCGCCGGCGATCTTCATCCTGCCCTACTTCCTGTTCTCCGCCACCGCGGGGCAGATCGCCGAGAAGCTCGAGAAGTCGCGGCTGATCCGCATCACGACGTCGATGGAGATCGGCATCATGTCGTTCGCGGCCATCGGCTTCATGACGCAGAACATGACGGTGCTGCTGGTCGCGCTGTTTGCCACCGGCGTGCAGTCGGCGCTGTTCGGTCCGGTGAAGTACGCCATCCTGCCTTCGGTGTTGCGGCCGGAGGAACTCACCGGCGGCAACGGCCTGGTGGAGATGGGCACCTCCGTTTCGATCCTGGTCGGCATGCTGCTGGGCGGCATGATCTTCAATGTCGCCGGCGACCAGGGGCCGATCGTCGCGTCGGTGGCGATCATCCTGCTCGCGATCTCCGGCAACCTGGTCAGCCGCGCGATCCCGCCGGTCGAAGCCGCCGCGCCCGACCTGAAGATCCGCTGGAACCCGATTCCCGAGTCGCTGCACGTGATGCAGCTGGTGCGCAAGCAACTGGCGGTGCGCAACTCGGTGCTGGGGGTGTCGTGGTTCTGGTTCGTCGGCACGGTGATCACCGCGCAGTTGCCGACGTATGCGGAAACGCACCTGGGCGGCGACGAAACCTTCTACCTGGCGGCGCTCGCGATTTTTTCCGTCGCCACGGGCGTGGGTTCGATGCTGTGCGAGAAGCTTTCGGCGCGCACGGTCGAAATCGGCCTGGTGCCGCTGGGTGCGTTCGGCATGAGCGTGTTCCTGTTCGCGCTGTCCTTCGCGCGGACCGAGCCGGCAACCGTGCACGGGCTGCATCTCGCGGAGTACCTCCACCAGCCGGGCGCCTGGCGCGTGCCGGTCGCACTCGCCGGCATCGGTGTGTTCGCCGGATTCTACGTCGTGCCCCTGTTCGCGCTGATCCAGAGCCGCACGCCCAAGCGCGAACTCTCGCGCGTGATCGCGGGCATGAACATCCAGAACGCGCTGCTGATCGTGCTCGCCGCGGTGGCGGGCATCGCGACGCAACGCTATTTCGGTTGGACGATCCCGCAGGTCTTCCTTGCGCTCGCCATCGCGAACACGCTGGCGGCGGCCTGGATCTTCACGATCGTCCCCGAATTCCTGATGCGCTTCCTCAGCTGGGTGCTGGTGCGCACGCTGTACAAACTGCGCGCGCAGGGCATCGAGGAACACGTGCCGGACGAGGGCCCCGCGCTCATCGTCTGCAACCACGTCAGCTACATGGACGCGCTGATCCTGGCGGGCAGCCTGCCGCGACCGGTCCGATTCGTCATGTACTACAGGATCTTCGACATCCCGGTGATGCGCTGGATTTTCCGCACCGCGAAGGCGATCCCGATCGCAGGCGCGCGCGAGAACCCGGAGTTGATGCAGCGCGCGTTCGACGCAGTCGACCAGGCGCTGGCCGACGGCGAGCTGGTGTGCATCTTCCCGGAAGGCGCATTGACGAAGGACGGGACCATCGCGCCGTTCAAGTCGGGCGTCGAACGCATCCTGCAGCGGCGCGAAGTCAAAGTGGTGCCGATGGCGCTGCGCGGAATGTGGACGAGCATGTGGAGCAAGCGCGATGGGCGCCTGAAGCGCATGCGCGTGCCACGGCGATTCCGCGCGCACGTGGAGGTGGTGGCGGGCCCGCAGATCGAGGGCCAGATCGTGACGGCGGAATTGCTGGAACAGCGCGTGCGCGAGTTGCGCGGCGACGACGCCTGACGACGCCGCGCAGGGCTCAGGCCACCCACCCCGCGATCACGAACAACGCCAGCACCGCCAGCCACAACAGCAGGATGCGCCACACCAGGCTCATCGCGTCGCGCAGTTCCGGCAGGCCCGGTACGCCGCGCGAGACGGCGGCCGCCGCGCCACCGTCGGCGCCGAGTTCGGTGTCGACCTCGTCGAGCGCTTCGTCCGCGAGTTCGCTGCGCACGCTCGCGCGCGCGGCCGCCGCGAGGAACCGCGTGTCGCCGGAATAGCCCGCCCCGCCCGCGTCCTTCCAGGCCGCGAACACGCTGTCGAAGTTGCCGACGAGCGCGAGCGACAGCGTCATCAACTGCGCAACCGGCCAATCCAGGAAGGCGAGCGTGTTGCGCGCCGCCTGCGATGCGGCTTCCGGCAAGCGCTTCTTCGCTTCGCCCTGCGCGCACAACGATACGAGGCGATACAGCAGCGCGCCGAACGGACCGAGCAGCAGGAACCAGAACAACACGCCGAACCAGCGCCACAGCGCGCAACGGAACACGGCTTCGACGAGCGAGCCGCCATCCAGCGCGGGGCTTTCGCGTTCGGGGAACAAGCGCTGCGCCGCCTCGCGGCGCGCGGCGGCATCGCCGGCGTCGGCCACCGCGTCCACGTCGTGGTCGAGATCGCGCGGGCCCCATGCGTAGAACAGCACCGCCAGCGCGAACAGGAACGCGAACAGCCCGTAGAAGCCGTGGCGCAGCGCCAGCTGCACCAGCGCGACGAACAACAGCGGCGGCCCGATGGCGAAGAGCAACCCGGCCCCACCGCGCCAGCTGGCGTTGTCGCCGAATTGCGCGGCGAGCCATTCGAGCCAGCGGATGAACCAGTCGTAGCGGCGCAGCGCCACCAGCGACGGCATCGTGTGGCCGACGACGAGCGCGATGACGACGGCGATGAGCGTGATGGACATCGACGACCTCGTATCGGGCACCGGACCCGGGGCCCGCATCGCAAAGGATTGTACGGAATCACTCGCCGCGCGTTCAGCGCGTGACGGTCGCCAGCCAGGTCTGAATGAGCCACCGGGCGATCGACAGGGGCGCGGACAGCGCGATGCCGCCGTCCTCTTCGTCCGGCGGCGCGGCCCAGTCGCGGGCGAGGCCGGCACGGATCGTGTCGGCGTCGAACCAGCGCACGTCTTCGAGCTCATCCCCCACCACGGGCGCATCCGGCCCGGCTTCGGCGAGGAAGCCCAGCATCAGCGAACCCGGGAAGGCCCACGGTTGCGAGGCCACGTAGCGGCTCGATCGCACGCGCACGCCGGTTTCCTCCAGCACTTCGCGCGCGACGGTCTGCTCGAGCGATTCGCCCGGCTCGACGAAGCCGGCGATCACCGACCAGCGTCGCGGCGGCCACGTGCGCTGGCGGCCGAGCAGCAAACGTTCGCCATCGCTCACCGCCACGATGATGGCCTGGTCGGTGCGCGGGTAATGTTCGCTGCCGCATTGCGTGCACCGACCGAGCCAGCCCCCGCGCGTGAACGCGACTTCGCCGCCGCATGCGCCGCAGAAACGATGGCGCGCCTGCCAGTGCAGCATCGCGCGCGCTTGTGCGAACAGGGTGGACTCGAACGCAGGCCAGTGCGTGGCGGCGCTACGCAGGTCGATGCGCGTATCCGCGGAAAATGCAGTCGTCTCCGCCGCCTGCGCGAACCAGGCCTCATCGCCGCGCAGGCCCAGGAAGATCGCGGTGCCCGGACCGCCCCCGAGTTCGGCGCCGGTGGGTGCGCGCATTGCGCGCGACGCATCGGCGAGCGCGCGGCCGTCACTGTCGAGCAGCACGATGCGCGCCTTCGGCCAGCGCGCGGCCAGCACGTCGGGATCGTCACGGAGTTGATCGGCGCGATCGAGCGCGCCGTCGACGAACGCGAAGGGCGACGCCTCGCCCGTCACACCGTGAAGCTGCTGCCGCAGCCGCAGGTGGTCTTCGCGTTGGGATTGCGGATGACGAACTGCGCGCCCTGCAGGCTTTCGCTGTAGTCGACTTCCGCACCCATCAGGTATTGCAGGCTGAGCGGATCGACGAGCAGCGTGACGCCGTCGCGTTCCACCGCCACGTCGTCCTCGCCCCGGGTTTCGTCGAACTCGAAGCCGTACTGGAAGCCCGAGCAACCGCCGCCCTGGATGTACACGCGCAGCTTGAGCTCCGCATTGCCTTCCTCGGCGATCAGCTCGCGCACCTTGGCGGCGGCGGACGGCGAGAACTGCAGCGGCGCATCCAACTGTTGCCAGGTGGGGGCAGGGTCGAGGCGAACGGTATCGAGGGGGGCTTGGCTCATGCGCGCAAGATGCGGCCGCGGCCCGCTGCGATCAAGGCCAATGGCGGATCGCAGTGGGCCGGCAGACGGGTTTGCCGACGGGCTTGGCGGTTCGGTCGGCGGCTTCGGGCGGCCTCAGCTCAGGCGGCGCTGACGGCCACCAGGGCCGGGCCGTCCAGCAGGGTCGCCACCGTGGCGGTGGCCGCCGCGGCATCGGCATGCACCAGGCGGCCGGTGAGCTGGGCGCCTGCGTGCATCTCGACCGTGCGGTAGTGCACGTTGCCGGTCACGCGGGCCTTGGCGGCGAGTTCGACGCGTTCGGTCGCATGCACGTCGCCATCCAGGCGGCCGTCGATCATCACCACCGGCGCGCGCACTTCCCCTTCGATGCTGCCGTTTTCGCCGAGCACCAGCACGGCGCGCTCACCCTCGGTCGCCGTGACGCGGCCGATGATGCGGCCTTCCACGTACAGGCCGCCGCTGAATTCCAGGTCCCCGCGCAGGGTGACCTGCGGGCCGACCAGCGTGTCGACGGCCTGGCCGTCGCGCGACGGCTTGTTCGAATTCTTGAACATCGTTACTGCTCCCCGGGTGTCGACTTCAATGTCCACGCGAACGCCGCATCGACGTTCGCGCCTTGCCCCCGCAACGCCACCTTGACGCGCTGCGGAGTGAATCCCTGCGGCAGGACGATGCTGCCGCCGAGCCGCTGGAAATAGCGGAAGGTGTATTTTTGCCCGGCCGCGCCGGGGGTTTGTTGCAGCGTGTCCCACTTCAGGGTCGCCAGCTTTCCGTTCTGCACGCCTTCGATGTCGAAGCGCATCTCGCCCTGGCTCACCGCGCCGCGATTGAGGCTTTGGGTCAGCACCACTTCGTAGCGCCAGCTGCCGCCGGCCTCGGGTTCGAATTCGGCCGAATGCACCGACAGGCCCTTGCGTTCCCCGCCGCTGCCGACGAAGCGCTCGTAGAAGGCGACATCGGCCTTGAGCCCCGCGATCTGCTCGTCCTTGTCCTCGAGCATCGCCTGCACGTCGCGGTTGGCGTCGCGCGAGATCTGGTCCGAGCGCGTGAGGGTGGCGATGCGCTGCTGCAGTTCGGCGACCTGGGCCTGCTGGGCGTGCAACTGCTTTTCGGTCTGGGCGATGCGCTCGGCCGGCGAGCCGGGCGGCGGCGCGCGCAGGAACCAGATCGCGATGCCGCCGATGAGCAGGCCGAGCGCGAAGGACGACAGGACGACGGCCCACGCGGGCATGCGGGGCGCATTGCGGCGGACCACTTCGAACTGGGGACTTTGCCGGGGGGTCGGTTCCAAGGGGGACTCCACGGGGCGGCAGCGCCGGGCTGCCTATACTCGGGCCCGGAAGTGTAAGTCGCCAGTCGCGGCGATCGTCGGAGGCATCGTCCATGACCGAAGCCCAACTTTTCGCAATCGGCATCCTGCTCGCCTGGCTTGCGGGCATCCGCGTGTACCTGACCGTCTTCGGGCTGGGGCTCGCCGGCATGCTCGGCTGGCTGGACCTGCCGCCCGCGCTGCATGTCGCGCAGTCGCCCTGGGTGCTGGGGGTCTCCGGCGTGCTGGCGGGGGCGGAGTTCTTCGCCGACAAGATCCCGGGCGTCGACTCGGGGTGGGACCTGCTGCACACGCTGCTGCGCGTGCCGGTCGGTGCGTTCCTCGCGGCGGCCACGCTCTCGCCCGACGGCAGCCTCGGCGCGGGGATGCTCGCCACCGGTGCGGGCGTTGCGCTCACCAGCCACGTGCTGAAGGCCGGCTCGCGTGCACTGCTGAATACGTCGCCCGAGCCCGTCAGCAACTGGACGGCCTCCGCGGCCGAGGACGTCACCGTGGTCGGCGGGCTTGCGCTCGCATTCGCGCATCCATGGATCGCGCTGGTCATCGTGGTGGCGGTCAGCGTCACCGTCGCAGTCGCCGTGTGGTGGGTGTGGCGGCGCGTGCGACGTGCCCTGTTTGGTCCGAAACCGACGCCTGTGTCGACGAATGTGCCGCAATGAGGACGGCATCACGCAAAATGCCGATCCTTGGCCGCCCAAGCGGCCGTAATTCGTGCATTCCTCTCATGGGGACGAAGCGATAATTGGCGGCAACGCCGGGGGAATCGATGCCCGCCACGAAGACACGCAAGACCACATCCACCGATCCGATGTCGCAGTTCCGCAGCGGCATCGACTCGCTCGCGCAGCATTTGCGCAACCGCCGCGGCACGGGCTGGGACGAGGGCACGTTCGAGCAGATCGCGCACGAGATCGAGCGCCTGCATGCGGTCGCCTCGCAACTGGACGCCCAACTGGCGAGCGCGCTTGCGCAATTGCGCGGGCCGATGTCCGCCGCACGCGTTGCGCAGCGCCTGCCCGACCCCGCCGCGACCGCGACGATGATCGCCACCGCCGAACACTTGCTGCTGCAGTTGCCCGGCGCCGCCAAGCCCGGCGACGACCGCACCGAAACCCCGCCGGCGCAGTATTGGCGCCGCTGGAGCGAAGACGCCGCGCCGCCGTCCGCCGGGCCGCCGCGGGCGGCACCGCCCTCGCCCGCCCAACCCGATGCACCGCCGCCCGTCGCATTGCCGCCGATGGGCGGGAATGGCGACGAACCGCCCTATCGCGTGCTGGTCGTGGAAGACGACCGCGCGCAGGCGCTGTTCGCCGAAGGCGTGCTCAACGGCGCGGGCATCGAAGCGTTGGTGGCCTCTGAGCCGCGCGAGGTCATGGACATCATGACGCGCACGCGCCCGGACCTGGTGCTGATGGACCTGCACATGCCGGGCCTGTCGGGCACCGAGCTCACCGCGATGATCCGGCAGCACGAAGCCTTCCTGCATACGCCGATCGTGTTCCTCACCGGCGACCCGGATCCGGACAAGCAGTTCGAAGTGCTGGAAATGGGCGCCGACGATCTGCTGCAGAAGCCCATCCGCCCGCGCCACCTGGTCGCGGCGATCGAAAGCCGCGTCAAGCGCGCGCGTGCGCTCGGCAAGCAGCGCATGTCCGAATCCAGCCGCCATCCGGCGACCGGCCTGATGGCGCGCCCGCATTTGCTGCAACGCCTCGCCGCCGCGCTTCCCGCGGTGCATGGCGGCGGCGTGTATTTCATCGAAGTGGAAGGCAGCGGCACGCTGCGCGATCGCTTCGGTTACGCCGCGCTCGAACACCTCATGACCGAAACCGGCCGCCGCCTCGGCGAACTGGCGGGCGCGCACCCGGCCACCCGGTTGAACGACCATTCCTTCCTCGTGTTCTCGCCCGACCTGGACGATGCGCAGCTCGACGCGCTGGCGCGCCGCTGGCGCGACGGCATCGGCCAGCATCCCTTCGAACTCGACGGCCACACCCTGCGCCTGCGCGCGACGGTGGGCTACGCCGCGTTGCGCCATGGCTTCATGGATCCGGGCAGCGTGCTGGAGGCGGCGGAATCCGCGGCGCGCCACGCGCGCTCGCAGTCCATCGGCGTGGCCGCCTACGCCCCGCCGGATCCGGCGCAGACCAGCGACCTCTCGGCCTACCTGCGCGATGCGCTGGCCGACGATCGCTTCGAACTGATCTACCAGCCCATCGTTGCCGTCGCCGGCGGGGATGAAGCGCAATACCAGACGCTGCTGCGCATGCACGCACCCGACGGCTCGCTGCACAACGCCGCCGAGATCGTGCCCGCGGCGGAAACGGCGGGCATGATCCACGACATCGATCGCTGGGTGCTCGAGCGCGCGCTGGACGTGCTGCAGCAGCGGCGCGCACAGGGCCGCCCGGTGCGCTTGTTCGTGCCGCAGTCGCCGCGCACGCTCGCGCGCGACGCCTACGCCGAATGGCTGGCGTCCGCCATCGCGGTGCGCGGGCTCGAGGGCCCCTCGCTCGTCATCGACGTGCGCCTGGCCGATGCCTTGATCCACTCGGTGACGCTGCGCCAGTTCTGCGAACAGATGGTGCCGGTGGGCGTGCAGTTCTGCCTGAGCCAGTACGAACACAGCGCGGACGCCGATTCGCTGCTCTCGCAGTTGCCGCTCGGTTACCTGCGCCTGTCCGCGCGTTATGCGATCGGCAACGAAACCGGCGCGCTGCGCGATGCCATGCGCACCTCCATCGACCGCGCGCACCGCAACGGGCTGCAGGTCATCGGCCACAGCGTCGAAGAGCCGCAGGCGGCGGCGACGTTGTGGATGAGCGGCATCGATTTCATCCAGGGCAACCTCGTGCAGCAGGCGGCGAGCGAGCTCGACTTCGACTTCAAGAACGCGGTGCTCTGATGGCGGACTTCAACCAGGCCGCCAACACGGCTCCCAGTCGTTGGCTCACCGCCCGTTGGCTGGCGCTCGGCGCCGCGGCGGGCGCGGCGCTCTCGCTGCTGCTGGAAGCCACCGGGCTGGAAGGGCCATGGCAGACGGCGGCGCTGCTGTTCGTGCTGACCGCGCTCGTCGCGCTCGTGATCGTGGTGTGGGTGCTGCATCGCCGCGATGCGCAGATGGCCGCGATCTCCGAACGCGCCAAGCGCGGCCAGGCCGAAGTCGACGCACTGCAACGCGAGATCACGCGCCACCACGAACTCGAGCAACAACTGACGAAGGCCAAGCAGGCCGCCGAGTCCGCGGTGCTGGCGAAGGGCGAATTCCTGGCGACGATGAGCCACGAGATCCGCACGCCGCTCAACGGCATCGTGCCGATGCTCGACTTGTTGCTGCACGCGCGCCTGCTGCCGGACCAGCACGAGCTGGTGCGCACCGCGTACACGTCCTCGCAGCAGTTGCTGCGCATCGTCGACGACATCCTCGACTACTCCAAGCTCGAAGCGAACAAGCTCGAACTGGAAACCACCAACTTCAACCTGCGCGACCTGCTTGAAGCGGTCATGCAATTGATGGAGCGCCCGGCCGATGCGAAGGGCCTGCGCCTGCACCTGCAACTGGATCCGGGCGTGCGCCTGCCGGTGCGCGGCGATCCGGTGCGCCTGCGCCAGGTGCTCACCAACCTGATCAGCAACGCGGTGAAGTTCACCGAGCGCGGTGCGATTTCGGTGAGCGTTCGACGCGTGGGCGAAACCGCGACGCAGCACCAGCTGCGTTTCGAAGTGCGCGATACCGGCATCGGCATCGCGCCGGATGCGCAAGGACGCCTGTTCCATGCGTTCACGCAGGCCGACGCGTCGACCACGCGCCTGTACGGCGGCACGGGCCTGGGCCTGGCCATCTGCCATCGCATCGTGGACCTGATGGGCGGGCGCATCGGCGTGCAATCCGAACCGGGCCACGGCGCCACCTTCCACTTCGAAATCCCGCTGCTCAAGGTGCTGGGCGACATGCCCACGCGCGAAGCCGACCTCAGTGGCCAGCGCCTGTTGTTGCTCACGTCCGATGCGCGCCTGCGCAGCCGCCTGAGCATGTTGCTGCCGAACTGGGGCCTGCGCGTCACGACGGTGGAGACCACGCAGGAAGCGCTCGATCGCCTGCGCGCCGCCGCCACGCAAGGGCCGCCGTGGACCTATGGGGTGGTGCTCGCGGACCTGTCGGGCATGCGCAACACCTCGATCGCGTTGCATCGCAACGTCGGACGCACCGCGATGTTCGGCGAAGTGCGCCTGGTCTACCTGTACGGCGAAGACGACGTCCCCGAAGAGCTGCACACCGGCGCCACGGTGTTGCCGCGACAGGCGCCGGACGCGGAATTGCGCGTCGCCCTGTCGCGTCGCGCATCGCCGCGTGCCGACGGATCTTCCGAGAGCAAGACCGAACGCGCGGTGGCCGCGAAGAAGCACTTCCAGGCGCGCGTGCTGCTGGTCGAGGACAACCCGGTCAACCTGCTCGTCGCGCAGCGCTTGCTGAGCGTGCTCGGCCTGGATTGCGATACCGCCACCAACGGCGAGGCGGCGCTGTTGCGCATGCGGGATGGCCGCTACGACCTGGTGCTGATGGATTGCCAGATGCCGGTGCTCGACGGCTACAGCGCTTCGCGTAAATGGCGCGAAGTCGAGGCGGCCGATCCTTCCGGCCCGCACCTGCCGATCGTGGCGATGACGGCCAACGCGATGGCAGGCGATCGCCAGCGCTGCCTCGACGCGGGCATGGACGATTACCTCGCCAAGCCGGTGACGCGCGGGCAGCTCGAACATTGCCTGCGCCGCTGGTTGCAGGATGCGGGCAAGGTGCGCGCACCGTCGGCCGCCGCATTCGCCGCGGTCGGCGATCTCGCGCGTACGTTGCAACCGGAAGCGCCGACCGCGACACCTTCGCGCGCACATGTGCCCGAGCCGATGGCGACGCACGCGGGGATCTCGATCGACGCGATCAACGCCATCCCGACGTTCGACCTGCCCAAGCCCGATCGCGCAGCGTCGCCCGCGTCTGCGTCCGCGTATGCCTTCGCTTCCGCGCCCGCCCCGGTCGAGGTGCCCATGCCCGTGCCGCCTGCATCGTCGCCCGCCTCGTCCGCCGATCCGGTGATCGACGACAGCGCGCTCGATGAACTCTACGCGGTCATCGGCGCGGATGCCTCGCGCATCGTCACCGTGTTCCTCGAAGATGCGCCGAACCTGCTCGCGCAACTCGAACGCGCGGCGCTCGCACCGGATTTCGCGGCGTTGCGCGAAGCGGCGCACTCGCTCAAGTCCTCCAGCGCCAACCTCGGTGCGATGGCGCTCTCCGCCGCGGCCAAGCGCATCGAGCTCGGCGCGCGCATGGAAACGCTGGACCGTCCCGCGGTGGCGGTGGCAATCCTCACGGAAGAATTCGAGAAGGCGAAGGCCGCGCTGCAGATGCGCCTGCGCAAGCGCCGCACCGCGGAAGCCTGAGCCTCGCCCAGGCTTCGCGCCGGGTCACTCTTCGATCTTGGTGAGCAGGTAGTTCTGCTCGCCGAGGCGATTGATCAGGTCGAGCTGCGTCTCCAGCCAGTCGATGTGCTCTTCCTCGGAATCCAGGATGTCGGTGAACAACCGGCGGCTCACCGAGTCCTTGATGCTCTCGCAGTAGGAGATCGCGTCGCGGAGCACGGGCAGCGCTTCGAGTTCGAGCGCGAGGTCGGCCTGCAGCAATTCCTTCGGGTTCTCGCCGATGCGGATCTTGCCCAGCGCCTGGAAATTCGGAAGCCCTTCGAGGAACAGGATGCGTTCGGTGAGGCGATCGGCGTGCTTCATCTCGTCGATCGATTCCTTGTACTCGTGCTCGGCGAGTTCCTTCAGGCCCCAGTTCTTCAGCATCCTGGCGTGCAGGAAGTACTGGTTGATCGCGGTGAGCTCGTTGTAGAGCGCCCGGTTGAGATGTTCGATGACCTTGGGGTCGCCCTTCATTTGCGTGCTCCGTGCGTCGTCGCGCGGATGCTAGCGCCGTCGCAGGGGGGCTGGCGAAACGCGATGCGTTCGCATCGCGCTGCCATATGGATCAGCGCGTGCGGCTCAGGCGGCCTGGAGCACCGGCAGGTCGAAGTCCTTGTCGCGCGGCTGCGCCGCGGTGAGCAGCTCGGCGGCCATGTCCAGGCACGTGCCGCAGGTGGCGCCGCAGCCGGTGCGCATCGTCAGCTCGGCCATGGACCTGCAGCCGGCCTCGGCCGCCTGGCGGATGTCCTTGTCGGTGACGCCATTGCAGATGCACACGTACATGGGTACTTCGGAACCGCGAACGGTTCTTATCGGGAACTGGCGCCATTCTCGCGGCAGATGCGAATCATTGTCAATTGGCGCCCGGTTCGGTGCCCCCGCTCCGTTCGGCTTCGGCCTTGCGCCGGCGCGGCCGCTGGTAGGCCCTGGGCGCGCCCATGGCGTCCAGGCGCGGGTCCTTGGCCGGTTGCGGGATGGCGACGACGCCGGCGACCTGCCGGGCGAACGGGGCCAGGTGCCGCAAGGCACTCGCGTAGACGCTGCGCTTGAAGTTGACCACGTGCTCGACCGGGTACCAGAAATCCACCCAGCGCCAATGGTCGAACTCGGGCTTCTCGGTGACGTCCAGCTGCAGGTCGGACTCCTCGCCCGTGAACTGCAGCAGGTACCACACCTGCTTCTGGCCGATGCAGACCAGCCGGTCGTTGCGGCGGATGGCCCGCTGCGGCAGGCGATAGCGCAGCCACCCGGGGGTGACCCCGAGGACGGCGACATGGTCGGGAAGCAGGCCGGTCTCTTCGCGCAGCTCGCGGTACATCGCTTCGAGCGGCGTCTCGTCCGTATTCATCCCGCCCTGCGGGAACTGCCACCCGTCGCGGTGGACGCGGCGTGCCCAGAACACCCGACCATCCGGGTGCATCAGCACGATGCCCACGTTGGGGCGGTAACCGTCCGGATCGATCACGATGCGGACTCCAAAAAATGCACTGCGACCGACTCTGCCACGCCATCTGCGAAGCGACAAGCACGGCGCCAGCCGTTGACGCGCCACCCCCGTGGCAGGAATAATTCGCGGCTCTCCGTGGCTATGTAGCTCAGCCGGTTAGAGCACAGCACTCATAATGCTGGGGTCGGTGGTTCGAGTCCACCCATAGCC
>Ga0207981_1000003_pt1 | contig 27357 bp, 28 predicted proteins | sample SoimicmetaGmgLPC_FD_188327 | JGI IMG/M metagenome (GOLD analysis project Ga0207981, IMG submission 188327) | Soil and rhizosphere microbial communities from Laval, Canada - mgLPC (SPAdes) (version 2) | ecosystem: Environmental > Terrestrial > Deep subsurface > Rock core/Sediment | place: Laval... | reverse complement strand
GACTACAACGTGGTCCCCACCGACACGCTCGACATCTACGACCCCAAGTCGTGGAAGAAGGATGCGTTGCTGCAACCCGAAAGCCGCGAGCGCTGGCAGGCGCTGCTCGCGCAGGGCTGGACCGATGCGCTGCGCACGCTGCATCCGGACGAGAAGATCTTCACGTTCTGGGATTACTTCCGGAACCATTGGCCGCGCAACGCCGGGTTGCGCATCGACCATCTGCTGCTCAGCGCGGACCTCGCGCCGCGCCTGCGCGCCGCGGACGTGGATCGCTGGGTGCGCGACCTGAAAGGCGCGAGCGACCACGCGCCGACGTGGATCGAGCTGGACATGGCGAAAAAGACGACGAAGAAAGCCGCGCGGCGCTGAGCGCACCGCGCGACCGGCGGATCACTTCAGCACCAGCTCCCGCAACAACTCCGAGCCCATCAGCTCGCGCATCACCACGCGCTTGCCCGAGGCCTCGTCGGCTTCCTTGACGGTCTGGTTCGTCACCTTCTTCATGATCGGCGCCATCTTGGCCTGCATGCCATCGAGCATCGCCATGTTCGGGTAGGTGACCACCAGGAACAGGTCGGGCTCCTGCGGGTTGTGCGCCTGGGCGCTGTACACGTGGTAATCGACCACGTAGCCGGCCTTCTTCGCCTCCTCCATGACCGCCTTCCAGTTCTTCTGGAGGTAGGCCAGGTAGTTCTCGAACTGGCCGTCGGCCACCTTGATCGAACTCACCTGGGTGACGGAGCCTTCGGTGTAGGCGCTGTCCTGCGCGAAGGCAGGCGCGGCGAACAACGACAGGCAGAGCAATACGATCCGGACGATCCGGGACTTCATGGCGCGTGTCCTCCGATGGATACCCCTGCGCCCCGGGCCAACGCGGGTCCCAAGCGGCAGCGGACACCCGTTCGTCAGCCGGCCATGCGTCAGCTCGAGGAAAACCCGTTGTCGCGCAGCAGCGAGCGCAGGTTGGCGAGCTTCACCTTCGCGTCCATCGTCAGCGCAAGGCCCTCGGGGGTGCGTTCGACCAGGCCCATCCGCTCCAGCGCGGCAACGGACTCCTCGCCCGGCACCACGCCCTCGTCGAGCGCTTCCAGGAGGAACAGGTAGTCGATGTCCAGTTCGCGACTCTTCATACCGATGCGCAGGATACCGGGGCCCGCCGTGAGGGGGAATTTCACGACGGAAAGGCTTTCCGCCTGTGCTTCATCGCGATTTCACCGCGTGGAAGGGACCTTGCAGGCCGCCTTGGTCTTCGCACGGAACGCCCATGATCAGCGCCGCCGACATCCTGTCCGCCCGCATCCTCGTCGTGGACGACGATCCGGATGCACTGCGCTCGCTCGAACAGATGCTCACCAGCGCCGGGTACACCGGGGCGACGGTCACCAGCGACCCGCGCGCGGTCGCAGGCCTGCATCGCGAGCGCGACTTCGACGCGATCCTGCTCGACGTGCAGATGCCGCACATGGACGGCTTCGAAGTAATGGAAGCGCTCAAGCCCTTCGAACGGGGCGGCTACCTGCCCGTGCTCGCGCTCACCGGCGAGCCGGGCCATCGCACCCAGGCCTTGCGCTACGGCGCCAAGGATTTCGTGCGCAAGCCCTTCGATCCGGAAGAGTTGCTGCTACGCGTGCGCAACCTGCTCGAGGTCCGCCTGCTCTACAAGGATCGTGCGACGGCCGCGGCAGTCACCGTGCCGCATTGAGCCCCGATGCCCGAACACAGCTGCGGGCTGCTGTTGTATCGACACGACCACGACGCATTGCGCGTGTTGGTCTGCCATCCCGGCGGCCCGTTCTGGCGCAATCGCGATGCGGGCGCATGGACGCTGCCGAAAGGCGCACCGGAAGGCAATGAAAGCCCGGAGGCCACGGCCCTGCGCGAATTCGCCGAAGAACTCGGCACGCCGGTCTCGGGCACGCTGCAACCGCTCGGGCGCATCCGCCAGAAAGGCGGCAAGTGGGTGGAGGCCTTCGCGCTGGAAGGCGATTTCGATCCCGCGCGGCTGGACAGCAACCTGTTCGCGTGCGAATGGCCCCCACGCAGCGGCAAGCTGCAGCAGTATCCGGAAATCGACCGCGTGCGATGGGCCACGCTCGACGAAGCGCGCGCCTTGTTGCTGCCGGCGCAATGCGAATTCCTCGATCGCCTGCAAGCGTTGCTCGCGCCTCACAGCGCGGAGAGATAAGCCTCCAGGCGACGCAGCGCTTCCCTGCCCGCTTCGTGGTCGAGGTCGAACTGGTACTCGTGCGGCAGGCCGGGGGCGTAGTCCTTCGGCCAGAACAACGCATCCACGCGCACGCCTGCGCGCTGCAACGCCGCCGCCATCGCGTACGAATGCGCCTGCAACGGATCGTGGTTGCCCACCGACACGAACGCCGGCGGGAACGCACGCGTGACGTGGCGCGCCACCGACCAATCCTCGATGTCGGGGTGGTTCCAGAAGTCCTTGCGGCCCATGTACGACCACATCACCGTCTGCATGAACCACGAAGGCTTGCGGCCCGGCGCGGGCTTGGCGTAGTCGCTGTCGTACGGCCCGCAGAACAGCACGGCGCCGATCAGTTGCGCGGGCGCCAGTGCAGGCCGCACGCCGACGCTGCGCGCGTAGTCGGGCGAGGTCACGAGGTTGGCCAGTTGCGCCGCGAGCTGCGCGCCGGCCGAGTCGCCGGCCAGCACGATGCGGTCGGGGTCCAGGCCATGGCGTCGTGCATTCGTCGAAACCCAGGCCAGCGCGCGGTTGATCTGCACCAGTTGCGTCGGGTAGTGCGCCTCGGGCGCCAACGTGTAATTGACGGTCACCACGCCGTAACCACGCGCCGCGAGGATGCGCGCGTAGTTGGCGATCTCCGACTTGTCGCCGGCGACGAACCCGCCGCCATGGATCCACACGATCGTCGTCAGCGGCTGCGTGCGCGTGCGCGGCACGAAGACATCCAGCGCTTCGTCAGCATCGCCGGGCGCGTACGCCACGTCGTAGGTCGCCGCGACATTGCGCGGAACGTGTTTTCCGAGCGCCGCCGACGTATGCGCGCCGCCGGACTTGAACGCCGCGCGGATCACCATCGCCGAGGGCCACGCCGACACTTGCGTCCAGCCCCAGAGCGCAAGGACGAGCAGCGCCAGCGCGGCGAGCGCACGCGGCCACCAGTGGAAGCGCACGGGCTTCATCGCTGCGGGCTCATCCGGGCAGGCTTCAACGCAACTGACTGTCTTTGCTGCCGCGGCGGTTGTACCCGCTCACTGCATTGGCTTCGCGATCATGTTCTTCCTGGCACGGCACGCACAGGCGCACGCCAGGCAATGCTGCGCGACGCGCTTCGGGAATCGGTGCGCCGCATTCCTCGCACGCTTCCAGCGAAGGCCCCGTGGGCAAGCGGCTTCGCACGCGCTTGATCCCGTCCTTGACGGTCGCGTCGATCTGATCGTTGACAGCGTTGTCCCCTGCCCAACCCGTGGCCATGGCGACGCCTCCTCAGGCACGCATTCCGGTCGCAGGCGGCCAGCATAGCCGCAAACCTGCAATGTCCCCGTGACCGCCGCGTAACGACGCGCGGCGCACGCTTCGCCGCTTCCCCCACCGCTGGAGCCCGCAATGGCACAGAACTTCATGCCCACCGGTTACCACGCGCTGACGCCGTCGGTCGTCGTCGACGATGCGAGCAAGGCGCTCGACTTCTACCAGAAGGCCTTCGGCGCCAAGGAAACCTATCGCCTCCCGATGGGACAGAAGATCGCGCACGCGGAGATGGACATCGCCGGCTCGCGTTTCATGTTGTCCGATGAATTCCCCGAATGGGGCGCGCTCTCGCCGAAATCCCGCGGCGGTGCCACCGGCGGCATGCTGATCTACGTGCCCGATGCCGATGCCGCGATCGAGAAAGCGGTGCAGGCCGGCGCCACCGTCGTGCAGCCGCCGGAGGATCAATTCTGGGGCGACCGCATGGGCACGGTCGTGGACCCCTTCGGCCACAAGTGGATGCTCGGCACGCACAAGGAAGACGTGAGCCCGCAGGAAATGGAACGCCGCGGACAGGCGTGGCTCGAAGACATGAAGCAGCGCGCGGGCACGACCACCAAGCAATGACGTTGCGTCGGAGCGGGAGGGGGCCAACGCCACCTCCAACCCCGAGGTGCGCATGGGGAGCGCGAGGGGGTGTTGCCCCCTCGCACCCTCGCGACGATCAGGCCGCCTTGCTGCAATCCGCTTCGCCGTGCATCTCCATCTGCCGGACCTCGCACTCGACGTTCCATTCGTCGCCGTGGACCTCGAGGAAGCGTTCGGTCAGCTTGATCGCTTCGGCCAGCGACGGCGCTTCGAGGATCGCGTAACCGCCGATCACCTCACGGGCCTCCGTGAACGGACCATCGGTGCGGCTGAGCTTGCCGTGGTTGTTGCGGATGCGGATGCCTTCGGAGGTCGGTCGCAGGCCTGCGGTGTCGACCAGGGCGCCCTTGGCGGCGAACTCTTCGATGAGCTTGCCCATTTCGGCCATGAGGCGCTCGCTGGGCACCTGCCCGGTGTTTTCGGCGACGCGGACCATTGAGAGGAATCGCATGGTGTAGCTCCTGTTGGGTGGGTTGTACGCTTCTCGACGAGCCACGGCCCCCGGAATCGACACGCTCCCGAAATTTTTTTCGCGGAGTTCAATACCCGCCCCCTACGGTGGGGCAGGCCCGCTTTTCGCTCTTCCCACCCGAAGCGGTGGCGCATCGGATTCGGTGGAGGCCCGGCACACGACCCTATAGGTCCTCGGAGCGCCGCCATGGATGGCGGCGCGCCCGCGCATCGCATCCGCAGGATGCGGCTATCGCTAAGCGGCGGAGGACCTATAGGGTCGTGGGACGGGCCGCCCCACCCGAAGAGAGGCGCTTCCGCCTCACCCCCGCCGCAGGGCGCGATGGACCCGGAGGATGGCATCGGCGCTGCGGGCCGCGTCCTCCTCGCTGGTGGCCCAGTTGGAGACCGAGATCCGCATCGCCGCCCGCCCCTGCCAATTGGTACCGGACAACCAGCAGGTCCCGTCCCGCTGCACGCCCGCCACCACCGCGCGCGTCGCCTCGTCGTCGTCGTCGAAGCGCACCAACACCTGGTTGAGGACGACGTCATTGAGCACCTGCACGCCCGGCTCGCCCGACAACGCGTCGGCCATCTGACGCGCACGCGCACACAGGCGATCGACCAGGTCGGCGATGCCGTCGCGGCCCAGCGTGCGCAGGTTCGCGTAGACCGGCACGCCCCGCGCGCGGCGCGAGAAATCCGGGACCCAGTCGACGGCGTCGCGTTCGAGGCCCTGCGTCTGGATCAGGTAGGCGGCCGAACTCGTCATCGCCGCGCGGTGGTCATCGCGCGATTTCACCATCGCGACACCGCAGTCGTAGGGCACGTTGAGCCACTTGTGCGCATCCGTCGCCCACGAATCGGCGAGTTCGATGCCATCGGCGAGCGCGCGGATGCGCGGGTCCGCGCTGGCCCGCGCCCACAGGCCGAAGGCGCCATCGATGTGCAGCCATGCGCCGTGCTGGTGGCAGGCTTCGGCGATCTCGCGCAAAGGATCGAACGCGCCGGTGTTCACGTTGCCCGCCTGCGCGCACACGATGATCGGCCCCTGCAGCGTGGGCAGGAGGTCGCGCAACCTGTCCGGGCGCATGCGGCCCTGGGCGTCGGACTCCACGCGCCGGATGCACTTGGTCCCGAGGCCCAGGTAGCGCAACGCGGCATCGATGGTGATGTGCGATTCGGCGGAAGCGACGACGTTGATGCGCGGCGCATTGCCCTGCAGGCCTTCGGTTTCGACATCCCACCCCACGCGCCGCAACACGCCGTGGCGCGCGGCGGCCAGGCAGGTCATGTTCGCCATCTGGCAACCGGTGACGAAGCCCACGCCCGATTCGCGTGGCAGGCCGAAGGCGTCGAGCAACCACTCGCCAGCGACTTCCTCGACCACCGCCACGAACGGCGAGATCACGAAGATGCCCGCGTTCTGGTCCCAGGTGGAGACGAGCCAATCGGTGGCCAGCGACACGGGCGTGGCGCCGCCGATGACGAACCCGAAGTAGCGCGGGGAGTTGCACGCCGTGGTCCCGCGCGGGACCTGCGAGGCGAGCAGATCGAGGACCTGCTCGCCCGCTTCGCCGTGTTGCGGGAGCGGCGCGCGCAGGGCGGCGATCAGTTCGTCGCGCGTCGCGAGCGAACCGACATAGCGCTCCGGCAGGTGCTCCAGGTAATCCAGTGCATGCGCGTGCGCGCGGGCGAGCAAGGCTTCGAAGGGAACAGGCATCGGGGTGCGCTCACGAGCGATACCCCGGATAACGTAGCCCGGCGCAGGCTGCGGTCAATGCGGGCCCGTCAGTGCGCCTTTTCCAGTACGTACCGGGTCATGCCATCGGCGAGTTCGTTCTCGCCCAGGAATACGCGCCCGGCGCCCTCTTCCACGAGCAGGGCCGCATCTTCGGCATTGTGGCTGCGCACGACGATGTCGATGCCCGGGTTGAGGGTGCGCGCGGTATCGACCATGCGCCGCACGTCGAACGTGTCGGGAACGGCGACGACCAGGAAGCGTGCGCCGGTGACGTGCGCCTGCACGAGCGTCGCGGGCTCGGCGGCATCGCCAGAGACCGCCGCATAGCCTTGCGCGCGCAGTTGTTCGACGCGCTCACGGTTGCGTTCGGCGACCACCACCGGCACGCCACGCTCGCTCAGCGTCTGCGCGATGCGCTTGCCCACGCGGCCGTACCCCACCAGCACCGCATGGCCCGACAGGTACTTCGCATCGGTCGTCATCGGCAGCGTGGCGGTGGGGTCCACGGGTTGCTCCAGCGTGCGCGCCAATGCGGAGCGATCCCGCATCCACCGCTGCAAGGGTTCGATCGCCGTGAACAACAACGGATTGAGCGCAATGGAAATGATCGCGCCGGCCAGGATGAGGCTCTGTCCTTCCTTCGGCAGCACGCCCAGCGACACGCCGAGCCCGGCGAGGATGAAGGAGAACTCGCCGATCTGCGCCAGGCTCGCCGACACGGTGAGCGCCGTGTTCAACGGATAGCGCAGCATCAGCACCAGCAAGGCCGCGGCCAGCGTCTTGCCGAGCACGATGATCGCCACGACCGCGGCCACGTGCACCGGCTCGTCGAGCAGCACGTGCCAGTCGAACAGCATGCCCACGGACACGAAGAACAGCACCGCGAAGGCATCGCGCAACGGCAGCGATTCATTGGCCGCGCGGTGCGAGAGCTCCGATTCGCGCAACACCATGCCGGCGAAGAACGCCCCCAGCGCGAAGGACACGCCGAACAACTCCGCCGCGCCGAACGCGATCCCCACCGCGAAGGCCACCACCGCCAGCGTGAAGAGTTCGCGCGAGCCGGTCTGCGCCACCCACCACAGCAAGCGCGGCAAGAGCTTGCGCCCGACGATCAGCATCAATGCGAGGAACGCGCCGACCTTCAGCAAGGTGATCCCGAGCGCGAGCCACACGTTGCCCGCGGCCGGCGCACCACTCGCGCCGAGCGCGCTCGCGATCGGCGGCAACAACACGAGCACCAGCACCATCGCGAGGTCTTCGACGACCAGCCAGCCGACGGCGATCCGGCCGTTCATCGATTCGAGCACGCCGCGTGCTTCCAGCGCGCGGAGCAACACCACGGTGCTCGCCACCGACAAGGCGAGGCCGAACACGACCGCCGCGCCCCACGACCATCCCCACTGCACCGCGAGGAGCGCGCCCATCGCCGTGGCCGCGAGGATCTGCAACACCGCGCCGGGCAAGGCGATCCTGCGTACGGCCAGCAGATCGTCGAGCGAGAAATGCAGGCCGACGCCGAACATCAGGAGCATCACGCCGATTTCGGCGAGCTCGGAGGCCAGGCCCGTGTCCGCGACGAAGCCCGGCGTGAAGGGCCCGATCAACATGCCCGCGACGAGATAGCCGACCAGCGCGGGCAACCGCAGCCTGACGGCGACGAAGCCCAGGAGGAGCGCCGCGCCGAACGCCGTGGCGAGCGTCGAGATCAAGGTCAGGCCATGCGGCATCGGCACCTGCGAATCGTGTCGGTTCAGCCTCCATCGTACACGCGGCCTTGCGATTTCCTGCAGGCCGCTGAACGTGCAGTGCCCTTCACGCGGTTTCTCAGAACGCATTCAGCGCCACGGCCGCTCACTGTGCGCATCCACACGACGACCGCAAAGGTGGCTCGCATGACACTGCATCGACACGCCCTCCTCGCCTCGGCCATCGGGCTCGCGCTGGTCGCCGGCATGGCCACGCCGCCTGCCTTCGCGCGCCAGCCCGATGCGCAGCAGGCCGAACACGGCAAGCACGACAAGCAGAAAGGCCAGAAGGACGAAGGCCAGAAGAACCATGCCCAGAACAACCAAGCCCAGGACCACGGGAACGGCAAGGCCACGCAGCAACAGGCCGACCACCGCGACGATGCGCGCCGCGAAGCGCAGCAGCGCCAGGCGCAGCAGCGCCAGGCGCAGCAACGCGAGGCCGCGCATCGCCAGGAGGCGCAGCAGCGCGAGGCCTCCGCGCGGCAGCGCGCGGCCGCCCAGCACCAGGCGCAGCAGCGCGAGCTGGCACATCGCCAGGCCGAACAGCGCGACGCCGACCGTCGCGATGCCGCGCGCCGCGATGCCCAGCAGCGCGATGCGGCGCGCCGCGAGGTCGAGCGCCAGCATGACCGCAATGCGCTCGCCGCCGTTCCCACGGTGCGCCCGTCGTCGCGTGCGATGGAGGTCCGCCAGCGCGAGGAAGCGCACGAGCGCAACGCGCAGCGTGACGCCGACCGCCGCGCCGACCTCGCGCGCCGCGACGACGCCCGCCGCGTGAGCGAGGCCGAGCGCGCCCGCCGCATCGACCTGCAGCGCCAGCGCGAGGCCGAATATCGCCGCTACATCGACGCGCGCAACGCCGCCGAGGCGCAGCGCATCGCCGCACTGCGCAACGAACGTCGTGCGCAGCAGTACGCCTACCAGCAGTGGTACTGGCGCCAGCAACAGGCGATGCAGGCGCGCTGGACGCCGCGCGATGCCTACAACGATCCGTACTACTCCGCGCCGGTGCGCTATCGCTACGTCCGCGACGGTCGTTACTACAACGCCGATCGCTACGCCGCCGACATGCTCCAGCAGGCCGTGCGTTATGGCTACGACATGGGCGCGCGCGCCGGCAACGCCGACCGCGTCGACGGCTGGCGCAGCGACTGGCGCAACAACTTCGCCTACCAGGACGCCAGCTACGGCTACAACGGAAATTACGTCGACCAGGACGAGTACAACTACTACTTCCGCCAGGGCTTCCAGCGCGGCTACGACGACGCCTACGGCCAGGACTACCGCTACGGCACCTACAACGGCAATGGCGCGTACAACGGCAACGACGCGGTCGCGACCATCCTCGCGAGCGTGTTGCAGTCGATCCTGGGCCTGCAGCAGTACTGATCGCAGGCGCGGCCCAGGCCCCGCGGCCTAGCCAGCGTCCTCGTCATCGAATCCCGTCGACTCGATCGCATCCTCGATCGGGTCGACGGGTTCGAGCAGCGTGTGATCGTCGACGTCGCGCGAGCGGATGCGCCGCGACACGGGCCAGGCTTCCAGTGCCGGCTGCGGCATCCTCACGAGGAAACGCATCGGATCGCGCGGCCCTGCGATCCATTCGGCGACGGCGTTCGCGGGAATGAAGACAGGGCCGTCCGGATACAGCGGCGGCGGAATCGCCGGATTGCCTGCGGTGAGCAACGCGAAGGAATACACGAACGGCTCGTCGCGGTGCCAGAAGTCCCACAACCCCGCGGCGAACAACACGCCGCCCGCGCGCGCCTGGATGAAATACGGCTGCGCGGACGAGGCCTCGCGGTCCCACTTGTAGTAACCGTTCAAGGGCGCCACGCAATGGCGCTTCTGCCAGGCGCGCCGGAACATCCGGCTGGTCGGCGCGCGCGAAAGCCGCGCGGTCATCGTGGTGTACGGCGTTTCCGGCAACGGCGACCAGCTCGGGATCAGCCCCCAATCGAAATCCTCGACGACGAGCCCTTCGCCATGGTCGAGGATCACCGCGGCAGGTTTGCGCACCGCGATGTTGTAGCGGTCCGGGAACGTCGGCAGCGCGCGCGCCACCTCCGCCGGCAACCCCGGCGGCATCGACTCCGCAGCGAAGGACTGGACGAAGCGCCGCATGCACGGAGCATGCGGCGCGCGGGCGTCACGCCATGTGCAGGAGCACCACGAAGCCGTTGTTGATGGCGTGCATCGCGATGGCCGGGCCGAGCGACTTCGTCGACTTCACCAGCCATCCTCCGAACAGGCCCATCGCGAAATAGAACAGGAAGCGCGGCGGGTCGTCGTGGATGAGCGCAAAGGCCAATGCCTGGAACGTGTTGGCCCAGCCGAAGGAAATGTGGCGCGACAACCCACCGAGCAGCAACCCGCGGAAGGTCAGTTCCTCGAAGATCGGTGCGAGCACCGCGATCACCAGCAACGAGCCGAACCCGCCGAAGGCGGCATTGCCCTCGCCGACGAGCGTTTCGACCATCTTCGTGTGTTCCGTCGCCGCCCCGCCGCCGGTCGCGCCGTGGAAGAGCGCCAACACGATGCCGACGACCCACAACCCGGCCCATGCCATCGGCACGCGCCACCACCCGTTGCGCCAGGTGAGGCGGTCGCCCACCAGTTGCCGGCGCGGCAACGGCAGGAACACCGGGAGGAAACACAACAGTCCCGCGATCGTGCCCCACAACATGCCGCCGAACAGCGACGCCTGCTTCGCGCCCCCATCGCCCAGCACGACCGCGAGCGATCCGGGCGACACCACCGCGATCGCGATGGTGGGCACGCAGATCGCGACGCACAGCCCGTACCACGCGTGCACGAGCGTGATGCCCTCGAACGGCGAGGAGGTGCGCTGCTTGCGCAAACGGCGCGCCAGCCCGCGATAGTGCGCCGGCACCAGCAACATGCCGGCGCACGCGCACATCATCGCCAGCATCGCCGCGAACAGGAACGCGATGCCGATCATCTTCGGTGCGAACAGGCTCGAGGGCACGGCGTGCGCGAGCAGCGCGGCGCGCTGGAGATTCTCCGCGAACCTGTCCGGCTTCAGCACGTCGATCTGGGCCAGGGCACTCGTCGAATCGCCCGCTGCCAATGCGACTTCGAACACCGTGTCGCGATCCTCGGCCACCTTGGGCGCGGTGCCGGTCAGTCGGCGATGCGCTTCCTGCACCCTGCCGGCACGCAGCAACGCCTTCGCCACGATGTAGGGAGACAACTCGATCCGCGTCGCCTCGTAGCGGCGCGCGATGCGCAACGCGGCCTGCGGGTCGGGCAACGCCAACGCCGCGCGGACGATGCCGCGCGCCGTCCAGGCCTCGGTGGGCAGCGGCGCGGTGTCCAGCAATTTGGCGGCTTCATCGAAACGCCCGCTCGCCACGAGCTTTTCGATCGCATTGGCCACCTGGTCGACCTCGCCCAGCCGTGCGGCCTGGATCGCGAATTCGCCACTACGTGGCTTGTCTTCGCGCTCGTAGAGCGCCGCAAGGTGCGACAACGCGCGTTTGCGCAGAGGCGCCGGCCATCCGTCGATCCGCTTGGAGAGGCTGGCGATGTCGATCTCGCCCGTCTCCCACGTCCGCTCGAGCTGGAACAGTTGCACCTCGGGCGCGGAGGGCCAGCGCTGCTTCAGCGACGTCGTGCATTCCTCGAGGTCGTCGGACGCGCTTTCGATCCAGTCGCCGGATTCGTCGTCGGTGAACCCGTCGAGGTATTCGCAACGTGCGACCGCGATCGAGGCATCGTCGGGCGTGGCCTCCAGCGCTTTGTCGAAGCGTGCAAGGACCGATTCGTAGGCTTGCTGCTTCTGCGCCCGGACCTGCGCAATGCCCGCCTCCGCGGTGAGCGCATCGCCGCTTGCCCGTTGTGCGCACGCCGCACCCGCATACCATCCCAGCGCCGCCACCAAAAGCGCACGCAGATACTGCTTCGACATTGCCGATCCCGACGTCCCCTGTTGTTCGCGATGTTACGCGAGGATCAACGCGCGAGCGGTACGCGAAGATCAGGCGAGCCCCACGCCCGCGCTCGCGAACTGCGATTCGCAGAAGTCGACGAATTTCGCCAGTCCCCGTTCCTCCGTCGCCACCTCGGGCGAGGTGCGCACGCGCACGCGGTGCTCGCCGTTGCGAATGGCCTCGACGACCAGCTCGGTGCCGTCCATGAAGATGATGGCGTTCTCTTCCTCCACCGGCCACGACCAGAAGCCCGTCGCATCGAGTTCGGCCAGCAGCACGTCGGCCTGTTCGCGCGTGAGCGCGATGCTGCGATCCACGACGACCTCGCCGGCCTCGTAGCCGCCCTTCCCATCGGTCTCCACCGCGCGGCGCGTGATGCGCTCGCCTTCGATCTCGCAACGCACGGCCGCGGGCCGCGAGAACGTCGGCAAGCGGAGGATGCGCACGACGACGTAGTCCTTCGGCTTGCCCGCCGACGCCAGCCTCGGCTCGCCCATCGCGGCCAGGTGCCGGGAAAACCACTGCTGTTCGGGCTCGGTGACGCTGCCCTCGGGAAAGTACATCGACGTGCTCCGCCGACCCTTTGCCCCTAGCATAGAGGCATGAAGGTCGACCTGCGATCGGACAAGCCGCTCGACGACGCCACGGCCTGGCTGGAGACCGGCCATACCGCGGAGGAATGGTTCGCTCGCCTCGACGCGCTCGGCGGACCCGATCTCGGCCGGCAGGTCCTCGGCGACCACTTGCGTGGCGATTCCGCGTTGGCGTCCTGGTGGATCGACACGCTCCTCGTCGAATACGAACGCGCGCGCGGCGCAAGGGAAACCGACGGCCGCGCTCTGGGGTACACGATCGAAGCCGTCGAGCGCATCGCCGCATCGCCGCGCGCGTGCTACGACGCCTTCGCCACCGGCGCGGCGCTCGATGGCTGGTTCGGCGCTGGCAACGAGATCGACTTCCGCGATGGCGGCGCCTGGGCCAACGCCGACGGCAATCGCGCGGTCCTGCGCAAGCTGTTGCCCGCCCGCCGCATCGAGCTCACGTGGCACCAGCCCGACGCCGCGCCCAACACGCCGGTGGACATCCACCTCGTCGCCAACGGCGATGCGACCGACGTGAAGGTGCTGCACGAGCGCCTGCAAACGCGCCCCGAAGCCGACGGCCTGCGCCACGCATGGGACACGGCGCTCCGCCGATTGAAGGCCAGGCTCGAGTCCTGACTAGCGCACGCCGCCTTCGGCGACCACCTCGTAACCGTCCTTGCGCAGCGCGCCCAGCAGTCCGTCGGGCCGCAGCAGCAGGCTCACCGGCAAGGTGGAAAACACCCGATCGTGCGTCGCGAGCGCCTTGCGCGCTTCGGCGAGCCAGCGCGCTTCCATCTGGCGCGGCACGTTCGACACGCCGTGTTGCCGCGCGACGTCCGTGCTGCCGAAGGCGGTGAGGCACGTCTCCCACTGTTCGCGCACCGTCAATGTCCGCAAGCGTTCGACATCGCCCGCCGCCCACGCTTCCGCGCGCTCGCGCATCTTCACCAGGTCGTGGTCGATGCGATCGAGCGTTTCCTCCAGGCAGCGTGCATCGTCGAGTTGCGAGGCATTGAATTGCTTGAGCGCCTTTCGCGGCGCGTCGATCTCGACCTTCAGGCGCACGTCGACGATCGGCACGCCGTACCGCTTCGCGGCTTCTTCGACGATCGACTTGCGTCGCGGCGGTTCCAGTCCGGCGCGCGCGATGGCGGCATTGTCGAGTTCGAAGGCGGCGTAGATCGGACGGAACCGTTCGACGTCGCCCGACGCGGGCAGGAATCGTGCGCGCGCCGTTGCCCATCGCGCATAGGTCGCCGGCGGGAGGACATCGTGGAGCGTCCGTCCGTCGGGATTGAAGCGCGACCTGCGCAGCGCAGGCAGCAGGAACAAGCCACGCACGAAGCCGATGTTCTCGCCAACCGACATCCCCATCGGCCCGAGCACGACCTGCGACACCGCCACGCGTGTGCGGATCGGCGCGGGATCCCAGTCCACGCCCTTGGGCACCGGATACAGGGTGCCGAGGATCCACAACGTCTTGTGGCCCTTGCGCAGCTCCCAGATCGCGGGCGTGGCGCGGGCCCCCCGCACCACGATGGGCGCGAAGACCACGGGCCGGGGCGGCGGCGCCTTCACCTGGGTGGCCGCGACGGCAGCAGCGCAGGTCCATCCCATCGCCAGACCCACCCAGGCACCGCGCATCGCATGACCTCCTGTCGGCTCACGGCCGCTCGTGGATCGACCGTACAGCCGGCATCGGGTTCCGCGCCCTAGACTGTCACAAATGGCTTCCAATGGCCCCGGCCCCGCACTGTTGCACTACGTGCAGGAAGAGCTCGACGCCGCGACCGACGCGCTCGACGCGTTCGGCGGCGGGCTGCACGCGGGCGTGCATCGCGCACGCAAGGCGATGCGGCGCACGCGTGCCACGCTGGCGCTGGCCGGTTCGACCCTGGGTCCGGGGGCGCGACTGATCGACCGGGCGATGCGCAAGACGAACCGCAGCCTCTCGATGCTGCGCGATGCACAGGCGTTGGTCGATACCCTCGACCGCCTGCGCGAAAAGCAGCACGACCACCACGCGATCCACCGCACGCTGGAACAGGCGCGCGAGCGGGCGAACGATCGTCGCAATGCCCTGGCGCAGGATCGCGCGTGCCTGGACCAGGTGCTGGAAGCGCGCGCGGTGCTGACCACCCTGCGTGCCGCGATGACGGGACTGCCGTGGCATGCGCTGAGCAGGGATGTCCTCGATGCGGGCCTGGCGCATACGACCTATCGCATCGTGACATGCACCGCGCGCGTGGCCGACACCGGCAGTGAGAAGGATTGGCATGCATGGCGCCGCCGCCTGCGCCGCTTGTCGCAGCAATATCGCGCGCGCACCGCCGCGGGCATGCCGGGCGACCTGTCGGCGTTCGACAAGAGCCTGGCGGACAAGATGGGCCACCTGCAGGACCTGCAGGTGCTGCTGGACTACTGCGGCGACGACTCACCCTTCGACGAGAGCGATCGCGAGGCGCTGAAGGGCTTCGCCCAGGACCAGCTGCACAAGCAGCGCCGCCGCTTGCTGTCGGTCGCTACAGCCACCCACTCCACCACGCCGCCTGGACCGCAGCGACAAGTGCGGACATGAACACCACGAAGCGCACGACGCCGGCGACGGTGTCGCGCATCTGCCGGCGTCCGTGCGCGGCGATCTCGTCCTGCGCGCACACCCAGACCCCGCCGCGCCGGTAATGCAGCGACTCGCCCCACCGCGGGCAGCCACCGGCCAGCGTGCCGACCAGCGCGAAGCGACCGCCGCCGATCTTGTTGACCCAGCCGCCGAGCTGCCGGTCGACGAACGGACAACGCTCGAAGGCCCACACCGCTCCGCCGTGATCGGCGACGACGTAACGCGCCCACGGCGGCGCATAGAAACCCAGGGGACGCGCGTCGTCGGGGTGTTCGGCCGGCACCTGGGACCGGGTGATGGAGAGCGTGGCCATGGCGGCACTGCCTTGCGCGGGAGTTCCGAGTCTCCACGCGCGTTTCCGCCGCGCCATTGCGCTTGCGGGCAACGCGGTGCACTGCAACACAGAATTTTTCCCGGTCCGCGCTACCGCCGGTCACCTTACCCTCGCGCCCATTCGACGCCGGTGGGACCGCGGGATGCATCGCTACCTCGTCAACCTGTATCCCGAGAACAACGGGGACCACCTGGTCCACCGCGAGGGTTGCCGCCGCCTGCCCACGTTTCCGCTCAACCTCGGCCACCACCCCGAATGCCGTTCGGCGGTGGAAGCCGCCAAGCGCTACTTCCCGCGCGCGAACGGGTGCTTCCAGTGCGCGCGCGACTGCCACGTGCATCGGCCTGCGTGATCGCCCTGATGTGAAGCCGCGCTCACGCGCGGCTAGCGGGAAAGGCGCGATCCTCGCTGCTTTCGCCGGAGGACATGCCATGGGCCGCCCCAATCCAGTCGGTTGGTTCGAGATCTACGTCAACGACCTGCCGCGCGCGAAAACGTTCTACGAAGCGGTGTTCCAGACGCAGCTCACGCCGCTGGACAGCAGCGACGAGCTGAAGATGCTCGCCTTCCCGATGGAGCGCGACCATGGCGGCGCCGGGGGTGCACTGGTGTGGATGAAGGGCATGGATGCGGGCCACAACAGCACGATCGTCTACTTCATGAGCGAGGACTGCGCGATCGAAGCCGGCCGCGTGGCGGGCAACGGCGGGACGATCTTCAAGGACAAATTCGCGATCGGCGAATACGGCTTCATCGCGCTGGCGAAGGATCCCGACGGGAACATCTTCGGGATCCATTCGATGAAGTAAGGCGCAAAGGCACGCTCACCCCTTGGCGAACGTCACCGTCGACGACGCCTTCTTCCGCACCACCACCGTTCCCGCCATGTGGTCGTGCCATCCCTGCTTCTTCGGGTCGAATCCGACCCAGAAGAAGCCGATGAACAACCCGAGCATGCTCACGTAGTAGCCGAGGTAGCGAATGATCGCCTGCTTCGTCGAGACCGGGCCGCCGGTTTCCGCATCCACGATGCGCGCGCCGATGACGCGCTTGCCCGGCGTCTGCCCGCTCCAGATCACCCAAAGCCAGATGACGAGGACGGCGGGCAGCACCCAGCTGATGATGAAATCCGCGCCGCCCTTGATCAGGCGCGTATCGAGGAAATACCCCGGCCCGTAGACCATCACGGCCAGCGCATAGACGATCGGCAGCAGCAGCACCGTGTCGATGAGGCTGGCCGCGAAGCGGCGCCAGAAGCCGACGTATTCGAGGTCCGGATGTTCCATTGCGCGTCCGCGGCGGTGGGGTCGCGATCATCCTGCGCGAGATCGCCGCGCAGGACAACGCTCATGCCTCCCAGCGGAACACTTCCTCGAGCGGCTTGCCGAACACCTCCGCGATCCGGAACGCCGACTCCAGGCTGGGCGAATACTTCCCGGACTCCACCGCCGCGATCGTCTGCCGCGTCACGCCCACGCGCTCGCCGAGTTCGGCCTGCGTCATCTCGTTGGACAGGAAGCGCAGCGTGCGGATGTTGTTGGTCAAACGACGCTCAGCCACGGAAGCCTCTCCGATAGCCGAGCACGACCAGGCCGTTCTTCACGACTTCGGCAACGACCACGAAGAACAGCGTGGCGTTGACGATCTGCCACTTGTCCGTCGCCACGAACGGCAGGTAGCACCCGACGTACAACACGCCGCCCATCAGGACGTAGTACCCGATGGCCGAGGCGCGATATTCGATCAACCGATCGCGTTCGTCCGGCTTCACCTTGCGTTCGGGCCCGAACCAGGTGCGCATGCGATCGACGAGGACGATGACCGCCAGCAACCCCAGCGCAATCGAAAGGACGCCGATCTGCTGGAGGAAGGTCGGCCCCGGCTGCCATCCCTGCATCATCGAGAACACGGGGAAGTACACGCCGAAGATCAGCACGAGGGCCGTCAGTTGGACCCAGGCAAAACGCTCTCTTGCCAGCATTGCCGCGACTCCTTGGTAGGGTGGCGGCAAGGTAATGAATCCATTACCCGATGTCAAGTAAACATAACATGATGTTTTATATTTATTCCCCCGTGTTGCCTCCGGCCTGCGTCCCGGACCGCGGCAGCGGCGCGAGGGAGGCCAGGAACAGCCGCTCCCGGTACGCCATGTAACGCTCCACCAGTGCGCGACGGCGGAAGTGCCGCATCTGGGCGAGCACGTCGATTTGGGTCCCGGGCGTCTTCGGGTCCGGCGTCATCCGCCACGTCGCGACGTAACGCTCGAGCGCCCGGTGCGCCGTCCACTGGCAATAGGCCTCGTCCGGCTTCCATGTCGACACCGGGTCCACGATGCCGGTGCCCGAATACACACGCACGATGTCCTCGCGATAGCCCGCGCTGCCGGGCGCATGGCGCTTGCAGTGCGGCCCCTGCGCGAAACACAGCCGCAGGCGCGCGGCCTCGAGCTGCGGATCGGCGAAGGTGTAGCCCATCACCCCGCGATCGTCCGGCGCCCTGGTGAAGATGGCCACGGGAAAGTCGGCGTCGACCGCAAGCCCGTCCATCCGGTCGGAGGCAGGCAGCGGCGCCAGCGCCCATGCGTCCGCATCATGCGATTTGCCTGCGGGCGTCACCAATGCGGGCGGCTCGCCATAGCCCAGCACCATGTGCCCCAGCTCGTGGTGCAGGATGGCCATCAGCACGCCCACCGGCCCCGCCACCACGGCATCGCGCTTGGGATCCTTCAAGGTCAATCGCACGATCGGGCCGCCGCGCATCGCTGCGTAGCGATGTGCGCCCATGACGGTCTTCGCGCGATGCGCGTCGCCGCCGTCGAGCGTCTGGAAGGCTTCGTAATAGGACAGGAACGTCGGCAACGCGGAGCCGGGGGCGCCTTCGAATGCGGCAACGTTGACCGTGAGCGCGATGGCCAGGCGACCGTCGGCCATGCGCAGGCCGGCCGAACTGCCGTTGATGCCCGTGCCGACCAGGATCGTGAAGCGTTGCAGCGTCGGCGAGGACAGCAGCGCCTGCATGGCAGGCGTGGAATGCCGGAAGGTGTCGACGAGCAGCGCGCGATAGCGCACCTGTTTCGCGGCGTCGATGCCGTGCTTGCGGGCCAATGTCGCGGCATCCAGACAGGGCAGGACGAACGCCAGCGTGTCGTCGTCGACCTTGGCCGCCTGGCTGAAATCCCCGATGTCGACGTCGGAGAAGCACAGGAACGGCGCTTCCGTCGCCGTGCGCCCGGGCAACGCAAGATGCACCTGCGATTCGAGGCGCTGCGCGAAGCGTGCTTCGGGCGATGGTGCCTCGGGCGATGGCGCATCGGCCGAACGCGCGACCACGGGGCACACCGCCAGCAGTAGCACGCACCACCAGGTCACGCGCATCGGCGAACTCCGGATCGATCCCGGTCTACAACGGATCGACCCGACGCTGCCGGCCAGGACTCAGCGCGCCGTGTCCGCAGGTGCGGGCTTCGCAGGCACCGGCGCGGCTTCGTGCCGCCGCGCCCGCGCCATCCCATGGTCCAGCTGCGCCTTCAGCGATGCGTCGGTCACCGGTGCGTCGAGCAGGAACACCGCCACATCGTGCGGGGCGACGGTTGATTCGAGTTGCCCGCCCATCGCGACATCGACGGCCGCGCCGCCGAACGCCGGCTTCCACATCCCCGCCTGCAAGCCCTGGCGCACGACGAACCGGGCCGGCGTCGCGCCCTTGTTGAGCAACACCAGCGCGATCTGCGACGTCTTGCCTTCCTGCAGCACACGATAGAACGCGGCCTTGTCGCCCTGCATCTCCACGTCCACCTGCAGGCCCCGCTGCAATGCGGGCGTCGCCGCGCGCAGGTTCGCGATGCGCTTCAGGCGCGGGTAGATCGGGCTCCCGGCCGCCGCGTCGATGCGCGCCTGGCCGTAGTAGTTGCGATTGCCCGCGTGCTCCTTCGTGCCGCGTTCGAAGCCCGTTTCCGATCCGTAGTAGATGACCGGGATGCCGCGCATGGTGAACAGCACGTTGTTCGCGTCGATGAAGCCTTCGTCGGTCGCGTCCATGCGCTGCATGTCGTGGTTGTCGTAGAAGGTCATCAGGTCGTACGGATTGGCGTACGGGCCGTCGGTGAGGCGCAGCGCATCGCCGATCTTCTCGAAGCCGCCTCCGGTCTTTCCGAAGACCTCCGACACCGCCTTCTGCAAGGGGAAGTCGAGCATGCTCACGCCGGCGTTCTCCGGCCAGGTGTGCTCGGCGATCTTGTTGGCGTCGTACCCGAAGTCCTCGCCGAACATGAAGAAGCCCGGATGCTTCTCGCGGATCTTCGTGGTGAACGCGTGCCAATACGCATGCGGCATCCAACCGATCGTGTCGATGCGGAAGGCATCGGCGCCCTGCCCGATCCACTGCTCGTACGCACCGAGGAAATACGGCAGCACGCGCGGGTCGTTTTCGTTGATGTCCGACAGTTGCGCGAGGTTGCCCTTGGTGTTGTAGAACGCGTTGAGCGGATTCTTCGGATCGAGCTTGTCCGGCGGCAGGTTCATGTGGTCGGCGATGAGTTTGCCGTCCGCGTCGTAGATCTTGCCGAACTTGGGTTGCGCCTTCGGCATCGTGAACGCGGGCGAGCCGTGGTTCATCACGATGTCGAGCACGGTGAGCAGCCCGTGCGATTTCAGGCCCTTCGCGAGCCCGCGGAAATCGAGGTCCTTGCTCGGCAGGTGTTCGTCGAGCTTGTAGAAGTCGACGCCCCAGTAGCCGTGGTAGCCGGTCTTGCCCTTGTCGGTCCAGAAGCCTTCCCACTTCACCGGTTCGCCGCCGGTGAACGCTTCATCCGGGTTGTCGACGATCGGCGTGATCCACACCGCGCCGAAGCCCATGTCCTTGATGTACTGCGCGTTGTCGAGCACGCCCTTGAAGTCGCCGCCGAGGTAACCGACGTTGTCGGACCGTCCCGCAGGCGCGCCCGGCACCGGGCGATCGAAGGTGTGCAGCGCCGCGTCGTTGCCCTTGCCCTTGCCCTGGTCGCGATGGTCGTTGGACTTGTCGCCGTTGACGAAGCGATCGGTCAGGACGAAGTAGACGGCGTTGGAAGCAAACGGTTCGTTGGTGCCGAAGTACTCGGTGGCTTTCGGCGCTGCGGCGGCCTTCTCCGCAGGTTTCGGCGCAGGCGCTGGCTGCGTGCACGCCGCCAGCAACGTCATCCCTGCCAACGCCGTCATCCCTGCGACCGTCGTCATCCCTGCGAAAGCAGGGATCCACCCCCACGTCGCACGCCATGGATGCCTGCTTTCGCAGGAATGACGGAGGGCGCGGCTCACGGCGTCACCGCCGCAACCGCATGCGTCGCCGGCTCGCGCACGCGCAGCACGCACAGTCCCGCCACGATCAGGCTGGCCCCGCCGATCACCAGCGCATAGATCGGCTGGTTGGCGAAGAACGTCTTCAGCAACAGGCCGAGCAGGCTCGCCGCGATCAGCTGCGGGATCACGATGAAGAAATTGAAGATGCCCATGTACACGCCCATCTTGGCCGCCGGCACCGCATCGGAGAGCAGCGCATACGGCAGCGAAAGGATCGAGGCCCAGGCGAAGCCCACGCCCACCATCGAGAGCAGCAGCCATTGCGGATCGCGGATCAGCGCGATCGAGATCAGGCCAAGCCCGCCCAGCGTGGCATTGATCAGGTGGCTCGTGCGCAGCCCCCAGCGCTTCACCATCCACGGGATCACCACCGCCGCGAGCGCCGCGAAGCCGTTGTAGGCCGCGAACAACACGCCCACCCAGTTCGCGCCTTCGTTGTAGGCCGCCGAGGTCGTGTCCGTGCTGCCGTAATGCACGGAGGTCACGGCGCCGGTGGTGTAGATCCACATCGCGAACAGCGCGAACCAGGAGAAGAACTGCACGACCGCGAGCTGCCGCATCGTCGGCGGCATGTCGTAGAGGTCGTCCATGATCTGCTGGAAGCCACCGTCGCCGCCGAGCAGCGTGCGCACCATCAGCAGCACGCCGTAGCCCGCCACGAGGCCGCCGAGGATGTAGAGCTCCTTCGCCCACCCCTGCGTCGCGACCGCTGCGATGAAGGCGGCGCCGACGACCAACCAGACCATCGCATTGCGCCGCATGCGGCCCGCGTCGCGCACACGCGCGGCGATCGGCGGCGCCTCATCCCACGCGTGCAGCCGCTCCGGCGGATATTCGCGCGTGCGCAGCACCGTCCACGCGATCGCACCGAGCAGCACCGCACCGCCCAGGTAGAACGCGTAATGCACCGTCTGCGGCACCTCGCCCGGCCCCGCGGTGTTCGACACACCCATCTTCGCCAGCAGGAACGGCAGCATGCTCGCCACCACCGAGCCCACGCCGATGAAGAAGCTCTGCATCGCGTAACCGGACGCGCGCTGCTTCACCGGCAACTGGTCGCCGACGAAGGCGCGGAACGGTTCCATCGAAATGTTGATCGACGCATCCAGCATCCACAGCAGGCCCGCGGCGATCCACAGCGCCGGCGCATTCGGCATCGCGAACAAGGCCAGCGATGCGAGCACCGCACCCACGAGGAAGTACGGGCGGCGACGTCCCAGCCCCGTCCAGGTGCGATCGCTCAGGTACCCGACGATCGGCTGCACGATCAGCCCCGTGAGCGGCGCGGCGATCCACAGGATGGGGATGTCGTCCATCGACGCGCCGAGCGTCTGGAAGATGCGGCTGACGTTCGCGTTCTGCAGCGCGAACCCGAACTGGATCCCGAGGAAGCCGAAGCACATGTTCCAGATCTGCCAGAACGTCAGCGTCGGCTTGGCGGTGGGCGTGGCGCTCATCGGGATTCCTCGAAGTGGGTTCAGCGTGCCGGCATGAGGGTGAGGACGCCGACATCGGCGGCGTTGAGCGGGCCGCTCGCGCCCCCCTTGCCGCCGGTGTAATGCGCGAAGTGCGCGAGGTCGCTCATGTTGGTGGCGTCCTCGAGCGTGAAGGTGCAGGGGGTGTCGCGTTTGGCGGCGAAGGTGAAGGCAGTGGAATCGCCCTCGCCTTCGCGGTGCGGCATCACGATCGTGCCGGCCTGGCGCTCGCCGCCGCAGGCGACGACGAGCGTCTTCACCGCCGCGGTGATGCCGGTGTTCACCGGTCCGTTGGCGTTGCGATAGCGGAACTGCGCGCGATAACGGCCCGTGCGCGAGGGCGACCAGTTGCGCGGGAACACACCACCGAGCGTTTGCGATTCGCCGATGCAGACCGTGGGCGACGGCAGGGATTCGATGCCGGCCTGCACGGCCGTCGCCGTGATGCATTGCGCATATGTCGAGGCAGGCAGTGCGACGTCGCGCGGCGCGTCCTCGCCGATGCGCAACTTGCCATCGACATACAGGCGCACGCCCTCGGGCAGCGTCGTGGTCCAGTCGAACTTGCCCTGCGTCCATTGCGGCGACGCAGGCTGCGGCGGCGCGAAGGCCGCGCCGTTGGTCTTCAAGGTCGTCGCCGGCGCATTGCCGCCACCGAGGCTGACGATCATCGTGTCGCCCTTCGTCTGCACGCCTGCCGCCCCGAGCAACGGACCGACCCATTGCTTCGGCCGCCGCAACACGATCGTGCGGCCGGGCATCGACAAGGTGATTTCACGGCGATCGCCGAACAATTCCTTCGCGATCGGCAACGGCAACAGCGGCGCGACCCCGCCGTTGTCCTCCATGCCGAACACGCCGCGCATCACCATGTCCAGGTATCCGGCGACCGACCAGAGTTGCCGCGGCGAATTCACCACCGGGCCGCTCAGCGTGCCATCGTCCACATGCACCGCCTGCGTCGTGAGCTCGAAGTTCTCCATGTTCGAACCGGCCGTCGCCGCGCCGCGCATCAGCGAGCGGATCTCGTGCTCGATGCGCGCCGCGTCCGCGGTCTTGCGCGCCGCCCGCAGCGCATACGCGCTCACGAAGGGCCACATCGCGCGGTTGTGGTAGATCGCGGTCGCCGGCTGCTGCGGCCAGATCACGGGGCTACCGAACTCGACGACCGGGTAGTCGGCCAGCGCGCGAGTGGCGCGCTCCTGCGAAGGAATGCCCGCGATGATCGCCAGCGACGTCCCCAGCAGGTCGTAGCTCTCCACCGGGACCGCCGCGAACGCGGGCCCGATGTAACTCATGTACAGGCCGCGATCCTCCCGCCAGAACTTCGCGTCGATCGCGGCGCGCAACGCATCGGCCTGGGCGCGGAACTCGGCCACGCGCGGATCCTTGCGATCGGAGGCCATGCGCTCGGCCAGCCGCAGTGCCTCGTAATGCAGCACGTTGGTCGACAGCGCGAAGGACTGCGCGATCCAGGTGGTGTCCTTCGCCGTCCATGCGGGGTAGTTCTGCTCGCGCCAATCGAGGAAGGAGGTCTCGCCGCGGTACAGGCCCATGTCGGCGTCGAAGGCGTACGTGCGGTCCTGCGCCAGCGTGTCGGTGAGCGCGCGCCAGGTCTCGTCCGCGAACGCCGGGTCGTCGAGCAGGTGGCGCGCGGCGAGGAACCACACCACGCGGTCGGTGCTGATGGGCCAGCTGCCGCCCGAGCCCGTGTCCTGCGCGACGAACAGGCCCTGCGGCACCTTTGGATTGCGCACTTCGGAAAGTTTGAAGCGCAGCGAGGTCTTCGTGCGCTCGGGGTCCAGGCGCGCCAGGGCCAGGTCCGCCGAATACGACAGGTCGCGCGTCCACACGTAATGCCACTTCTCGCCCGTCTCGAAGCACACGCACGGGAAGGGCTTCTGGTCGTTGAAGGACCAGTCGGTGATCGCGTCGACGCGGTCCTTGTCCAGTTCGTCCTGGGCCAGGGCGAACAGGCGATCGAATTCCGGGCTCGCGGTCTGCGCCCGCATGGGTGGGGTCGCGGCGAACACCGTCGCCGACAGCAGTCCCAACGCCAATGCCGTGCACGCGAGCACCGCCCGCGTGTTCGACCCTGCGCCCCGTCGCTGCCGTCCCTTATCCTTCCGCATCCACGCGCCCCCTTCGACTGGGGCCATGGTAGGTCAAGCGGCCCTTCACGGCGGCGCGTCCTGCAAACGTATTCATCGCGGCGGCGCGCGCGCCGGTGGAATCATGGCGCCATCGCGGAGGGGATGCATGGACAACACACGGTGGTGGCGCGGCGCGGTGATCTACCAGATCTACCCGCGCAGCTTCCTTGACACCGACGGCGATGGAGTCGGCGACCTGCCCGGCATCCTTCGGAAACTGGACTACGTCGCCAGCCTGGGCGTCGATGCGATCTGGATCTCGCCGTTCTTCAAGTCGCCGATGGCCGATTTCGGTTACGACATCGCGGATTACCGCGCGGTCGACCCGTTGTTCGGCACGCTGGAGGACTTCGATCGCCTGCTCGCCAGGGCGCACGCGCTCGGCCTGCGGGTGATGATCGACCAGGTGCTCAGCCACACCTCGATCGAGCACGACTGGTTCACCGAAAGCCGCGCCTCGCGCGACAACCCCAAGCACGACTGGTACGTGTGGGCCGACCCGCGCCCGGACGGCACGCCGCCCAACAATTGGTTGTCGATCTTCGGCGGCGTGGCCTGGCGCTGGGAGCCGCGGCGCGAGCAGTACTTCCTGCACAACTTCCTGGCCTCGCAACCGGATCTGAATTTCCACAACCCGGCGGTGCAGGCGGCCACGCTGGACAACGTCAAGTTCTGGCTCGACCGCGGCGTGGATGGTTTGCGCCTGGACGCCATCAACTTCTGCTTCCACGACGCCAAGCTGCGCGACAACCCGCCCAAGCCGGCGGAACTGCGCACGGGCCGCGGCTTCAGCGCCGACAACCCGTATGCGTACCAGTACCACTGGTACAACAACACGCAGCCGGAAAACCTGCGCTTCCTCGAAGACCTGCGCGCCCTTCTCGACCGTTACCCCGGCGCGACCGCGCTCGGCGAGATCTCCTCGGAAGACTCGCTGGCGACCACGGCCGAGTACGTGGGCGACAAACGCCTGCACATGGGCTACAGCTTCGAGCTGCTGACCGACGACAGCTCGGCCGCGTACATCCGCGCGACCCTGGAGACGCTCGAAGCGCGCATGCCGCATGGCTGGCCGTGTTGGGCGGTGTCGAACCATGACGTGGTGCGCGCGGTGACCCGTTGGGGCGGCGCGGAGGCCGCAAACGGCGGACATCCCGCCCTCGCGCGCCAGCTCGTCGCGCTCGTGTGTTCGCTGCGCGGCTCGGTCTGCCTGTACCAGGGCGAAGAGCTCGGGCTCACCGAGGCAGACGTGCCCTACGAATCCCTTCAAGATCCCTACGGCATCGCGTTCTGGCCCAACTTCAAGGGCCGCGACGGATGCCGCACGCCGATGCCATGGACCGGCGATGGTGGCTTCAGCGACCACGCGCCGTGGTTGCCCATCCCGGAGGCGCATCGCGCCATGAGTGTCGTCGCACAGGAATCCGACGCGCAGTCGGTGTTGAACGTGGTCCGTCGTTTCCTGCATTGGCGCAAGACGCAACCTGCATTGCGCACCGGGGACATCGCATTCCTCGATGCGCCCGAGCCGATCCTGGCGTTCGTGCGCCGCGAAGCAGGCCAGTCGACGCTGGTGGTGTTCAATCTTTCCGAACGTGCGCTCGAGTGGACGCTGCCTGCCGCGCATGCGCAGGCGCGCACGCTGGAGGACGCGCCCGTGAACGATGCACGCATCGTCGACGGACGCGTGGTGCTCCCGCCGCGCGGCGTGTGCTACGCCGCGGTGTGACGATGCAGCGCGCCGTCGCGGTGCTGGGCCTGGTGCTGTTCGGCGGGCCGGCGTTCGCGGCGGCGCCGACGCAGGCCGATTGCGACAAGCCCGCGTCGGCGACGGTGCTGGCGCCGACGAGTTTCGCAGCGCGCGACGCCCGCGCGTATTGGCTCGACGGGTCGACGCTGCAGTGGCCCGGCGCCACGCGCAATGGCCAGTTCCGGTTGCAGCGCGCGGACGGTTCGACCGTCGACCTGGCGATGTCGGACGCGCCGCTGTCGAAGGAGGTCGCAGAGCGCTTCAAGTTCATCGGCGATGGGCCGCGCCTGGTGGTGCCCGCAGGCACTGACATGCGCACGTTGTTGCGCGGGCCGCTGCAGCTGGTCCATGTCGAAGGCCGCACGAAGACGGCGACCTTCGTGCAACTGCCCGGCGCACTCGATGCGCTCTATGGCGCGGCCAACGATGCTTCCCTCGGCGCCACCGTATCCTCGTTCGCGCTGTGGGCGCCGACTGCCGCCAACGTGGCGGTCTGCACCTACCGCGCGCCGAAGGGCGCATCGGCGTCGCTGCTGCCGCTGCAGCGCGATGCGGCCAGTGGTGTGTGGCATGCGCAAGCTTCCGCTTCGAGCGGGCGCTATTACCTCTATCTCGTCGACGTCTTCGTGCCGGGCATCGGGGTGGTCCGCAATCGCGTCACCGATCCGTATTCGATCGGGTTGTCGGCCGATGGCGAGCGCAGCCTGGTCGTCGATCTCGAGGCGGCCGACTCGCAGCCGACCGGCTGGCCCTCCGCCCCGCCCCGCCGCGTCGACCACAACGTCGACCTGTCGATCTACGAGCTGCACGTGCGTGACTTCTCGCGCGACGATGCCACGGTGCCGGCCGAACACCGCGGCAAGTACCTCGCGTTCACGCATCCGGGTTCGAACGGCATGCGCCACCTGCGCGCGCTGGCCGAAGCGGGCATCACCGACGTCCACCTGCTTCCGGTCTTCGACTTCACCACCGTGCCCGAGCGCGGTTGCGATCCCGCCGCCGCTCCCGACAAGGACTGTTTCAACTGGGGCTACGAGCCCGCGCACTTCAATGCGCCCGAAGGCAGCTACGCCAGCGATCCCGATGGCCTGGCGCGCAT
>Ga0207981_1000002_pt1 | contig 41461 bp, 53 predicted proteins | sample SoimicmetaGmgLPC_FD_188327 | JGI IMG/M metagenome (GOLD analysis project Ga0207981, IMG submission 188327) | Soil and rhizosphere microbial communities from Laval, Canada - mgLPC (SPAdes) (version 2) | ecosystem: Environmental > Terrestrial > Deep subsurface > Rock core/Sediment | place: Laval... | reverse complement strand
TTTAATCATACGACTAGCTTGATCCGCGTTGTGCCTAGTTGCCACTCGCTCGTTTCGAATCTTGTCGTTAGCTCCGATGACCGGAGGTTTGGCTATTGCTCGTAGTGCTGGCATAGTGAGTTAGTCCATTACCAAGTTATTTACGGGGTTATAGACGCCGGAAGTCGGCGCTTGTTCTTGACGATTAACACGGTACTTCCAGTAGGTATTAGAGTACCAGATGTTTTTATCGGTATCCCAGTTGCCGGTGTTCTCGTTGAAGATGATCGTGTTACCGGTGCTGTACAGCAACACCATGCGATTGTGCCGCACCGCATCGCCTAGCTTAATCTTGTTCTTCTCGATCAACTCTTCGTTCTTCAAATAGTCCTTGAGTTCATCTACAAACTCAGCCGTGTCCGAAAGGTTGTCATAGACAGAACCACTCCACAAAGTACCGTTGTGGGCAAGAGCACTCTTACCGTCTTCCACCATGTAGGGATGGCAGTTAAGGTGACCAACACGCCCTTTAGTAGCGATACGAAAGTGAACCAAGAACGGAGAAGTTTTACCGTGCTTGTCCCACTCAGAGGAGTAGTGCCGCCAGAATTGCTCAAAGACGTTAAAGCCTTTGTTGATTACAACCTTAGACTCAGAAGCATTCACGTAAGCGAAACCTGCTCCGTCTGGATTACAAGTGAACATAGCCTCAGCTTCATTTTGTAGAAGCTTAGTTCCCGGCTTAGTCAAAGCGATTACACACATCGTTTATTAGCTCCTTTGTTGCGATTGATCGGTACTACTTTAGCACCGGCTCGGCTAGTGGTAGACGCTGTTTCGAACGCGTTATTAATAACGTTCTTAAAGCTAGAAATTACCAAGCTCTTGCTAGAAACGTAGTTGTTATTAGGGTATCGTTTCGTAGTGGAAGTTTTCTTTGAATGATAATTATTGCTTGGGATTGAGAACAGCCCCCGCAACTTCTTCATGGCACGGAACAGTCCCATCTCTACTACAATACCACTCACGTTCCGATTCGTACGAGCAAGCCCATAAGTACGCCTCCGATAGCCGCCCACAGGACAATTAGTATTAACCCTATCGTACTAAGCATTAGATCTAAGTACTTACGCATCTTAGCTAAGGGCTTTCAAGAAACCAGCGATGCTTTTGAAACTGGGCTTCTTGTCTTGGAACAAACGATAAGGGAGGTTGCCCGGAGTACCGCTCACGTAAAGACGAGCGAACGCCAACTCGCGTCCGATCTTTTTAACGAAGCGATCTTTATCAGAACACTTAGCTACGGCAAATTCGATGTTCTCGGTAGCATCGTTGAATCGGTACGCGAAAGTGGTACCTTGATTAGCAAGTTCTACCGTCGCTTTCCCTTTTACGGAGTGAACGCGGTACGCGTCTCGTACGTACAAGAAACGAACGTCGCCATACGGATTGGTAGGATTGATAGCGGTCATTTTTAAACCTCTTGTTGTGGTGTTATTAATAGCTTTATGATTGAGTGTGCTTGGATTATGGTGCGCCTACTAGGATTCGAACCTAGAACCAAGACTTTAGAAGAGTCTTACTCTGTCCAATTGAGCTATAGACGCTTTAAAGTGGTGAGTGTTTAGCCGTTAAGCGCCCGGACTAGCGCCGAAGCCTTAGCCTTCTCGTACTCGGCCCACGCCGTAGCCTTAGCCTTCCTGTACTCGGCCCGCGCCGGAGCGATAGCCTTCCCGTACTCGGCCCACGCCGGAGCGGTGGCCTTCTCGTACTCGGCCCGCGCCGAAGCGATAGCCTCCCAGTACTTGGCCCACGCCGGAGCCGTAGCCTTCCAGTACTCGTACCATTGTTCCGGCGTCAAAAGCTTAACCGCCCACGCGACATCTAGACCGGCTTTAACCGCTCGGTTAAGGTTCCGGAGCGTTACCCGGACTCCTTTCGGAAACGTCGCCTCGAACAACCGGACTTGATCGCAACACGCGCGAGCGGCTCGTAAATCCGCGACGGTAATCGTTCGCACAGCAATATCCGTAATCACGTTACGTTACTCCTTTCACCGTTGAGTGAGGTTGGAACTAACAACGCTCCTTTTCTAGTTAGGATAGGCTCACCTGAAGCCTTAGCCGCTGCTAGTCCTAGAGTGTGATTGTTGATCCGGTTTCCCGGCACGAATCCTTTAACGGGATTTCCGTGAGCTAATCTAAAACGTAGGTGTTCGGTTGCTTTAACCGCAGCAGACTTCTTAGGCTTACGGCCTTTTCCGTTCTTAAGATTAAGAAATACCTCACTCAAGAAGAAAGCTTCGTCACTAGCTGAATCTCTTAGCCTAGCAATTGTACTGGTCATTTCGGCTCCTTAGTCACGGCGGCGTTGTGCCGCAGCCAGTAATTGAACTGGTCTACGAGCGCGGAAGCGGCTCCGCGAGGCTGCCCCGGCGCCGGCATGTTGGCTGCCTCCAACTCCGCAATCCTCGCCTTGACGGCGGCTAGCTCGCGGGTGAGGGTTTCGTCATCATTCCCCGCCGCCAGCAGTTCCTCGACGTAGGCGACGCAGCCGTTCTGGTAATTTTCCCGACGGCTGAGATACTCGAAGCGACCAGCTTCAGAGTTTCTGTGGAGGTATTCGGCCAGCACCTTCTCCGACGCTTCCTTGAGCGCCCGCAGTTCGGTGAGTGTGGTCACGGCATCACCTCGCGCATGTGGTGGATGGTGTAGCCTAAATTGAGCTTGCGAAGGGTTTCCTCGGCCCCCGCTCGCGTATCGAGTCGGCAAACTTCGCACTTGTCGCAGTAGACGGCCCAGTACTCCAAAGGCTTCGGCGCGATGCGGTATTGGCATTGACCAAACGCCCAAAGCCCAATAGTTTTCGGCACCCAAACCACGCCATCGAAATACTCCACCACCTTCCCTTCCTCTTCCGCCGCGACCAGCGCGGCGCGTTCGTTGCTCGGGGTCATGGCAGTTCCTCGCTCAAGGCTGCTGCTAGTGCGTCGGCAGCGAGTACAGCGGCCGTCGCTATTTCCCTGGCGTGATACTTGTCCGGAACGCGGTTTAGCGCAGCGAGAAGTCCCTGCATCGCAGCCGCAGCGAAATACTCACGCTTGCTTAATCCAATCCAGTCAGGATGCAAGTTCTCGCCCGTGCTTATGGTGTCGCCCGCTGCCGAAACAGCTATCGGCATAGGGAATGCTGGCAGTCTCATGGCACTTCCTCCACTACGTTGATTGGGCGGAAGGGGGCGAAGTGACGGAAATTCGTATTCCACCAATCAAGACCGAGGGCGGGCGAATAAGCGTTCCCGTCCTTATCCACGATCACCGAGCCGCGCCACGGCCCCGGCACGATGTCGTAGCGGAAGTCATCAAAATTCCATGTTTCGGAATCCTTCAGCCCGCAGTCCACTTCGGTGTTTAAGCGAAAAATCCGTATCTTCTTCCCAGAATTCCTAGCATCCAGCAGCGCGTGTTTCTCGGCGAGGGTGTTGGGTTGGATGGTCATGCTTGCGTCTCCTTAGGTAAAAGAAAGAATGGAACTCTAGGCGTTAAGCGCCCGGACTAAAGCGACGTTCCGAGCCTTCTCGTACTTGGCCCACGCCGGAGCGATAGCCTTATTGTACTCGGCCCACGCCGGAGCGATAGCCTTCCAGTACTCGTCCCACGCCGAATCCTTAACCTTCGTGTACTCGGCCCACGCCGGAGCGATAGCCTTCTCGTACTCGTCCAGCGCCGGAGCGATAGCCTTCGTGTACTCGGCCCGTTGTTCCGGCGTCAAAAACTTAACCGTCCACACGATATCTAGACCGGCTTTAACCGCTCGGTTAAGGTTCCGGAGCGTCACCCGTACTCCTTTCGGAAACGTCGCCTCGAACAACCGGACTTGTCCGGAACAAGCTTGGGCATCTTCCAAGTCCGAAACCGTTATAAGTCTAGCTTTAACAGTGTTCACAAGCCTAACCCCTTTTTTGCTGCTAGAAAGTACTTATAAAAACGCTATTAATAACGCTTTTATAGCTAGGTTCTAGAACGGCTAAATACCCCCGGCTAGTTAGGCCGGGGGCTTTTCGTTCATCATCTCTTTGTTACGCGGCTGCCGCGATGGCTTCAGCCTCTTCCTCGTCAATCGTTTCCACTTCGGCTTCCTCGGACTTCGCAGGATTCATTTCCCATGCGGCCAGCAGGAGCGTTCCCAGCTGATCGTCCGAAAGACCGGAGACCGCCGTTGCGAGTTCAGCCAGCAATTTCTGGCGATCCGTCAATTCGGCCTTTTCCTCGCCTTCGCCTTCGCCTTTCTCGACCTTGGCGGCCTCTTTGTCGGCGGCGATTTGCTTCGTGATAACCGGCTGTTTGATGCCGTCCGTCAACGCGTGGCCGGCTTTCGTGTACGTTTTCAGCATCGAAACGTAAGCCCGAACCGAGCCATTGTTAACGCCTTGCTTCTTGAGTGCGATGCGAAGGCTTTCGCCGATTGCGTCCGGGCTTTCTCCGTTGGCAATTTGGTCACGGAAGAAACCGACGGAATTCTGCCAGTCCTTCGATGCCGTGCCTTTGAAACACTTGGCGACAACGGTGGAAGCTGCAAGCTGCAACGCTTCGGAAACGATGATCTTTTCTTTAACGACAGTGGCGATAGCCATTGTATTAATCCTCTGTGGGGTTTGGGAAAGTTAGCAGGTGGAGCATTGATGCTGGTGGAACCCGCCCCCAGCGTTTCGCTATCGGGCGGTGTGTGAGCATTGTATCAGGTTCTTAGGCTTTAGCAATGACCGTTCGTCGGCCCGTTCAGCTGGTGTTATTAATAACGGGAATCAGTTCCGGACGATATTTGGCCCGTGCTAGCATTATACTCCTGGTAAGCTGAATGTAAGCTGAATGGATTCGTTAATGTTTAGTTAAATAAATAAGGGGTGGATAAGGGGTAGTTATTCAGGCTCCATTCACACACCTTGTGGGCTGTTATTAATAGCAATATATTAAGCTATCGTTCAGCTATCCCGTGCTTAGCGGTATCAGCCAGCGGTGAGACTGTGCTAGCTAGGTGTGCTGGTCTAGTACCACACCCCATCGCCCTTCGGCTGTTCACAATCCTGAACGAGAAATTCATTTTCAAATCAGAATGAAAGCGCGAGTGAGAATGATTCGTATTTACCCCCCCGGGGGTATGCCCTTGCTTTTGCTAGGGGGCCGGGCTATAATGGGTCCCCCGTTATACAGTAAGTCACGATTTGAAATCTTCTTAACAATTTCTTAACAAACGTAGTGAGGAAGGAACTAATCCCCTCTAAATTAGACTAAGATAGCTACTACTTCCTAGGAGGCTTTGTGAGCGATTTAAACGACAACCCGGTACCCACGTTCACCTCGTCGGTAGACGCCGCCTTAGAAGCGCTCTCACGAGATCCTACAGCCGGTCTAGACCTAGGGGTAGGACTCGTCCGTTCTACTATCGACGACGGCCTCAAACTGAGCAAGCTTTCCCGGCGTATCCTCGAACGGTCCGTGTACCGGAACCGTAAGCTGGCCGAGGCCCGAGCTAAGTACAAGCCGAAGCTAGGACGCCCCAAGACCCGGTACTGGAAGAAGCTACGGCTACGCCGAGCCCGGCAACGGAGGTGGTACCACAACCGTGGCAAGTGGAACCGCATGGCTAACTTGACTGGGTACAACCGGTTCTTGTTAAGCTTCTACACCCAAGGGGTCAAGTGTCTAGTTACCCCTAGCCAGTGGGACGAGTTCATAGATCCTCTTGTGAAGGATGAGGTAGGATACAAGATTTGTAGATACAACACCTCCTTGGGGGAGGTTACCTTGTACGATTTGTACATCAAGCTAGGTAGGACTGTACTGTGGGAAGGAGCTGACCAGCGCTTGAAAGATCTGGGGTACTGCCTCTAAGTGACTCCTAACAGCCTTGGTAAAGGCGTATAGTACATACTAGTTATAATTATACTAGTACTAGTTATATATATATATATATAATATAATTATACTAAGAACACTAAATATATATATATATATTATAATAAGAGCATAGTATATATATATATATATATATATATAATAATTATATGTGTACTAAGATATTATTAAACCCTTCGGGTTATCTTAGCCGTTACGAGAAGGGTTTTGGAGCCTCGTCTTTAAAGCCTTTTAAGTCTACACCAAAAAAGAGCGAAGCGACCGCTCCTCGGGAACTTAACCCATTGAAAAGTGGTCTTACCGCCACAATTGAGATTCATCGTACGTTCACTTATAAGACTTCAAGGAGACTTTACCCTCATGGCTACTACTTCAAACTTCTTCGACTTCCCAGCAATCCGTGGTTTCGGTCTAGATTTGCAGCAGCTCAAGGCTGTTCAAAAGGCCCTAGCGCTGTTCGACAAGACTGGTAAGTACCAGAACTTGTACGCTGCGTCTGGAGCCCTAGCTGTCACAGCTGGCTTCGATGTTATTACCAAGACAGGCTCTCTAGCCGCTATGACCCTCGCAGCTCCGACTGCTGCTCAGAACGGAATGCAAAAGACCGTTACCTCGACGACTGCCTTTGCTCACACGATCACAGCCACCGGCTTGTTCGATAACGGTGTGACCGGTGGTTCGAAGAACACGGCTACGTTCGCAGCCTTCCCCGGAGCGTCGATCACGATCCAAGCTATCAACGGTAAGTGGAACGTCATCGCCCTAAACGCCGTCACCGTCGCGTAATCCTAACTTAGAAAAGGAGGCCCCTTATGGCCCTTGCTAATCTAACTAGGTTTCCGAAACGCGGGTTTAGCATTACGGCATCCGATACTGTTAAGTTCCCCCGGCCTACGTCAGTGTACGTAGGTACCGGAGGAACGGTAGCAGTAGTGCCGTGGAATCCACCCGCTGGCGTAACATCCCTAGTTTTTAAAAACGTCCCTAACGCTTTTACCATTCCTATCCTAGTCGAACAAGTCCTGAGCACCGGAACAGTGGCCGCTACGGACTTGATCGGTATCTACGAGTAATCTCCGAGTGTCTTTTGGATTAGCTCTCGGTCTAGGACAACTGCCTCCTTCTCTTACTCCGGTAGGAGGAGGGGGCGGCTCAGTGCTTTGGGACCCTGCTCAAATGGGTACCAACATCACACTGAGTGGGTCCAATCACGTTATGACTAAATCTCTCACGGCAGTTAACGGGTGGGAATCTGTGCGCGGTACTAAGTCTTACGCTAGTGCCGGTAAGTGGTACTTCGGAGGGTTCTGGTCAGGGGCTGGTACCCCTATTATTGGTTTGATGGGAGCTACAGAAAACCTCAACGATTTCTGCGGTAAAGGACCGGTAGGCTTTGGTTATTACCTAGCTGACGGACGTTCGCTAACCGGCGGAGTTTTCACAGCGTACGGAGCAGCAGTAGCAGCCGGCGATCACGTCGGTGTAGCTTTTGATGCAGTAGCTGGAAAGATCTGGTTCGCTAAGAACAACGTGTGGCAAGGAGGCGGCGACCCAGTTGCTGGTACTGGCGAAGCTCCTTTCATTGCTGGCAGTGTGTTATCAGCTCCTATGTTTCCAGCCGCTTCGGTATTCGAAGGCAGCTCAGTTATAAGTGTACAAGGGCAGTTTAATCTAGGGGAGTTTACTTACGCTCCTCCTGCTGGCTTTATGCGATGGGGACTTTAAGTATGATTAACCTTCCAGATTTATCTGAGATACTAGCAGCGTTGGGTTTGACTGGGTGGTTTGGTCAATTCTTGTGGGGATCTTTTCTCAACAGAAAGAAAGACGAAGCCCAACGGGATGCTATTACTACAGAAGCCACAGCTAAGACAGGTATCATCGAAGCATTCGAGCGGCGAGCGTCGTTGAGTGACGACAGACAAGCTAAGCTGGAAGCGAGAATCAACGACATGGAGGTTAGATTGTCCGCAGAACACAGTTCTACTATGTCTCTTCGAGAAGAGAATTCTAATCTTCGTATTCGTATCCGTCAACTAGAAGCGGCTCTTAGGCAGGCCGGTATCCCTTTCCCTGAGGAGTACTCCTACGTACCAGCCGTTAATCCAACCAATGCTAACCCTAACACCTAAGCTTTTACGACAAGTCCTCGCTGACCTAGAACGTCACGAGGGCTATCGTTTGTACGCTTACCCAGATCCTTTAAGCAAGTTGTACAAAGCTAACAAGAATCTCAGGTGGGGGTCTAAACCAGCTAAGTTACTAATGCCCGCTGGTACAAACTGGAGTGACGGAAATCCTTGGACAGTAGGTATCGGATACACTATAGGTACTACGGTAGATTCAGTACAACTACACGATACAGCAGTCAACGTCACTACCTTAGAAATTCTAAAGTGTGCTGACGCTTTAGCTAGACTTCTCCCTAACTGGCTCACTTATCCGTTCGCTGTTCAAACAGTACTAGTGAACATGGTGTACAATATGGGGGCTGCTACTTTAGCTACTTTCAAGAACTCGTTAGCGTTGTTAAAAGCCAACAACTGGTCAGCTGCCGCTGACAATCTACAACAATCTTTGTGGTACAAGCAAACAGGTGACCGTGCTAAAGAGCTTATCGCTAGGGTCAGATCCCTTAAGATAGAGCCTGAGCACGAGGTAGCCTAACTAAAAAGTCCTAGGAGGACCCAACCAAATGTCTACTAAAAAGACCCGTAACAAGCCTAAAGAACAAGAGATCATCCTTCACGTGTTCACTAATGTCCCGCAAGATGAGGCCGGATACCAGACCTTACGTATGTTCTATCAAGGCGCTGTTGATAACTCTATCGGCATGGCTAGGTGCTTGAACAACGAGACTGGTGAGACCGAGCTACTTCTGGTCGGATTGGAGCGTAGCGCGGACGGCGGTTTGAACTACTACCCTCTAGCCAAGTGCTTCGACTCTAAGGCAGATGTTGAGAAGTACTTCTCTCCTGACTTGCGAGGCGGGTGGTTCGATCCCGCCGAAGGCCCTGCCCCTGAGCTTGTTGTAGACCCGGAGTAAAAAGACTATGCCCCTTGATAATGGTGAGATGACTTGGTACGAGAAAGTCTTGGATGCTTACTCTAAAGGGGCAGCAGACGTAGAGGTTTGCAAGATCATGAAGACTACGCAAGCCAAGTTCAATCAATTGTACGAGAACGATGCTAACTTCAAAGAGATTGTGGATTACGGTAGGACTGTAGCTCACGCGTGGTGGTTAACTACTGCTCGTGAGGCTATCTTCAACCGGACGTTCAACACCTCCATGTGGTACGCCACGATGAAGAACCGCTACGGCTGGTCGGACAAGTCCGAGGTAATGAATACCCTGCCAGACGAGCTGGCTTCTCTAGATGCTCTCCGTGCTAAACTAGCTGAGAAGCTTCCAGAGATCTACAAGCTGACTAACCCAGACGCTACGGCGGCTCAGGTGGTGACAGCTCTTAAGACGGTGAAGTAACGTGACTATTAAAGAAGTATACGACTTTAGTACTGGTAACTTTGATGAGATGATGAACGAGCTTAGCTCTGATAAAGGAGCTGAGTTCGTTAGCTCCATAGCTCCTGAGGTAGATTTCTCTAAAGCTAATGCTAAGACTATGGCTAGCGCCTTACGTCTACTAGAGATCTACCAGCAAAAGCTAGCTCAGTCGGGTACCAGTAAGTGGTTTGTTACGGACACTCCGTTTGCTATCGACCACTGCCCTAAGCACAAGCTGTTCTTTGAAGCAGGCGCTCACTTTGCCGAACGTATTTTCATCGCGTCTAACCGTACAGGTAAATCCATTGCTGGTGCTTACGAGATGTCGTGCCACCTCACCGGATTATATCCTACGTGGTGGGCCGGTAAGAGATTCGATAAGCCTATTAAAGCGTGGGCTTGCGGATCAGATGCTAAAGCTACTCGTGACACTGTACAGAAAGAACTCCTAGGTCCTATCGGAGCTTGGGGTACAGGAATGATTCCAGCTGGATTGTTCGGTAAGTGCTGGATGCTAGCTGGTGTACCACAAGGCGTTGACTTGATTGAGATCAATCACGTGTCTGGCGGTAAGTCCGTTTTAGGATTCAAGAACTACGAGCAAGACATCAAAGCATTCTACGGTACAGCGATGGATGTTATCTGGCTTGACGAAGAGTGCCCTGAGAATATTTACAACGAGTGCTTGATTCGTACGATGACGACTGACGGTCACGTATTCGTGACGTTCACACCGCTTAAAGGCTTGACTCCCTTGGTTGTTAAGTTCTACTCCAAGGCTGAGTTGTTAGGCGGAGCGCCGGGACTAGCCGGAGTACAAACGGAAGATGCTGGCGGAGAAGACGGCTACGAAGCTCGTCTCATGAACCGCAAGAACGTAGCAAAGGCTATCATCAACGCTGGCTGGGACGATGCTCCTTGGCTGAGTGAGGATGCCAGACGCAGAATGCTGGATGATACGTTGCCTCATTTGCGAGATGCTCGTTCTAAAGGTATACCGGCTATGGGATCTGGTAATATATATCCTATTGCTATTGATAGTATCTTGTGTGATCCGTTCCAGATTCCAGATTACTACGAGAGATTGTACGCTTTAGATGTAGGCTGGAACAGGACTGCTTGCTTGTGGGCTGCTAGAAATCCCGACACTGATGTTATCTATATCTACGATGAGTACTATGCTTCTAGACAAGAGCCTGACATTCACGCCTCTAACATCAAAGGAAAGGGTACGTGGATTCCCGGAGTCATCGACCCGGCTGCCAGAGGGCGGTCGCAGATCGACGGCAAACAACTGTTCTCGATGTACCAGCAGTTGTTAGACAATCTGCTGCCGGCTAAGAACGAAGTTGAGTCCGGTATCCAAACTACGTACAACAGATTAGGCACCGGTAAACTTCTAGTCTTCCGCAACTTACAAAACTTCCAGAAGGAATACATTTTGTATCGCCGTGATTTGAACGGTAGGATCATTAAAGACAACGATCACTTGATGGATTGCCTGAGATACATAGTCAATAATCTTATCCGTGCTTTGAGTAAACAACAAAGTAAGGCTACTACAGGAGGCACGTACCGTGTTACCAAAAAGTACGACATCTAATCCAATCGAAGAAGCCTTATCTTTAGCTGCTCAAGACGGAGTAGCCGTCGAGATGGATGTAATTCCAGTAGATGGTGAAGAGGCTCCTTTAAGCGACGAGGATCTTGAGGCGCAGGCTAAAGAAGAAGCCCGCGCTGCACAAGATAGAGAAGATACACTAACAGACTTGGCTGCTAAGATTGAAGGCTTGCTAAAGCAGCGAGCTAACAATCGTAAGTTTAAGGAGCTAGAGTGGTTGGAGTGTACTCGTCTTAATCTTGGTGCTCTCAGTTATGCTCTTAATAACTCGACTCCTGAGAATCCGTTTGATGACAGCGTCATCCAGCGCCGCCGCCCTACGATCAACATCGTGTCGGCTAAGTGTGAGATTGCTATCTCGCAGTGTGTGTCGATGCAGTTCGGTGCTGGTGAGAAGAACTGGGATCTTTGGCCGTCGGCTAACTCTTCCAACCCGGATGACGAGACTAAGTGCAAGCTTATGTCCGACGAGATCGAGACTCAGTTAGACAAGTGCCGTTACGGGTTCGAGGCTAGACAAGCTATCGAGGACCGGGTATTGTTAGGTACCGGTATTCTAAAAGGTCCGGTTAACACCGGCTCGTTGTGCCGAGAGTACAAGCCTAGCCCTGACGGAGAGACGTGGCTACCAGAGGTAACTGTTGAACACTATCCAGAAGTAGTGCGTGTTAATCCGTGGTTGTTCTTCCCGGACGACACCACTAATGATCCGGATAAGGTGCAAGATTCTATCGAGCTGCACCCTATGTCCAAGGTGGAACTGAGCCGTTACCGCAATCACCAAGGTTTTAATCTTGATGCTATTACGGAAGTGTTGAAGCAAACGCCTACAGATTATTGCAACTCGAACTTTACTGAATACGCTAGAATCACAGACTCTAACCCGTACTTGTTTAAAGATAAGTACGCAGTTATTGAGTACCACGGTCCTATCACTTCGGAAGAACTAGACAAGCTTGACATCCAGCCTACGTACAACTCCCCGACCGAGGAATACTACGGAGAGGTTTGGATTTGCCAAGGTCGTGTTATCCGTATTGAGCTAGAGAATCTAGAAGCGTACTTTGAAATCCCGTACGCTATCTCTATCTGGAAAAAAGATCCGTCCTCGGTGTTCGGCTTCGGTCAGCCATTGACTATGCGAGATGCACAACGTGTGGCTACTACTACGTGGCACATGATCTTAGATAACTCATCGCTAAGCTCAGGGCCTCAGGCTGGTATTCAGCGCCGTTGGATTTCTCCGGCTGATGGTAGCTGGGAGATGTCTCCGCAAAAGATGTGGAACCTCACAGATCCTACGATGCGTGTAGGCGATGCGATTCAATTCTTCAACGTTCCTAATGTAACAGAACACCTAGTTCCGATTCTTAATTTAGCACGTGAGTTTGCTCAAGAAGAATCATCGACCCCACTGATGACCGCTGGATTGACTGGAGCTAACAACCAAGAGAGCGCGACAGGCCAGCTCATTTCTGATAAGAATTCTACAGTGCTACTTGATTTCCAAGCAGAAGCTTGGGACGACCAAATCACTACGAAGATTATCACACGTATGTATGGCTGGAACATGCAGTACAACAAGAAACCGGAGATCAAGGGTAACTATGTAATTGACGTGCGGTCTAGTACTGAGTACAAGAACAAACAGATTTACATTCGTGACCTAGAACGGTTAAGTGTAGAGTCCTCGCAAAACCCTGAGATGGCCGCAGCTGTTGATACTGCCGCCTTGACCAAGGCCCGTCTAGATTTGATGCACTTGCCGAACCGTACTATCGTTCGTACTGAAGAGCAAATTAAGCAGATCGCTGCTGAGAAGAGCAATCAGCCTAATCCTCAAATGATTGAGTTGCAAATCAAGAAGCAAGAAGCTGATACTAACAAGATGGCTATCGAGTTGAAAGCTCGCCAGCTAGACTTTGATGCTAAACAACAGCAACAACGTGAACAATGGGACCACGAAGAGAAGATGGCTGCGAATTACGCTCGTACTGTTGAATCGAATGCGATGGTTCTACGTGCTCAAACTGAGAAAGAGACCGAGATGATTAAGGCCTCTATGCAATCTCAAGATGCTCAGATGAAACAGAAGATGTTGCTGCAAGCTAACATGGACAACAACGACACTAAGTCGTTTATTGCCAGTATGCAAGAGAATCGTAAGGCGAGAGAGAACTTGCTGTACGAACAAGAGCTTAAGTTAAAAGCTCAAACAGGAAGCGGAGTTTAACTAAGTGACTTTAGAAGCTTTGAATTTCCACAGTCAAGACTGGAAGATTCTCCGGTCTTGGCTTAAGTCCCGCCAAGAATCCCTAATGCTACAGCTTTGTAGCCCAGCTAGCACAGAGGCCGAAACCGCTCTGTGCCGAGGCCGTCTCCTTGAAATCAAGGAACTCCTCAATGAAGAAGAAGCCGTCCTCCGTGACCGCTCTAATTAAAGGACCTATTGAACTTATGCCTGATGAACGTAGTCTAAACGCCGACTTAACAGAAGAACAGCTATTTTCCCAGATGTCCGCTGCTGTTAAGGATAATGATTTCACCAAGATCGACCAACTTGCTACAGATGAAGCCCCTATTTCGACAGGCGCTACCGAAGTAGTTCCAGAAGTCAAAGAAGTAACCCCAGTCCTAGAGGCAGACCCTACTAACGTAGAGACTAAGCCTAATGACCCGTCTAATCCTAATGAAGTAATCCCGACTGCCGCTACTCCCGCTGCCACAACGCCGGAGTTAGAGAAGGAAGGAGAAGCTTCTACTATGGCCGAGCTACGTGCTCGACTCGAAAAGGCGGAACAAGCCCAGCACCGGTTCTCATCGGACGCTGGCAGACTATCTGCTCTCCAGCGCAAGCTGGCGGATGTGGAAAGGAAGCTGGCTGATGTGGTTTCAAAGCCCGTCACCCCCGCTTCTGCGCGAGAAGATACTCGCGTCCTCAGTGAAAAGCTCGCCAAGATCAAGGAAAGTGATCCAGTACTAGCAGATGCAGTTGAAGATGCTATTGCTTCGGCTATCTCCGGTCTCCGCGATGAGCAACAAACAACTAGGTCGGAAATTGAGACCAGATTTCAGCAGAGTGAAGATGAAAAGCACGTTCAGGTAGAGTATCAAAAGCTGCTCGCAGCGGAGCCTAATGCTCCTCAGGTATTTAAGCACCCGTTGTGGACAGAATTCAAAGATACTTTGAGCCCTGCTCGACGTGCGGTAGCAGAATCGTCTTATGCTGATGATGTAGTTGGTGCTATCAGGGAATTTGCTGGGTACGTAAGACAAACTTACCCCCACTTAGTCACTCAGCAGCAAGCTACTACTCAAACACCGTCGCCAGAAGTTAAAGCAACGCCAATCGCTGATCCACAAGCCGAAAAAGTTAAGCAAGAGCGAGAACGTAAGCTTAATACACCTACCCCCGGAACTGGCAAAGCAGTTGCAGCCGCCGTCATAAGTGAATTAGACGAGGAAGCACTGTTTAAGAAGTTCTACAATGAAGAGGGCGAGAAATTTAAACCTCGCCGTTAATAGGAGAAATGATACATGGCATTTTCCGGTACCCAATATGGTGATATTTCACCGCGTATTGGCATCTACGCCGTTGCCAAGCTACTCCGTCACGCTGAGAACCAGCTGACACTAGAGAAGTTTGCTAAGGTCGAAGCCCTTCCCAAGAACAAGGGTCTTACGATCAAGTGGCGTCGGGCTATTCCTTTCGACGTTCAAGTTAATGCGCTGACTGAGGGTGTTACCCCGGTTCCGCAGATTCTTGCGTACGAAGATGTTACTACAACCATCTCGCAGTACGGTGCGTGGATCGGCTTCACAGACGTGATCGCTGATACTCACGAAGATCCTAACCTGAATGCGATGACCGAGCTTATGGCTCAGCAAGCAGCTGCTGTTAAGGAAGCTCTCATCTGGAATGCCATTCGTGGTGGTTCCAATGTTCTGTATTCCGGCACAGCTACTACTCGTGCTACCGTCCTAGCGCCTCTTGATGAGTCGGATCTTCGTCTCGTCCAGCGGGTTCTAAAGGCTAACCACGCTATGCCGCTGACTCGTATGCTGTCTGCTACTGACAAGGTTGCTACTGAGCCTGTCGCTGGTGGTTACATCGGTTTCGGTCACATCAACCTAGAGTCGGATCTCCGCGATCTAAGCGGGTTCGTTGTTCGTGAGAAGTATGCGTCTGGCTCGCTGCTGTCGGATTACGAGATCGGCAAGTTCGAAGACCTGCGTATGATTCTCACCCCACACCTTGAACCGTTCTTCGGCCAAGGCTCGGCTACCGTCACTGGTGTGCTTAACACCAACTCGGCAGTTGACGTTTATCCGCTCGTGTTCGTCGGCCAAGATGCCTTCGCTGTTACCCCTCTCAAGGGCATGGAGTCTGTGCAAATCGCAGTTTCTAATCCTAAGATGGGCGCTAGCAATGAAGATCCTCTGGGTCAGCGCGGTTTCGTCGCGTGGAAGATGTGGTATGTCGCTACGATCCTGAATCAGAGCTGGATGGTTCGTCTCGAAACGGCCGTCACTGCCCTCTAATTTAATATCAGGAGAATAAAAACATGGCTACTTTCCGCTCTAAGGCTGTACTTGGTGGTAACATCTTCCGTCAAACCGAGGAAGGTCCTGCTGAAGTCACAGCGACTGTACTGATTCCAAACGGCACTGCTCTAGCTGCGTCGGACGTAATCGAATTTGCTAAGATCGGTGCCTTGCACCGCATTCTAGAAATGGAGTTCGAGTGCGACGATCTAGATACAGGTGCTACAATGACGATTAACGTCGGCTACAACGCACCTATTGCTGGTGTGACTGCTGCTGCGTTTATCTCGGCGTCCACTATCGGCCAGACCGGTGGTATTGTTCGCGTAGAGAACGGTGGTTCGACAGCTTTTGCTGGCGGCGTCATCGCTCCTCACGCGGAGAATATTACTCTTCGTGCCGCTATCCTCGCCGGTCCTGCCGGTAACCCAGCTGCTGATCGTCGGGTTACTCTAACGGCTAAGATTGAGAAGTTTGCTACGACTGGTCAAGTCGTGCCGGCTTATCACTACGCCAACCGTTACAGCGCCACTGGTGTTGGCAGCATCTAATCTTTGTTTAGTGTGATTTAACCAACAGTATCGGGACCCTTCGGGGTCCCTTTACCCGTCGTACCCTTGGAGGTACCCTCAAATGAGTAAGAAAGAAATTGCTGCTGATGAACTAGAAGTTGCTAAGATTGAAGAAGAAGTCAAGACTGTAGTTAAAGAACCCAGTCTAGAGATGTCGATCCAAGATCTTCGTAAGTGGTGCGGTTTGTACCGTGTCCCTATTGCGAACACTATGACCAAGGAAGAAATTCTCTCGGCCATCAAGAATAAACAGCGGGATTCTTCAAAGGATTTTGCTAAGATTGTAGATGCTACTGATGGAGCGCCGGCTCCGGGCTGGTCTCGTATTGAGCTACACCGAGATGGTAATGCGGGAGCGAGTAATCGCCCTCAGTACTTCGGGTGTAACGGTTACAACGTGACTATTCCTCGTGGCGTTGTGGTGGATGTTCCTACTAAAGTACTCGGGGTCATTCGTGACACTACGACTACTAAGAAAGTAGAGAACGAGGAAGAGCCGCTTTCGTCTCCGCGTCGGTGGGTGGACGTTACTACGATGGCCTTTCCTTTTAACTTGATTGCCCAGACACCGGGACCAGATCCTCGTCCGGGCTTTGAGAAAGGTAAACTCGCTACGTACGGGCCTCGTGCAGATTTCCACGAGAAGTTCGGATACTGGCCTACCAAAGATACGTTGAGGGAAGCACAGAAGAATGGCTTTGTTATCACCAAGCCGCCTGTCAATCTCAACTAACCTAAAGGAGTAATACAAATAGATGTCCAACTACCTTGAGCTTGTAAACTTAGCTATCCTAGAGTCAGGTGTAGATCTGGATGATCTTACTTCCGCGACCTTTGCCTCGCCTGCTCCTTCTAAGATGTACAAGAAGATGAAGAGATGGGTGGCAAAGGCGTGGGAGGACATTCAACTAGAAGACAACGAGTGGGAGTTCATGACGGACACCGCTAGTATCACTATCTATCCTCGTATCCGTGTAGACACCGGACTCAGAGCCACAGCTCCTCCTGCTGGAGCGGTCTACGCAGCTAGTACTAGTGACACTGGTTTTACTATTGTCTCTACTGTATTGAACTCGGGAACGTGGGCTGCTGGTACAGCGGACGCTATCCTAAACATCTCTAATATCACAGGAAGTAGTGGTTACATTCTGAAGGAATCGTACAGGGAAGTGTCTCCAACCCCTGCTAACAACATCTTCAAGATGAAGTACTTCGGTCGGTACAACTTAAAAGACTTTGTTGCGAACCTAGAAGCTGCTGAGTACAAATCTTTCTCTATTCAGAATCAGCAAGGTGGATTCAACAAACTACTGTTTGTACCTTGGGCTCAGTGGGTAGATGAGTTCGAGTTCCAGAATGCTGCTATCGGGCAGCCTGTGTTTTTCACGGAAACTCCTGAAGGCTATCTAGATTTTTACCCTCGTCCCGATACTTCGTACACCTTAACCTTTCCGTACACTAAGGGTTTTACCGCGCTTACGTTGTACTCTGACAGTCCGTCTGAACTACCAGCTCGTTATCACGAGGCTATTGTCTGGAAGGCTGTTATGTACTACGCTAACTACGATAAGAACACCAAGCTTTGGTCAGACGCAGCTGCTCGTTATTTCGCCTTGACTAATGCAATGGACCGCGATCTAAAACCTAAACCTTTCTTTGGAAGAAGTCTTTATGGCTAATGAGTTACTACCTAGCGTCTTGACTCTTGATAAAGGGCTTGACCTTAGCTCATCTAAAATTACTGCTCCGCCCGGTACGTTGTTATCTTGTGAGAATTACGAGATCACTGACGTAGCCGGGCTTAGTCGTGTCGATGGCTATGAGCCGTACGATGCTCAAACTTCTCCCGGTCTTACCTCGTTGTACGTGTTTACTGTATTCGGAAGCACTGCCGGTATTACAGCCGGAGATCTTCTAGTTAGTGCGCCTTATATAGGCAACAAAGTGATCGGTGAGGTTGTGTCGGTTGATAGCTCCTCTTTGATTAGTGTGATGGTGTCTAACATAGATGTGTTAAAACAAGTTATGGTTTTCTCTCTGCTGAACAAGTCTACTGGCGGAACTACTGGGTCTTACAGTACTACCGCCGTGCTCAGTGCTAGTGATTTCTACACCACAGAGGCTACTTTGTTCACTGCCATAACGACAGCCGCTACCTTCCTCCGTGCGCGTATTACAACTCTGAATGAGGTTGTAGTAGGATTGCACCGTTTTAAAGACGTGCAATATGCTGTTGCTCCGTGCTTAGAGTTGCGAGTTAATCCCACTAACGATCCTAGCGGAACTCCTGTTTTTAGTGGAGCGTGGACAATCTCTGGCGGTGTAAATACTGTAGGAGCGTTAGTCAGCATTGGGACTATAACCGCTTTAATTATTTCACCGCTTACTGTAGGCTCATTCGACGCAACTCTAGGTTACCGCCCCGGAACTATGCTCGTCGCTCCTATTAGTGGTAACTGGGTAAATGCCGTAGGACCCCTAACTGGTCCTACTACCGCTGCGGCTACGTTTATTTATGTTAACAGAGCTATATCTAATGGCTCCGTTGGCACGTTGTGGAGAACGGAAACAGCACAACAGCAGCTAGATAGAGGTGCTACTTATATCGCTGATGGATGGCAGCCGGTGTACACTGGTTGGAATTTCAAGATTAATAACGGCACTTATTCGAGCGCTAGTATCCCTAAACGCGAACGTATTAACGCGGTAGCTCCTTTAACTACAGCCACTTATTACCTGTATAATGGCTCCACTTTGTACTCGTGCGAGCTGACAAGCTACTTCATTGAGACTGGAGGGTTCCTGACAAACAATGCTGTGGCTGATATTCAGATCATGAATCTTACTAAGATCTCGGGTACGGACACTACGATTAATAACACCTTCGATCTCCACTCAGCTAACCCCCCGTTAGCTGGTAACAAGATCGGAGATCTAACCAACAACCTCACGTACAACAGTCTTAGCTTGTTAACTGACAGTGACACACCAACGCCTTCTAAGTACGAATTTATCACAGCTAACTTCTATGCTGATGAAAGTTGGGATGCTATGTACGGAGTCAATGGGTTAGAGAGGGCTTTTTACTACGACGGTACTTTGTTTGCTCGGATCTTTACGCAGACAGATCCTACTAAAGATCTACCCCGACACCTAGCTTATTTCTCTAGCCATCTAGCGTTAGGGTTTAAGCCCGGATCGGTACAGATCTCAGTGATCGGCGATCCGTGGAATTTCGATGGCTCCTTAGGGGCGAGTGAATGGGGAGTTGGAGACAGGGTTACAGGACTGTTACCTCTTAACGGTACGACTCTTGGGGTGTTCTGTCAACAATCTATCTCAGCTATCAATGGTTCTACTATTGATAATTTCTCCATGAGCGTTCTATCTCCGCACACTGGTTGTATTGAATACTCATTAGTAAATATGGGGGAGCCTGTGTTTTGCAATCATTCAGGCATTGTAACCCTTTCGCAGTCTCAGAAGTACGGAGATTTCGTAGGAGTTCCCCTAAGTGCCAGCATCTCTAGCTGGGTACGGCCTAGGCTGAGTTTGAACTCCGCTAAGAGAGCGGCTAGCTACGGTCTTATCGGAGCGATTCCTGTACGTGCTAAGAATCAGTATCGCTTGTTTTTTAAGGACGGATACACACTTACAATGACAGTTCTTCCGGGCGAAGAAGTGGAGGCTCAGTTTACCACACAGCGTCTTACTGTACTAGACAATACAGTTACACCGCAGTCCCACTACCTTACTCCGAGATGCTGGTCAAGTGTCATTGATTCCACCGGAGAAGAGCACTTGCACTTTGTTTACTTCGATTTGATTAATTCTACTAGGGCCTCGTATGTATTTAAACTTGACGAAGGATGGGGATTTGCTGGGGTACCAGTTAACTGCTTTCTAGAAACTAACTGGGTACTAGGTCAAAGCCCAGTTGAGTTCTTCAATATCCAGAAGGCTAGACTGTACGGTGTCACTCAAGGAAGAGCTTCTCTTAAGATCCTAGCTAGCGGTATTCAAGACATTTACGAAAGTGCTTACAACGTACAAGACGAAGAGTACATTGACTTACCACGTACTCCTATCAAGTTTGTATCGACCGGTTACCCGTCTACTAACATTGCTTCTTTAGCAGCTAGAGGATTAGGTATTCAATTGAAGATTCAAAACAGAACAGTAGCGAATCCAGAACCGCCTCACGTAGTGCAGGCTTTAGTGTTACAAGTAACGCCGACCGGCGCACGTGACAGTTAAGGAGTAATTAATAACCATGCCTCGATCTCTAGATGCTCTAGGTCAAACCCAACCTATCGGTCCTGCTCAACTAGCAGGTACAGCTCCCGCGACTACTCAGCCTCAGCTGGCTAGTCCGGTGTTGCCGAATTATCGTATCACAAATCCAAACCCGCAGCCCTCCGATGGAGCGGTAGGACAAAGCGGGGTAGGCATTACTCCTGCTCCGCGTAGTTCTACTACAGTACCTCCTACGTACGGTATCCACCTACCTCCGCTTCCTAATCCGGGAGACGGTGCTATCGGACCGGACGGTAACGGCATTCCTGCCGCTACGTCTACGCCAGCTGGAAGCTCGTACACTCCGCCTACGTACAGTATTCACTTACCACCTCCGCCTAATCCGGGAGACGGTGCTATCGGACCGGACGGTAACGGTATCAGTCCTCCTTCGACGGGCGGTGTTGATCCGATGCCGAATCCTCCGTTGCCGATTAACACTGGAATTGTGCCGCCGCACTACCTAGGCCCTCCTGCTGTTAACCCTAACACAGGAAGTCTAGGATACCAGCCCGGTCCTAGCACGGGCTATCAGCCCGGTCAGTCGCTAGCTGATTACACTGCTAATGCCGGGACCGGGGGCATTCCTCCGGCTCAGTACGGATCTGGTCAGGTTATCTCTGACTTCATGAACCAGTTTACTAACCCCAACTCGGCTTACATTCAACAAGCTCGTCAAGCTGGGCTGGAACAAAGTGCTAGCCGTGGCGGTCTTAATGGAAGTATCGCTGCGGGTAACGCCCAACGAGAGGCGATTAAGGCGGCTCAACCACTGGTCTCCGAGGCTTCGACCTTACTCCGTTCGAGGGAAGGTTATGCTGCTCAGAACTGGATGAACTCGCAACAGTTTGACCGGGAGTTTAACGGGGCCTTAGCTACGCTGCCTATCACCAGCTCCTTGAACATCCTACAATCTCTGGCAGAAGCAGCTACTACTAATCCAGAAGTTTACACTCCAGATATTATTTCCGGCTATTCTAACTTCTTTGCCCAGAACATGCAAGACATTCTGAGCCAGTACTTTCACACGGGAGGCTAATTGAGATGGCAGATAAAACAGCTTCTAAAAACTCATCGTCTTCTAGCAGCTCTTCGTCGTCTTCGTCTAGCTCTTCCAACAGCTCATCGGTATTCGGCTCTGTTTTTAACGCCATCTTGTCTGGTATTTCTGCTTCCGCTAATAAGCCGGTAGTAGCTAATCCAGCTATTGCTATGGCTCAAAGCCTAGCTGATGCTCAACAAGCTGGGCACCAAGCAAGACTGACGCTTCAGTTCCAGAAAGAATTGGACGAGTACGATAATGACATTAACAAGCGTCGAATCTACGACGCAGCAAAGGCTACGTACGGCAAGAACTTCTCGTCGTTAGATCGCTTTGCTCCTAACTACAATACTACTTATACCGGGCCTACTGTACGTCCCGGCCCAAGCGGATCGGGGTACTAATTACTATGCCTAGTCTAGACCAGATGAACCAGCCACAAGAAGATCCTACCGCTTCCTCGGAAGGTCAAGCTCCTCTTGAAGCGCAAGCTTCTAGTGAGCAAGCTCCTAATGATGACGACGGTATTGACGAACTGAGTGACGAAGAGAAACTAGATCTTAAGTTAGTTGTCAAAATGGCAGCCAAGCTTATGGGTGAAGGCGGCGGTATGGGGCAGGTCAAAGCTGCTTTGCAGTCTTCTAAAGACCCAGCTGCTGTGCTTGGACCGTTCTTTGCTACATTATTCGGTAAGCTGCAAGAGAGCCTGCCTAAGGATTTGAACGTATCTCCACGAGTGTATCTTTGCAAGGGCGGTGTCTTGGAGCAACTTCTTGATTACATGGAGAACAAGTTCGGCTTACCCCCAGAGTTCTCGGACAATGTATTCGGATCAGTTATCGAGACGATTAAGGCGGCTGCTCAAGGAGAGCAAAAAGCTATGGCCCCTCCGCCTCCGGGTGGACAGCCGGTTCCTCAGCAACAAGAACAAGCGCCTCCTAGCGGGGGCGGTCTTCAAGGAGTAGCATAACATGGCATCTAGATTCTGGGGAGGCTTTGCAGCCGGCTTGCTTAAGGAGCGCAACGATGCGTCCGATAAGCAGGACGAAGAGGATTCGTTTGTTCGTAAACAAAAGCTGTTGAAATCTTTAGAGATGTCAGATGAGAAAGACTTCGATAAAGGCAAGATCGTCACACGTGATGGGTTAGGGAATGTAGTACGCGAACGCCCCATGACCAACGACGAAATCCAAGCTCATCGTATGGATCGTCAAAAAGACGAGGCCACTGTACAAGGAGCCCAAGCTAGAGCGGCTGTTGACTTGAAGCAAGCTAGTACCTTCGATGAAGATCGTAATATCAAGCTACAAGCTGCTGCTGATGACAGGGCCTTACGCCGAGCCTCTCTTGCTAATACCCAGACTAACACTCAAAGTATGATCCAAGATCGCAACGACCGTGCGCTAGACCGTGCTAGTCAACGAGACAGTGAGCTTTATGGGTACGGTGCTAAAATAGTTTCTGATATTGAGGACACACTTAAGGCCACTCCCCTAGCTATAAATCCTAAAGGGCAAGAGCGGGACTTGAGCAACAGAGACCTTATTGTACACAAGGCACAAGATACGGTTAGACGTATTCTAGCTGCTCCTAACGGACGAACACCGGCCCAGAAAAAAGCAGACATCGACGACGCTCTCCGTCCTATCCTTTCTAAATTACCAGCTAGCCGTGCTCGTCCGGCCTTGGATGGCTCTACAACTAGTGGAATTACTGTTCTAAAGTAACCAATTAACTGCTGCTATTTCTTTTCGGAGAACACAAATATATGTTCGATATTAACAAAGCTAGCGATAAGCAAAAGGCTATCTACGCCCGTCTATCTGAAGTAGACCGGGTGTTAGTTGACAAAGACTATGCTAATATCGACGAGTATTCTAATCTGCTGGATAAGCCGGTAAGCAGAAGTGTTGCTCCTAGCGTTAATCAAAAGCCTTCTCTGGACTCGGTGCCGGCGAAGGCTTCTTTACGTCCGCAGGAAACAACGGCGGCTCCGGCAGACGGATTCGGTATTAAGGATATTGTAGGACTGTTCGCTCCTAAACAGTACGGAGCAGCAGCCGACGCCGGACAAAGTGTAGTAGAAGGCAGCGCCGCACAAGGAGGCCGCTACGCACGTGATGAGCTACCGGGCGATATCGTCCGTGCTCCTGAGACCTACACCAATCGTCTTCTGTCTAACGTAGAAGATGCTGTTAACGTGCCTGTAAATTTTGTTAAAAAGGCACTAGACTTGGGGGTTGATAGTAATGACCAGCAGCCTGTCCTACAGCTGCCTAAACAGCATCTGTTCGACGCTCCAGCAGAGATCGCTAATACTGTCGCTGCTGCTAGTCCTATTCAACCATTCTTGGAAAAGAATGTGTACGCACCGCTTAGCTCGGCTGCTAAAGCTAATCAACAGGAAGTTGCTGATTACAAGGCTAAGGAAGGTATCGGAGATATGTTCCAAGGAGGTCTACGCGGGCTTCAGTTATCTATTGCCGAGAACCCCGATCAACTCGGCGGTTTAGCCGGTGCCTTAATTCAAAAGATCCCTCACCCGCTCGCACAAGAAGTTGGCGAGGGTCTTATCTCCGTGCCTGTCGCACGTGTGTACCTAACAGAGTATAACAATGCTATTGAGGCTGGAGTACCTAAAGACGAGGCCAAGGCTCGTGCCTTGCGTCAAGCTGGTATTGAGTACGCTACCGAGCACGTCGGAGGTCACTTCGGGGCTAGCGGTAGTAAATTAGTTACCTCTAACTGGGCCAAGATTACTAAGGCTGTTCTTGGCGAAGCCGGAGAAGAAGCTGCTGCTACTATCGGCCAAGGAGGCTTAGATACTCTAGGAGGTACGGGGGCTACTGGTGGATCTCAGCAGCTCAAGGACTTCGAGAAGCAACAAGGTTTTTCTAGTCCGGGCAACGCTGTAGAGCAAGTAGCCTATTCTATGGCTAGTGCTGCTGCCGGTGCCGGAGCGTTACGTTCGGTAACTGCTCACGCTGAGACTCGGGCCGAGAAGAACCAAGCGGCGTGGATTGCTGGTCAAGCCACAGCTGCTCACCTAGATAACCTAGCTCGTACCAATAAACCTAGCGCTCCGGAAGCTCCTACGCCAACACCTAATACTATCGAGGCTACTCCTAGCCTTATCCCTACTCCTAGCGTAAAGACAACTGTACAGCGCCAGCAGGAGGAGTTAGCCTATCAGCAAAAGCAAGAGCAAGATGCTAAAGTTGCTAGTGCTCGCGCTGCCCAGTTAGAAGCTAGCGGTACTGGTGACGCTAACAAACAAACACTGGCTGAGGCTGGTGTGAACATTGCCGAACAAGGTAAGGGCTCAGGGGAGATGGTTAATCCAGAAGCTCCTACTGAAGCTGAGCTATCTGAAGCTACTAAGTTAAAAGAACAAGCTGCTAAGAAAAAGGCGGTGGCGGATAACAACGCCTTTAATAAACAAGACAAGGCTTGGCTGGCTAATCAAGCTAAAGCTAAGGAAGCTCTTGCTCACGAAGCGGTTGTTAACGACTTGCCTCCAGATCACATTGCTCTTGGAATGAGGGAATGGGCTAAGAACAACCCCCGCCCTGTGAAAGCTGCAGCTCCTCCTGTAAGCACGTCTACGCCCGTTACCCCAGTAGCGGCCCCTACCCTAGCGCCTGTCTCTAGTAACACGCAGCAAGAAGCTCCTACGGCTCCTCAACCGGCTACTACTCTTACAGCTGAGGAAGCGCCTGTGGTATCCGTAGCGGATCGTATGAGAGCAGCAGTCGGTAATCCTACGACGACGGCTTCTCCAGCGGTAGCTGAAACAGCCACGCCCGAGGCACCGGCCTCACGTACCTTGTCCACGCCTGCCGCTAGTGCTAACAGAGCTGAAGAACTCACGTCTGTGTACAAAGGGCAATTTAAGAATATGGCTCCTAAGGACATTAACGCCGTAATGGATGCTGTTACTAAGGGCCACTTAGTTGTAGCTAAGACAGGAACTGTCATGGCTAACGGTAAAACGTTGCCTAGTACTTCTGCTGGTCACTACGATGGCAAGACGATGTACATTAATCAAGATCACCTAGCTAAGGGTGATAATCTTAAAGACATCGCCAACCACGAAGTAGAGCACTTCTTCCGGTTAGCTAGTGCGACGGATCACGAAGCTATTACTCAGATGTTTGCTGGACGTACGAATCTCGCTCAGGATAATGCTGCTATAGAGAAGCTCGCCGCAACTGGTAATAAGGTTGCGCTTAAGGCTGTAGCTAGTGCTCGTCAAGCTCAAGAAAATGACACTAACAACAACAAAGACGTTTACTCCCTAGAGCTGCCTGCCTACTTTGTGCAGCACTCTAGCGAAGCCGTGCGTGAAGGCGGCGTACTAGGCTCCGCTCGTCAGACGTTCTCCGATATTATATCGTCCTTGAAAGAGAATATCTTAAATAAAGTGGTTCCTCTTACAGAAAATCCTGACTACGTTTCCCGTAAACGTTTGTCTAATACCGAGAAAGCTCCGCAAGCCGGATCGAATAATACCGGTGCTGAGAGCAAAACAAGCGGCTCGAACGATCTACAGTCGTTCGGCGGAGAAGGGGCTTTGGGCTTTGAACACGCTTTGAGAAACGGAGCTGTGTTTATAGGACCAGACGGGATGCAACGCTTCCACATTCCAGACGAGTTGGTAGCTAAGATTAACTTGAAGGTGTTCAATAATCTTAAGGTAGGAGAGGTAGTTCCTATTACAGATGTACTTGATAACGTGATGTTAGAGAAAGAATACCCGTGGCTTAAGAACGTAACGTTTACTAAGCAGGCTCACTCTGTCCTTAATAAAGGACGGACCAATTCTAATGTGTGGGGAACAGCCGATCTAGATAAGCTACACATTGAAGTATCAGACGCTTTTGTTAACCGGCCATTACAGGCTGGTGAGATACTAATGCACGAAGTCCAGCACATTATCCAGACGTACGAAGGATTCTCAGCTGGATCTAATAGCACGGAACACTATGACCACAAGATGGGCGACAGGTTGTGGACGCAATTAGCTACTAAACTGGTGTCTCCGTCCGTGGACGGTCGTTTAATGAAACTAGTTGCACAACAGGCTGATGGTGGTATCGGTTATTCCAATATAGATGACATGCTATCTGAGAAAGATAACTGGGACGAACGCGACCATTCTATTTATAAGGCTGCTAAGGGACTTGTTCGTAATGCAGAAAGACTGGTAGAGCGAAACGGATTGGATAATCAGTCTATGGCGTTCATGGTCAAGTATGCTAAGGAGTTAGAACAACTGGGTTTATTCCAGTACAATCCTACTGCTGAGACTTCCACTGCGCCGTGGATTAAAGAACAGCTAAAAGCTTTACACGCTCTTGATGTAGATGCTCACACCAAGTACGAAGCTACTCTTGGAGAAAGAGAGGCTCGTCTTACCCAGCATTTGTGGAAAGAGGCACAACTAGGTAAGCCCCCGCGTGATGGTAACGTAGCGTACTTCAAAGACATCGAAGAAGACGGCAACGTAATTGTTACGGAAGCAGCTGGTATCGGCCCGGTTGCTGCTGAAAAGTTTGGCATCAGCAAGCCTAAGCAGCAGGACGATCTACAATCCTTTGCCTCGGAAGAGAACAAAACTCCTAACAAAACTGCTACAACAAACGCCGGGTTGGAGAGAGTCGGAAGTATTATAGACTCTGTTGTTAAGGGAGTAACTGGGGCAGTAGTTAATCTTACAACTACTACTGCTGGAGCTGGACGTGCACTCCGCGAGATTCGTGAGAGGGCATTGTCGTGGCCGACGGAATACCAGTTAGTAGCCGAAGCGAACGCTACTGATCTACACGCTGAAGGCCTTAGTGCCGAAGCAAAAGACCCGTCGTTTAGCGGACAAGCTCTGATTGATCGCGTAGAGAACACAGCTGACGCGGCTGAACGTGAGCGTATTCTTAACGCTGCTAGCCGCGAGCACCCAGAATTTGTTCGCTCGTATCGTACGTTCAGAGACTCCATTGACCATTTCTCGGATCTAATTATTCTGGAAAGGGCTAAGATGTTAGACACCCATCCTCTGAGCAAAGAAGAAGAGGCGTTGTACAGTGCGATCCTAGATAATAAAGGACGGTACACAACTCGTACGTACATGCTCGGTTTCGGCAAGAAGGGTAAGTTGTACGCTGATCGCACGTGGCAAGGTTATGAGAGAACCGCCAAAGGAAATGTTAAGACTACAGCTCAAGATCGTGCTTCGTACACCAAGGTCGCAGCGGCGATGGCGTACTTGCGCGGCGAGCTTATCATTCCCGAGGTGTTGCCAACGGATAAGAAGCGTTTAACACAGCTGTACTCTTCTTGGTTCTCTACAAAAGAAGGTGACACCGTAGCTTCTATGACTGAGAAGCTAGAAGCTTTACGCCCTAAGCTTGACCAAGAGCAAATTGATAATGCTTCTAAGCGTATCATTCGTCAGATCTTAGGGATAGACGCTAGGGTAGCCGGTACTTTTGCGGACACTATTCGTGGCGATAGTCGTGACAATACTATCATAAAGACCCGCGAAGACGTACCTCTAGTCTTACGTAACCTGATGGGAGAGGTGAAAGATTCTCCAGTTAAGATGATGTTAACACTCAGTGCGCAAGCTCAGTTCTTGGCTCGTACTCAGATGTTAGCTGAGGTTAGTACCAATAAGCAGTGGGTAATTCCTAACGAAGAGAAGACTAAGACTGGTAATGAGAAGTTCTCAGTAGCTCTTAACGGCGCTCAGTGGGGACCTCTAGAAGGCATGTACGCTACGCCTAAGGTAGCCGAGCTTCTTAAGGAAGTCGTCGTGCCCGACGCTAAGTGGTCTCACGTGCTACAATTAGCAGCTACAGATACTTCTGAAGCGTCTAAGCTCTTAGGCTCTTTGCTGTTCTCAGCTTGGGGTAAAGCAGCTAACGTGACAAAAGGACTTACTGTTGTCGGTAATCCGTTCAACTACATCTGGAATATTGGAGGTAACGCTGCTAACCTGAGCCGCGCCGGTAACTTCAATCCTGCGTACCTAAATCGTGCGGTTAAGGTGGCTATGGAGTTAGTGGCCTCTAAGCACCTACGTAGTGTCAGCGATGACACCCGAGAAGTGTTACGGGCGGGTGTGTCTGATTCGGGCCAGATCGGAGAGCTGACTGCCGACAAGATGGCAGTACTAGAGGATATGATTTACAAGGAAACCTCTAAGACTGTAGCTGATAAAGTTAAAACTAAGCTGAGCAATGGTGCTACTACAGCCAAAGAAGTGTACGCTATGACTGACGTAGTGTCTAAGATTGCTAACTATCTCTACTATAAGGATCAGTTAACTAGTTTCTATGAAGCAGAGAAAGCTGGCGGTGTGACCGTGCCTAGTTCTGATAAGATCGAACGTGAAGCTGCGGATAAGGTATCTGATGATAACATCACCTTTAAGAGAGCGATGCCCCTTGCTAAGATGCTGGAGAGCCGAGGCCTTACGATGTTTGCTCCGTACATCGCCGAGGTGTTTCGTACACAGTACAACAATCTAGTCTCGGGTTACCAAGAACTTAATCGTGCTAAGAATGCTACTACTCCTGAAGGCCGTATGAAGATGGCTGAGATGGGCCTACGTAGATTATCCGGAACGGTTGTCGCGTACACGGTGTTGACAGCTGCTCTAGCTAGTATGGCAGGAGGAGGGGACGACGACAAGAAGAAAGCAGCTAAGAAGTTCTTACCAGACTACGCTCAGTACGGAGCCCCTGTTCTAGTCGGAACTGACGCTAACGGTAACCCTCAGTACATGACACTTAACCGTGTTGATCCGTGGGGACCTTTAACGGACATCATGAGAGCTTATCAAACAGGTAACATCAAAGACATTGATGATGCCGGACAAGCTATCTTGGATCTGTACGTCAAGCCTCGTATGGGATATACAGTAATGAAGGTACTAGAAACTCAACTTAACGGAGACGCTACCTCGTACGATAAGAGAGCCGCTTTAGCTAAGCTAGGCAAGTTAGGACTACCAGCGTGGTTTGTGAATGCTGATACTCCGAACAGTGTTACCGGCCTAGGCTCTTCTGGGTACCCCCAAGGCGGGGACATGGCTCCTCTAGGCGATGCCTTTAAGGTATTGGGCGGTAGGTTAGAGGTGGCTGATATCAAGAAGACTCTTGGACTGGCCTCTAAAGAGTTCTCAAGCGTCCAAAAGCAAGGTCGTAAAGAACTGTATCAAACTCTCAGCCAAGAAGACAACATGGATACTGCTGATTTTGTCACCGCTTTGCAAACTGCCCACGAGGAAGAAGTTAAGCAATTCAACAACTTAGTCGAGTTAGACCAAGCCTTGGTAACTATGGGTAAGCTTCCTAAGGACAGGAGAACTTACTGGGAAAACGCCGGTCTTAACCGCACTGTAACTGAACTGGTGATGAAGGGCAAGAATCCTAGTACTTTCACCACCTTGCTCAGTAAGGATTCAATCAACCGCTCATGGGCCACGGATGCTGGTAAGCTGCCTCAAGAGGAGCTAGCTCGCACTAAGGACAACATAGAGCGTAATGCCGCTAAGTTAAAGCAACTGGGTTACACCTTCAACTAAGACTAGAACAATAGGAGATTTAGTAAACATGCCTGACAACAATCAAACATTTGTGCAGCCTGTGGCCCAGTCGCAAGCCCCTTCCGCCCCCGGTAATCCGGGGACGGTTTACAACGTCGCCCCTCAAGGAGATGCCTTCGGGAATTGGTACGCTCCTCAAGGAAACTCTGGCGCTATTATCCAGCAACTGCTCAATCAATCATACGGAAGGCGGCCTGTTGTTGTGCCTCCTATCTCAGCAGGCGGGCCGGTGACTACTCCTCCTGTAGATGTAAGTCAGCCTGCTCCTGTTGTAGGTTTACACCAAGGTCATGGCGGCGGCTCTACAGGCGCTGGAAGCGGGGGCGGTGGTGTGGACGGAGGCAGGTGTGTAGGAGCTACTATGTTCTTGGCCCCGTACATTCGCGCCAGCACCATCGGTAAGGGCTTCTCTGCGCAGTGCTATAGCCCAGAAGAAGGATTCAAGTCTCACGTAGTAGAGCAAGTTTCAGCTCCTGTCTTACAACCGTGCTGGCGCATCGTTACTCAATTCGGCGCGGCTTTGGTGTGCTCCGGGAGTACTCCGTTCGATCTGCCTGACGGCGGAACAGCACTGGCACCCGACATGCTTGGTAAAGACGTGTTCGTAAAACGCGGGTACTACGTTGTTACTGAACGAGTTGTTTCTTGCGAGTTCGACGGTGAACGTGCCGTAGTTCCTCTAGGCTTTGGTGGGCGTTCATTCCCAGCTGGCGAAGAAGCAACTGCTATGATCTTCTCTCACAACATTATGAAAGCTGTAGATGGGTCAGCTAACATTGCTCGTATGGAAGGATTACGTAGCGGTTTTGAGAATGCCCGCACTATATACGGAGATCTATCTAGTGGTATAGGAGTGCTTGCTCCTAATTCTAATCCAGCCGGTCCTCAATCAGCTGGTCAAACGTGGGCGGCTTATGAAGCGGCACGGGCATCTGGGGTTAATCCGACTACAGGAGTGCCGGCACCTACTCCTACTAATGACAACGGGTGGACTACTGTTACCGACGCTAACGGACACGTGCAATTAATTCCTCCAGCCGGTAATCTTACGAACATCCCACTACCTCCTATCCAAGGCCTCCCACATCAGCAGGGCGCGTTTGGTAACTTCATGAGTAACTTAGGGCACATGGTCTGGGACGGCACAAAATACGTACTACAGAATGCTCCTATTATCGGAGGTTTTAGTGCTAATCAAATAGGTCAGATAGGCCACGAGATTGGCGGACTATTTAAACAGAAAGAAAACCCTTAAGGATCTATATGGCTCAGACTAGACCGTGGAACATTCCTAAGGCTCCCGCTGATACGGAGCGCCTCCAGCTTAACGTCATCTTGAAAGAGATTGACGCTTTAGCTCTGGGCGGTACAGTCACGAGCGTTGCAGTTACGGGGTCCACCGGCTTAACGGTTGGCGGATCTCCAGTCACTACTGCTGGAACTATTACTTTAACCCTAAGTGCTAATCTCCAGTCTTGGAGTTCTATTGCCCCAGCCTCTAAATACGACGCTTCTAATCCTGCGGGTTACACCACTAACCTAGGCACGGTAACAAGCGTAGGTATTACTGGTAGTACTGGTCTTACAGTAGGCTCGTCACCGGTTACAACCTCCGGCACTATAACACTTACGTTAAGTGCTAACTTGCAAGCTTGGAGTGCACTTACTACCGCTTCTAAATACGACGCTTCTAACCCGGCTGGTTATACAACTAACGTAGGAACTGTGACTAGTGTCGGCATTACAGGATCGACAGGTCTCACTGTAGGATCATCTCCTATTACTACTTCCGGTACGATTACTCTAACACTCAGTGCAAACCTTCAGGCGTGGAGTGCTGTAACTACTGCGTCTAAGGCCGACGATTCTTTAGTCGTGCACCTTGCAGGCGCAGAGAACATCACCGGGCTCAAGACGTTTACTAACGCCTTCACAGTCTCAGGCGGTACCCCGTTGTACGGTTCTCTAGAGATGGGATTTAGAGATATTCCTAGAGTTACAGGAGGTCTAGATCGCGGTAAGTGCAACGCGGTAACGGCAGGCTTTACTATTAACACAGGCGCAGCTGCTGGTTCTACTTACTCTGTCTACAACGATTCTGCCTCAGCAATTACTTTGACACAAGGTGCTGGCTTAACCTTGAGGCTAAGCGGAGGAGCTACCACAGGTAATCGTACTCTAGCTGCTCGTGGTTTTTGCACCTTGTGGTTTAACTCTACTACAGAGTGCATTACTTTAGGAGATGTTACATAATGAGTGGGATTGCTATGGGTGCCTTGAAACATGCCGCAGCAGTCTTGGCTGCTTTTCTAAGCGCTACTACTATTACCGGAATCGGTGACGCAGGAGGAGGCATACCCGGACAAGCTACGTTTGAATTAAACCCGGATGGGTTTGCTTACAAAACTGAAAGCGATGGAGTAGGAGGTAGTACTAGAACTGCTATTTTCCAGTGGTTAACTGGAGCCTTGCCTGCCAGCGCATACGAGGCTATAGCTACCACGGTGTCAGGTACTGCTGGTACTGGTACTATAGGATCTGGTGTTAACTTAGGATCTACGCAAACGTGGACTAGAACTAGAATCCCAGCTGGGTCGGTTACGTGGGTGATAGGAGTGACTATCAGAGTATCGCCCGGAGGAGCTACTCTAGCTGGACCTACTAATATGACGCTAGCAGCTTCAGCTTAATAAAGGAGTACTCTTGTGAAAGAAGACACAGCAAAAGCCATTAACTTTCTTGCAGGATTAGCGCAAGATTTTATAAACACTCTGCCCTCGTCTGTTAGAGGGGCGGTACAATTTACTACACAAGTTTCTTTAGATCAAATTGTTCTAGATTTGAATACTCAGGAGGCTACCCCAGATGATTTCATGGGAGTTAATTAAGGCTGGACTCAAGACCAGAAAGTACTGGTTGTACTTAGCTGGATTACTTATCTGGGTCGGGTCTTACTTCGGAACTTACGAGTGGGGGAAGGCAGCGCAACGCGCTGAGACAGCTGCTCTAGCTGTTAAAGAAGCTAAGCAAGAAGTGAAAGACATAAAGCACGAGGTGGAAGTACGCACACCTGTCATAGAGAAAGCTGCGAAAAGCACAGCCGATTTACACGAACACATTAAGCACGGAACGGAGAAATTAAATGAAGCTACGCAAGCTAGGGGTGTTAGCCCTGTTACCTGCGATCTTACTGATGACCAGCTGCGCGGTCTCAACGAAATCGGTTCGTAAAGTCTCGGCACCTATTTGTCCGACCTCGGCTTTTATCGAGGCCCACAAAACAGAAAACCCACCTAAGAACTACAATGAGTTCATTAAGTGGGTCGGTTCTCTAAAAGGTAACGAAGCTATTACTGTTGAGGCGTACCATCAACTTCGGGAATGCTACGAGGCTTACGTGGAACTGCCGAAAGGGATCTCACATCAGAAGTAGAATCATCTAGGACGATCCACCGTTTCTCTTCCGAGTGGTAGTACACCACGGTGTCATCATAGATGTGTACCACATCAGCTTTGTATTTCTTAGCGAAGGCTTCTAGTCCCTCTGGAAACAGAAAGGTCTGGAGGCCTTCTTCATTTGTGTTAATAGCGTCAACGGGCATTGCTAATCATCTCCCTTAGTTTAGGACGAAGCTCTTGGCTTAGAAAGCTAAGCCGAGCTTGCCGCTCTGGCACAGACTGCCCTCTTTTTAGCATACTCTCTTTCCACTTGCTTAGGAACAATTCTGTTTTATTAATCACCATAACTAGCCCTCTATTAGTTAGCCGGTACAAACTTATCAGGAACTCGTTGCATCTTAGTATCTCGAAACCACTTGTTGCACGTGGTGTTCTTGCACTGATACCTCTGATACTTACCTGCACCTGATACGTAGATACCTCGCTTCTGGAAGTGCTCGCTACCGCAGTTCGGGCAAACCTTAGCTTCTTCGTAGACGGAATGGTTAGGGTGAATCTTGATCCAGCCCTTTAGCTTCTCGTAAAGCCCTTCGAGTACGATCACGTCTTGGATGTTGTACTCTTCCATCTGGTCCCACGCCTCTTGCTTACCAGCCATGCAGTCTAGCCACAACTGATGACCGCTGTGCGATGTCTTACCTTCCAGCCCTAGCTGCTTAGCCACAAAGTCCATCTTGTTGAAAGCAAATCGGAACTGAGAACGCACTGTCTTAAGTAGGTCAACCTGTTTAAATGGAGCCGGAGGGCTGAGGCCGTGCAACAGGAAATCCCGCTGTAGCGTAGGGATATCGAACTTAGTGCCGTTGTAGTGCACGACAACATCAGCCTCATCGAGCATCTTGTGTACTGCTTTCAGCATCGACTTCTTACCAGACTGCTTAATAGAATCGAAGTAGATGTGATCTTCTCCGTGCCAACTAGCCGCCCAGCAAAGAGTGTAGCTAGTATCTTGCAGTTGGTTAGGTGCGATGTACTGTTTGAACATACCCCACACTGTAGCGATGTTCGGGGCTGTCTCGATGTCTAGAAATAGAATTTTAATAATTAACTTCCTTTAGTAGGGAACAGCGGTACCACTACTCCGTCTTGTTCTTCATCGTCGTCTGCTGGCAGGTCATCGAAAACCTTGTCTACATCACTCGGCCCATCAAGCGACAGCATCGCGGTTTTCATCAACGACATGACCAACGAAGAGATGACCTTAAAAGACTCAGGGGTATTGTCCTCGTCTGTTCCGAACTCATTACCCAACTCTTCGGAGTAGTTAACGTTCACTTGGAATCGAGGATCATTACCTACAGATTGCACTTGAATATTAGCCGAGTAAACTTTGTTAGGATCTAGTGCCATATTATTTATCACTCCTCAAGAAAGATTGTTGTGTAAATAACCGCTAGTAATTCTACTATCGGCCACAACAAAAGTAGTACAGTGTACGTAACGTCATTCTCCGTTATTGTTCGTATCTCATCTCTAACGGCTAAGAGCCCTATGACGTACAAACTTACTGCTGTGTAGAAGCAACCGGACATGCGTTACTCATTGCTAGCATTAACTTCTGTCCAGTAACAAGATCGTCAACCGTGGTCTGACAACCTATCAACTGAACACACTGCTCAACAGCCTTCTTGTACGTTACGAATGTTTGTGTCTTCTCTTCGCAGTTAGCCTTCACTCGATTCGCTATTAGATTCATCGCGCAGCTCGACAACAGTATCGAGAGGCTTAGCGCTAGAACGCTTAGGCTTAACCGGTTTTTTCTTGTCTTCACGTAGCCACTCCTCCGGGATAATCCCGATAGATGATACGGCAAACTTCATTCCCCTCTTCTCACACCAATCAGCGTACGTCATCTTGGCGGCTTTGTTGATCTTGTTGTTCCTCATGAACAGCAAGCGGATGTCTTTGTCCGGATTTTGCTCCATCACTAAGGCCATCTTTACCCTAGCATCCCTGTCAAAGATTCCCTTGGCTTCAACATAGATACCGTTGGGCAGCTTAAAGTCTGGCACGTAGTAGTGAGAAGAGCTAGGCACGACATAAGCTAACCGCTCTGTCTCGTATTCGTACAACACATCTCGCTCTTGTAAGCTAGCGGCTACCTTCTTCTCAAACCCAGACCTAAACTGTTTAGGCTTCTTCGGTTCCTTTTTCTTCCCTGCCAATTAGCACCTCCCTGATGATGATGACGATTAGAACGGACATACTTGCCCTTCGGTCCTACGCATCCACAGCAGGTTTGCGACTTCCGTGTAAGGTCCTAGCCAAGCGTCTCCGTACTGCTTCTTGTACAGCCCTTGCACCACGGCCTGCGCATCTTGAACGCTAGTGCCGTCCGGAAGAAGTTTGTCGGTAGTCTTAGGTCCGATCTTATCAATACCCGGAATGTTGTCCGTCGTATCTCCGATAAGCATTTGCTTAAAGAACCACAAGTTAGCCTCGTCAATTGTGACGTAGTAAAAGTCGCCCTTGACCCAGTTGTAGTGATAGCCGGGGATCTGATTCAAGTCCTTGTCAATAGATACGATAACGGTGGACTTATCTTTGTTAGCCCACTGGTGAATGCCTAGCGCGTCGTCAGCCTCTTGGCCTTCGATGACTTCGGCATTCCATCTCTGGACGAGGTACTCTTTGATTTCGGAGTAGTACTTAGGTCGATGGCTAGGGTCACGGTTCCCTTTGTACTTCTTGATGGTGGCGAGATTCTCACGGAAGTTACCTTTGCCTGTGAGGTACGCTTTGTAGTACTGGTGGTCCGGGAAAGCTTGTTCAAGTAGTTCCTCCATAATGGTCTTAACGTTACTGAGAGCCCAAGCTAGATAATCCCTTTCTAGATACTTGTCATCTCCAAATTCTTTCTTGGCTTGACTGTCTGCTGCAAAGCCGCATCTGTACACAATTATATCACCATCCACGAGGGGATTTAGATCAGGCTTTAGATTCATTTAGCAGCCCGCCTCGTAGTCCCAGTCATGAGCGTCGTCTCCACCGTAATAATCGAAGACTTCATCTCCTTCATCCACTTCTTCTAAGGAAATAAAATCATCGTCCTCAAGAACAACTTCTTTCTTCCACGTGCTATCTCTAGCGTACGGAGTGTGGAGCGGGTGGTGCATCTCTTCGATACGCTTAGCCATATCTTCTCGTTGCTGGCCTTTGGATACGTGCTTCTTACGATCACGAAATGTCTTAGGCTTGCAAAACTCAGAAGCGTATTGAGCAACAGGGTTATTAATAACAACCTTCTTGTCTTTCATATTACTGGTAAGTTACTTCCTCTACTGGAACGTTAGCTTTCTTTGCTTGTTGGATCATGTTAGCTGTACCACGGCCTCCGGGGAACGCGATCACTAGATCAGGCTTACCTTCCTCTAGCATCTGCTTGTTACGAATGTGACCAGCGGCTTTACCGTGCTTGTCCCAATCTGCTGGGTACTCTTCAAACATACACCAGTTCACTATCGCCCAATCAATTGCTGCCTTATCAACACCAGTAGCAGCACCAGAGATAATGACTAGATCAGACGGAGGAAGCCAAGTGCTTGGGTCTTCTGTCTGTTCGTCATACGGTACAAACTTTGCATCAAGATATCGTAGGATAAAGTTGTACTTTTTAATATCTTCTAAATCAGTCGGTTTCCCTAACGTCCAATGCCTAGAGATATTACCAAAGTCTCTACCGCCACAAACTAGTACTCTCATAATTACCTCGCGTCAGAGATACTGGAGCCCGTTAGATGAATCGAACACCTATCACGGCCTTACAAGGGGCGTGTACTACCATTGTACTAAACGGGCGATGTTAAAACTGGAGAGCCTTAGGAGAATCAAACTCCTTTCACCAGCTTGGAAGACTGGGGCACACTCAATATACCAAAGGCTCACTCTAATAGTGCCGGTTACGTTAGAGGTAAACTCCTTAAAGGACCCGTACGAGTTAGCTTTAAGACCGTTTAACACTCGTGTCCGGCGTCGGCTGTCAGCGCACCGACCGTGGCGGTTGTTGTGGTAGTCCCACTAGGTGTCGAACCTAGGACTTCAGCTTCAAGGGCTGACGTGATACCGTTTCACTATGGGACAACTGTGGTGCCCTTCAAGGGACTCGAACCCCCACACCTTTCGGTAGTAGCTTCTAAAGCTACCGCGTCTACCATTTCACCAGAAGGGCCTTACTTATTTACCAGCGGATCTCTAGCTGGATGGAATCGTCTTTCTCTTTCAACGTAGAGAACTCGTAGCCGTTGGAGACTAGGAGCTTACTAGCCTCGTCGTGCTTGGACTTCTTGATCCAAGCCAGACAGCTAGGGTACCCCTTCTCAACAGCACCAGAGATACGCTCTTGCAAGTAGTCTTCCATGTTAGGAATAACGGGTTTAGGCAAATCACTAGCTTTAATCATTTCTTAGGTGTTCCTTTTAAAGGTGAAGATACTGGTGCGCGGCGAGAGACTTGAACTCTCACGGTAACATACCTCGGAATTTTAAGTCCCGTGCGTCTACCCATTCCGCCAGCCGCGCATGAACAACTGGTCTCCCCGGCAGGATTTGAACCTGCGACAACTCGCTTCCAAAGCGAGGACTCTACCAGACTGAGCTACGAAGAGATATAAACTTTAGTGGCTATAAGCCAAGACGATTAGGACTACTAGTCCTAGCCCTGCTGCCGCAGCTAGGATCTTACCCTTAGCGGTAGAGACGGAGGGCAACGGCGGCGTCTCAGGCGGAGCAAATACAACACTCGGAGTAGGTGGCGGTAGACCGTTCCCGTCCGGGCCGATAGCCCCGTCACCCGGATCTGGAAGCGGTGGTAGATTGATGCCACTACCTTTACGAGCCATCTTAGCGGATCACCTGATAGTTACTGAGATTCACGATGCCTTGGGTACTGGTCTTAGCGTTACGTGCTGCCTCACGAGTCTTAAAGAAACGAGTAGCCTTGATGGTGCCAGTCGTCTTCAAGGTCCGCTTCGAGAACAAGCCGTACTTCTTATTGGGATTAGCAATCGCGTGAGTCTTGTTAACAGTCATCATAGTATTTAAGTATTCCTCATTTAAAAGACCGCTCTATTATGGCCGAGCGGCAAGGCCTCCCCTCGTGTTACTTAGTGTGTTACTTGATCGGGCACACACCACTAGCACATTCGTCGTCACTGTCAAACGTAACTAGACCGTCTGTTGACGTAATCAGTCTAGTACTAGCTACCATCTGGTTGTACTCTTCTTCGGTGATCTCTTCCATAGGAGCTTGATCGAAGCCGTGCTCGTTGTGTAACAAGAAACTTAGAGTCTTAAAGTTCTTAGAGTAGTTCTTAGTTAGATACTCTCTAATCTCAGGCAACTCTTCTTTCTTGTAGTACACTGTACAGCTTACCGCGTTATCTGACCACTCAGTTTGTAGCCGTTTAACTACTTCAAGCTGGTCGATAGCGGATACATCATTTGCCACCACAGTACCTTTAGGGTACGAGAAAGGAAACGATACAACTACAGTGTCTCTTTGTTCTTTGCCATCGAATCCTCTTTGATACTCGACTGGGTACCCGTGACTCCTACACACATCCACCAAGGGTGAGTTGCTAGCGACACGGATACGACGGATGAGATGAGTAGCGTAAGCAGGATGACAGCCGGGGGTAACTCCCGGTAGTAGAGAAAGAGTACCGCTAGGTTTAACGGTAGTGAGTTTAATGCTATTAGGAAACCCGTTTGCTTTGCTGTACGTTGCATCGAATTCACGAAGCTTCTCATACGTTTCACTTAGCCACTCTCGCTGTTCCTCTGTTGCTTGCAAGTAGCCTGTAATACCAATTCCCATCCGCATATTACGACGGACAACCTCTTGAGTCGAAGCGTGGTGACAAGGTAGCGCGAGGCTGTGTTTACAGACTCTGTAAAGTAAAGTCGAGAGGTCGAGTAGTTGTTCTCGACTCTCAATGTTGGGAAGAAATATCTCACTAAGGCAACAAGTTTCATTATCCTCTAGTCCTTGTTCAGCACACGGATTAAATCCTCGAATCTTTTTATCTTTGTACTGAGTCTCTCCAGTTCTGCCACAAGATCGGGCGAGTTTGAGATTGATGAGTCCATACGGCTCACCGTTCCCACGATAACCTTCCCAGAATTCCTCGGGTAGCAAACTAAAGTCATTGCACACAACGGAGTTGTTGGACATTGCCCGCCAATTTGGAATGCCACCCAAGTCCCATCGCTTTGCTCGTAAATATTGAATATCATCGTGGTCTCCGATTGCGATGATTGCTGAACGTCGGACGTTACCTGCCACCACGATAGAACCAATGATGTTGATAATGTCTAGGCAGTCAATCGGCCTTAGTTGTTTTCCTCGTCGAGCTTCAAGGATTCCGCTAATGTTCCCAATGCCTGTGACCAGATCTTCAGGACCACTTGCGACTCCTCCAAAACCTTTAATACTAGCTCCTTTTCCTCGGACAAGCTGAGTGGAATAGGTGAAGCTAGTTTCGCCAGATAGCCCGAAAGCCGAGCGAAGCGTACGATCAAGTAGTGCGACCCATCCTTCCCTAGTATCTGGAACAATGAAGACTGCGGAAGCATCATCCTTCCGTGTAGGTCCCACAAAGCTTTCACTAACTTGCGGTAACTTGTAGACGTACTCACGTTGAATGTTTACTCCTACCCCAGACCCCAGCATCAACGCGTCAAAGGTCCAAGTGAAAGGTTCTACTGGTTCATCAATGCTCACGAATGCGCAGTTCTGTAGACTGAACAAGCCTAAGCGTTCAACTGTTTCGGTACCTAGCTGCCACAAGAATCTCCCGGCAACTGATCCCTTTAATTGCATCAAGTACGTAGCTAGACGCTCTTCTTCTTCAACTGTAAAGCCGCACTTAAGCTGTTCACGAGAAGCAGTAATGACTCGTTCTACTGTGTCTTGCCAATCTTCTGTAACTCCCTCGGGGTCATCGTAGGAGTTCTTACGCCTAGCGTATGTTCTCTTGTAGGTCAAGTACCCTACACTAGACCACGGCGTTTTTAAATTCTTGTAAGTGATAGTTTGATCTCCTTATCTTTGTTAGACCACGGGGCTCAGCACCTCCAAACTCCAAGTAGAATCTGCATTGTACTTAAGGCTTAGTTTAATGTTGCGTTTAAAGTGCTCGAACGGACTGATACCCAGCGCTTTAAACTTCTCGATGTGCTCGGTGACAAGAGCCGTGGCGTTGTCGTGGTTAACTCCGTCGGAGCTGAGGATCACTGTAGGCTTAAGCATTTAGTCCTTTCCAAGTCCTCGCAAAGAGATTCTCTATACGCTCAGTAAGCTGCTCGTGCTGCAACATAAGACCTGCTTCCTCTTTAAGCCCATAGTCGGGTTTGTCATTCTCACCAGTACTGGTAGCTTCGTAGTGAACTAGGAACATCAAGCAGCACGATGCGTGACACAAGTGAGACAAACCTGTTTCCTTGTCTACGCTTTCTCCACCCCACCAAGCCCACATGTGACGCATCAAGGCTGCGAACACTCTAGACCACTTCATACCTTTAGCCCAGTTGTAAGCGTCGTATTTCTTAGCACCGAACTGCAATACCGCAGCAGTGCCGTTCAAGTAATGAGGACTAAGTAGATCAAGAGGAAGTTTGCCCTCGTCGTACTTAGTACCTTTATTAGAATCGGTCATCGTTGTTATCCTTGTTTTTAGAATACCACTCAGCCAACAAGAACACTATAACCACCGTGACCGCAATAAATAAACCTTCGTGCATCATCGTGAAGTTATCCTCTTCCACCGTGTTCAATGTAATCTTTGTGCGGAATCTTCTTACCGTCTCTCCAGAAGCCCCAGTCTCCGACGTACTTCCAAGTGATGAACAAAGTCCAAACACCGCCGTCACTCACCGTAGCGATGTGATGATACTGGTCGTAATTCAACTCAGCCGTATCAC